>Ga0105047_10001408_pt1 | contig 43017 bp, 39 predicted proteins | sample MAT04_FD_78384 | JGI IMG/M metagenome (GOLD analysis project Ga0105047, IMG submission 78384) | Freshwater microbial communities from Lake Fryxell liftoff mats and glacier meltwater in Antarctica - MAT-04 (megahit assembly) | ecosystem: Environmental > Aquatic > Freshwater > Ice > Liftoff... | reverse complement strand
GCCGGGTCCGGGACGTGAGGACAGCTGGATCAACGGGCCGATCCGCCGCCTCTATATAGAACTACGCGCGCGCGGCAGAGCCCACTCGGTCGAGTGCTGGCTTGACGAGCGGCTGGTCGGCGGGCTCTACGGCGTGACCTTGGGCGGAGCCTTCTTCGGCGAGAGCATGTTCAGCCGCGAGCGCGACGCCTCCAAGGTGGCGCTGGTCCATCTCGTGGCACGGCTCAAGCGCGGGGGCTGGCGGCTGTTGGACGCCCAGTTCCTGACGCATCACCTGAGCCAGTTCGGGGCCGTGGAAACGTCCCAGTCCGCCTATCTGAAGCTGCTCAAATCAGCCCGCGCTGTCCAGGCGGACCCCCGCTCGCTGTTCAAGCCGATGACGGGCCCGCAAGCCGTCTTCTACGCCTTGCAGCCCACGATCCAGGCGTCATAGACCGGATGCTGCAACCCGCTGATGGCGGGTGCCGAGGCGAACATCCAGCCGCGGAAGATCTGGCGCGGCTCGCTGACCTGAATGACCCCCCGGGGTTGCAAGGTCACTTCGAGATAGGCGACGGCGTCGGAAACCTGTTCGTCCGCCGCCGATACTTCGCAGGCCTTGGCGGTTAAGATCAGCGTCTTCTCGAACCGCACGGGCCGGCCGCCGACCTCGACCTCGAAACGCATGGATTCGGCGGTGATCTTGTCAATCGCTTCGACGATCGCCACGCGACGCCTCTGGCGCCGGGCCGGTTCGAGAGGCGTCTCGACGCGTTTCGCCTCGACCGGTCCGGTCTTTTCATCTTCGCCCGGCACCTCGCCGAGCTTTTCGTCGATCTCGACGACGATGCCGGGCGTGGGCGGCGTCACCGCGATGGGAGAGGCGGGTGCCGGCGTTCCTGCGGGCGACGGTTCGACCGGCGCGGGGGGTGTCGGCTGGGCATTCAGGGTCGAGGTCGGGTCCTGAACCGCCACGGCCTCCTGGGGCAGGTCATTCAGAGCTGACGCAACGACCACGCCGGACGCGGCCAGCGCCAGCGTCGTCACCCCGGCCAGAATGGCACCGCGCAGGGTCATTCCGGACGCCACGCTTCATAGTCGCCCGTCGCGGCCGGTCGCTTTCCGTCTGAAGCCATTGAGCCTTGCGGACGCCAGGCCATCGGCGTGCCGGTGAGGTTGGGCAGATGGTCCTCTTCCCATTTTCGACGCGGAAGCGGGTGTTCGGTCGGGAGTTCGTCGTAGGTATAGTGCATCCAGCCGTGCCAATCGGGCGGAACCTTCGAGGCGTCGGCGTAACCATTGTAGATCACCCAGCGGCGACGTCGGCCATCATAGCTCGAGGTGTCACGCGACAGGTAGTAGCGGTTGCCGAACTCATCGGTCCCCACGTGTTCGCCGCGCTTGGCGATCGTGAAGAAGGTGCCGATGGTAGCACCGCTGGTCCAGCCGAATATCCTGCCTAGCACGTCGGAAAATCCACTCACGATCCGTCGCAGCGGCGGGGGCCGGCGAGGCAATCGCAATCATAGAAACCGGCGAGGCTTCCGTCCAGCTTCCTTGACAGATCTCAAACCTCAACATCCTGGGGGTAACCAGGCCCCCAAACACCAGATTTATTGCGGAGCAGGTTCGAACGCCTCTAGGCTCCATCAAAGGCCACGCCGAGACCGCCGTATGCGCTTTCCCTTCGCTTCCCACGCCGCCGCGCTGAGTCGCCCCGCGCGTTCGATCGAGCGGTGCGAGCGTGTCGTCACCGTCCATGCCCCTGCGGGCTGGACCGACGTGCAGATCGAGGCATGGCTGGACTGGGCAGACGCGGAAGGCCTCTCTCCCGGCGGTACCGATCCCTTGGCCGCCGCCATGACGGCATGGGCAGGCGGGCTTTCCAGCTCCGCTGGCATGGAGCTTACCGCGACGATGCTGCTGGGGCTCGCCTCGCCGGCGCGGTCCTTGCGAGCCTGTCCCGAGGTGATGAACCTGTCGGAACCCGGTGCGGGATTGCGGCTGGCGGCGGAAGGCGCGCGCCGACGCGCGGGCCGTCGCGCCGCGGGTGCCGTCGAGGCCCTGGCCGCCGCTTTGACGAAGGTGACGGACTCGGTGAACCGCTGCGAGGGGTCCCGGGGCAATTGCGCCGACCCCGCCTCGAACCCGGCTTTGGCGCGGGTGGCTCTGGCAGCCCGCCGGGCCGGCGCATCGGACGCTGACATCCTCCGCGCGATCGCCGGCGAACGGTTCGACGCGGTCCCTCTACCCGTCCCGACCCCGCCCCTGATCGTCGCCCTGGCCGACCGCGCCATGGTTGCTTCCGGTGCACCCGACGCCCTGCTCGCCGCCGAGGCGGCACTGGAAGGCGACCTGCTGCTGACGTTCGAACCCGATGATGCCGACGCTGCTGCCGGCCTCGCGCGCGCACCCGCGGTTCTGTTGTCCTTGCCGGCGTTGCGGCGGATCGCCGGTCCGAACCTTGACGCCGCCCTCACCGACCTGGTCCGGCTCTGGACCGATGCCCTGACCGCCGCAGGTGCCACGTCGCGCGCGTTTGGCCTTGGCGGGCTCGGCGATCTGGTTCTGGCGGACGGCGTAGCGGATGCACTTCCGCGCGCCGCAGAACTGGCCGTCACGGTCAGAACGGTGTGCGGGACGGTCGCGCTGTCACTGTTCGTCGATGACGCCGAAGCTTCGCTGCGTCTGGGTCTGAGCCCCCTTTCGGCGATCGAGGCGTGGCAGACCGCAGACGGAGAGATCGTCCACCGCCTGCGTCCGGCCGCGGCCGCAGCCATCCGGAAGGCCGGCGGCGACGTCAATTCGGCGGAGCGGCATCTGTTCGGCCGACGCACGCTGGTCGGCGCGCCCGGGGTCGACCACACCGCCCTGCGGGCCAGGGGCTTCACCGACGTTGAACTGGAGTCCGTCGAGATCGCCCTGGCCCAGGTTGTTCAGCTGACCGACGCTTTCCGGGCACCGGTTCTGGACGCCGGATTCGTGCGCGACGTCCTCGGCATCGAGGCCGCGGCGGACGATGTGCTGGGCCAACTCGGCTTTACCTCGGAGGCCATCGGCCTGGCCCACGCCTGGGCCTTCGGAGAAACCAGCCTGACGGGGTGGTCCGACGCCCCGGCGGCTGTGCGAACGATCCTGGACGACCTGCCTGCGTTTGAAGCCACGCTGCGCGGGGTCATTGAACAGGTCAGTGTCTCGCCGGACGCGACACCCACGCTGATGGACTGGCGGGCCACGGCCATCCAGGCCGGCCGCCTTCTGGGGGACGCGGCGCGCGAGGGCCGCCGCGCCGTTCGCCTGCAACGCGCCGCGCCGCCCACCGGCCCGCTGCTCAGCCTGGTCGAGCCCGAAGAGACGGTGCGCCAGCGCCGGTGGGAGCCGGAAACGCGCGCGGTCGAGCGCGTGGTCGAAAAGGTGGTCGAACGCGACCGCACCCGCCGCAAACTGCCCGATCGGCGCAAGGGCTATATCCAGAAGGCGGCCGTGGGCGGACACAAGGTCTATATCCATACGGGCGAATACGAGGACGGCGAACTCGGCGAGATCTTCATCGACATGCACAAGGAGGGTGCCGCCTTCCGAAGTCTGATGAATAATTTCGCCATCTCGATCTCGATCGGCCTGCAATACGGCGTGCCGCTGGACGAGTTCGTCGACGCCTTTGTCTTCACCCGTTTCGAACCGGCGGGGCGGGTCACGGGTAACGATTCGATCCGTTCGGCGACCTCGATCCTCGACTACATCTTCCGCGAACTGGGCGTCTCCTATCTGGACCGGCACGAGCTGGCCAATGCGGACGCCGAGAGTCTGAACGCCGACGGACTTGGGTCCGGAAAGGCCGACGATGGAGAGCCGGAAACCGTGCCGGCCGCCCGTTTCATCTCCAAGGGCTTCGCCCGCGGCGCCGCTCCGGACAATCTGGTCGTGCTGCCCTTCGGACGGCAGCGCGAGGCCCCGGCGGCACCCGCTGACGCCTCCGAGGCCGTAGCGTGCCCGGCGTGTGGCGACTTCACCCTGCAACAGCGCGGTGCGGGCTGGACGTGCGACACCTGCGGCGCAGCCCCGTCGATGCAGGGTTAGTCAACCATTGTGCGCCATGATGTCCGGCCTCTTGCAAATCCGAAGGCAAGACCGGAGCCTATCATGAAAGCCATCCTGACCCTCACCCTGGCCACCGTCCTTGCAGCCGGCGGCGCACTGCCTGCCTCGGCTCAGAACCCGGACCAGATTGCGCGCGTTCGGGGTGGGGCGGGATGCCCGGGTTGCAATCTGTTCCAGGGCGACTTCAGCGGTATCGAAGCGCGAGGGCTCAATCTTTCCGGCTCCCGCTTGCGACAGGCAGACCTCAGCCTGGCGGTAATGAACCGGACCCGCTTCTCCAACACCGACATGCGTGACGTCGAGGCCTATGGGGGTGTCTTCTCCAGTGCCAATTTCTCGGGTGCGAACATGACCAACGGAAGCTTCGTCGGTGCCTATCTGGACGGCGCGTCTTTCTCGGGCGCGACGCTGACGGGGGCCAATTTCTCGGGGGCCTCGCTGCAGCGCGCCACGGGCCTGACTCAGGGTCGGCTGAATCAGGCCTGTGGTGATGAGGCCACGCGACTGCCCGGCGGACTGTCGATTCCCCATTGCCAGGCTGACCAATTGCGGCCCCCCACCTTACCGCGATTTAAGTAGGGTTTGCCGAGGTTTGGCGGCATTGGTGAAGCGTGAAACAGCGCGTCCCGTCCACGACCCGTCCCCTCTCGACCGCCGTTCTCGCGCTCGGCGCGGCTATCGGCGCGCTGACGGTCGCCGGTTCTGCGAACGCCGAGGTCTCGATCCAGCCTGGCTTCCAGGACCGCGACGTGGCGCGAATGGTGTCGCTGGGTGGAACCTGCAACAGCTGTGAACTTTCGGGACGTGACCTGACCGGAGCGGCATTCACTGGAGCCGTGTTCCTGAACGCCACCCTCGTCGGTGCCAATCTTCGCGGTGCCGAACTGGTGGGCTCCAACTTTTCCGGCAGCGATTTCAGCCGGGCGGACCTGTCCGGCGCCGAGATGGTCGGCGCGAACTTTACCGGTGCCAACTTTACCGGCGCAGACCTTTCGGGGGCCGAGGCCATGGGCGCGACTCTTGTGAGGGTGCGACTGACCGGAGCCGACCTGACGGGGGCCGAGCTGACGGGATCCAACCTGAACGGGGCTGTTCTGACCAACGCCAACCTGTCGGCCGTTGAAATGAACGCCACAACCCTCGCCAATGTGAATGCGCGGTCGGCGAACTTCTCCAATGCCGAGATCGCCATGTCCAACCTGTCGAACGGCGACTTCCGGGGCGCTTCGTTCCGGGAGGCCACGCTGAATGGCGCGCGACTGACCGGCGGCAGGTTTGCCGGAGCCGATTTCCGAAACGCGGAACTAAACCGCGCGGACATTCGCGGCGCAGACCTGTCGGGTGCGAGCGGCCTGACGGCCGAACAGATCAGCCGGACTTGCGGCGATGCAGGCACACGCCTGCCCGGAAGTCTGACGGTCAGGGCCTGCCGTAGCGTCAGCCTCGTGCGGGTCACACCCCGCGCACCCGCCCCGCCGGCCCCGCCGGTTCCACCCCGGGTGCGAAACCTGGAGGTAGCAGGCTCCGGCAACTGACTACAAAGGCCGCCACCCCTTGGGACAGCGGCCTTTTTCATTGACCCGGTGCGACACCGGTCAGGTCTTGAGCGGCAGGGCTGCACGGATGTGCAACTCCTTGTACTGACGCTCGGCCGCGTCCGAGGGCGCGCTCATCAGCAAATCCTGTCCCTGCTGGTTCAGCGGGAAGGCGATGACCTCACGGATAGCCGTCTGATTGGCCAGCAGCATGACGATGCGGTCGATGCCGGGGGCCAGACCGCCGTGCGGCGGCGCACCGTAACGGAAGGCGTTGAGCATGCCGCCGAACTGGTCCTCGACCACCGAGGCGTCATAGCCGGCGATCTCGAAGGCCTTAAGCATGATCTCGGCCTTGTGGTTCCGGATCGCGCCCGAACACAGCTCATAACCGTTGCAGACGATGTCGTACTGGTAGGCGAGGATGTCGAGCGGGTCCTGCGTCTGCAACGCCTCCATCTCGCCCTGCGGCATCGAGAAGGGGTTGTGCGAGAAGTCGACCTTCTTCTCTTCCTCGGACCATTCGAACATGGGGAAGTCGACGATCCAGCAAAAGCGGAATTCTGCGTCCGAGATCAGGTGCAGGTCCTGGCCTAGTTTGGTGCGGGCGTTTCCGGCGAATTTGTGGAAGATAGACGGGTCGCCGGCGGCGAAGAAGGCGGCGTCGCCCTTGGCCATGGCCAGCGACTTCATCAGGGCGTCGGTCGGCTCGGCACCGAGGTTTTTGGCGATCGGCCCGCCCCAGGCACCCTGGTCCTCGGACCAGAAGATGTAGCCGAGGCCCGGCTGCCCCTCGCCCTGGGCCCAGGAATTCATGCGGTCGCAGAAGGCGCGGCTGCCACCCTTGGGTGCCGGAATGGCCCAGACGGCGTTCTTCGATTCACCGGCCAGGATCTTGTTGAACAGACCGAAGCCGCCGTCGCGGAAATGCTCCGATACGTCCTGCATCTCGATCGGATTGCGCAGGTCCGGCTTGTCGGTGCCGTATCTGGCGATGCTGTCGCGGTAGGGAATGCGGACGAAGGGGTAGGGATCGACCGTCTTGCCGTCGGCGAACTCCTCGAACACGCCGTGCATGACAGGCTCGATGGCGGCAAACACATCCTCTTGCGTAACAAAGCTCATCTCGACGTCGAGCTGGTAGAATTCCAGCGAACGGTCGGCGCGCAGGTCCTCGTCGCGGAAACAGGGGGCGATCTGGAAATAGCGGTCGAAGCCCGACACCATCAGCAACTGCTTGAACTGCTGCGGAGCCTGCGGCAGGGCGTAGAATTTGCCCGGATGCAGGCGAGACGGCACCAGAAAGTCGCGCGCGCCCTCGGGCGACGAGGCCGTCAGGATCGGCGTCTGGTACTCGAGGAAGCCCTGGCCGACCATGCGCTGGCGGATCGAGGAGATCACCCGCGAGCGCAGGACGATGTTCTTGTGCAGGGTCTCGCGCCGCAGGTCGAGGTAGCGGTGCTTGAGCCTGATTTCCTCGGGATACTCCGGCTCGCCGAAGACCGGCAGCGGCAGTTCGGCGGCTTCGGACAGGACTTCGACGGCTTTGACGCGCAGTTCGACCTCGCCGGTCGGCAGGCTTGCATTGATCACGGAGGCCTCACGGGCCACGACCTCGCCGTCGACACGGATGACGCTCTCGGCGCGCAGCCGTTCGACGGCCTCGAAGCCGGGCGTCCCGGGGTGCAGCACCAGCTGGGTCAGGCCGTAATGGTCGCGCAGGTCGATGAACAACAGGCCGCCGTGGTCGCGCTTGCGGTGGACCCAACCGGACAGGCGGACATCAGAGCCTGCATCGGTCAAACGCAGGGCGCCGCAGGTGTGGGAGCGGTAGGCGTGCATGGGCGGTTCGTCTTGGATCAGGGGCCGCAGGGGCCGCAATTCGGGAGGCCGGAAGGGCGCATCATCACCCCGGAAAGTCAAGGTTTGCGGGCCGAAACCCGTCCGGCACTCCGACCTTCCTGAAAATTGCAAAATCCGCCACTCTCGAGACATTGGGACTCACTGCTTCTCCCCTGTCGCGATCAGACCACGCCGATACGTCAGAAGCGGACGGAGGGCGTCATCACCCGCGGTGGATGGGCCATCGGGTATGCGGCGGCGGGGTTGCCAGGGCGTCGGGGCTCTGCGCCGGGGGGCAACGGACGCGAATGTCGAACATTGGCTCCAGGGGTCGGGAGTCCCGCTTTCTGTCCCCAAACGGGCGGAAGGGGGAGCAACGGAGTCCTCGTCCGGGCGTGTCCACAGGCGCTCGACCTTGTCCACCGGACCGGAAGGAACCTGCGCTGCGGTCTGCTATAGCGGTCCCATCATGACCGCCCGCCGCGTACCCCCCGATCAGATGCGCCTTCCGCTGCAACGCGACCTGCCCGACGACGCGGACGGCTTCGTAGTGTCCGACTGCAACCGCGCGGCGGTCGAGGCGCTGGCAGACTGGCCGAACCTGATCGGTGGGGTGATGGCGATCTGCGGGCCGGTTGGCTGCGGCAAGAGCCGGCTGGCGCAGGTCTGGGCCGAGCGGGTCGGGGCGGTGGCCATCCACGCGGCCGAGGCGGCGCTGATCGATCCGATGGAGCTGGACGGGCGGCCGGTGCTGCTGGACCGCGCGAAGGACGTCGACGACGAAACCCTGTTCCATCTGATCAACCTCGCCCACGCACCCGGCGGCGCGCTGTTGCTGGTCGCCCGGTCCGCGCCGTCGAGCTGGGCGGTGGCCCTGCCCGACCTGCGCTCGCGGCTGGACGCCGTCCGGACCATCCCGATCGAGGCGCCCGACGACGCTGTGCTGGCGGCCATGCTGGACGCCCGGTTCGCCGAACGGGGCATCCGCCCTCAGAAGGACGTCGTGCCCTATCTGCTGCGCAGGATCGACCGGTCGGCGGCGGCGGCTGCGGAAGTGGTCGAGCGGCTGGACGCCCTGCACAAGCCGGTGACAAGGGCGCTGGCGCGGGAGGCCCTGGAAGGGGTAGCGGAGACCGGGGAGCTGTTCGAGTGACTCCGTCCCTTCTCCCGCAAGGGGAGAAGGAAGGATATTACAGCCCCAGCCTGGCCTTCAGGATGTCGTTCACCGCGGCCGGATTGGCCTTGCCGCCGGTGGCTTTCATGACCTGGCCGACGAACCAGCCGAGGGCCTGGGGTTTTTCGGCGACGGCGGCGGCCTTGTCGGGGTTGGCGGCGATGATCTCGTCCACCGCCTTTTCGATCGCGCCCGTGTCGTTGACCTGGACCAGACCGCGCGCTTCGACCACCTGACGCGGCGAGCCTTCGCCGGCCCAGACGTGGTCGAAGACTTCCTTGGCGATCCTGGACGAGATGATACCTTCCTCGATCAGAGCCACCAGTTCGGCGACGTGCGAGGCCGGGACAGGGCTTTCCGAAAAGTCCAGATTGTCTGCGGCGAGGCGCGCCGACAGCTCATTGGTCACCCAGTTAGACACCAGCTTGGCGTCCCTGCGCCCACTCCCGGTATCCTGGGCCGCCGCCTCGAAATAGTCGGCCTTGGCCCGTTCCGAAATCAGCACCACGGCGTCGTATTGCGACAGGCCATAGTCCGCCATCAATCGGCGGCGCTTCTCGTCCGGCAGTTCGGGCAGCGAGGCCTTGATGCCGTCGATCCAGGCCTGTTCCAGCTCCAGCGGCAGCAGGTCGGGGTCGGGGAAATAGCGATAGTCCATCGCCTCTTCCTTGGAGCGCATCGAGCGGGTCTCACCGGCCGTCGCGTCATAGAGGCGCGTCTCCTGCGTGATCTTGCCGCCGTCCTCGAGAATCTCGATCTGGCGACGGGCCTCATAGTTGATGGCCTGGCTGATGAACCGGAACGAGTTGACGTTCTTGATCTCGCAGCGCGTGCCGAGATGGCTGAAGTCGCCGCTCGCCTTGTATTTGGCGTACTGGCCCTCGCGGCAGACAGAGACGTTGACGTCGGCGCGCAGATTGCCCTTCTCCATGTCGCCGTCACAGGTGCCCAGATAGATCAGAATGGTTCTGATCTTCTTGACATAAGCCACAGCTTCTTCAGGGGAACGGATGTCCGGACGCGAGACGATCTCCATCAGGGCCGTGCCCGCGCGGTTGAGGTCGACATAGCTGTCGGTCGGCGACAGGTCGTGGATCAGCTTGCCCGCGTCCTGCTCCAGATGCAGGCGCTCAATGCCGACGTTGAAGAAGGAACCGTCCTCGGCCTCGACCTCCACCACGCCCTCGCCGACGATGGGGAAATAGAGCTGGCTGATCTGATAGCCGGTCGGGAGGTCGGGGTAGAAATAGTTCTTGCGGTCGAATTGGCTGCGTTTGTTGATTTGGGCATTGAGGCCCAGGCCGGTGCGGACGGCCTGTTCGACGCAGTGGCCGTTCAGGGTCGGCAGCATGCCCGGGAACCCCGCATCGACCAGCGATACCTGCTCGTTCGGCCCCGCGCCGAAGCCGACGGCGGCGCCCGAGAACAGTTTGGCCTTGGACGCCACCTGGGCGTGGATCTCCAGCCCCATGACGATTTCCCACGGTCCGGTCCGGCCGTCGATGAGTTTGGAGGGGGTGGTGAAGGTGTCGGTCATGGGCGGTATCTAGGACGGCGTGGCTTTGGAATGAAGGGTTTTCGCGTCCCCTCTCCCATTGGGGGAGGGAGGGGCCCGTCGGCGTAGTCGACGGGAGGGTGTGGGATTACGGTGCCGGCAATCCTGGCATGGTTGCGGATGGCGGCGAGGACGGTGGGAAGCGAGCCCGTCAGCTGGGCATTGGGGAAACGAAGAACGGACCAGCCCAGGGATTCGATGGTTTGCTGGCGGTGGTAGTCGTGGGTTTGTTGGGCGTCATCGTCGTGAACCCCGCCGTCGAGTTCGATGACCAGCCGTAAGGCTTCGCAGGCGAAGTCGGCGAAGTAGCGGTCGATGGGGTGCTGGCGGCGGAACTTCAGGCCGTCGGGTCGGGATGCGCGGAGCATCTGCCAGAGAACGGTCTCAGCGTAAGTCTGGCGCTTGCGGAGGGCGCGAGCGCGTTCCGTTCGAGTTTCGGGCGTCATGCAGCGTAACCCCACACCCTCCCACGCGCCTTGCGCGCGGGCCCCTCCCTCTCCCTCAGGGAGAGGGTTCGCCAATCACCACCACTTCTCCGGCTTCGCGACAAACCCCGCCGCATCCTCCAAGGCACTTGCCACCTGGAACACCGTCGCCTCGTCCAGCGCCTTGCCGATGACCTGAAGGCCGAGCGGCAGGCCGCCCTTGTCGAGGCCGGCGGGCACCGAAATGCCCGGCAGGCCGGCGAGGTTGGCGGTGACGGTGAAGATGTCGTTCAGATACATCTGCAGCGGGTCGATCTGCTTGTCCCCCAGCGCGAAGGCGGCGGACGGCGTCGACGGCGTCAGGATGGCGTCGACCCGGTCCCAGACCGCATCGAAATCCATGGCGATGCGGCGGCGGACCTTGAGCGCGCGGACGTAGTAGGCGTCATAAAATCCGGCCGACAACACATAGGCCCCGATGGTCAGGCGGCGTTGGACTTCCTTGCCGAAGCCTTCGGCGCGGCTGGTCTCATAGAGGTCGGTCAGGCTGGTGGTGCCCTCGGCGCGGTGGCCGAAGCGCATGCCGTCATAACGCGCAAGGTTGGAAGAGGCCTCGGCCGGGGCGATGATGTAATAGGCCGGCAGGGCGTATTTCGTGTGCGGCAGGCTGATCTCGACGATCTCGGCCCCGCCGGCCTTGAGCCAGGCCACGCCCTGGTCCCACAGCGCCTGAATCTCGGCGGGCATGCCGTCGACGACGTATTCCTTCGGCACACCGATGCGCAGGCCCTTGACGCCCCTGTTCAGGGATCGGGTCCAGTCCGGCGTCTCGACATCGAGGCTGGTCGAATCCTTGACGTCGAACGAGCACATGGAGCGCAGCAGGATGGCGGCGTCCTCGACGGTCTTGGTGATCGGCCCGGCCTGATCCAGCGAACTGGCGAAGGCGACCATGCCGAAACGGCTGGCGCGGCCATAGGTGGGCTTGATCCCGACCGTGCCGGTGAAGGCGGCGGGCTGGCGGATCGAGCCACCGGTGTCCGACGCCGTGGCAGCCAGACAAAGGTCGCCGGCGACGGCCGAGGCGGACCCGCCCGAGCTGCCGCCCGGGGTCAGGTCGGCGTTAGAAGTGTTTGACTTCCATGGGTTCACGACCGGACCGAAGGCCGAGGTCTCGTTGGACGAGCCCATGGCAAACTCGTCCATATTGAGCTTGCCCAGCATGACCGCCCCGTCGCGCCACAGGTTGGCGGTGACGGTGGACTCATAGGGCGGCACGAAGCCGCGCAGCATGTTGGAGCCGGCGGTGGTCTGGACTCCGTCGGTGCAGAACAGGTCCTTGATCCCCAGCGGTGCGCCTTCCAGCGCCCCGCCCTCGCCCTTCGCCAGCCGCGCGTCGGAGGCACGGGCCATGGCCAGCGCCTTGTCCGTGGTCTGGACGATGAAGGTGTTCAGCCGCGGGTTGGCGGCGTCGATATTGGCGACGAAGGCCCTGGTGATCTCTTCCGAAGAGAAGGCGCGGGCCTTGAGGCCATCGAGGGCGGCCTTGAGGGTGAGTTGGGTGAGGTCAGACATTCTATTCGACCACCTTGGGCACGACGAAGAAGCCGTCCGCAGAGCGGGGGGCGTTTCCGAGCACGTCGGCGACCTTGTCGCCGTCGGTGACGACGTCGTCGCGCAGGCGCAGGGGCTGGGCGACGTTGGAGGTCATGGGCTCGACGCCCGTGACGTCGACCTCGTTGAGCTGTTCGATCCAGGCGAGGATGCCGTTCAGCTCGGCGGCCAGAGGCTCGAGCCGGTCCTCGGGGGTCTTGATGCGGGCGAGGTGTGCCACACGGCGCACAGCCGCGGCGTCGATGGCCATGCGGCCCTCCAAATGCGAAACCAGATCGGGCGGGATTAGCGTTCCATCCCCGGCTTCACAAGGATTCTGACGCTACTGCGCTGGCGTGACCGTCACGGTGGCCGGGGTCGAGCCATCGGAAGCCACCGCCCAGCCCACGATCACCCGTCTCTTGCGGCTGCCGATGTCGCCGGAGACCGGATCCATGGTGCTTTCGTCGATCTCCAGATCGACCCGGCCCGGGGCCTCGGACAGCAAGCGATAATCGAGGAAGTCGCCGATGCGGAAGACGCGCCAGCCCTCGGCCGGAGCATCGAAGAAGGCGACATGGGTGTAAAGGCCGTTCATGGCCGGATCGCCGCCGGCCGTACCGAACAGTTTGACGGTGCGGTCGCCCTGGCGCGTCAGCGGGGTCAGTTCGACGACCGCGGCGGCCCATTGCTGGCCTTCATCGGCGTCGGGCTGGACCGTGGCGGCCGGGCCTGCGGCGGTCAGGGCCGCGACTGGAGCCGTCGGGATCGCCTGTTCGGCGGCGGGGACCTCGGCTTTGCGGCTTTCGACCTGGGTGTCGCAGGCGGCCAAGGCGAGCAAGGCGACAAGGAAGGTGACTGGCTTCATCGGATGTTCCCCTATCAGCGAACTTGCCACCTTGCGCTTTGACAGGACGGCTCGCCAGTCCTACCGCCAAGCTGTGACAGTTCTATCGCTCGAAGACCTCGCCGCCTCGACCCCGCCCGGCACGCCGTGGCTGGGACTGGATCTCGGAGAGAAGACAATCGGCGTGGCCGTTTCGGACGTCACCCGCATGATCGCCAGCCCGCTGTCGCTGATCCGAAAGACGAAATTCACCGACGACGCCCAAGCCGTGCTGAAGCTGATGGCGGGGCGCGACGCCTCGGCCCTGGTCATCGGCCTGCCCCTGAATATGGACGGGACCGAGGGACCGCGGGCGCAGTCGTGCCGGGCCTTCGCGCGCAATCTGCAGCGCATCCGTGCCGTCCCTTGCGCCTTTCAGGACGAGCGGCTGTCGACCAGCGCGGTCGAGCGCTTTCTGATCGGAGAACTGGACCTGACCCGCAAACGCCGCGCCGATGTGGTGGATCGCACGGCCGCCGCCTGGATCCTGCAGGGCGCGCTGGACCGGCTGAGGGCCTGATGGCGGGACTGATTCTCGGCATCGTCCCCGTCTTCGTGCTGATCGCCATCGGTTATGGATTGCGCAAATCCGACTTCCTGCCCGACGCGACATGGCGGCCGATCGAGAAGCTGTCGATCCATCTGCTGTATCCCGGCTTCCTGATCCCGGCGATCTGGAACGCCGACCTGTCGGGCGGCAGCGCCGGAGCGGCGGGGGCCAGCGCGGTGATCGCGGTGCTGATCGTGGCGGCGATCACCCTGCTGTCAAAGCCGCTGATGACCGTGGACGGCCCGGCCTTCACCAGCGTGCTCCAAGGGGTGATCCGCTGGAACAGCTTCGTCTTTCTGCCGGTCATCCAGTCGGTGTTCGGGGCCGAGGGGCTGGCGCTGGCGGCGGTGATGATCGCGGCCATCATTCCCGTGACCAACATCGTCTGCGTCGTCGCCCTGGCGCGATGGGGCACAGATCAAAGGGGGACCCGGCCGCTGGCGCTGGCGAAGGCAGTGTTCTCCAATCCGATCCTGCTGGCCTGTCTGATCGGGCTGGCGCTGAATTTCGCTCGGGTGCCGCGGCTGCACGGGATTTCCGACACCCTGACGCTGCTGGGCGGGGCCGCCCTGCCACTGGGGTTGATCGTGGCGGGCGCGGGACTGAGCTTTGCCGAGGTGGCGCGGCGGAAATGGACCGTGATGGGGGTCAGTTTCGTCAAGCTGGTGGTCATGCCCCCGCTGATGTGGGGTCTGTGCGTGCTGCTGGGCGGGGACGAGCTGGCGCAGGGGGTGGCCCTGCTGTGCGGTGCGGCGCCGGGTGCGGCGGCCAGTTATATCCTCGCCAGACAGATGGGCGGGGACGCGCCGCTGATGGCCGGGATCGTGGCGCTGACCACGGTCGGAAGCGCCTTGAGCATTCCGATCCTGCTGGCCCTGTTCCATTTGGCCTAGATGCGCCCTATAGCCGAGCCTCGATGAGCCAGCCCGCCGCCCTCACCGATCTGATTCTCGAGCGGTTGGCGCCGTTCCCGCGCAGCCATTTCCTGTCAGCGGGCGATCTGAACGCCGCCACCACGCCGCCGCTGCTGGATCTGGCCGACGCCTTCGTCGACTTCAACCGTCAATCCTCGAAGTCGCTGGACCTGATGCGCGGCCGAACGGTCATGAACCTGTTCTTCGAGAACTCGACCCGCACCAGCGCCTCGTTCGAGATCGCGGCCAAGCGGCTGGGCGCCGATGTGACGGCCTTGTCGCCCAAGTCGTCTTCGGTGGCCAAAGGCGAAACGCTGATCGACACGGCGGCGACGCTGAACGCCATGAAGCCGGACGTGCTGGTGGTCCGTCACGGGGCGTCGGGCGCGGCGGCTCTTCTGGCCCAGAAGGTCGGCTGCGCAGTGGTCAATGCGGGCGACGGGCGGCACGAACATCCGACCCAGGCCCTGCTGGACCTGTTGAGCCTGCGCCGGGCGTTCGGGGATGTGGGCGGGTTGACGGTCGCGATCTGCGGCGACGTCGCTCACAGCCGGGTGGCGCGATCCAATGTGTCGATGCTGTCGATGATGGGGGCGCGGGTGCGGCTGATCGGGCCGCCGACCTTGGTGCCGGGCGACGCCGACCGCTGGGGCTGCGAGGTGTTCCACGACATGCGCGAGGGGCTGAAGGGCTGCGATGTCGTCATGATGTTGCGCCTGCAGCTGGAGCGGATGGAGGGCGCGCTGGTGCCGTCGACCCGGGAGTATTTCCGCTTCTGGGGTCTGGACCGAGAAAAACTGTCCTGGGCCAATCCGGGGGCCAAGGTGATGCACCCCGGGCCGATGAACCGGGGGGTCGAGATCGATTCCGACGTGGCCGACGACCTGAGCGTCTCCCTGATCCAGGATCAGGTCGAGATGGGGGTGGCGGCGCGGATGGCCGTGCTGGCGGCCCTGTCCGTTCGTCTCGATGGAAACATGGCATGAGCGCGCCCGTCTCCAACGCCATCGCGATCCTCAACGCCCGGCTGCTCGACCCGGCCACCGACTATGACGGTCCCGGGGCCGTGCTGGTCGAAGACGGCCGCATCACCGAGGTCATCCACGGCGGCGGGGCGGTCGCACCGGCAGGCGTGACGGTTATCGACGCCGGCGGCCTGTGCCTGTCGCCCGGTCTGATCGACATCCGGGTCAAGACCGGCGAGCCGGGCGCCGAACCCAAGGAGACGCTGAAGTCGGCCAGCCTGTCGGCGGCGGCGGGCGGCGTGACCACCATCGTGATCCAGCCCGACACCGATCCGGCGCTGGATGATCCGGCGATGATCGAATTCATCCAGCGGCGCGGCGCGGCCCTCGGGCTCGTCAACGTCCGCGTCGCGGGCGCGGCGACCAAGGCGCGCGATGGGGTGCGGATGGCCGAGATCGGCCTGATGGACGAGGCCGGTGCCCTGTATTTCACCGACGTCGATCGGGTCATCGCCAACACCCGCACCCTACAACGGGTGATGAGCTATGCCGCCGCCTTCAACGCCCTGATTTCCTGCCGCCCCGCTGATCCGTGGCTGAGCGAGGGCGCGGTGGCGACATCCGGCGAACTGGCCACGCGGCTGGGCCTGGCCTCGGTGCCGGCGATTGCGGAACGCATCCAGCTGGAGCGCGACCTTGCGCTGGTCGAACAGACGGGCGCGCGGTTCCTTGTCGACCAGATCTCGACCGAGGGCGCGCTGGAGACACTGGCGCGGGCCCGGGCCCGGGGGCTGGAAGTCGCTGCCTCGGTGTCGATCAACCACCTGTGCTTCAACGAGATCGATATCGGCGACTATCGCACCTTCTACCGGCTGGACCCGCCGCTGCGGCCCGAAAGCGACCGCCAAGCCCTGATCGAGGCGGTGCGCGACGGCCTGATCGACGCCATCACCAGCGCCCACGCCCCGGCCCCCGCCGAGGACAAGCGCCGGCCCTTCGCCGAGGCGACACCGGGTGCCGTCGGGCTGGAGACGCTGCTGGCGGCGGCGTTGTCGCTGCACCACGAGGACGGGCTGAACCTGCTGGAGATCCTGCGCCCCCTGACGCAGGGCCCGGCGACGTTGTTGGGGCTGGACGCGGGCGTGCTTCAGGCGGGGACCCCGGCCGATCTGATCCTGTTCGACCCCGGTGCGCCGATCGTGGTCGACGCCGACGCCCTGAAGTCGAAATCAAAGAACTCCCCGTTCGACGGTCGTCGACTGCAGGGGAGGGTGTTGCTTACCGTCGTCGGCGGACGCATCGTCCGCGACGCACGCTAAAAGGGAGCGACTCACTTGCAGGACCTGATCGCACCCGCTCTCGGGACGCTCGCCCTTGTAGCGGTCGGCGGTTATCTGCTGGGTTCGATTCCATTTGGCGTCATCCTGACCCGGCTGATCACGGGCCAGGATGTGCGCAGCATCGGCTCGGGCAATATCGGCGCGACCAATGTGTTGAGGACCGGGCGCAAGGACCTGGCGTTGGCCACGCTCGTTCTGGACGCCGGCAAGGGGGCCGCCGCCTATCTGGTCGCGCAGGCGATGTTCCCGGGTGTGCCGGCGCTGGCAGCCGTCGCGGGTGGGGCGGCCTTCCTTGGCCATTTGTTCCCGGTCTGGCTCGGTTTCAAGGGCGGCAAGGGCGTCGCGACCTTCTTCGGCCTGCTGCTGGCCGCCGCCTGGCCGCTGGGCCTGCTGGCGGCCGCGACCTGGCTGCTGGTCGCGGTGCTGTTCCGGATGTCGTCGCTGGCGGCCCTGATTGCCGCAGTGGCCGCGCCGGCCTTTGCTGTGCTGTCCCTGCCCGCGCTCGGCCTGCCCGCTCCGGCACCGGTCGCCGCCGTCGCCCTGTTTACGGCCGTGCTGATCTGGGTGCGCCACCATGAGAATATCGCGCGCTTGCTGAAGGGGACGGAACCCCGAATCGGCGGCAAAAAGGGGTGAGCCCTTCATCGCCCCTTTCCGAGTTGGAGCGAATCGCGCGGCTGCGGCTGGCGCGAACCGACCGGGTCGGGCCGGTCACCTTCCGCCAGCTTCTGGACCGGTTCGGCACGGCGGAACGGGCACTGGCGGCCCTGCCCGATCTGATGCGGCGCGCGGGCGGTCGAGGCGACGCTCCGCCGTCCACGGACCAGATCGACCGCGAATGCGCGGCGGGCGATCGGATCGGTGCTCACCTGATCGTGCTTGGCGACCCCGCCTACCCCGAACCGCTGGCAGCCTCGGACCCGCCGCCGCCCGTGTTGTGGGCCCTGGGAGACACCAGTCTCATGTGCCGGCCCTGCGTCGCCGTCGTCGGCGCCCGTATCGCCTCGGCGGGCGGCCAACGGATCGCCCGGGGGTTGGCGCAGCAGCTTGGCGAGGCCGGACACGTCGTCGTTTCGGGAATGGCACGGGGCATCGACGGCGCGGCCCATGCGGGGGCCTTGCCCACGGGGACTGTCGCGGTCCTGGGCGGCGGGGTGGACGACATCTATCCCCCCGACAACGCCGACCTCTATCGCCAGATCGTCGAACAGGGCTGCATCGTATCGGAAAGCCCGGTCGGGGCACGGGCGCAGGCGAAGGACTTTCCGCGCCGTAACCGCATCATCTCGGGCCTGTCGCGCGGCGTGATCGTGGTCGAGGCGGAACTGCGGTCCGGGTCGCTGATCACGGCCCGGCTGGCGGCGGAACAGGGACGTGACGTCTTCGCCGTACCGGGCTCGCCGCTGGATCCGCGCTCGCGCGGCCCCAACGAACTGCTGCGTCAGGGGGCGATCCTGTGCGAGGGGCTGGAGGATGTGGAGCGCGCCTTCACGACCCTGCGCACCCTGAGCGAGCCGGTGCCGGACAATCCGTTCAACGGCGCGCCGGACGAGGTCGACGCGGCGCTGATCGAACGGATCGCTGCCCTGCTGTCACCGACGCCGACGCCGCGAGACGAGCTGGCGCGGGCAGCGGGTGCCCCCATCGGCGCGGTGGCCGCCGCCTTGCTGGAGCTCAGCCTGGTTGGACGGGCGACCCTGCTGCCGGGCGGTCTGGCGTCGATCTGAACCATCCGATTTTCAGGGCCGATTGACAGCGGCCCTCGCGCAAACCACGTTCCGCCCCCTTTCCGAGCCCGTCGAAGGCCCCCTCCCCGCATGAACCTCGTCGTCGTCGAGAGCCCCGCAAAGGCCAAGACCATCAACAAATATCTGGGCCCGGACTTCACCGTCCTGGCGTCCTACGGGCACGTCCGCGACCTGCCGTCGAAGGACGGGTCGGTCCTGCCTGACGACGATTTCGCCATGTCGTGGGAGATCGACGCCAAGGCCTCCAAACGCCTGTCCGAGATCGCCGAGGTCGCCAAACGCTCGGATCGCGTCATCCTGGCCACCGACCCCGACCGCGAGGGCGAGGCGATCAGCTGGCACGTGCTGGAAATCCTGACGAAGAAAAAAGTGCTGAAGGATACGCACGTCGAGCGCGTCACCTTCAACGCCATTACCAGGAGCGCCGTGCTGGAAGCCATGGCCAACCCGCGCCAGATCGATATGGAGCTGGTCGAGGCCTATCTGGCCCGCAGGGCGCTGGACTATCTGGTCGGCTTCACCCTGTCGCCGGTGCTGTGGCGCAAGCTGCCCGGCGCGCGTTCGGCCGGGCGGGTGCAGTCGGTGGCCCTGCGCATCGTTGTCGATCGCGAAATGGAGATCGAGAAGTTCAAGGCTCAGGAATACTGGTCGGTTGAGGCCGATCTGAACGCCGATAGCCCGCCCTTCACCACGCGTCTGGTCAAACACGACGGCAAGCGGGTGCAGCGGCTGGACATCACCTCCGAGGCCATGGCGACCGCGGCGCGCGGCGCCATCAACGCCGGGACCTTCACCATCGCCTCGGTCGAGAAGAAGCCGGTCAAGCGCGCGCCGTCCCCGCCGTTCATGACCTCGACGCTGCAGCAGGAGGCCTCGCGCAAGCTGGGCTTCACGGCACAGCGGACCATGCAGGCAGCGCAGAAACTGTATGAGGGCGTCGACGATCAGGGCGGCCTGATCACCTATATGCGAACCGACGGCCTGTTCGTCAGCCCCGAGGGCATCACCCAGGCCCGCGAGGTGATCGGCGACCGGTTTGGACCTGCCTACGTTCCGGAACAACCGCGATATTACAAGACAAAAGCCAAGAATGCTCAGGAAGCACACGAAGCGATTCGACCGACCAACATGGCCCGCGCGCCCGAGACCCTGCGCCTCGATGGCGACCTGCAGAAGCTGTATGAACTGATCTGGAAGCGGACCATCGCCAGCCAGATGGAGTCGGCACGGCTGGACCGTACCACGGTCGAGATCGAGGAACCGACCGGCCAGACGGCTCTGCGCGCCACCGGTCAGGTCGTGGCCTTCGACGGCTTCATGGCCGTGTACGAAGAGGGTCGCGACGACAAGCCCAAGGACGGCGGCGACGACGAGGACGACACGACCCGCCTGCCGGCGTTGAAGGAAGGCGCGGTCGCCAGGGTCGAGGCCATCCGTACGGACCAGCATTTCACCGAGCCGCCCCCGCGTTATTCGGAAGCGACCTTGGTCAAGAAGCTGGAAGAACTTGGTATTGGCCGGCCGTCGACCTATGCCTCGATCCTGACCACCCTGCGCGACCGCGAATATGTGCGGTCGGACAAGAACCGCTTCTATCCCGAGGACAAAGGACGGCTGGTCACGGCCTTCCTCGAGCAGTTCTTCGCCAAATGGGTCGAGTATGACTTCACCGCCGCGCTAGAGACGCGGCTGGACGAGGTGTCGGCAGGCAATCTGAACTGGAAGGTGCTGCTACGCGAGTTCTGGTCCGACTTCCATGTCGCGACCCAGGCCGCCGGAGAACTGCGCACCACGGCGATCCTGGACGCGCTGAACGAGTCGTTGGGGCCGCACATCTTCCCGCAGAAGGAAGACGGGTCGGATCCGCGCGAATGCCCATTGTGCAAACAAGGCCAGCTGAGCCTGAAGACCAGCCGGTTCGGGGCCTTCGTCGGCTGTTCGCGCTATCCCGACTGCAAATTCACCCGGCCCGTGGCCTCGCCCGATGCGGCGGATGGCGGGGCGGACGGCGGCGACCGGGACCTCGGCGTTGATCCGGTCACGGGCCAGCCCGTGGCGCTGAAGATCGGCCGGTTCGGTCCGTATGTGGAGACCACACCGCCGGGCGAGGAGAAGCCGAAACGCTCGTCCCTGCCCAAGGGCTGGTCGCCGGCATCGCTGAGCCTCGAGCAGGCGTTGCGCCTGCTGGCCCTGCCGCGTGAGGTCGGGATGCACCCGGAAGACGGCAAGCCGATCACGGCGGGTCTCGGGCGCTATGGACCGTTCGTGCTGCACGCCGGGACCTATGCCAATGTCGCCGACATCGACGAGGTGTTCGAGGTCGGCCTGAACCGCGCGGTCGTGCTGCTGGCCGAGAAGCGAGCGGGCAAGTTCGCCGGTCGCGGCGCGGCGACAGCGGCATTGAAGGACCTGGGCGTTCACCCGGAGACGGGCGAGCCGATCCACGTCATGGCGGGCCGGTTCGGTCCTTATGTGAAGTCGGGCAAGATCAACGCCACCCTGCCCAAGGGCACGGTGCCGGAAGACCTGACACTGGAAGAAGCCCTGCCGCTGCTGGCGTCGCGGGCGCTGGCGGCACCGGCCAAGGGCAAGAAGGCACCGGCGAAGAAGGTGGCGGCGAAGAAACCTGGGACGAAGAAGGTTGCGGCGAAGAAGGCGGCGGCGAAGAAGGCCGCAAAGCCGGTCGCCTGATCAGTCACTCCCCCTCCCCATGAAGGGGAGGGAGAACGTGCTTTCAGCGTTTCAACAACCTGTCTCGCGCGGCGTTGAGCCGGGCAGCGAGGCCTTCGGTACCGCCCTGGTCCGGATGGGCGCGGCCCATCAGACGGCGCCAGGCGGCATTAACGGCTTCGGGCGAGGCGTCAGCCGCGACACCGAGGATCGATCGGGCCTCGGAGTCGGACAGGGCCTCCGTCTGACGCGAGCCGTGGGTCCGCTGTCGCGAGGCAAGTGTCAGCCACAAACTCGCCCCGATCAGGCCGACCGCGGGCAGCAAGGCACCACGCGCTGCCAGCAGGACACCGCCGGCCAGCATCACGGCGCTGAACAGGGTGGCGGCGACCCGCCATTGACCCCGGCCGCGGCCGTCGCTCTGCCGGCCCAGCCGGATCAGGGCCCAGACGGCTATGGCGGCCAGAACCATCCAGATCAGGGTCAAGACGTCACGCGGCTTCGTCGAAGGGTGCGACCCGCGCGTCGCCATCCAGGCCCAGGGCCAGCATCAGGCTGCGCATCTCCTGACGGGCAGCGACGTGGGCCAGCGATACCGAAACCGGGCGAATGTCGTTGGACAGGTCGGCCACAGTGAGCCCGAACGGGAACAGCTCGCGGTAGATGACCCGGTCCCGCAGGCCGGGTCCCATGCGGAAGCCGACCCGGCGGGCCAGCTTCTCCATCCGCTCTTCCAGCCGCTGACGGTTGCGGGCGGCGGCGACGGCGAGGCGGTTGGTGACAACGATCCAGTCAATCTGGGCGTGGCGGCCCTGGGTGATGGCGCGCTGTTTGCGGGCCTCCCACACGCTTTCAGAATAGATCGACGGCCGGAGCAGATCGAGGGTGACCGGATCGACCGACCCCAGCAGGTCGAAATCGACGAAGCTGTCGTTCATCGGCGTCACGATCTGGTCGGCCAGACCGTGAGCCGTGCGCGACAGCAGGGTGTCCCCGCCGGGGGTGTCTATCAGGATGATTTCCGCAGACGCCTTCGCCTCGGCGAAGGCCGTTTCGAACCGGGCCAGCTGTTCGGCCTCGGAAGCCCGCGCCAGCAACTTGCCGTCACCCATGTCGGGCTCGACCGGCATGGCCAGGACCTGATTGTTGCCCTTCATCCAGGCGGCACGATTGGCGAAGAATTTGGCCATCGAGCGCTGGCGCAGGTCCAGGTCGATAATGGCCACGCGCTTGCCGGCGTGCAGCAGGGCCGTGACGATGTGGATGGCCAGGGTGGACTTGCCCGCCCCGCCCTTTTCGTTGCCGACGACGATGACCTTGGGGTCAGCCATGGAGCACTCATACCTGTGTTGGGCCGCCGACTCAGACACGCGGCCATATCAGGCAGAATCGCGACCAGCGAGCCCGGCGTCAACGTATCGGGACAGGACGGCTGTGGATGCGTCGCTCTTGATGCGCGGCTCAGGCCGTGTGGCGGCACCAGGGGTCATCGACCCCTGCGGCGGCGCAGAGCGCTCCGGCGCCCGCGGCCGGGGTGTGCACCTTGAGGCGGGTCAGGGTGCGTCCGCCGACCTCGACGGCTTCATAGACCGGCGACAGGCCGTTGAGCGCCCAGGCCGCCTGTCCGCTCTTGAGGCGGGACCAGGCCGAGCGGGCCGAGGCTTGGCTGGAATAGGCACCCAGTTGCACCAGCGCGCGGCCCTCTGCGGCGGCAATCGGCGTCGTCGGGCGAGCACGGAAGGCGGGCCGCAGGCCGGCGCGCGACGAGGCGTCGTCGATGCGGGCCGAGACCTGCTGCAACACCGCGTCAGCAACGGCGGGCGCGGCGACGGCCACGAGGCGCGGTGCGGCCTGTTGAACCATGCTGTTCAAGTCGGCGTCACGGGCGTCCCAGAGAGCGTGCGGATCCAGCACCTCGACCCGGATGGCCGGGCGGAGACCCGCTTCGGCGGCGCTTCGATAGGGCACAGCTGTGGCGACCTGAGTATTGTCGAGCGGAATGGCCGCAACGGCCTTCGCGAGAGATTCGAAGCGATGCGGATCGCTTTCGACCATGCCACAGGCGGTCAGGCCGCTGGTGGCGAGAAGGACAAGCACTGGACGGATCAGGAAGCTCGGCGTCATAAGCCACCCTCGCACGGCAACTTTTGCCGCCCGGTTCACAAGCACGCTTAAGCCGAAAGGTTAATCCGTTCATCATGGCCGAGCCCACTTCGCTTCCCGTGGTCCGAACCGTGGCCGCGCTGCGTGAACAGGTCAGCGCATGGAAACGCCAGGGGTTCACCGTCGGCTTCGTCCCGACCATGGGCGCGTTGCACGAAGGCCATTTGACCCTGGTGCGGGAGGCCGGCCGCCGGGCCGATCGCGTGGTCGCCAGCGTCTTCGTCAATCCGACCCAGTTCGCAGTGCACGAGGACCTCGGGACCTATCCGCGGCGCGAAGCCCAGGATGCGGACATGCTGGCCGGTGCCGGATGCCACCTGCTGTTCGCGCCGACGGTAGAGGAGATGTATCCGGACGGTTTCGTCACCGCCGTCAGCGTCGGCGGGCCGTCCGCCGGGCTCGAGACCGAGTTCCGGCCGCACTTCTTCGGCGGGGTGGCCGTGGTGGTGGCCAAGTTGCTCAATCAGGTCCGGGCCGACGTCGCCGTGTTCGGCGAGAAGGACTATCAACAGCTGATGGTTGTGCGTCGCATGGCCAGCGATCTTGACATCCCGACCGACATCGTCGGTTCGCCGACCGAGCGCGACGGCCACGGCCTCGCCCTGTCTTCGCGCAACGCCTATCTGGGCGGGATTGAGTTGGATATCGCCCGGCAGCTGAACGGCGTGTTGGCTGAGGCCGGTGCGCAGGCATCGGCCCGCCGACCCCTGGCGGCCGTGGAACGCGACGCCCACGCCGCCCTGATGAAAGCCGGGTTCGAGCGGATCGACTATGTCGCCATCCGGCGAGCCGATGATCTGGCGCTCTTTCGGGATGGCGTCGTGGACGCGCCCGCCCGCATCCTCGCGGCGGCCTGGCTGGGCCGGACGCGGCTGATCGATAATATGGCGGTCGCCACACCGTCCTGAACGGGCCTCAAGCCAGCTTCAGGTCCATGGAACCGCCGATCCATTCGACCGCTGACTTGCGCCGTGCCTCGGCGGCCGCGTCGGGATTCCCCAGCGTCGTCTCGGCCTCGGCGAGGACGAAATAGCTGTAGGGATCGCTGGGCCAGTCCTCGAGCAGTTCAAGAATTTTCGCCCTGGCACCCGCCGCGTCGCCCTTCAGCAGCAGGGCGGCGGCCAGACTGCGCCGGGTCGGGTACCACAGGATCGGCGGATCGCCGCCCTCGGAGTCCTGAGCCTGAATCCCGGCGGCACGGGTGAAGGCGGCAATAGCGGCGTCGGCGTTGCCCTCGATCATGGCGGCGCGGCCTTCGAGCACTCGCTGCGAGACCTCGGTGAACGCGTTGCGCATGTCGCCCATTGGACCGGCGGAGAAATTTGGGACGGCGCGCAAGGCGGCGATGGCTTCGGCCTCGGCTCGTACCGCCGCGGCGTCCCCTGCCCTCGCTGCAGCCTCACCCCGGGCGAACCGCCAGCTGACACGCAGCATGGGACGGCTCTCGTCCGGCTCGGTCAGGGCCGCGACCTGATCGGCCGAGCCGAAACGGCCGAAGATGGCGTAGGCGTTGTTGGCCATGGCCTGACGCCAGACGTTGGTCGCGGGAATTTCGGGATAGGTGGCCAGGAACCACTCGGCCAGTTTCAGGCCTTCCTCGCCGCCGCCGGCCATCAGGGCACCGCCCATGCCGAAATGGATATTGTGTCCATGCAATGCCATGCCGGGAACGCCGCCGGGCGGTCGCGCCAGTCCGTCGTAGCGACGGTCCAGCGCCACGGCGTTGACGTTGGACATCATGGCGTCCTTGTAGCGCCCGACCCGATAGAAGGTGTGCGACGGCATATGCACCAGATGACTGGCGCCAGGTGCCAGGGCAGCCAGCTTTTCGCCATAGGGAATGGCCTTGTGGGGATCGTCCGACCATTCCGTCAGATGGATGTAGAGGTGGATCGCCGCCGGATCGTTCGGTGCCTGGGTGAGGGTCTGCTCCAGAATGGTCATGGCGCGGGTAATGCCCGGATCAGCGGCCTTGCCGTCCTTGTCCCACCACTCATCGGCCTTCAGCATCCAGGCGTCGGCGGTAATCGCAGCCACCGTGGCGTCCGTCGGATAGTAGCGCGCGATGCGATCCATCGACTGGGCGAAACGGCGATCACGCGAGAATTTCTGGCCCGAATAGCGCTGGACCAGGGCGTCGATCATCTGACGCTGCATCGGCGTCGCCTGTCGGGCCAGACGGCGAGCCTCGCGCGCCGCCTTCAGGGCCGCGGCCTGGCTTTCGTCGTCATTGCCGCCGCCATTCAGATTGGGACCCAGCGCCCAGGCTTCGCCCCAGGCACACATGCCGCATCTCGGGTCGAGCAGCCTCGCCTTGCGGAAGGCACGGACCGATTCCGTGTGCTCGAACGCCCAGCGCAGACGGACGCCGTGGTTGAACCAGGCCTGGGCTTCGGGATTGGCGGTGGCGACGGTGAAGCCACCGCTCCCGAATCCCTCGACCATGACCATGTTCGCGACCGGCGTGCCGGAGTTCGCGGAACCCGCCTGACCGCAGACCTGGGGCCGTTCAAGCAGGTCACGCAACGCACGGTCGACCGTGGCGTCGGCGACCGCTGCTGGTCCGATCAACGCCGCGCCGAGCGCGATACCCGCCATCAAAAGCTTGCGCAACATCACCGTCTCCTCCCGCCCTTGAGCCACTCTGCCGGGAAAGGCGTTCAAGGCCAAGATCGGATCAGTCGCAGTCGACGCGCTCATTGGGTGCTGCGGCCTCATCGAAGACGGTCCTCAGGCGCGACTGAGGGTCGTCCGGCACCGTCTCAACGCAGAGGGCATCAGCCGCAGCGGACCTGTTCCACGATCTGAGTCTGATCATTGAAGAAGATATTCAGTCGTTGCGGTGAATAGTCCTGGGTCACGGGGCAGGTCGTGCAGGTGACGCGGCGGTTTACGACATCGACCGGAACGGGGATTTCGGTCCTGGGTTTCCCGACCAGCCATTGAAGCTCGCCAGCGCGGCACATGTCGACGGTTGGATCAGCCGGTCGGGAGCCGACCGGCAGGTTCAGTTGCGCCTCCTCGACGGTGCGCGATGCGGTGGCATCGGACGCCGGCGTGGAACAGGCGGCAAGAGCCGCCAGCGCGATCAGGCCGCCTTTTCCCAACGACCTTCGGGCGACTGTTTCCAGTAGGCCAGGTTTGCGCCTTGATCCTTGAGCGTCTTCCACCGGACCCGCGCCGCCGAAACCGCCTCGTCGTTCCGTCCGTCGAAGATGATGAAGCATCGGTCGAAGCCTTTCGTGTCGCCCAACTCGGCGCTGTCCACGATGAACAGCGCCTGAGCGGCGTTCGGGTTCTCGGTCGTTTCGGTCAGCAGGACAGGCTGACGCGCAGCATGGGCCTCGGACGCCCGGCCATGGGCCAGGAAACTGTCGTCGCGATACGTCCACAGCCGTTCGTCGATATCGTCGAGCAGGCTCGGGTCCGACGCGCGCACCAGCGCCTTCCAGCCCCGGTCACGTGTCTTCTCCAGCAGGCCGGGAAGGACCTGCTCCAGCGTTGAGCGCTCGAGGTGGTAGAACCAGATTTCCGGCACGGCATCAGACACCCGGTTCTACCTCTCGCAGCGGATCAGGACTCGTAGGAGTCGGCCACCATGCGGTCGAGCGTGCGCACGCCCCAGCCCACGGCACCGTCCGGCACGGTCGGGTTCTTGCTGTCCTTGACCCAAGCCGTCGGGGCGATGTCGATGTGGGCCCAGGGCGTACCGTTGGTGAAGCGCTGCAGGAACAGGGCGGCGGTAATCGAGCCGCCGGCGCGACCGTTGCCGGTGTTCTTCACATCGGCGATCGGCGTGTCGATGTGGCGCTCATAGGCAGCCGGGATCGGCATCCGCCAGGCGTTCTCGCCGACCTTCGGCCCGGCGGCCAAAAAGTTGTTCGCCAGTTCGTCCGAGTTCGAGAAAACGCCCGCGTATTCCAGCCCCAGAGCCACGATCATGGCACCTGTCAGGGTCGCGAGATCGAGCATGAATTTCGGCTTGAACCGCTCTTGGGTGTACCAGAGGCAGTCCGCCAGGACGAGGCGGCCCTCGGCGTCGGTGTTAAGGATTTCGACCGACTGGCCGGACAGGGACATGACCACGTCGCCGGGCCGCTGGGCCGCGCCGTCGGGCATGTTCTCCACCAGCCCGATGACGCCGACGGCGTTGACCCTGGCCTTGCGGCCCGCCAGCGCGTGCATCAGGCCGGTCACGGCGGCCGCGCCGCCCATGTCCCACTTCATGTCTTCCATGCCGTCGGCGGGCTTGATGGAGATACCGCCGGTGTCGAAGCAGACGCCCTTGCCGACGAAGGCGATGGGCTGGTCGCCCTTCTTGCCGCCGTTCCACTTCATGATGGCGACATAGCTGTCGCGAACGCTGCCCATGCCGACGGCGAGCAGGGTACGGAAGCCGAGCTTCTCAAGTTCCTTTTCGCCAAGGATTTCGACTTCGAGACCCAGCTTCTCCAGCGCCTTGACGCGCCTGGCAAACTCTTCCGGGTAGAGGATGTTGGCGGGCTCACTGACCAGATCGCGAGAAAACTCTACCGCAGCGGCGACGGCCGACAGGGCTTCATAGGCCTTCTTCGCCGCCTTGGGATCCGCGGCGACCACCTTGATCGACTCGATCGACGGCGTCTTCTCGGCTTTCAGCGTGGTGCGGTATTTCAGGAAGCGGTACGCGGCCAGCCGGGCCGCGAAGGCGGCGCGCGCGGCCTGATCGGCGGACAGGGCGTGGGCGTCGATGGTCAGCGACCGGGCACCCGACATCTTGACCGCGTGATAGGCGGCACCGGCAGCGGTCTCGAGGGCGAGGTCGTCGAATTTGGCGGGGTCGCCCGCGCCGGTCAGCACGATCGTGGCGGCGTCCACGCCCGCGGGGGCGGCGACTATCAGCGTGCTGTTGGCACCACCCGTGAAGCGGCTGGCACCCATCGCCCGGGTGAGAGCACCCGAGGTCGCGGTGTCGAGCTTGCTACCCGTGCCGACAAAGGTGCGGCCTTCATTGACGAGGACGGCAAGAACCTCCGCTGTGCCCGTCGACGAGACGAATTCGATCTTCATTTACTACTCCGCCGGGCGATACGCCCCGGTCCCTGGTGTCGATTGAGATGAGCGCGCGCGGTTTCAACGGCGCATTCGGGTGTGTATTAGATGCTCTCCCTCGCCGCCGCCTGCAACGGGTGATTTCTCCCGAACATGACCCTTATTCAAGGCTATCTTTTCCGGCAGATCGCCCGCCCCGTCGTCGGCGCTTGCGCGGCCCTGACCGGAATCGGCATTCTGAGCCAGAGTCTGGATCAGCTCCAGGTCATCGTCGAACGCGGCCAGAGCATCTGGGTCATGATCAGGCTGACGCTGCTTGCCGTGCCACAGCTGCTGGCAGTCATCGTGCCGATCGGGATGTTCGTCGGGGCCCTCATCGCCCTGACAAGGCTCCAGCGCGAGCAGGAACTGACCGCCATCTTCGCCTCCGGCGTCACCCGCTGGTCAGCCATCCGCCCGGCCCTCCACCTAGCGGTCATCGCCGCCCTGGCGACGCTGCTGACCACCACGGTGCTTCAACCCTGGGGCCAGCGGCAGGCGCGCGCCGAGGCGTTCGCCATCCGCACCGATCTGGCGGCCGTGCTGATCGAGGAGGGGCGGTTCGTGCAAGGTCCGAACGGTTTGACGGTCTATGTCCAGCAGATCGAGCAGAATGGCCTGCTGAAGAACCTGTTCGTCTACGTCGACGAGGGCGACAAGATCACCACCTGGGATGCGGCAGAAGCCCGTTTCGGGCGCGTAGACGGCCTGCCTATTCTGTCGCTGGTGAACGGATCGCGGCAAAGCTATTCGTCGCGCGGGGTTCTAGAATATCTGTCGTTCGGTAGGACGGTCATTGATCTCTCACCCTACGCCAATCTCGCGGACCAGATTCACTACAAGCCGGCGGACCTTTATCTGCCACAACTGTTCAACCCCTCGCCCCGTGACCTGGAGAGCGTGGGTTCGGCCGGCGAGCTGAGGGCGGAGGCTCATTCGCGCCTGTCCGCGCCGCTCTATGCCCTGTTGGCCATGGCCATGGCTCTGACGGCGATCATGGGTGGCCAATTCAGTCGAACCGGCTACGGCGTGCGAATCGCCAAGGCGGCGGCGGCCTTCCTGATCGTGCGCGTGGCCGGCTATGGCATCGTGTCCGCCAGCGCCTGGAATGGATGGCTGAACGGGCTCCAGTATCTGCTGCCCATCGTCGCCACCGCCATCGCCCTGCGGCTGTTGTTCCGAGCCCTGAAACCGCGCCGTGCCCGCGCCTGGCCGGCCCTCGACCGGTTCAAGGCGAGGTTCGCGTGAGTCGTCCAGACCTGCCCGTCGCCCGCCTGCGCCTGGGCCGAATCGAACGCTATGTGCTGGTTCAGCAGACACGGTCTCTGGCCGTCGCCCTGGGCGTTATCGGCGCGCTGATCATGCTGATCGACTTCGTCGAGATTTCGCGTGGGATCGGCTCCGATGTCGATCTGTCGGGCGTCCGGATCCTGGGCCTGATGCTACTGAAGTCGCCACAGGTGATCCTGCAGTTGCTGCCGTTCGTCTTCCTGTTCGGGACGCTTGCGGCCTTCGTCGGGCTGAACCGGCGCAGCGAATTGATCGCCATGCGAGCGGCGGGGGTGTCCGCCTGGCGGTTCGTGCTGCCGGCGGCGGGCGCGGCCCTGATGTTCGGCGTGATCACGGTCGCCGCCCTGGGGCCTTTGGCGGCTTCGGCGGACGGTCTGTTTCAGCGCGAACGGTCCCGCCTGTCCGGCTCCGCGGCCGACGGATCCAGGGAGCAGGCCGTCTGGATTCGCGAAGGCGACGAGACCCGCCAGATGGTCATCCGGGCGGCGCATCAGGACCGCGCCAATGCGCGCCTGCTGGGCGTCAGCTTCTTTATCTACACCAACGACACCGCGGGAATGCGTACGTTCTCGGAGCGGATCGATGCCGCCTCGGCGACCCTGGCGGCCGGACGCTGGCGGCTGGTCGATGCGGTCGGTGCCCAGATCGGCCAGCGCGCGGTTCGCTACGCCACGCTCGATCTGCCCTCCAGCCTCGCTGACGACGAGGCGTTCGAACGCTTCGCCCGCCCCCAGTCCACACCGTTCTGGTCACTGCCGGCGCAGATCAGCCGGGTCGAGAACGCGGGCTTTTCCTCCACCGCCTACAGGCTGCGTCTCCAGCAACTGCTGTCCACGCCGCTGATGTTCGCGGCCATGTCGATCCTTGCGGCGGCCTTTTCGCTGCGGCTGATGCGGCTGGGCGATCTGGCGAAGATGAGCGTCGCCGCCGTCGTGCTCGGTTTCGGATTCTTCTTCGTCAACCAGGCGGCATCGGCGTTCGGATCGGCCGAAGTGATTCCGCCTTGGCTCGCCGCCTGGCTGCCGCCGCTACTGACGGCGCTCGCCGCCTTCACCTTGCTGTTCTATACCGAAGACGGCTAAGCGAACCTCCGCCGCCCGTCCGCCACCCAGAGACTTCTGTATGCAGCGTGACCGCCGCGCGCCCGCCACAACAGCCTTGCGCCTCCGGCTTCTGGCCGGCGCGGCCGCCGTGGCCCTGGCCGCCTCGGGCTCCAACGCCTGCGCGCAAACGACTTCTGCGCCCGCCACGCCTCCAGCCGCGGCGGGTCCCGACGGACTGGGCCCCGGGACCGTCTATATCGAAGCAGACGAGGCCTCTCGCGAGGGCGACGTCATCACCGCCAGCGCCGCCGGCCCAGATCGCGTGCTGGCGCGGTTCCGAGGCGTGACGCTGAGAGCCGGCGACATCAGTTATGATCTGGGACTGGGCGTCGCGACGGCCAACCGGAAGGTGGAATTCACCGACCCGAACGGAGCCGGCGTCTTCGCCAGCCACCTGGAACTCGATTCCGACCTCAAGGCGGGTGTGGCCGTGGATTTCGCCACCCGCTTCGGCAATGGCGCCAGCCTGATGGCCGCCACGGCCGTCCGCCGGAGCGAGCGCGTCAACGAGCTGAATTACGCGATCTTCACGCCCTGCCCCGTCTGCGACGCCAAGGGCAATCCCAAGGAACCCAGCATCTCCATCCAGGCGGAGAAGGTCGTCCAGAATGAAGAGCTGCGGGCCATCCTGTACCGCAACGCGATCTTCCGCATCGGTGGTGTGCCGGTCTTCTATCTGCCCTACTTCGCCCATCCGGACCCGACGGTGCAGCGGGCCTCGGGCTTCCTGGTGCCGATTCCCAGCTATGACGAAGGCCGGGGACTGAGTCTGGAGGTCCCCTATCTGCACGTGGTTTCGTCCTCGGAAGACTGGCTGATCAGCCCCCAGCTAAACAGCGACGTCGCGCCCCTGCTGAACCTGCAATATCGCCGCCGGTTCACGAATGGCACGGTCGTCGCCCGGACTGGTTATACCTACGAGGAGAATTTCGGGGATTTCGACGGCCCAGACCCGGACAATCTGCCGGACATTCCCATCTCGGCCGAGCATCGCAGTTATCTGCTGGCCCACGGCCGCTTTGATCCCCAAGGCCCGTGGCGCGGCGGCTTCACCATCGAACGCACGTCCGACAAGACCCTGTTCGACCGCTACGACGTTCGCGACCCTTACCAGGACAACGGCCTGTACTACGGCGACCGTCGCCGGTTGATCAGCCAGATCTATCTCGAGCGACAGACGCTGCGGTCCTATCTGTCGATCGCGGCCTTCGACATCCAGAGCCTTCGCGTCGCGGTCCCCATTGACGATGCGCCGGGCCTGAACATCTTCGAGAGCGATGACAGCCTGCCGTTCGTGGCTCCCCTCATCGAGGCGCGCTGGGAACCGAACGGTCCGGTGCTGGGCGGGCGCTTGCGGCTTCGCGGCACGGCCGTCTCGCTGTACCGCGACGCCTATGTGGGCGGCCCCGTTCTGCGACCGGAAATCATTCCCGTCGGCTCGACCCTGGGATTGCCGGGCGTGGACAGCCGTCGCGTCTCGGGTCAGGCGGAATGGCGCCGCGCCATAACATCCAGCGCCGGTGTGCGTTGGGAACCGTTCGTCGACGTGCGCGCCGACGCCTATTCCATCAGTGACCTGCCGCCGATACTGGGATTGGACGACGAGACGATCACCCGCACCCGCGCCACGGCGGGAGTGGATGTCAGCTATCCGCTGATCCGGCGGCTGAGCGACAGCGCCGACCTGATCGTCGAACCGCTGGCGCAGCTGTCCGCTTCAACCAATCCCGACCTCGACGCCCGCATTCCCAACGAGGACAGCCAGACGCTGGAACTGGACGAGAGCTCGCTGTTCCGGATCGACCGCTTCCCCGGCTATGACCTGCTGGAAGGAGGACTGCGCTTCACGGCTGGTGCCCGCGCGACGCTGCGCTGGAACCAGGGCCGGCAGATCAGCCTGTTCGTCGGGCGCAGCATGAGGGATGCCGAGCAAGTCGCCTTCCGGGTTCCCGTTCCCGATGCCACCGCACAGCTTTACGATCCCTCGGGTCTGGCATCGGAGACCTCGGACTGGGTGGTGCAGGGCAGTTTCTCGCCGTCAGACCGGATTCGCGGATGGGGCCATGCGACGATCGATTCGTCGGGTGATGTCCGCCGGGCCGAAATGGCGGTCGACGGCAGCTGGGGACGCCGCAACCGGGCGACGGTGAGCTATATCATCGACCGCTCGAACCCGATCGCGGGACCGCTGAACCGCAACTACGAATTCATCCAGCTTTCGGGCCAGCAGTTCGTCTATGGCAACTGGGGCGTGGCCGTCTCCGGCATCGCCGATCTGGAGCGGGACATCATCACCCGCTCGGAAGTGGGACTGTTGTTCGACGACGATTGTTTCCGGATCGAGCTCGGCTACCGCCGCGACAATACCCGTGTGCGCCCGACAGGCCCGTCCGAGGGCGTCTATGTGCGCCTAAACCTCGCCACTTTCGGCGGTACAGGGTATTGACGCAGCGACAGGTGCTGGACGCCGCGCGGCCCGGGGGCGCGCGCAATGAACATCCGGATCATTTCCGGGCCAACGCCGCTTGAGGAATACGGACTGATATGGGTTTGAAGCGTTACATGACGGGCGTGGCGATGGCCGCCCTGCTGGCCGGAACGGCCGTGGCGCAGACCGCGCCGCTCGTCCAGGTTCCGGCTTCGGCGGGAACCCTGAATCCGGCCGCCGAGGCAGCTCCGGCGGCGGCACCGGCCGCGCCGGCTTTCCAGATGTCCGACGGCATCCTGGCCACCGTCAACGACAGCGTGATCACGGGCTTCGACCTGCGCCAGCGCATGTTGCTGCTAATCGCCATGACTCAGGTCCAGCCGACGGCCGAAAATATTCCGGCCATCCAGCAGCAGGCGCTGAACCTGCTGGTCGATGAACGTCTGCAATCCCAGGAACTGAACAAATTCAAGGAGCTGGTTATCACCGACGCCCAGGTGGATCAGGAACTGGGCACGATGGCCCAGGAAGTGGGGGCCGCGCCGGCGACCTACCTCAATTTCCTGGCCCAGGGCGGGATTCGCCCGGCCACACTGCGCGAGCAGATTCGCATCCAGATGGGCTGGTCCCAACTGGTCGGCGGCCGCTTCCAGAGCCGCGCGCGGGTCAGCAAATCGGCGATCGAATCGGCCCTGCGCCAGGTCTCGGAAGCGGCGTCGAAGAAGCAGTATCTGATTGGCGAAATTTACATCGAGGCCAGCCGCGTCGGCGGCCAGCAGGCGGCCCTGAACGGTGCCACCCAACTGGTTCAGCAGATGGTCCAGGGCGCGCCGTTCCAGGCCGTCGCGCAGCAGTTCTCGGCCGCACCTTCGGCCACCCAAGGCGGCGACGCCGGCTGGGTCGTGGAAGGCTCCGTCCAGCCGGCCTTGCAACAGGCGCTGGAACAACTTGATGTCGGACAGCTGTCCCGGCCAATACCGGTCGATGGCGGCGTCTACATCGTCTACATGCGCGACAAGCGGGACGGCGCGTCTGCCAGCCTGGTGCAGATCAAGCAGGTCATGATCGAGCTGCCGGAAACAGCGGGCGATGCCGATGTCGCGGCCGCCACCCAGCGCCTGGAAGCCCTGCGTCCACAGTTAACCTGCGATACGATGCTGGCGCGGGCCACGTCCGAACAGGGTCTGCTTGGCTCTGATCTCGGCGAAGCCGATGTCCAGAACCTGGCACCCCAGTTCCAGCAGGTCGCGCGCTCGGCAGAGGTCGGCTCGGTCAGCACGCCGGTGCGAACCCCTTTGGGCGTTCACCTTCTGGGCGTCTGCGGCCGGCGGGCCGGCGGGACCCAGGCGGCAGACGCGCGTGAAGTCGAAAACCAGCTGTTCCGCCAGAACCTCGCCACCATGGCCAAGCGGTACATGCGCGACCTGCGCGAGGACGCCCTCATCGAGATGAAGTGATGAAGGACCCCGCGCCGCTGGCCCTTTCCATGGGAGAACCGGCGGGCGTGGGGCCCGAGATCATCGCCAGGGCCTGGGCGGCGCTGAGAGCCACCGGCCCGGTCTTCGTCGTCGTCGGCGACGCCGCCCTGCTGCGCGCCCAGGGCCAACCCGTGCAGACCGTTCTGGCGGTGTCGGACGCCGACGCGGTCTTCGGCCGGGCCATTCCGGTGCTGGACACGCCTCTGCCCGCCGCCGTCGAGCCCGGTCGCCCCGAGGCGGCCAACGCCGGGACCGTCGCGAACTGGATCGAGCAGGCCGTCACCTTGGCGATATCAGGCGAGGCGTCCGGTGTGGTCACCGCCCCGATCGCCAAGGCACCGCTCTACGCCGCCGGTTTCCGCTTCCCCGGCCACACCGAATTCATCGCCGAACTGACCGCCGACGCGCCCTTCGCCGGAACGCGCGGCCCGGTGATGATGCTGACGGCGAAGGATTTGCGCGCCTGCCTGGTCACCATCCATGCGCCGCTGGCCGAGGTGCCCCAACTGGTCACCGTCGAACGCGTCTGCCGCACGGCGCGGGTGGTGCACGAGGCGATGAAGCGCGACTTCGGCATCGCGACCCCCCGACTGGCACTCGCCGCGCTGAACCCGCACGCGGGCGAGGGCGGCGCGATCGGGCTGGAGGAGATTGAGGTGCTGCAGCCCGCGGTCGAGGCCCTGCGCGCAGAGGGGATCACGATTACCGACCCCCGTCCCGCCGACACATTGTTCCATGACGAAGCGCGGGCGACCTATGACGCTGTCCTGTGTTTGTACCACGACCAGGCGCTGATCCCGGTCAAGACGCTGGACTTCTGGGGCGGGGTCAACACGACCCTGGGCCTGCCCGTGATCCGAACCTCGCCGGACCACGGAACCGGCTTCGACATCGCCGCCAAGGGCGTCGCCCGCGCCGACAGCCTGATCGCGGCCATCCGCCTGGCAGGGGTGATGGCGGCGGCGCGGGCGGCGCTGTAAGCAACGCCCGTGACCGATCTTCCAAGCCTCCGCGAAACGCTCGACGCCCACGGCCTTCTGGCGAAGAAGAGCTTCGGCCAGCATTTCCTGCTCGACCTGAATGTGACGCGCAAGATCGTACGCCTCGCCGGACCGTTCGAGGGCCGCTCGGTGATCGAGGTCGGCCCCGGTCCCGGCGGCCTGACGCGGGCCCTGCTGGAAAGCGACGCCGGCAAGGTGGTGCTGGTCGAGAAGGACCCGCGCTTTCTGCCCCTGCTGGCCGAACTGGACACGCCCGAATTCGGGGGTTCAGGCCGCATGACCGTGGTCGAGGCCGACGCGCTGCACGTGCGCGAGGCCGAGCTGGTCGAGGGCCCGGCCCACATCGTCTCCAACCTGCCCTACAACGTCGGCACGCCCCTGCTGATCAAATGGCTGACCGGCCCCTGGACGCCGCACGCCTTGACCCTGATGTTCCAGAAGGAGGTGGCCGAGCGGATCACCGCCGCCCCCGGCGACGACGCCTATGGCCGGCTGGCGGTGATCAGCCAGGCCGTATGCGAGGCCAGGCTGGTGATGCATCTGCCGGCCGCCGCCTTCACCCCTCCGCCCAAGGTGGCCTCGGCGGTTGTGCATCTGGTTCCGCGCGTGGACCGGCCGGACGCGGACACGCTGAACCAGCTGGAACGGGTCACGGCGGCGGCCTTCGGCCAGCGGCGCAAGATGCTGCGGTCCAGCCTGAAGACGCTGGGCGGGGCGGCGCTGTGCGAGGCGGCCGGCTTGAGCCCTGGGGATCGGGCCGAAGTCATCGATCTGGCCGGCTTCCTGCGACTGGCGCGGGCCATCGCCGGCCGGTGCCAGCCTGCGGTCCCGACCAAAGGCGGGGCGACGATGGCGCGGCGCAAACGCCCATAGCGGTGCGGCCCCGACGTCACCGGTGACGGGCAACCCCGGACCCCGCGAGACGTTCAACGGGTCCCCCCAACAATCGGAGATACAAGATGATAATTTCCCCAGGCACGCTCGTGGCGGTCGTCGATGGCGAGAAGCTGGCGCTGTTCGAAAACACGGGGCATCAGACGATCGTCCTGAGCGCCAGGCCGACGCCGGCGATCGTCGAACGCGCCTCGGGCGCGGCGGGCCGCATCTCCAGCGAAGCCAATCCCGACAATGACACCCAGGCCGAGGATGGCTTCGCCATGGGTGTGGCCGACGTGCTGAACAATTGGGTCCTGACCAACAAGGTCGAGCATCTGTTGGTCATCGCCGCGCCGAAGACCATGGGTCAGTTGCGCAAGGGCTGGCACAAGGAGACCGTCGCGCGGGTCGTCGGCGAAATCTCCAAGGACCTGACGGGCCATTCTGTGGATCAGATCGCGGCGGCGATCCAGAAGGCCTAGAGCAAACTCGGTCTTGATGGACCCAGTCCATCAAGGCTCAGATTTCGCTCCAGATTGAGTTTGGACCATTTTTTTGAGTCAGGCCGATCCAACCTGAAACAAAAATGGTCTATCGTTATCGGTGTCTCTCGACAGACGCATCCCTCGGGGTTTTCGAGACGGCCTATACCGCCTCGTTCAGCAGGGCGGCCTTGTAGGCATCGACCCAGACGTTGCGGAACCGCCGTGACCGTTCGGAGTGGTAGATGTGCGCCAGTTCGGCGTAGCTGCGGTCGAAGTCGTCGTTGACGAAGATGTAGTCGAAGTCGCCGCAGTGTTCGATCTCGCCCTTGGCGTTCTGGATGCGGCGTTCGATGACCTCGTCGGCGTCTTGCGAGCGGGTGACCAGGCGGCGACGCAGTTCTTCGAGGCTGGGCGGCAGGATGAAGACGCGCACGGCGTCTTCCGGGCATTTGGCGGCGATGTCGCGGGCTCCCTGCCAGTCGATGTCGAACAGTACGTCGCGGCCCTCGGACAGCGCCCTGTCGATCGGCGCGCGGGGCGAGCCGTAGTGGGCACCGTGGACGTCGGCCCATTCCAGAAAGGCATCGGCGTCGATCAATCGTTGGAATTCTTCATCCGAGACGAAATGATAATCCCGGTCGGCGACCTCGCCGGGGCGGATGCCACGCGTGGTCATGGAGATCGACAGCTCAAGCCCGCCGTGGTCGGCCATCAGGCGGCGGCACAGCGACGTCTTGCCGGCACCCGACGGGCTGGCGACGATGAGCAGGACGCCGCGGCGGGGATGGCGTTCATTCAACATTCTGGACCTGTTCGCGCAGCTGTTCGATCACGGCCTTCAGCTCGAGGCCAATGCCGGTCAGCGCGGTCGTAGCCGATTTCGAGCAGAGGGTGTTCGCCTCTCTCATGAACTCCTGCATCAGGAAGTCGAGCTTTCGCCCGGCGGGAGGTTGGCGCAACAGGGTGCGGGCCGAGGCGACGTGGGCGGTCAGACGGTCCAGTTCCTCGCGCACGTCGGCCTTGGTCGCCAGAGCTGCAGCCTCGAGAAAAATGCGGTCCTGCAGGCCCGGCGCATCCGGTGCCAGTTCGGTCATGCGGCGGGTGAAACGGTCGCGGATGACCTCGATCTGGGCAGCGGCTTCGGTTTCGGATTGGGCGACAAAACGCTCGATCCGGTCGATGAAATCGGTGACGACCGGCAGAAGCTGGCTGCCCTCGCGTTCGCGCGAAAGCTTGAGGGCATCGAGGGCCTGAACGATCGAGCCGGCCATGGCGGCCTCGACGGCAGAGCGGGTATCGGCGTCGTCGATCTCTTCCGGGGCTTCCAGCACACCGCGCAGCGACAGCAGGCCGTCGGCCGAGGGCGGCGTCGCCCCCTCCTCCGCCAGCTGGTTGGCGAGCATCAGGTAGCGGGCGAGAATATCCTGATTGACCTTCAGGGCCGCGGCACCGAGCTCGGCCCGTTTGGTCTGAATCCCCAGCGTGACCTGACCGCGGTTCAGGCGGGCCAGGGCCGAGGCCTTGGCGTGGCGTTCCAGGGTGTCGAAGCCGGGCGGGCCGCGGAAACGGACCTCCAGATTGCGGCCGTTGACCGAGCGGGCCTCGACCGACCAGCTCCAGTCGCCCTGGGCCCCGTCCGCACGGCCAAAGCCGGTCATGCCCGAGATGTGCGTCATCGCGCGGACGTTGGCGCGGCCGGCGGGATGGTGATCACGCGTGCGCCGGGCGGGACCGTCACCCCGGGCGAGGCCGTCGCGCCAGGAGCGGCGTTGGGTAAGGCATTGGGGACGCCCGGAACCGTACCGGCCAAGGCTGGCGGAGCGGCCTCGGGCGACAAGCCGGCCTTGCGACGCTCGATCGCGCGCCAGCGCGCGACATTGGCAAGGTGCTCGTCATAGGTGCGGGCGAAAGCGTGACCGCCGGAGCCGTCTGCGACAAAGAACAGCTCCTCGCTCCGCGGCGGATTCAGCACGGCGGCGATGGCGTCGCGGCCGGGATTGGCAATCGGGGTCGGGGGCAGGCCATCAATCTTATAGGTGTTCCAGACCGTCGCCCGGTCCAGTTCGGAGCGTCGGATGCCCCGGCCCAGCGGGCGGCCCCGGGTGATGCCATAGACGATGGTCGGGTCGCTCTCCAGCCGCATCCCCGCGCGCAGGCGATTGGTGAAAACGGCCGCGACGCGCGGCCGCTCCACCGCGAGGCCGGTCTCCTTCTCGACGATGGAGGCCAGAACCATCGCTTCTTCCGGAGAGCGGACGACCGTGGCCGGGCTGCGGGCAGCCCACAGGCGGGTCAGGTTCTCGTCGCGCGCCCGGCTCATGCGAGCGATCACCGAGGTCCGCGTCTCGCCGCGGCTGACCTCATAGGTATCGGGCCAAAGGGACCCTTCGTCGGGCGTGCCGTCAACCGCACCGATCAGGATCGGCTGGTTGTTCAGGATGTCGACGGCCTGGGCCGAGGACCAGCCCTCGGGCAGGGTCACATAGTGGCGGACCACCTTGCCCTCGACCAGCAGTACGATGACCGAGCGCAACGAGGCCTTGGTCGGCACCTCATATTCGCCCGCGCGCAGCTTGCGGTCCGCGCTGGTCAGGGTGGCGGCGGCCTTGAACATGTCGATCGAGCGGATCACGCCCGCCGACTTGAGCGTGGCGGCGATGGCTGAAACGCCCGCGCCGCTGGGCAGGGTCACGATGGTTGCCCGGCCCTCTCGCGCCGACGGACCTGGCGCATAGAAGACGCTCCAGGCGGCGGCCAAGGCCGCGATCACGAACAGGCTGAGCGTGGCCGTGGCGGCCAGGAACGCCGTCTTCCGGCCCGAATGCCGGTCGACCGACATCTAACCGACCTTCCGGAAGATGACCGTGGCGTTGGTGCCGCCGAAGCCGAAACTGTTGGACATCGCAACATCAATGGTCATCGGCTGCCCCTTGTCCTTGATCATGTTCAGAGCCGTTTCGCGCTCGGGATTGTCCAGATTGATCGTCGGCGGCGCGATCTGGTCGCGGATGGCAAGGATACAGAAGATGGCCTCGATGGCCCCGGCCGCGCCCAGCAGGTGGCCGGTCATGGACTTGGTCGATGACAGGGCCACGTCAGGGGCGTGATCGCCCATCAGCCGTTCGATCGCACCGGCCTCGATCCAGTCGGCCATGGTGGAAGTGCCGTGGGCGTTGACATAGTCGATGTCCGAAATCTCGATGCCAGCCCGCTTCACGGCCATCTGCATGGCGCGCAGGCCGCCGTTGCCGTCCTCGGCCGGGGCGGTGATGTGGTATGCGTCACCGCTCATGCCGTAGCCGATGACCTCGGCATGGATGGTCGCGCCCCGCGCCTTGGCGTGCTCGTATTCTTCCAGCACCACGATGCCGGCGCCCTCGCCCATGACAAAGCCGGAGTGGTCCTTGTCCCAAGGCCGCGAGGCCTTTTCGGGCGTGTCGTTATAGGCGGTGCACAGGGCCTTGCAGGCCAGGAAACCGGCGATGCCGATGGGGACGATCGAGCTTTCCGCCCCGCCGGCCACCATGACGTCGGCGTCGTCGCAGGCGATCATCCGGGCTGCATCCCCGATGGCATGGGCACCGGTGGCGCAGGCGGTAACGACCGAGTGATTCGGACCCTTGAGTCCGTGGCGGATAGAGATCTGGCCCGAGGTCAGGTTGATCAGCGACGAGGGGATGAAGAAGGGGCTGACGCGGCGCGGGCCCTGTTCCTTGAGGATGATGGCGGTGTCGGCGATGGGGCCGAGGCCGCCGATGCCCGATCCCACCATGACGCCGGTGCGTTCGCGCTGTTCCTCGGTCTCGGGCTTCCAGCCGGAATCGGCAAGCGCCTCGTCGGCGGCGGCGATGGCGTAGACGATGAAGTCGTCGACCCGCTTGCGGTCCTTGGGCGACATGACCTTTTCGTGGTCGAACACGCCGGGCTGACCCGGCGCGCCGCCGCCGCGACCGTTCACCGACGGGATCTCGCCCGCGATGGTGCAGCCCCAGCCCTCGGTGTCGAAACTGGTGATCGGGCCGATACCCGAACGCCCCTCAAGGATAGCCGTCCAGTTATGCTCGACGCCCCAGCCGAGCGGGGTGAGCAGACCGAGGCCGGTGACGACGACGCGGCGCATGAGCGCTCCCCGCTAGAGAATCCTGACCGCAAACAGTAATGGCCGCCGGGCGACCCCGCTAGGGGCGCGCCACGGCGGCCATCAAAGCCGTATCGAAGTGGGGGCGATCAGCCGGCCAGCTTCTCGTCGATGAACTTCACGGCGTCGCCCACCGTCTGGATGTGCTCGGCGGCGTCGTCCGGGATTTCGATGTCAAATTCTTCCTCGAAGGCCATGACCAGCTCGACGTTATCGAGCGAGTCGGCACCCAGATCGTCGATGAAGCTGGCCTTTTCAACGACCTTTTCCGGATCGGCGTCCAGGTGGTCGATGACGATCTTGCGGACGCGTTCCAGGGTGTCGGACATGGGTGTCTCTGCTTTCAGGGCCGCGGGGCGGCTGTTGTCTCAGTCACTGCCGTATGACGACAGCGGCGACTGCGCAAGCCTTCAACGAAGACTCGGGCGCGCCGGTTGCGTGGCTTTAGCACAGGCGGGCGCGCTGGAAATAGCCCCCGTCTCCGTGACGAAGCCTCCGACCGGCAAAGATCAGATCATCGCCATGCCGCCGTTCACGTGCAGCGTCTGCCCCGTGACATAGGCGGCTTCGTCGGACGAAAGATAGACGGCGGCGGCGGCGATTTCATCGCCCGTGCCCAGACGGCCTGTGGGGATATTCTTGAGGATGGTCTCGCGCTGGGCGTCATTCAGCACATCGGTCATCGGCGAGGCGATGAAACCCGGCGCGATGCAGTTGACGGTAATGCCCCGGCTGCCGACTTCCTGCGCCAGTGACTTGGAGAAGCCGATCATGCCGGCCTTGGACGCCGCATAGTTGGTCTGGCCGGGGTTGCCGGTGACGCCGACGATCGAGGTGACGCCGATGATGCGGCCCGAGCGGCGTTTCATCATCCCCTTCATGGCGGCGCGGGACAGGCGGAAATAGGATTCCAGATTGACGGTAATGACCGACTGGAAATCCTCGTCCTTCATCCGCATCAGCAGGCCGTCCTTGGTGATGCCCGCGTTGGCGACGAGGATGTCGAGCGGGCTGCCTGACGCCTCCTCGGCGCGGGCGATCAGGCCGTCGACGGATTCGGGATCCGACAGATTGGCGGCAGCGACGAAGGCACGCTCTCCGAGTTCCTTCGCCAGATCCTGCAGCACCGCCTCGCGGGTGCCGGACAGGATGACGGTCGCACCCTGGGCGTGCAAGGCGCGGGCGATGGCCCCACCGATGCCGCCGGTCGCGCCGGTGACTAGGGCAGTTTTGCTGGTCAGGTTGAACATTTAAATCTCCTCTTCCTTCTCCCCTTGGGGGAGAAGGTGGCCCGGAGGGCCGGATGAGGGGTCACGCGAACCTCTCGAGTTAAAGTTGAAAAAGCCATCCCGGTTCGACCGGTGCGACCCCTCATCCGTCAGGCTGCGCCTGACACCTTCTCCCGCAAGGGGAGAAGGGAAGTCAAAAACTCTTCGCGAACGATTCCAGATCTTCCGGCGTGTTCAGCGCGCCACTCTCCGCGTCGGGCGCAATGCGCCTGGCCATGCCGGTCAGGACCTTGCCCGAGCCGATCTCGGCGAAACGGGTGACCCCACCCTCCCCCGCCATCCATTCCATGCTCTCGCGCCAGCGGACGCGGCCGGTGACCTGTTCGACGAGCAGGCGGCGGATATCCCACTTGATGTCGTTCCAGTCGCCGGCGACCGGCCGGGCGGTCACATTCGCCACCAGTGGAACTGCGAGCGGC
>Ga0105047_10001407_pt1 | contig 43038 bp, 41 predicted proteins | sample MAT04_FD_78384 | JGI IMG/M metagenome (GOLD analysis project Ga0105047, IMG submission 78384) | Freshwater microbial communities from Lake Fryxell liftoff mats and glacier meltwater in Antarctica - MAT-04 (megahit assembly) | ecosystem: Environmental > Aquatic > Freshwater > Ice > Liftoff... | reverse complement strand
GCCATCGGCGAGCACGCGCAGGTCCTCCAGAAGGACCCGCTCCGTGTCGACCCGTACCGCAGCCTCTACAAGCTCGCGCTCAAGATGCACGACTACGACCGTGCATGGTGCATGTGCTCGGCCCTCGCGTTCCTTCACAAGGCCGACGAGGAGGAGCAGCGCTTCTTCGAGGACTACCGCCCGCGCGGCATGATCCAGGTGAAGTCGCGGCTCGACAACGAGCAGTGGGTGAAGAACCTCTTCCACAAGGACGAGAACATCTTCATCGGCAAGATCTTCGAGATGGTGACCCCCGCGGCCATCGTCGCGAAGACGCAGGCGCTCGCGAAGGCGAAGCAGCTGCCGGCGCTCGACCGACGCTTCAAGCAAGACCCGGCGACATCGACGGTCACCTTCGCGAAGACGTTCGGCTGGGCGGCGCAGGTCCTCGGCATCCAGCTGCCGGAGCTCTACGTCCGCAACGACGTCCCCGGTGCCCTCATCGCGGTGCCTTCACGGCCGCCGGCGAGCGTCGCAGGTCAGAGCGTTCTCACCGGGTACACGCCGCAGGAGCTGACGTTCATCGTCGGCAAGCACCTGAGCTACTACCGCGGCGAGCACTACATCAAGAACCTGTTCCCGACGCTCGGTGAGCTGAAGGTCGTCATGTTCTCCGCCATCAAGATCATCCAGCCGGACTTCGCTGTTCCGGCGGAGATGGCGCAGGCCGTGAACACCACCGCCAGCGAGCTCGTGAAGTACATGCAGCCGGTCGAGCGCGACTCGCTCCGCCTCGTCGTCCAGAAGTTCATCGAGGACGGCGCCAAGGCGGACCTGAAGCGCTGGATGCAGGCGGTTGACGTCTCGGCGGCACGCGCGGGCCTGTTGCTCTGCGCGGACCTCGAGATCGCGAAGAAGATCATCGCCGCGGAGCCGCAGCTCCCGGGCGACCTTCCTCCCGCGGAGAAGCTGAAGGAGCTCATCGTCTTCAGCGTGTCCGAGCAGTACCTCGCCTTGCGCAAGGCGCTCGGCATCGCCATCGGCTGATCGCTGAGCCAAGTCGCCTGGGCCAACCAGGCGACTTGCGGCTAGAGGGCTCGCTGGAGCTGCGCGGCGCACGAGGGGTCGACCAGCCCGTCGTGCAGGTCGTCGCACGATTGCGTCTGGAGGAACGGGAGGCACGTCTTGCGGAGGGCGGCCTCGTCGCGGATGGAGCGCACGTTCTTGCAGTCGCCGTTCGCGTTGCGCTGCAGGAGCTGGTCGTAGGTGAGCTTGTAATCCGCGCCGCATCGCTCGGCCGCGCGAGCCGAGGCCTCGATGGTGTCCAGGCAAGCCTGCTCGGAGCCCTTGCCGCTATCGCTACCCGTGTCCCACGAGCTGCACGCGGCGAGGAGGAGCGCGAGCGCGCCTGCGACGACACCCGGCGCGCGCAGACGGTTCATTTGCTGCGGATGATCTGCTCGGCGCAGCTCGGAGCGAAGCGCTGGTTCGTGAGGTCGGCACACGAGATGGTCCTGAACGACGGGATGCACTGCGAACGAAGCTCGGTCTCGTTGCGGATCGACACGAGGTTGCAGTCGCCGTTCGCGAGGTCGCGGATGAACGCCGCGCGCTCGGCGTCGTAGTCGCCTCCGCATCGCTTGGCCGCTGTCGCGAAGGCGGTCGCCGTGTCGAGGCAGGCGAGGCCCGCGGTGGTGGTCGTGCCGCCCTCGCCGCCGTCCGCCGTGGTGCCCGAGGAGCCGCCGGTGCTCGACGCCGAGCCGCCGCTCGTACCGGTGTTGTCGAGCGGCAGACACGCGATCAGCGCGAGCGCGAGCACGGGCCCCGCGAGGAGAGCGACAGCGACCGGTGAAGCAGGCATGCGCATGGCGCACGAAAGGGAGCACGCGCGCCGCGCGAGCGTCAACCCGGGCGGGCGCCCGACCGGCTCTTCATCCACAGGTTCTCCACATGGACATCCTGCTTCCGCCCCGCAAGAAGCGCGCAACTGCACCGTAAAGGCGGCCGACCGGGGCTTCTGTATGACGATCGCACTCATTCCGATAGGGATACCCCGGGCGGAGGAACGCAAGGGCGACACGGTCGAGATCAGGGTCGCGCGCGGCCGCCGCGCCTGGGCGCTCGAGGTCCAGGACGAGGAGGAGGTCCGGTGCGTGCCGATCGGCGACACGCCGATCGTCTTCGGCTCGGGGTGCACCGCGGACGTGCGCGTACGCGACCGGACGGTGAGCGCGCGGCACTGCGAGGTCGCGATCGTGGGCACCGGTATCGCCGTCCACGACCTAGGCTCGACGAACGGAACCTACGTCGGTGGGGCACGCGTGAAGGACGCCCTCGGCACCGAGGGCACGACGATCGCGATCGGACAGACGACGCTCGTGTGTGTCGCCATCGACGACGAGGACGACGACGAGCTCGCCGAGCCGCTGCCCGGCGTGGCCGGCAGCTCGAGGCCGATGCGCCGGATCGCGGCGCAGGTGCGTCGCCTCGCTCAGCTCACCTCGCCCGTCCTCGTCGCCGGGGAGACGGGCGTGGGCAAGGAGCTCGTCGCGCGTGCGCTGCATACCCAGGGGACTCGTGCCGCCGAGCCGTTCGTCGCCATCAACGTGGCGGCGCTCCCTCGCGAGCTCGTCGAGAGCGAGCTCTTCGGGCACGAGCGAGGTGCGTTCACGGGCGCGGTGACGCGCAGGGTCGGCGCGTTCACCGAGGCCGAGGGAGGCACGCTGTTCCTCGACGAGATCGGCGAGCTCCCGATCGATGCGCAGCCGAAGTTGCTGCGCGCGCTGGACGGCTACGAGGTTCGACGCGTCGGCGCTCCGGGCTCGGGGCGGCGAGCGAACGCGCGGGTGGTCGTCGCCACGCACGTCGCGCTCCAGGACCACGTTGCTCGGGGGGCGTTCCGGCGAGATCTCTTCCATCGGCTCGAGGTGTTCGTGGTCGACGTGCCCCCGCTTCGCGACCGCCCGGGAGACGTCCTTCCGATCGCACGCATGCTGCTCGGCCAGATGGAGAACGAGATCGGACGACGTCAGCTGACGCCGGCCGCGATCGCTCAGCTCGCCGCGCACGACTGGCCCGGCAACGTGCGCGAGCTGCGGAACGTTCTCTGTCGCGCGGCCGATCAGGCGCGCGGCGCGCAATGGCTCGATGCCTCCTCGATCGATCGTGCGCTCCACAAGACGCGAAGGACGGTGGTCGAGCTCACAAAGGAGACCGCGAAGGACTGCCTCGCGCTCCACGGAGGAAACATCAGCGCCGCGGCCCGGGCGGCGGGCGTCGCGCGGACCACCTTCCGGAAGGCGCTCGGCGGCATCGAGGGCCCCGGCCCGAAGAAGGTGCGGTGAAGAGACACGTAGAACGGCGACCACCCGGCTGGCCCGGGTGTGCCTTGACCCGCGCGCTCGACCTTGCGAAGACTGCGCATGGCCTCGCGTGCGCACATCGGGCTCGCGTTGCTGATCACCGGCATCGCGGCCTCGGGCGGGGCCTGTACCTGCTCGAAGGGGAGCGCGCCTGCGCAGGCCGATGCGTCGGGGGCCACGGATCCGGACGCCGCCCGTAGCGTGGTGGCCGGCGGCGACGCCAGCGACGGGGGCGGCCTGTCGGCTCCCATCGCAGCAGTTCGAGTCGAGCAGGGCGAGGTCGTCGTCGCAGGGCTCGATGTGGCGGCGCGTGCGATCCGCGTGCAGCGCATCTCCGCAAAGGACGAGGTCCTCGCCGAACGCACCGTGTTCGAGGGCGCTGGCTGGACCTCCGAGTCCGAGCTCAAGATGATGCCGGCCGGCGCCGGTGTCGTCCTCGTGTGGCGTGGGCTTCGTGCGAAGAAGCCCGCCCGGCAGGCGCTCGTGCTCGGGGCCGACCTCGCGCCCGTCGGTGAGCCCGCGGACGTGGCGGCGGCGTCGTGCGCGACGCGCGATGCGCTCTGGTACACGGACGGAAAGCGGATCCATTCGCGCCCCTGGGCGGCGAGCGCGACGCGCACGACACTGCCTGGAGACAAGGAGGGCGCCGTCCTCGTCTGTGGCGCTCATCGTGCGTTCGGGCTCCTCGACGAGGATGACGGCACCTCGCTCATCAGCTGGGGCGGAGCGGATGGTGGTGCGGGTGCGGTCACGCTCGCTTCGCTCTTCAAGGAGTCCGAGTTCGGCGAGGACGAACAGCGCGAGCGCTCCGAGTACACGGTCGGCGACGACGTCGGCGTGGTCCGCCTCTCGGTCGGCGGCGCCGTCAGCCTGCGTGAGGTCCATGCGGGCGCTGCTGGTCCGCTGCGCAGGCTGAAGACGATCATCCCCCGTGACGATGACGTCGTCGCCGTCGACGCTTGTCCGCGCGCGGTCGTGATCGTCTTCACCGAGGACGTCGGCGAGGCGTGTCCGAAGGGCGACGGCGCGGCCGCGAACGTCTCGACCCGCGTGAAGGCGCTCCGGGTCGACCGCACGACGTTCGAGGAGTCGGTCGTCGAGCTCTCGCCCGGAATGTGCGGACGCGAGGTCGGCCCGTTCTTCACCGGCGCACTCGGCGACGCGGTGTCGGTCGCGTGGGTCGAGCGGCTCCCCGTGGCGGGGATGTCGCGAGCGCCGATCGCCGGCCTCGCGCATCGCAGCGTTCCCGCGGGCGGGCCTGCAGGCGAGCTCGCGCGTATCGAGCAGCCAGCCGACGCGCTCGTCGACGCCGGCTGCGACGGAGCTCGCTGCTACGCGGTCGCGCTCGCGCGACGAGCCGGCATGGACGCGATGGTCCCCGGTCTCGCCCGCGTGCTGAGGTACTAGCGGCTAGAACGAGCCGGACAACGTGAAGCCGCCGTTGCCGTAGCCGGCATACGGCGTGATGACGGGGATCTCGGCGGTCTTGTTGCGCTTGCGATTGACGATCGGAACGGCGATGAGCCACGAGATCGCGAACGCCGCGCCCACGCCCATGACGACGCCGGAGATGTTCGCGATCGTCGCGTTCGTGTCGACCTTGTCGTTGTTCTGCTTCAGCGTGTTGCAGGCGCCGCCGAAGTCCTTCTGGATCGTCGCGTTGGTGCTGCTGCACACGCCGACGCTGCTGATGCCGCGCTTGTTCGCCGCGTCGCGGATCTCGCTCGCCACGGCGTCCGCCTTGGACTGCGCGTCGGCCTTGAAGGCCGCGAAGAGGATGACGCCGATGAGGCCCGCGCCGGCCACGCCGATTCCGGCGTACCCCGGCCACATGGGCAGGGGCTCCTTCGTGCCGGTGTCCGCGTCCGGCGGGGTGGCAGCCGCGTTCGGGTCGGCAGGGGCCGGGGCGGGAGGCCCATTCACGGGGGCCGGCGGCGGTGCAACGGGGACAGGAGTGACCGGCTGGACGCCGCCACCGAACCGAGCCTGCACCTTTTGACCGGCGTTCGCGGTGACGCGGACCGTCTCGTTGGGCGCGCGGAGGCTGTGCGAGCCCGCCTCGACGTCGACGGGCTCGTTGAACGGAGCGGTACCGAGCCGCTCCTTCTCGTCGAGCGTGATCTCGGTCCCCGCCGGCGCGACGATCTCGATGCGCCCGAGCTTCTGCCTCACCTCGGCAAGGCCGCTCTCCGCGTCGGTGCGCTGCTGCGGGCTCGCGCTCGTCGACTCCTTGAGGAACTGCTGGAAGTACTTGGCCGCCTCGAGCTGGTGCCCGGCCTTCGCGCTGCTCTGCGCGAGATTGAGGAGCACGGCAGGGTGCTTCTTGAGGGCGTAGGCCTGCAGGAACGCGAGGCGCGCGTTTTCGTATTGAGCCTTGTCGTAGAACTCCACGCCTTCCTTGAAGCGCGCGCGCGCCTGCACGGTGACGGGGTCGTCCTGAGCGGCCGCACGATGCGGAACGCTGGAGGACAGGAATGCTACGAGGACGGCAGCGGCGATTCGGCTCGTCTTCATTTTTTCACGCGGCGTTCGGAGGCGAGGGGAAGGAAGGGCGCCTGTCCGCGTGTGCGGATCAGAACGGATTATCGCGAACGATACCCGTGTTCGCGGGCTTCGGTGGAGTCTTCGGCAGAGCGGGGAGCGGAGGGGGCGCGGCGGCCTGCGGAGGCTGCGCAGCCGGGGTCCGAGGCTGACGCGGCTGGGCGGGGGCCGCGGCGTGCGGTGCGGGCTCGGCCACGGGAGTCGGGCGGGAAGGCGTCGTGGGCGCGGCCAGCACCTGCGGCGCGGCCAGCACCTGCGGCGCGGGCAGGGGCTCGGGAGCCCTCGCGGCGGGCGTCGTCGTCGTGGCGGCCGCCGCGGTGGGCGTCGTGGGGGCAGGCGCCTCGACCTTGGGCGGCGGGGGCGGGATCTCCGCGGTCGCCACTGCCGGGCCGACCGCCTGCGTCGTGGTCGGTGCCTTGGGCGGGTCGTCGGACATCGCGAGCTTCGCGATGAGCCCCACTCCGGCCGCGACGGCCAGACCGGCGATGACGAAGACGAGCGTCTTGCTCGACTTCTTCGGGACGACGTCGTCGTCGTCCGTGCGCTTGAACGGATCGGCCGAGACCGCGACGGCCGCGGCCTTCTGGGGCTGAGGGCTCCGTGCGGTCACGGCGGGGCCCGCGGCGGCCGGCTTCGTATGGACCTTGGCGACCGCGGCGACCGGGCCGGGCGCTCCCTGCATCAGCTGCGTCTTCATCGCCGACACGGGCGGCGCGGCGGCGGGGGCCGGCTTTGCAACGATCGGCGGCTGAGGCGCCGTATTCGACTCGAGGATGTTCTCGGGATCGATCGCCTCCGAGCTCGGCACGATCGGGCGGATCTCGTCGGCCGCAGGCCCGATCACCACGGGTGCCTGACCCATGAGCGTCTGCTTGTGGAGCGGGACGGGAGCGGGAGCTACCGCGGGCGCGGGCGCGTCGACCACGGTCGCGTTCGCCGTGCCGTTCGTGTCATCGCCGAGCCCATCGTCGGTGTCCCACGCCGGAGTGAACGAAGCCGCAAACTGGTCGGCCTGTTCATCGCTGAGGACAGGCGCTTTGCCTTCGCCCGCTCCCTTGCCGCTCTGCTGCATGGCCATCGAGTCCAAGCGTAGCATCGGAAGGTGGGGGTAACAACGCAGCGCGGCGCGCCAAGAAACGCGAGATCGCCCGACCTTACGGCATCTTTAGGAGGCCTCAGCCCTTGCCGAACTCGCGCTTGAGCGCATCGTCCCACTCGTCGGCGACTCGCCCGACGGTGTCGAGCAGGTCCTCGAACTCCTCGTAGTCGAGCCCGGAGAGCCGGCGCAGCGCGCGGACGAACACTTCGTCCTTCGCGGCGTCGATCGCGAAGGCTGCATCGGCCGTCGAGAGGAAGGACAGCTCGAGGAGACGGCGATAGAACGTCTCGCGGCCGACCGTGGGCACCGGCATCACGGGCGCGAGCAGGAGCAGGAGCCCGTGGTCGTCGAGGACGTTGAGGCCGATCGTGGCCGAGCCCTTCCGGGTCTGGGTGTACCCGTTCTCATCGAGCGGCTGGAGAGGCGACCCTCCGCGCTCGGCAAAGCGCGCGAGGTATGCGTTCACCATCGCGGTGGCGTCCGGAAAGACCTGGCCGGTCGCGCGGTCGGCGTAGACGGGGGCAGGGGTTTCGTGGGGGCGGGTGGTCGACACGAGCCGATGATACCCTCTCACGCGGTGCGGAGAACAGGGACAGCGCTCGTTCGAGCGAGATGGCATTCGGGGTCGTTGCTCTCGGTGGTCGCCGTGCTGATCTCCGCGGCTTGCTCGGGCGGCGGGAAGGCCGGCGGGGACGCGGGTGGAGGCGACGAGGTCACCCGCGGCCAGGCGCTCGCAACGCGGGCGGCAGTCCTTCCGGCACGCCCGGAGGTCATCGCTCTCGCCCAGTCGGTCGAGGCGCTCGCCCTCAAGGAGGGAGCGGGCGCGCGGGCCGTCGAGCTCCATGCCCTGGCGGCACACCTCCACGAGCGCGTGTGGCGGACCGAGCATCGCGAGCAGGACGCGAAGGAGGCCGTCGATCTCTATCGCTCCGCGGGTCGCGACCTCGCGCTTCCCGGCGCGTGCGATGCGGCAGCGCGCGGCGCGAAGCTCTCGGGTGAGCTCGCGAGGGACGCGCACACGACCTACGCGGAGCTCTATCGCGTGCAACGTCGCTCGGCCGCGTCCGACGCGGGCACCGGCGGCATCTGCGGTAGCTCGGTCGACGAGCCGCTCGCCGCGCTCGCCGCGTTCCGCCCTGCGCCGCAGGTGCTCGATGCGATCGACCAGGGGCTCGCTGGCGAAGGCGCCATCGCCCTCGCTCTGCAAGACGCCAGCGCTCGCACCGTCGTCTCGGCTCCGCGCATCACGCGCATCGAGCAATGGACCGGCGCCGAGGGCGCACGCATCGTGGTGCACCTCGATCGCGCCGGGCGGTTTCGCGTCGGCGATGCACCCAGCGCCGGCGGACGCGGCGCGCGCACGTACGTCGACCTCGACGGCGTCGAGCTCGGAGGGGCTCCGCGCGAGACGGCGCTCGGAGGCATCGTGTCCCGGATCGTGGCCGAGCCGACCTCGACCGGCTCGCGCGTCGCGCTCGACCTGAACGGACCCGCGTATCGCAGGGTCTTTCATCTCCTCGAGCCCTACCGCGTCGTCATCGACATCGCGCGCAGGCCTCCCGGCAGCGGCCCGACGGGGAACGGCCGTACCGTCTCGCGCGTCGTCCTCGACCCCGGGCACGGCGGCAACGACCCCGGCGCCAGCGGGCCGACAGGCCTCAAGGAGAAGGACGTCACGCTCGCCATCGCCCACAAGGTGGCGCCGATGCTCGCGCGTTCGGGCGTGGAGATCACGCTCACGCGCGACGACGACCGCTACGTCACGCTCGAGGAGCGGACCGCGCGCGCCAACGCGTTCGGGGCCGACCTCTTCGTGTCGATTCACTGCAACGCCGCGGAGAACAAGTCGCGCAAGGGCGTCGAGACGTACGTCCTCGACACCACTGCGAACGAGATGGCCGGCAAGGTCGCAGCGCGCGAGAACGGCGCGAGCCTCGCCGCGAGCAACGAGGTCGCGACCCTGCTGGCGTCGATGCGCCTCGCCGACCAGGCGACACGCTCGACGCGCCTCGCCGAGCTCATGCAGCGCTCGGGCATCGCCTCGCTCGGCGGGCAGTATGACGGCGTCACCGACGGCGGCGTCCATCGCGCGGGCTTCTACGTGCTCGTCGGCGCGCGCATGCCCGCCATCCTCCTGGAGACGAGCTACATCTCGAACGCGATCGAGGAACAGCGCCTCGGCTCGTCGGACTACCAGCAGCGTCTGGCCGACGCGATCGCCAACGCGATCAAGGCCTACCGCGAAGGGCGCTGAGCGACCTTCAGACGACGGCGAGCGCTCGCGCAATCTCGCCGGGCAGCTTCACGATCTCCGTGGCGGTGACGACGATGTCGGCGCGCTGCGACCAGGAGCTCTCCTCCTCCGCGCCTGCAGCGATCGCCGCGAAGAAGATCCACGAGGTCGCGGGGTCCTCCTTGAGTGCGGCGATGGTCCCGGGGCCGAGCGACGGATCTGCCGTGCCGAGGACCACCACGTCGGGCGCCTCGGCGACGAGATGCGCGAGGGCGTGAGCCCCACACGCGTGGCGCCGCACCGAGAAGCGCGAGCCGAGGCGCTTGCCGAGGTCGTCGAGCGACAGCGGTGCGTGCTCCAGGATGCCCGACGGGAGAGCGAGCGCGACGGTCGGTCGGGCGCGCACCAGCTGGTCGGGAAGCGGATACCCGTGTGAGCGAAGGAATCTCACGACGTCGTTGCGCCGGAATCGAAGGTGGCGACCGTCGGTGCGAAAATGCGGAACCTTCCCGCGATCGGCCCAGTGGTGGACCGTCTTCAGGTCGACCTCGCAGAAGTCTGCGAAGATCTGTGCGCTATACACGTTCGAAGCGGACGACGGCCTCTGCGCCGTCGCTCGCGCCGTCAGCGCGGGGGATTTTCGGCCAGCCATCGATCCCCGCGGAGGACGTAGCGCGAGCCGCCAGGAACGCGCTCCTCGCGGACGGTGTGCTCCGGGTCGCCCGGCAGCACGAGCGCCATCGTCTCGCCGGCCTCGTCCTTGTGCTGCACGAGGCGCGGGCAGATCGGGTCGAGGCAGCTCGTCTCGGCCATCGCGAGGACGGCATCGGTCGTGGCGCATCCCGCGAGGAGCGCGATCGTCCGGTGCGTCGGCGGCATGAGCTGCACCTCGCCCGCCTCGAACCGCCTCAGCACCTCGGCAGGCGCCGCCCAGAAGCTCGCCATGGTCTCGTGCTCGTCGTGGAACCCGGTCTGCCCCTCGGGCGCGAGCGCCACGAAGAAGCGCGCGTCGAAGCGCCGTGGCTCGGCCTCCGGCGTGATCCAGCGCGCGAACGGCAGGAGGCCGCCGAGGTCGAGGCGCAGCCGCCGCTTGGAGAGGAAGGCGCGCAGGGCATCGGGCTCTGCGACGAGCTGCTTGCGCAGCACGAACAGGTCCTCCTGCGTGACCTTGCCGTCGTGGACATGGAGCATCGCGGCTTCCTCGAGCGTCTCGCGTGCGCCGGCGATCGCGAGCGACCGGAAGTGGGCGTCGCTCGACGTGAACGGCACCGCGCCTCGTCCGGGGAGGCGAGGGGGCGTGGTCAGCGGCGTCCACTCGGCGAGCACGTCGGAGCCGTCGAGCTTTCCGCCGGGGAACACGATGGCGCCGCCCATGAAGCGGCTCTTCTTGTTCCGCTCGACGCAGAAGACCTCGATGCCTTCGCCGCTGGCGCCGGCGGTCGGGCGAACGAGCACGAGCGTTGCCGCGTCCTTTGGTGTGGCGGGCTCGCGATCGGCTTTCAGATCCAGCACGAACGCATCATACACGAAGGGTCGCTCAGCGAGCGGCCATGCCCTGCGCGCGGAGGGCCGTGCGGTCTCGCTCCTGCGCGTGCTTCTCGATGCGCCGCTGCGCGTCTAGCTCCTCGACGAAGCAGAGCGCATCGCGCTCGTCGTCGCGGAGGACGTCGAGGAGGATCGAGGCGGCTTGCTCCGGTTCGACGCCGCTGTCGCCGCGTCCGGGTAGCTCGATCACGGCCTTCTTCACCGAGAGCCCGGTGAGCGCGTCGAGGATGCGCTCGAGCACGGTACGGAACGTCGCCTCGCCGAAGCTCGCGCGCGGACCGAGACCGCAGGCGAGAAGCTTGTCGAAGGGGAGGCGAGGCCGCGCCGGCAAGACGAGCACCTCGCCGAGGTCACCGACGAGAAACCCTTGCTTCGCGAGACGGCTCAGCCGGCCCGCGAGGCGCCAATCGAGGAGACATGCGAGGCCCGTGAGAGGCCGCTCGTCCTTCCACACTCCGCAGACCACGACCTCGGAGCCAGCCTCGTCGAGGCGCCGGAGGTCGGGCGCGACGAAGCGGAGGTCGACCATCAGCCGTTACGCTCGTCCTTGCGGCCGATGTTCTCGGCGATGCGGTCGAGCACGCCGTTGACGAAGCCGCTCGACTCGTCGGTGCCGAACGACTTCGCGAGCTCGACGGCCTCGTCGAGGATGACCGCACGCGGCACGTCGGAGCGGAACATCAGCTCCCAGGTGCCGAGCCGCAGCAGGTTGCGATCGACGCGCGACATGCGTTCGAGCCGCCAGTTCTGCGAGGCGGCCGTGACCTTCTTGTCGATTCCGTCGAGGTTGTCGGCGACGCCGCGGACGACGGTGTCGGCGTAGAGCTTCCCCTCGGGGTCGGCGTCCTCGTACGTGCGCCAGAACAGGTCGATGGTCTGGTTGGCCGAGGTGCCGGAGCCCTCGAGCTGAAAGAGCATCTGAAGGGCAGCTTCTCGCCCCGATCGCCGTGCGCCCATCGTTGTTCCTTACAGTCCTTCGCTGTCGAACGCGCGTTCGAGCGAGACCATCTCGATGGCGCTCAGCGCGGCGTCCCAGCCCTTGTTGCCAGCCTTGGTGCCGGCGCGCTCGACCGCCTGCTCGATGCTGTCGGTCGTGAGGACGCCGAACGCAATCGGGAGGTGGCTCGCGAGCGACACGTGAGCGACGCCCTTGGCGACCTCGCCGGCCACGTAGTCGAAGTGCGGGGTCGAGCCGCGGATGACCGCCGCGAGGGCGATGATGCCGTCGACGGTGCGTCCGCGCTTGGCCTTGGGGCCGCCTGCGCCGCGCTCGGTCATCGGGCCGCTGTCGTCGGCGGCGCGGCCGGAGGGGGCCCCGCGTAGCCGCGGGGAAAATGCCCCCCCGCGGGCGATGCGCTGAACGGCGAGCGGGATCTCCCACGCACCGGGGACGCGAACGATCGTGATGTTCGCGTCGTCGCCGCCATGGCGAACGAGCGCGTCGATCGCGCCCTCGACGAGGCGATCGACGATGAAGTGATTGAAGCGACTCGCGACGATCGCGAACCTCGCCCCCTTGGGGACGATGAGGTTGCCCTCGAGGATGCGCGGGCTAGAGGCGGCCATGTTCTCTCCTGATACTCAACGCTTGCCGAGCGGGACGCTCTCGACGACCTGGAGGCCGAAGCCGGAAAGCCCGGCGATCTTACGCGGGTTGTTCGTGAGCAGGCGGATCTTGTTCAGACCGAGGTCTGCGAGGATCTGCGCGCCGATGCCGAACTCGCGGAGCGGGCTGTCGTCGGGACCGGAGGCCGGCTCCTCGCGGGGCGGCTCGCCGGGCGCCGTCAGCTGCGCGATCTCGGCGCCGGGCGGGAGGCGCGGAGGCAGGTAGACGATGACGCCGCTCTTCTCGGCCTCGATGCAGCGGATCGCTTCGCGGAGGTTGCGACCACCCTCGCGTGGCGTCGACGCGAAGACGTCGCCGACGATCGAGCCCGAGTGCATGCGACAGAGCGTGGGCTCGTTGGGCTTCAGCGTGCCGAGCGTGAGCGCGACGAACTGACGCGAGTCGGTCGACGACTGGTACGCCGCGATGGTCCAGCGGGTGCCGGTCTCGTCGAGCTCGATCGAGCCCGTCTCGACGCGGTGGACGAGGCGCTCCGTCTGGAGGCGGTACTGGATCAGGTCGGCGATGGTGACGATGCGGAGGCTGTGCGTCTTCGCGAAGATCTCGAGGTCCGGCATGCGGGCCATCGAGCCGTCCTCCTTCATGATCTCGCAGATGACGCCCGCGGGGGTGAGGCCGGCGAGACGCGCGAGATCGACCGAGCCTTCCGTCTGCCCGGTGCGCACGAGCACGCCGCCCGTGCGCGCGCGGAGCGGAAAGATGTGACCCGGCGTGACGAGCTCCTCGGGCTTGCACTCGGGGCTCGCGGCGACGCGGATGGTGTGGGCGCGATCGGCGGCGCTGATTCCGGTGGTGACACCGGTGCGGGCCTCGACGCTCACGGTGAAGGCCGTGCCGAGCGAGGGGCCGGAGCGACCCGGAGACGCCATCATCGGCAGGCTCAGGCGCGCGATGTGCTGCTCGGTCAGGGTCACGCAGATGAGGCCGCGCCCGTGCGTGGCCATGAAGTTGACGGCCTCGGGGGACGCGAACTGCGCGGCCATCGTGAGGTCGCCCTCGTTCTCTCGGTCCTCGTCGTCGACCAGGATGACCATCCTGCCCGCGCGGATGTCGGCGATGGCGCCGTTGACGCGCTCGAGGAGCTTCGGTTCGATATTCAACGCGGGGGGCATGTGTACTCTACAGGTAACCGGCGCGCTGAAGGCGGTCGGTCCACGCGGCGTCCGAGGACGCATGGTCAGGGGAAGCGGGCGAGGTGCTACCGCATTCGAGGAGGCGAGCGACGTAGCGGGCGAGGAGGTCGACCTCGAGGTTCACGCGTGCGCCCACGGGCAGCGCGTCGAGGGACGTCTTGTCGCGGGTGTGGGGGACGAGCACGACGTCGAAGCGGTCGCCGGCCACGTTGTTGACGGTGAGGCTGACGCCGCTCACGCAGATGGAGCCCTTCTGCGCGATGTAACGGACGAGCTCGGGCGGCACCTGGAAGGTGACCTTCACGGCTCCACCGACGGGCTCCTTGGCGGCGATGCGACCGACGCCGTCGACGTGGCCGCTCACGATGTGGCCGCCCATGCGAGCGCCGAGCGCGACGGCACGCTCGAGGTTGACGTGGGTGCCGGCGGTGAGGTCGCCGAGCGTCGTCTTCTGGAGCGTCTCGGCGGAGGCATCGGCCTCGAACACGCAGAGGCCGGGGCCGGGCTTCACGATCGCCGCGACCGTGAGGCAGACGCCGTCGACGGCGATCGACTCTCCGAGCGCGAGCGGCTCCGGCCCGAGCTCGCCGCGCACGACGAGCCGCGATTCGCGCGCGCCAGCCGACGCGCCCGACGCTGGCGAGGACGCGGTGATGCGGTCGAGCGTGCCTTTCGTCTCGATGAGCCCGGTGAACATGGCTGAGCGGCTAAGTAGTGCCGGATGGTCGCAGCGTCAAAGGGAGGTGGAACGGGAAACCCGAGGCGGGAAACGGGCAGCAGGCAATGGGGGCGCGGAAATGGGAAGATGGGCGCGTGAGGCGGGTCTTTGGCATCGTGATCGGGGCTTTCGCGGTCGGTGGAGCTCTGGCTTGCGGGCCCAGTTTTCAGGCGATTTACGAGGGCAACGCCCGGTTCGAGCACTGCTATGCGCTCGAGGAGAACGCGCAGAAGGGGTTCCGCGAGAAGTCCGACTGCTGGCGCGATTGGTCCGAGCACTACACGTACGGCCAGACCCGCGACCGCATCCACTACGCGACCGAGCGCTACGTGGCGCTCTCGCAGTCGAGCAACGTGCCCACCGACGAGGCCATGATGATGGCCGCGCCCGGGATGACCCCGCGCGAATCGACGATCACCGCGCCGGCACCGACCAACGCGTTCGCGCCGCCTCCCAAGGTCCTCGACGAGGCCGCCGACGGCGGCGGTCTCATCGGCGGCAGGCCGCTTCGGCCGAACGAGCTGCCGAGGACCGTCACCTTCTCGGCGAACGGGCCGGTCGTCGTCGACGCGTCGGCGCCGGCCAGCGCCGCTCCGCGCGATGCGGCGGCGCCGCCGCCGCCGGTCGTTGCGATACCTCAGTCGGAGTGCACCGACCCGTGCGTCGCGAAGTTCCGAGAGTGCAAGGGCGCGCCCTGCGAGAAGACCTACCGCACGTGCATGCGCGCCTGCTTCAAGTAACGGGCTTCAGCTTCGGCAGGATCTCGCGCTTGTACATCTCGACGCCCGCCCGGATCGCCTTGGCGGCCTCGAAGGGACCGAGCAGCTCGTCGACCTCGACCATCTTTCGCTCGAGCGTCTTGTAGTCCTCGAAGAAACGCTTGAGCTCGATCAGCGTGTGCTGCGGCACCTCGCGGATGTGCGTGTACTGGTTGTACGCAGGGTCATCCATGTGGACGGCGATGACCTTGTCGTCGAGGCCCTTGTCGTCGCGCATCTGCATGAGGCCGATGGCGCGCGCGCGCATCATGCAGAACGGGGCGACGGGCTCCTGGCAGAGCACGAGGACGTCGAGCGGGTCGCCGTCGTCGCAGTACGTGCGGGGAATGAAGCCGTAGTTCGCCGGGTAGTGGACGGCGCTGAACAGGATGCGATCGACCTTGAGCAGACCGGTCTCCTTGTCGAGCTCGTACTTCACCTTCGAGCCCTTCGGGATCTCGATGAACGCGGTGATCGACTCGTCGACGGGCTCGTCGCAGGCGATGTCGTGCCAGGGATGAGTCATGGTGGACCTCAGGTTCAGAATCTCACGGGCCGGCTTCCGCGTCGCCACCGGCGTCGGGAATCGGTGAGGGGAGCGACGCACTCGGTGCGCGAGGGGGAGCCTCGACCACCACGCGGAGGAAGTAGTCGGCGCAGGTGCCGTTGTGGATGACGACCTGGTCCGGTGCGACGCCGGAGATCTCGGCGAGATTTCCTGCCGCGAGCGTCGAGTTCCCGCCGGGCTCGTGGCTGGGGTCCTGCTGCGCGCTCACGTACGCAGTCACGACGGCGGGGACGCGGCCTCCGAGCTCGTGGAGATCGAAGATCCATGCGCGCTGCTTCGGGAAGTCGAGCCACACGCCGTCGAAGGGCCCCGACTCCCACTTGTCGGCGGTGAAGAGGCGGCCCTCTCCGGGGTTTCGCCCGAAGAACGTGACCTCGCCGTCGCAGGTGTGGCCGTAGCATCCGGAGGCGAGACCGACCGAAAGCATCACGGTCGCCCAGAGCACGACGACCGCCATGACGCGCTTGCGCGGCGCCTTAGCCACCGAGCAGCTCCGCTGCCGCGAGCGCGTGGTAGGTGAGGATGAAGTCGGCGCCCGCGCGGCGGATCGAGGTGAGGACCTCCATCATCGCGCGGTTGCGGTCGATCATTCCGCGATCGGCGGCCGCGTGGAGCATCGAGTACTCGCCCGACACGTTGTACGCGCCGAGCGGGAGGTTCGAGTGCGCGCGGACGTCCTTGATCACATCGAGGTACGAGAGGGCAGGCTTCACCATCAGCATGTCCGCGCCTTCGGCCTCGTCGAGGGCGGCTTCGCGCAGAGCCTCGCGGGCGTTGGCGGGATCCATCTGGTAGCCGGCGCGGTCGCCGAACTTGGGCGCGCAGTCGGCGGCCTCGCGGAACGGACCGTAGAACGCGCTCGCGTACTTCACCGCGTAGCTGAGGAGGCTCGTGTTCTGGAAGCCCTCGGCGTCGAGCGCCTTCCGCATCGCGCCGACGCGGCCGTCCATCATGTCGCTCGGGGCGACGACGTCGGCGCCGGCCTTCGCGAAGAGCACGCCCATCTTGGCGAGGACCTCGACGGTGGCGTCGTTGTCGACCTCCCAGTCGTTCTCCTTCTTGGAGCCGGGGCGCTGCCGGAGGAGGCCGCAGTGCCCGTGGTCGGTGTACTCGTCGACGCAGACGTCGGCCATGACGACGAGCTCGGGGACCGCGCTCTTCATCTCCGCGATCGCGCGCGGGACGGGGCCGTCCGGATCGAGGCCGGTCGTACCGCAGCCGTCCTTGGTCTTCGGGAGGCCGAAGAGGATGACCGAGCTGACGCCGCGGGCCTTGATGGCCTTCGCTTGCTCGCGTGCGGCGCTGATCGGCAGCTGGTCGATGCCGGGCATCGAGCCGATGGGGCGCGGCGCATCGAGCGCGGCGTTGAAGAACATCGGGTAGACGAAGTCACCCGGTGACAGGTTGGTCTCGCGAACGAGGGCCCGGAGCTCCGGGGTGGTGCGCAGACGACGAGGACGAATCGTAGGGAATCCCATCGCGGGCCGGCAGCATACCTCCTACGATCCCCGCATGCGAATGCCGCGATCTCCGCGGTTGCGGGCACCGATCCTCGCGCCGCCTTTGCGCGCAATATGGCTGATGGTGGTGCTCGGAGGCGCGGTCGCGTCCTGCGGGAGCCGGACGGGTCTCTTCGGCGAGGAGGACCTCGCGGTGGGGACCACGAGCGGCGGCCCTCAGGGGAGGTCCGAGGCGGGAGTCGACGGAGGCGTCGACACGGGGCTCGACGGCCTCCCGACCATTGACGTCGTGCCGAAGCCCGACGTCGACCGCACGGGGTGTCCAGACGCGGACGCGACGTACATCTACCTCGTCACCGAGCAGAACGAGCTCTTCAGCTTCTTCCCGCCGGACCTCTCCTTCACGTTCATCGGGAACCTCGTGTGTCCGGTCGTCGGCGGCGCGACGCCGTTCTCGATGGCGGTCGATCGGCGGGGAGCGGCGTACGTGCTCTACGGCGACGGGAGTCTCTTTCGTGTGAGCACCGCGACAGGTGCGTGCACGGCGACGACGTTCTCTCCGAACCAGGACGGGTTCACGACCTTCGGGATGGGCTTCGCGTCGGACGTCGGCGGTCCCGCCGAGCGCCTCTACATCGCCGACAACGACTTCGACGGGACCCTGCGTGGTCTCGGGGTGATCGACACGACGACCTTCGGTCTGTCGTTCGTCGGCTCGTTCGGGACGACGATCCGCCGTTCGGAGCTCACGGGTACGGGGGACGGTCGTCTCTTCGCGTACTGGCCCGACAACGTGTCCGGGGGCGGCTCGCACCTCACCGAGCTGAACAAGGCGACGGGCCAGGTCGTCGCGCAGACGAACCTGCCGATCGGCGACCGGAACGACGCCTTCGCGTTCGCCTTCTGGGGCGGTGACTTCTGGATCTTCACGAGCTCGGGCGGCACGACCGACGTGAGCCGCTTCCGCCCGGCGGACGGCACGACGACGATGTCGACGAAGCACCCCTCGACGATCGTCGGCGCGGGCGTCTCGACCTGCGCGCCGCAGCTCTGACGTCGGGAGCGGCGGGGCCCGATCTTGTAGAGGCCTCTACGAAGTTCGCAGCCTCGAGCGCGGATCGGGCTTGAATTCCGAGGCGGCGTCGGGAGGAGGGGCGTGGATTGTAGAGGCCTTTACGGTTCTGCGGACCTCGCCCCGAGATCTCTCGCAACTCCGGCACCTTCGGGCCGACGTGACACTTCAGTCGTCCAGGTCTCTACAAATTCAGGGAGGGGTCCCCATGGCCGGTCGTGACATCGACGAGCTGATTCTCGATGAGCTGTGGCGGAGCTACCGGGTGTCGAGTCGGCACGTCGCATCCGGCCTCGACATGCTCATGGGCTGCTCGCTGCCGCAGTTCCTTGCGATGCGCGCTCGCCTCGGCGGAGTGCACGATGGTCGTGACCGACGTGGCGACGGTGATGGGGTGCGCGAGATCGAACGTGGGGCCGATCGCCAAGCGCTTGCAGGAGCTCGCCTGGATCACGCGGGCGGATCATCCGTGAGACTCACGCGTCGTGTCGCTCCGCGCGACGCCGACCGGCAGACGCAACTACGAGATGCTCGCGGCGGAGGTCCTCCGCGCGGCGCATGCGCTGCTCGGCGGGCTCGATGAGGAGGAGAAGTACAACCTGCTCGCCGTACTGCGGAAGATCACGGCGGTGAACCCGGAGTGAGGACCTCGAGGACGCGCGTGAGGCGGACGGTCGTCGATTCGAGGTCGGCGCACGTCGGGACGTCGTGGCGCGCGAGCTCGTGGAGGTCGGGCGGAACGTACATGCGACACGGGTCGCCCGTGATGACGCGCATGCCCGAGCCGGCAAGACGCGCGAGCCAGGGGCCGAAGCGTGCGGCGGGCGCGCGCTCGTACCAGACGTCGCCGGCGAAGAGGACGTCCGCGTCGAGCATCGCGGCGTCGGTCCCCACGACATCGGCGCAGGTCGCCTCGAGCACGACGCCGTTGGCCTCGGCGTTGAGGCGACACGCGGCTTCAGCGAGCGGGTCGACGTCGATCGCGCGCACCGACCGCGCGCCCGCGATCGCGCACGCGATCGCCACGAGCCCGCTGCCCGCGCCGAAGTCGATCACCCGCAGGCCGCGCACCGCCTCCGGATGGTCGAGCACCCAGCGGGCGAGCGCCTGGCCGCCCGCCCACGGCACACACCAGAAGGGGACCTCGAGGCCGAACGTCCCGAGCGAGGCCTGGGTCGCACGCCACAGGGGAGTGACGTCCGTGGCCATGTAGAGCCGTATTTCGTGCACGAACGGGACGTCCGCGAGCACGGTATGCGCGCGGATGAAGTCCGTCCGCTCCTGGGCCGTCTCCACCTTGGCGAGCTTAGCGCACGCCGAGAGCGTGTATCTTTCGCGCCATGAAGATTCACGTCGCAGTCGCAGTCGCCGCCGCCCTCGCCCTCGCCGCGTGCGGACCCGCCGAGCCTCCGGCCGCATCGCCGACGGAGAGCTCATCGACCGCCGCTGCCACCACGCCGCCCGCCACCGCACCGGCGGCCGCGCCCGCAACGGCAGCCGCACCGGCCGTCGCACCGGCAGCGGCGCCGGCACCCGCGTCGTCCGACGGGATGACCACCGGCGTGAGCGTGGTCTCGAACGAGATCACGACACCGAATGTCGTCACGCCCGACAAGGTCATCGCGTCGCTCCGGCCCAAGCTCAACACCTGCTACCAGGACGGGCTCAAGAAGAACCCGAAGCTCGAAGGCTCGGTCACCCTCTCGGCCAAGATCGAGAAGGACGGCTCCGTGTCCGCGGTCACGCCGAAGAATGCGACGGGGCTCAACCCCACCGTCCTCAAGTGCCTCACCGATCAGCTCAAGGCCGCGAGCTTCGCAGCCGCGGGCGGCGTGAGCTACACGACGTCAATCGACATCCCGGTCGCGTTCTCGAGCCACTGAGCGACAGCGAAAGCCTCAGGGCTTCACGTTCGCGAAGACGCCGCGCGTGCTCGGCGACCACGACAGATTCGCCTGGAGTGCGCCCGCGTCGACCGCCGACCACTTCACGTCGCGTCCAGAGTTCGCGACCGGGAGAACCTGCACCTGCCGGAGCTTCAGCGTGCGGAGGTCGAAGAGCGCGCGCCCGATGAAGTTCTTCGCCTGCCCGCCCAGCGACGGGTGGAGGAAGTTGCCGAGGCTCTCGAACACGACGCCGGTGCCGCCGCCGAACCCCGCGGCCTTGCGCACGACGCGGACGGGCTTCCAGACATGCGGGCCTTCGCCGAAGACGACGTCGCCGCCGTAGCTCTTCACGAACTCGGTGCCGGCGCGGACGAGCTCGTCCTGATCGCTCGGACCCATGCTGTGGATCGAGAGGATGCGCATGTCGGCAGGCGCGTCGCGCATGCTCTCGAAGAGCTCACGCTTGTCGCCCGAGCACGCGGCACGCGGGCAATCGGCGCGGCCCATGTACATGCTGCCGAAGGCGACGCGGACCTGACGGCCCTTCACCGTGAAGGTGCGGACTCGCGCCTTCGCGAAGTCGTTCTCGTGGGCGCTCGACGCGAGGCCCGCGAAGAGAGCGCCGTGGTCACCGAGGCTCTCGATGTTCGCCGCGGACATCGCCGCGCTCGCGACCTCGCCGCGCAGCGACGTGTCGGCGGACGCGAGGCAGTCACGCGCGTGGTTGTTCGAGAGGCCGAAGAGGTTGATGCCGCGGTCCGTCGCCTGAGTGATGTTCTCGGCGCGCGAGACGAATGCGTAGGACCTGCCCGGCGTGTACACGCTGGCGAACTGGCTGCAGCCCGTGCCGACCACGGTCTCCCAGTTGATGAAGGTGAGGTCGCCGCGATAGCCCTTGCCGCTGGCGTCGAAGCGGTCGAGCGCCTTTCCGAGCTCGGCGGCGATCGGCGTCTTCTCGTGCGTGTTGCTCCAGCCGGAGTCGCCCATGCCGCGCACGTCGAGGAGATCGGTCACCGCGGCGGTGTCGAGCGGCGCCGCGGCGAGGGCGGAGGCTGGCGCGGTCTCGTCGGGCTCGTTCAGGGCGACGAGCGCGTCCTCGCTGTCGGCCGGCTCGCCGCCGTCGTCCTCGGCATCGCCCGCGGGCGCCGCACAGGCCGGCACGCAGAGAAGGAGGAGGGGGAGGAGGAGCCGGAGGCGGGTAAGCATCGCGAGTTGAGTGGGTGCAAGACCTACACCAGCGAGAAACGCCGAAAATTACACCACCCGGAGGCCGTCTCGCCTGGATCATGGGTGGATCGACCGCTCAGGTCGTGTGAACTCACACGACACGTGCTCCCGAAGGTCGCTCAGGCCCATTGTGGTGAGAGCCGATGCGCGCGATCGTGTCGCCGTGAAGACGTCACCTCGGCGACGAGCGTTCACGCGGGCTCCCCGCGTCTCCCTCCTCCTGCTCTGCCTCGCGGCGTGCGGGAGCCGGACCGGCCTGTTCGGAACCGAGGACGACAGCGACGACCTGCTGCCCGACGGCGGCTCGAAGGTCGACGGCGGGCGCGACGCTCGCGTCGACGGCGATGCGACGATCCTCCCCGACGCGCCGCTCCCCCCGATCGACGCGCAGCCGCGCGACGCGAACCGCACCGACTGCCCCGACGCCGACTCCACGCTCGTCTACGTCGTGACGACCGACAACGAGCTCTTCAGCTTCTATCCGGTCGACGGCTCGTTCAAGTTCATCTCGAACATCGCCTGCCCCGCGCCGCCGGGCGACACGCCGTTCTCGATGGCGGTCGATCGCAAGGGCGTCGCCTACGTCGAGTTCACCGATCAGCGCATCTATCGCGTCAGCACCGCGACCGGCGCCTGCATCGGCACCTCCTTCCAGCCGAACCAGCAAGGCTTCGGCAACTTCGGCATGGGTTACGCGACGAACGACGTCGGCCCCACCGAGACGCTCTTCGTCGCCGGCACCCGCGACACGAACATGCCCTCGTCGCCCGGCCTCGCTCGCATCGACACGAACACGTTCCAGCTCACCAAGGTCGGCAACTTCGTGCCGGACATCGCGCGCGCCGAGCTCAGCGGAACCGGCGACGGGCGATTGTATGCATTCTACACGAAGGGCGTGAACAACGGCCCGCCGTCCTACATCGGCGAGATCGACACGAACACCGCCGCTGTCGTCGCCGAGACGCCGTTCCCCACCGTCGACCAGGGCAACGGCTGGGCCTTCGCCTTCTGGGGCGGCGACTTCTACATGTTCACCGCGCCCGGCGGCGGCTCCGACGTGACGCGCTATCGGCCCACCGACAACTCCGTCACCGTCGTCGCGACGCTGCCGACGCGCATCGTCGGTGCGGGCGTCTCGACGTGCGCACCGTCGCAGTAGGCTACGCGGGCGTAGGGGGGAACGACTCGATGGGAGCGAAGGTCACGTTCGTCGGCGCGGGCTGCGGAGACCCGAGGCTACTCACGGTTCGCGGGGCGGACGTCCTCGCGCAGGCCGACTACGTGCTCTTCGACGCCGACGTCCACCCCGACGTCCTCGGGCGCCTTCGCGAGGGGATCCCCCGCGTTCCGGTGACGCCCGCGATGACCGCCGAGCGGATCGCGCAGCTCCTCGTCACCGAGGCGAAGGCAGGGAAGAACGCGGTTCGGCTGACGTGGGGCGACCCGCTCCTCTTCGGCTGGGGCGACGTCGAGGGTGCCGCCGTCGCGCGCCATGGGGTGGCTCTCGAGGTCGTCCCCGGCATCGGTCCGCTCATCGCGATCGGTGCGTTCGCCGGCATCCCGCTCACGCGCTCGAGCGATGCGTCGCCGAGCGTCGCCGCCGTGAGCGTGACCCGCGGACACGAGACGCTCCACGACTGGGACAAGCTCGCGACCGCCACCGACACGCTCGCCATCGTCTGCGACGCCGACAGCATCGCCGAGACCGCGCGATCGCTCGTGTTCTACGGGCGATCGCCGACCGACCGCGTCGCCATCGTCGAGGAGGTCTCGCTCCCGTCGCAGCGCATCACCGAGACGACGCTCGGCATGGTCCCGCAGCTGCCCAAGTCGCGCACGCCGCGCGTCGTGCTCGTCGTCGGCGACCGAGCCACGCCGATGGCCGCGCTCTCGTGGCTGCCGCGGCTCCCGCTCTTTGGCAAGCGCGTGCTCGTCACGCGCGCGCGCGAGCAGGCCGGCGGTGCCGCCGCGCTGCTCCGTGAGCGTGGCGCCGATCCGGTCGTCGTTCCCACGATCGAGATCCATCCGCCGAGCGACCCTTCCGCGATGATCGACGCCGTGCACGCGATGCACGAGCGCTACGACTGGATCGTGCTGACGAGCGCGAACGGCGTCGAGCGACTCTGGGCAGAGACGAAGAGGCAAGGGAAGGACGCGCGCGCGTTCGGCAGGGCGAAGCTCGCGGCCATAGGGCCCGGCACGGCGGCCGCGTTCGAGCGCTGCGGGCTCACGCCGGACGTGATCGCGAAGGAGCATCGCGGCGAGGGGCTCGCCGAGGAGGTGCTCGCGGCGATGAGCGCGGCGGGTGGCACGAAGGTCCGCGTGCTCATCGCGCGCGCCGAGGTCGCCCGCGACGTCGTCCCCGACGCCCTCCGGGCCGCCGGCTGCGAGGTCGACGTGGTGTCGGTCTACAAGACCCGCTCGCCCCCGCGCGCGCTGCTCGAAGGGCTGGCTGCGCTCCTCGAAGGCGGGGAGATCGACGCCGTCTCCTTCACCTCCTCGAGCACGGTCGAGCACCTCTGCGATGCCCTCGAGGCACGTGCAGCCGAGCTCCTCGCCAAGACCTGCGTCGCGAGCATCGGCCCCATCACCACGGAAACCGCGAAAAAGCGGGGTATCCGTGTCGACGTGGTGGCCGAGATCTCCACGATCTCGGGCCTCGTCACGGCGCTAGAGAAGCACTTCACGAAGTGACGTACGGGGCCATGAACAGCCGCGATTTGACACGCCAGACAGGGCGCGCGACTCTAGTCGCCGCGAGCGCATGTCCCTGAGCTCCCTCATCGTCCAGCGCGAGATCGCATCGATCCGCGAGGTCGAGGAGGCCCTTGCACGGCAGGTCCTCTACGGAGGAGATCTGCTCACGAACCTCCTCGAGGTCGCGAGGCTCGACGAGGCCGTGCTCCTGCCGATCGTCGCCGAGTCGCTCGGGCTCCCGGCAGCGCCGTCCGGCGAGCTGCCTCGCCCCGAGCCCGACGCGCAGCGTCTCGTGGCGGCCGAGGTCGCGGTCGAGCGGAATCTCGCGCCGCTCAGCGTCGATCGCTACGGGCTCACGGTCGCGGTCGCCGAGCCGCTGTCGGCCGACGTCGAGCAGGAGCTGGCGTTCGCGCTGGCGCTCCCGATCTCGCAGCGCATCGCGCCGCTCGTCCGCATCAAGCAAGCGCTCGCTCGCGACTACGGCGTGCCGCTCGACCGCAGGCTCCAGCGTCTGCTCATGCGCATGTCGACCGACGGGCCGCGAGCGGGCAGCACCTTCCCGCCGATGCGCGACGATTTCCGGCTCGGTGCGCCGCGCCCGCCGAGCATCGCTCCTGCTGCGCCGCCGCCGTCGGTGATGGCGATCGTTCGTCCGTCGGTTCCGCCCGGTGGCGGTGGCGTGGGCACGCTCGTTCGCAACGCAGCCACGCCGAGCATGCGCCCGCTGCGCCGTCGTCGCGGCGCGATCACCGTCGACACCGCTCGCGCCGAGCTCGAGGACGCTGACGAGCGCGACACGATCCTCGATCTCCTCTTCGAGTTCGCGCGGCAGTACTTCGACTACACGGCCGTGTTCATCGTGCACGGCGAGGTCGCCGAGGGCCGCGACGCGTTCGGTGACGGCGCCTCCCGCGACAAGGTCGCGCGCATCGGCGTGCCCCTCGATCTCCCCAGCATTCTCCAGACCTCGCGCGAGAAGAAGGCGACGCTCCAGCGCGTCCCCTCCCTCGACGGCCTCGACGCCGTCCTCATGAACGACCTCGGACGCAGCGGGAGGACCCTCTGCGTCGTGCTCCCTGTCGTCGTTCGCACGCGCGTCGTCGCGTTGCTGCTCGGTGACGGCGGAGACACGGGCATCGACGCGAGCACGCTCGACGACCTCGAAGGCATCGTCGCGGCCGCCACGGCTGCGTTCGAGCGGCTCATCGTTCGCCGCAAGCTGAAGGGCTCCGTCCAGCCGCCCGCCGGGACCGGCGAGTCCGGCGCGCCCGCGGCGCCGCTGTTCTCCATGCCGCCGCCGACGAAGCTGAGCCAGATCAGCGATCGCCCGGCCGTCGAGGAGCTCGCGCCGCCGATCCGCGATCTTCTCACCGAGCCGATCTCGCGCGTCGGCGAGACGATCCGCGAGCCTGTCGTCCAGACCTTCCTCCCCGAGGAGGACACGTCGTCGCCGCTCGTCAGCGTTCGTCGGCCCTCCGACAACGTGCCGCCACCCGCGAACGTGCTCGCCGTGCGGAGGCCGTCGGGGCGGCCGATCCCCCGCGAGGAGCCGGACTCGCAGTCTCGCCTGCCGGCCGTCACCGCGATGTCGAACCTCGGTAGCGCTGCGCAGGAGGCGATCCAGCGCATCAGCGGTACACCGGGGACGGGGACGCCCGCGACGTCTTCCGTGTCGCTCACGCCGCGGAGCAGCCGTCGTCGCGGCGAGGCACCGAAGCTCGACTTCGGCGCCGTGCCTCCGCCGTCGTCGATGTTCGGCAGCGAGGCGCCCGGCGGCAACGAGGTCGAGCGAAGGCTCATCGCCGAGATCCAGGGGCGTGCGTTCGAGAGCGAGCCGGCAACCTCTCGCGACTCGCGTCCTCCGGTGATCGTGCCGTCGAACGTGCCGCCGCCGGTGAGCAGCGATCCCGATCCGCCGCCCTCGCCGAAGGCCGAGTCGCCGCCGCCCCAGCGCGTCGCGAGCTACAGGCCTCCGAACACGGATCCGTCGCCGAGCTCGCTCCAGGGCGACATCATCCCCGCGGACGTGCACTCGGCGCCTGCGTCCTCCGAGATGCTGAGCGCCGACGACGCCGACGTCGACGTCGTCGACGCCATCGAGCCGCCGCGCAGCTCGTCGCGTGACGCGGCTCCGCCCACGCCGTGGCCGTCGGCAATGGAGGTTCCTGTTGCCTCCTCGCCGCGCTTGCCGCCGGTACCGCCGTCGTCGGGGCGGCCGATGCCGGCCTCCGAGCAGCAGATCAGCGTCGCCGCGCATCGTCCGCCGTCGTCGCGGAGCGATCACTCGCGCATCTTGCCGTCGGTCATCGTCGACGTCGCGAGCGAGTACGTGAGCCTCGTCGAGCGCGTCGTCGCCGGAGCAAAGCCCGGCACGACCGAGGGACAGACCGCCGACGACGCCGAGACCGAGCTCCTTCGCGCCGGCGGCTACGCGATGCCCGCGATCATGGCGCGCTTCCCCGGGCCGGTGACGATCGAGCCCGAGCGGCTGACCGACGGGCCTCTCCCGCGCGTCGCCGAGTGCGGCCCGGTCCTGCGGCTCGTCGCGAGCCAGCGCCGCACTGCGCTCCCGTTCGTGCTCTCGCACGTCGAGGACCCCGACGTCGACAGGCGCTTCTGGGCGACGTACCTGCTGACCGAGCTGCTCTATCCCGACGTGCTCGACCCGATCGTGCAGCGCATCTTCGATGGTGAGCCGCGCGTTCGCCGTGCGGCGCGGGCCGCGGCGCGCGCGTTCGCCGAGGGTCATCCTTCCACGATCGTCGAGCGGCTCGAGCTCGTCGCGATGGATGGCGGCGAGAGCCTCGGCCGGCGCGTGCTCGCGGTCGAGGCGCTCGGTGAGATGCGCGAGGCGCTTGCCGTGCCGCCGCTGGTCCCGCTCCTCGACGATCCGAACGCCCAGGTCGTGAGCGCAGTCCGCGCGGCCCTCACCGCGATCGCTCGCCAGGACTTCGGTACATCGTCGCAGAAGTGGCAGACGTGGTGGGACGCCAACAAGGACCGCCATCGCCTCGAGTGGCTGATCGACGCACTGATGCACGAGCACGCCGCGCTGCGCGCCGCCGCCGGCGAAGAGCTGAAGACGATCACCAAGGAGTACTTCGGCTACTACGACGACCTCCCGAAGCGCGAGCGCGAGCGAGCCCAGGCGCGCTATCGGGAGTGGTGGAACACTGTCGGCCGGGTGCGTTTCACGCGATCTGCATCCCCTCGGGGCTGACCGACTGAAGTCCCGAGAAGCGCGGCCGTTCGTCCTATCGAGCGGCGTGAGCCCGCTCGGGGGCCTGCACGTTGGACCGATCGCGCTCATCCGCAGCAAGGACCGTCACGGACCACGGGGCCCGGGCGGCTCCCGTCGACGACGGCCCGCTCGCGCTCGGTACGCTCGTCGCCGGAAAATACGAGGTCGTGCGCAAGCTGGCCGAGGGCGGCCTCGGGATCGTCGTCCTGGCCGTTCATCGCGAGCTCAACCAGCGCGTCGCCATCAAGTACCTGAAGCCCGAGGCGCTCGCGAACCAGGCGCTCGTCGCGCGGTTCCATCGAGAGGCTCGCCTCGCGGCAAGCCTCCACTCCGAGCACGTCGTGCGCGTCTTCGATGTCGGTCGACATCGGCGCGCCGGGCCCTACATGGTCATGGAGTACCTCGAGGGCAGCGACCTCGCGACCGTGATGACCAAGGGGCGCATCGATGTCGCGACCGCGGTCGACTACCTGCTCCAGGCCTGTGATGCGCTCGCGGAGGCGCACGTGCACGGCATCGTCCATCGCGATCTCAAGCCTGAGAACCTCTTCCTCGCGCGACGCGGGACGCGCGGCACCATCGTGAAGGTGGTCGATTTCGGGCTCTCGAAGGTGATGGTCCCGGCAGGCCAGAGCGGGTCGTTCCCCCGGCTCACCGAGCAGGGCGAGCGCTTCGGCACGCCGATGTTCATGTCGCCCGAGCAGCTCGCGTGCTCCGCGGACGTGGACGCCCGGTCCGACATCTGGGCGCTCGGCGTGGTGCTGTTCGAGCTCCTCACGGGGCAGCTTCCGTTCGAGGGCGTGACCGCTGCGACGCTCGCGGCGAACATCTTCTCGGCGGCGCCGCGTGCGCTCTTGCCGCTCCGTCCCGATGCGAGCCCCGAGCTCGAGGCCGTCATCCGACGCTGCCTCTCGAAGGACCCCGCCGGTCGCTATCGCGACATCGAAGCGCTCGCGGCGGACCTCGTCCCGCACGGACCGGCCGATGCGGACGAGCGGCTCGAGGCGATCCGTCGCGCGCTGCGCACCGGCAGCGTGAAGCCGCCGCGCCGGGAAGCAAGGCGCCTCGTCCCCGAGGGAGTGTCGACGCGCACGAAGACCCTGACCGCGGTCGCGCTCGTCGCCGTGACCTTGGTCGTTGCGGGGGTCGTCCTCAGGCGGCAGCTCGCGCGCGGTGTGCAGCACGAGGTGGTCGCCGTGGGGAGCACGCAAGCGCTGCCGTCGGCGTCCGGTACGGTCGCTGCGTCTGCACCGGCAGCTGCCTCTGCACCGGCGGTCGTCTCTGCATCCGCGGCTCTCGTGGAGCCGTCAGCTCCGCCCACGGTCGCCGCGGCGCCGCCCACGGTCGCGCCCGCGGCCAAGCGGCGTCCTGCTGCGCCTCCGGTGGCGGCGCCCGCGCCGTCCCCCGCTCGCTCCGTGCCCCGCGCTCCGCCGGAGCCCGAGAGCCCCGAGGAGTGGAGCATCCGCTTCAAGCGTTGAGCTCTTCCTCTTTCAGCCGCGCGAGGCTCTCGTCTTCGGTGCCCTCGTAGGGCGTGTCGAGCCACGCATCGATGATCTCGGTGGCGACGGGCTCCGATAGCGAGCGAAGGCTCAGCGCGAGGACGTTCGCGTCGTTCCACCGGCGCGCGCCGGCCGCGGTCGCGGCGTCGGTGCAGAGCGCGGCGCGGACCCCTCGCACCTTGTTGGCCGCGATCGAGGCGCCGGTGCCCGTCCAGCAGCAGACGACCGCCTGATCGACCTCGCCCCGCGCGACGCGCCCGGCTGCCTCGGTCGCCATCGCTGCCCACGCGGCCTTCGGCATCACCGTGACGTCGTGCCCGCGCTCGCGCAGGCGCGCGGCGACGTGCTCGACCACGGCACGCTCCTCATCGGCCGCGACGACGAACTTCATTGCCCAATCAACTCGCCCCTCAACCGCCGGCGGCGGAGAGGCGCGCGCGCCAGTCGCCGGGAAGGTCGAGGAAGCCGTCGTTGTAGAGCATGTCGTAGACCGCCTCGCAGACGACCTCGCAGACGCCGGTGAAGATCTCCGGGTCGGCGACGAAGCGGAGCGTCTCGTCACGGAATTGAGCCTTCGTGTCGCGCACGCGGCTCAGCATCTCGTCCTCGACGAAGGGGACGAGGCGCTGGAGGAAGCGGCGCTCGAATGCGCTGCGAAAGAGCGGGAAGGCGGTCGCGCTGATCTTGTAGCCGGCGCCGGTGCGCGCGTCGGCGAGCTTGGCCTCCTTGACGACCTGCCACGAGAGCTCGCCGAGCACGGGCGGCATCTCGATGGTGAAGAACAGGCTGAGGACCTCGTTCAGGTACTTCACGAGCGTGTTGAGCTCGGGCGTCGTGCGGGCGAGGAACGCGTTCCGCATGTCCTTGATGATGCCGTAGTACTGCTCCTTCGCGCGCTCCTTCACGGCCTCGTTCACGTACTGGTACGAGTCGAGCTGCGCCATGACGTCGTCCTGGGTGCGGACGAACGCGTGGTAGAGCGACTGGTCCGCGAAGCGCATCGCCTTCGCCTCGTCACCGGCGCCGCGGATCTTGTCGTGCAGCTCGCTGGCGAAGAAGATCCGCGCGAAGCGCTTGCTCACCTCGCCGAGCTTTCGCTCGAGGATGGTCGCGAGCCGGTTCGGGCGGAAGATGCGCCCGAGCATCTCCTTCAGGCTCTGGATCAGCTCGATCTCGAGCTGGGCGCGGTCGTCGGCGGGCGGCGGCCGGCTGATCGGCTGCCGGGCGCGCGCGGCCGACTGCAGGTCCTGGAGCTCCTTGATGACCTGCTGCGTGACCGCATCGAGCTCGGGGCTCGTCGCGAGCTCGGCCTTGTAGTGGACGACCTTCGCCTGGAGCTGCTCGTCACGGAGCGCGAACGCGACGTCGGCGAGCGACATCTTCGCCTCGGTCGACATGAAGCCTTCCGGAGACGGCGTCGGCGCGCTGATCTGCGGCTTCTTCACCGGCGGAGGCAGCGCCACGGGTGGAAGGGGGCGTCTCTTGTCGGGGGGCATCGAGCCCGATCATACACAGGCGCGCGCGGTCACGAGTAGCGCTTCGAGAAGCGAATGGACTGGTCGTAAGGGAAGAGATCGTCCTGGATTCCGGCCTTGATCCGCTCCTGCTGAGCGACCCAGTAGCCGGCGTCGGCCAGCTCGCCGTGGACGGCCATGAAGATCTCGCGAGGCTTGCCCGGCGGGATGAGGAAGGTCGGGAACTGCTCGGGGAAGATGTCGTTCTTCTCGACGAAGAACCAGGGGTCGCTCCGCATCTCCTCCTCGTCGTCGCGGGGGCGCGGCATGCGGCGGAAGCGGCAATCGGTGAGCTCGCAGAGCTCGTCGTAGTCGTAGAAGACGACGCGACCGTAGCGCGTCACGCCGAAGTTCTTGAGCAGGAGGTCGCCCGGGAAGATGTTCGCGCCGGCGAGCTCGCGGATGGCGTTGCCGTACTCGGTGATCGCCTCGCGGGCGTGCTGATCGTTGGCGTGCTCGAGGTAGAGGTTGAGCGGCATGAGGCGACGCTCGATGTAGAGGTGGCGGATGACCACCTGGTCCGAGCCCGGGGCCATCTCGAGCTGCGAGGGCGCGAGCTTCTGCAGCTCGGCGAGGAGCTCCGGGTCGAGGCGGTGCTTCGGGAATGCGACGTCGGCGAACTCGAGCGTGTCCGCCATGCGGCCGACACGATCGTGCTGCTTCACGAAGTCGTACTTCTCCTCGACCACCTTGCGGTCGGCGTCCTTCGGAGCCTCGAACCAGTCGCGGATCACCTTGAAGACGTACGGGTACGAGGCGAGCGTGAAGACGACCATGACCATGCCCTTCGTTCCCGGAGCGAGCACGAAGGTGTCGCTCGAGTGGCGGAGGTGCTGCTGGAGGTCGCGGAAGAAGAGCGTCTTGCCCTGCTTCTGCAGGCCGACGAGCGTGTAGAGCTCGGCCTTCGGCTTCGTCGGTGCGATCGACGCGAGGAAGTCGACGTAGGCGGAGGGGACCTCCATGTCGACCATGAAGTAGGCGCGACCGAGGCTGAAGACGCGGCCGACGTCCTTCGAGTCGAGGAGGATCGTGTCGACGAAGAGCTTCCCGGCGGCGTCCTGGAGGAGCGGCACGACGACGGGCAACGTGCTCGCGCCGTTGATGACGCGCCCGACGACGTAGGCCGCCTTGTTGCGGAAGAAGAGCGAGCCGAGCACCTGGATCTGAAAATTGCGGTGGCGGCTGTAGCCCTCGGGGAAGTGCTCGCCGATCGCGCGGCGCACGAAGGCGAGGTCACGCTCGAGATCCTGGAACTCGTTCTTCAGCTGGAAGCTCGCGAGCACCGAGCGGAACGCGTTCGTGAGGTCGTCGCTCTCGGGGTAGTAGCAGCGGTAGGCCGGCTCGTTGCCGTCGAGGTGCTCGGTGGACATCGCCGGGCGCCCGAAGATGAAGTTGTTGTTGTAGTAGCGCCGGTCGAGGAGCCGCCTCGCGACCGAGTTGAAGAACGTCTCGGCGCACTCGGGCTGCTTGTGCTCGACCTCGTAGAGCAGCGCGATGTACTCGACCTTGATACGGCGCCAGAGCACCTCGTCGCGGCCGGCGTCGGGAAACCGCGACGTCACCGCCTGAACCGCCTCGGCGACGCGCTGGTCGTACATGCCGATGCGCGTGCGCTGGGACTCGCGGATGCCGAGCCATTCGGCGGCCTCGAAGTGCTGCTTGGCGACGCGGCTCGACTCGCGGAACAGGCTGTAGTGCTTGTCGAAGCCTTCGAGGATCGCCTGGGCGATGTCGGTGCTGAGCGTCATGGCGTGTACCCGAGGATACGAGAAGACGCTGCGCAGGTCGTGTGAGTCACACGACACGAGCTCCCGAAGGTCGCTCAGGTCGCTCAGGGTTGATCTGTGGGCGCGAGTGGCGTTCGATGAGCTCTGCCATGTGCTGCTTTTCCAGGCACGTCGAGAAGGTGTGGTCTACACGCATCTTCGCGCGCCCGCTCGACGCGGGCCGGCAGCTGCTCGTCTACGGGATGTCGCTCGAGGTCGCGGCCGACGTCGCGATGATCCTCCCCATCCCGGTACCGCCGGGCACGCGTGAGGACGCGGTGCGGTTCGTGGACATGTCGTCGCGCCCCACGTTCTTCGACGACGTGTCGGTGCTCTTCCCGCGCATCGAGGAGCAGAGCGGAGAGTTTCAGCTCCTCCGGCTCGCGCCGCAGCCGGCGGCCAAGCTCGTCGTCCACGACGTCGGCGACTTCGAGGCTTCGTTCGTGCCGTCGATCCGCGACTTCTCACGCCTCGACGCGCGCTTCCGTCTGCCCGCCGAGGTGTGGGAGGCGCTGCCGACCTACGGCGACTGGGGCTTCTGCGTCTTCAAGCTGAAGTCGCCGCCGGGGAGCGGCCGCAGCGGGCTCCTCGGGCTCTTCAAGGCGCCGAAGCCGAGCCCGCGCAAGGTGCATCCGATGGCGTTCGAGTTCCCGCGCCGCGATGCGAGCCAGCTCTTCTTCCCGACGGTGCACGTGCACGACGGGCTCGTGCACCCGACGGCGCACTTCGATCACGAGCTCTACTGCCAGACCGACGCCGCGTGGGAGCCGCTCATGGAGTGGGAGCGCTCGGCGTCGCGCGCCGATGCCCTCGCCCCGGGGGCGCAGCCGTGGGTGGACCCCTCCGCGTGGATGTACAAGCGCACGCTCACCGGCGAGCTGCCGAACCGCGACACCTATCTCGCCGAGGCGAGGCTCCGCGCGCGCACCGTCGTGAGCGCGATGTTCCGGGTCCGCATGCGAGCCGCGTTCGAGCACGTCATCGACGACGGCAAGACCGAGCTCGAGCCGCGCGTGAAGAAGTGGATGCGCGTGAGCGAGGCCGAGCGCATTCGCATCCGCGACGCGGTGACGACGACGCTCGCCGAGGCCTTCACGCAGAACGAAGACGCGTGGTCGCTCGGCGAGTTCTCGCCCGACGGCGGCTACCAGACGTTCTCCGCCTCGAACGAGCGCATCGAGCCGCAGGACGTCGACGTTGCCTTTCGCGCCCCTCCGACCGCGGCCGTGCAGGCCGCCGTGCAGGCCGCCGTGCAGAGCGCGATCGATCGCGCGACGCGCTGAGTTTGCGCGACAATTCGATGGATCGGCGGCGAACCACCCTCGTGCGTGGAGGTGGTCGGCGCGCGCTGTCTTGCTAAGCTGTCTCTGTGCTTGCTCGTCGTCGTGCGCTTGCGGCACTCGCTGCCGCCGGTGCGCTTACCTTCGTCTCGGTGATGTTCGCGTGCGGCGGTGACCCGTCGTCGGACGTCGACCCGCCGACGGAGACGCCCGACGCCGGGCTGCCCGAGGTGGCGCCTCCGCTGCCGCCGGCGGCGACCTGCAAGACCGACGGCGACTGCGCGGCCAAGGGCGGCAAGTGTGTCGCGGTCGGTGGCGGACAGAAGGCGTGCGTCGCGACGAAGAGCTGCACCGGCGGTGACGGCGCGGGCAGCACCTGCGGCGGCGTCGCCGGCAACGAGACCGCCAGCGGCACGAGCGACTGCTGCCAGACCATCGCGGTGCCGGGCGGCACCTTCAATCGCTTCAACGATCCGCAGTACCCGGCGAAGGTGAGCCCGTTCCTGCTCGACGCCTACGAGGTGACGGCCGGCCGCTTCCGCGCGTACGTGGAGGCGACGAACGGCAACCTGCGCGGCGCGGCCCCGAAGGCCGGCGCGGGGGCGCATCCGAAGGTGGCGAACAGCGGGTGGCGCACCGAGTGGAACGCCGTGCTCCCCACGAGCCGCGCCGAGGTCGACGGGATGCTCGGCCCCGAAAAATGCGTCGAGGGAAGCAACATCGACGACTTCGGGACGCTCACGTGGTGGACGTCGGGCCTCGAGTCGAAGATCAAGCAGGCCAACGGCAACAACCCCGCGGTGCTCGCGGCGAACACGAAGAGCGCGCTCGATTCGAAGGGCGTCAACTGCGTCCCGTGGCACGTGCTCATGGCGTTCTGCATCTGGGACGGCGGCCGCTTGCCGACGGATGCCGAGTGGAGCTTCGCGGCGCAGGGCGGCGCGGAGCAGCGTGTGTTCGCGTGGGGGAGCGTCGACGCGAAGGATCTCGTCCACATCGACGGCCGGAACGATCTCTCGCAGGTGCCGGTGCTGAAGGCCGGCTCGCCCTTCATCGCGGCGAGCCTCTACGACCCGTCGCTCGGCGCGAACAAGTTCCCCGCGAACTACGTGCACACGTGGGGCGGCCCGTTCCGCACGCCGCGCGACAACGCCGCGCACGTTCCGCCGGTGGGTCGCCGCGCGAAGGGCAACGGCAAGTGGGGTCACGCCGATCTCGCGGGCGGCATGTACGAGTGGACGATGGACGAGGGGCCGATCCCGCCCGGCCCGTGCACCGACTGCGCGAAGGTCGACTATCCCGCGCTCGACGGGTTCGATCCGAATGCGAGCACCAGCACCATCCCGGATTTCCCGCACGTGCTCTACGCGGGCGGCTCGCGCTCGGTGCGTGGCGGCGCGTGGGACAACAGCCTCGGGATCTCGAACAGCCAGAGCGAGGTCGAGATCGAGACGTATACGAGCTACCCCGTGAAGCGGACGTACCGCTCGCTGGGTGGGCGCTGCGCGCGCGATCTGTGAGGTAGTACTCGCTCACTCACCAGGGGACGCGCTGGCGGTACTCGCGCATCTTGCGCTCGTTGGCGGCGTCGGCGGCCTTGTTCACGCCGTTGACGTGCTGGGGGCCGGAGGTCTCGACGGAGCCGTTGGCGCCGAAGCGGATCGTGGGGGCCGGACTCGCGGTGGTGGTGGTCGGGCGCGGGGGCGGCGGGCGGACGGGGCGCGGCTGCAGGGTGAAGGCGGGGCGAGGCGTCGTGCCGTTGGTCGTGGTCGACGTCGGGCGCGGAATGGCGCCGAAGCCAAAGCTTCCTTGTCGCTCGAGGCTGCCCTGTGCGGAGATCGTGACGCGCCCGCGCGGCGTCGGCCCGTCGTCGAAGTCGGCGGAGCCGGCGATGGCGAAGCTGGAGGGCGGCGGAACGTCGAAGACGTCGGTCGCGTTGACGATGCGCTGGAGCTCGGGCTCCTCGACCTCGGCGAGGAACTCGGGGACGAAGTACGCGAAGAAGTAGCCGCGCCCGTTCTGGAGCGCGCTGCACGCGACGACCTTGAGGGCGATGTCGTCGCTCTTCTCGGGCTTCGAGAGCATGGAGGTGGAGATGACGCCCGGAAGGCCGTGGCACTCGCCGTCGACGGTGATGGTGGTCGACATGCTCGCGCCGGTCCTGGTGGCGTAGGCGGCGAGGTCCTTCGACATGATGCGGTCGAGGTCGCGGGGGTCGTCGACGTCGGTGCGGGCCGAGGAGATGAGGACGAGCATCTCGAGCTTCTTCGGCCGGTGGAGGCTGATGAAGGCCCCTTGCTCGTCGACGGTCGGCTCGAAGTCGGCGGGGAAGTGCGCAACGAGCGAGCGGTCGGGCGCCTCGAGCGACTCGGTGCGTGCCGTCTCGGCGGGAGCGTCGGCGATCCTCGCGCGCGCGCGGCGGTTCATGATGCCGCGGAAGGTGGGCGGGATGACGAGCGCGCAGAGCAGCGCGGCCGCGACGGGCAGGACGATGACGGCGTGCTTGCGCTGCATGCCGAGGATCTTCGGCGCGCGCTCCTCGCCGTAGCGAGAGGAGGCGGCGATCGGGTCCTCGGGCTCGCGGGTGGGCGGCATGGCGACGCCGTCGAGCCGAAGCGTGCAGTGTGCACCTATCGGATCGAAGGTGACGGTGGCCTCGACGGGCGGGGGAGCGGCGCGGTAGGCGTCGCCGCTCTTCGGCTGCTCGACCTTGGGGGCGGGGAGGGTGACGACGTGATCGGCGCCCTTGCCGCCCGCGGCGGAGCGGGAGACGAGGCGCTGGCCGAGCCATACGGACTCGATGCGCGCGGGCAGCTCGAGGCGCGCGAGGATCGTCGAGCCGTCAGCCATGTCCCATTCCCAAGCGTCGCCCATCGCGTGGAGTCTCCCCAGAGGTGGATGGTACGGGGGGCGGGCGCGAGTGGATAGCGGCGCCGCTCGAGGCCGCTCGAGGCTCAGGAGCGCTGGTAGGTGGCGACGATCTCGCCCCAGGCGAGCACGTGGCCGCGCATGGCGTCGATGACGGCGGTGCGACCGGCGCCCGCGGGGAGCTCGAGGATCGAGTCGAGGGCGAAGAGCTGGAAATGATAGCGGTGCACGCCGTGGCCGGGTGGGGGAGCGGCGCCGGTGTAGCCGGTCGCGAGCTTGCTGTTCTTGCCCTGTCGCGCGCCGGCGGGAGCGGCGGCCATGGAGCTCACGGCGACGGGTAGGCTGTAGACGAGCCAGTGGACGAAGGGTCGGGGGTAGGGGGCGTCGGGGTCCTCGACGACGAGGGCGAGAGAGCGTGCGTCGTCCGGCACGTTGTCCCATGCGATCGGGGGCGGGATGCTGGCGCCGTCGGAGGTGAACGCGAGCGGGAGCGTGTCGCCGTCGTCGAAGGCTGTGCTCGAGACGTCGAGGGTGCGCAGGGTGGCGCGCGAGGCGGCGTCACCGGCGAGGCGTCGTGAGGCGAGCTTGTCGACGCCGGCACGGATGGGCTCGATGGCCTTCCCGATGGTCTTCGAAAGATCGTGAGCGAGTCCCATGCTGTCGCCCTCCCTGCGCGACGGTCGAGCACGGCGCGTGCCGTTCGCGCGCCGCGGAGCCTTGTTTTGCGGCGCGCTCGCCGTGTGATCGCGATGCCGTCAGATGGTCTTGACCTTGTGGATGGTCGAGACTAGTTTGCGCGCCTGTTCCGGAGATGTTGAACCGGACTTGGCGCGCGGTGGAGCAGCCTGGTAGCTCGTCGGGCTCATAACCCGAAGGTCGGAGGTTCAAATCCTCCCCGCGCAACCCGATTTGAACCTCCGGTCCCGAGACCGGGGGTTCAATGGTTTTGTGGCCTCGAGTTTCCGGGCGGTGTGCCAGTCAGATCCGGCTCGGCGGCTTGGAGCATCTCGACCAGCGGGTCCTTCACCTTCTGGGCACGCGGTTGTTCAGCGGGCGATAGGCTCGCGGCGCTGGTGGTAGACCCGCACGACGAAGAACGCCTCCGGTGTCCGCTGGTAGTAGATGCGAAAGGGAGGGAAGGGCCAGCCGCGGACACGTTCGCCGTTGCCGAGGACGTGCTCCGGTCCGTCGAGTTCCTCGGAAGCGAGCCGCTCGACGAGCGCGATGATGCCCGTCGCAAGCCTCTCGGCGGCTGGAGCGCTCCGCTCGACGAGGTAGTCGATTGCCTCCTCGATGTCGGTCAGCGCCTCCGGCGACCAGATGATGGTCAACGTCGAGCGCGCTGGAGAAGGCGCTCGCGCGCCGCGTCGTGAGCGACGCCCTTGCCCGCGTGGAGCGACTCGATCGCGGCGATGAGCCCCTGCTCCTCGTCAGGCGTGAGCGCGTCATCCGCGCGTTGGAGGACGTACTTGCCGGCGGGCAAGCCGCGCAGCTCAGCCGGGAGGTCGGCCCCGTTCCAGTCGATGATGGTCACCACTGGCACTGTAGCGCGCGACGCGGAGTAGGACCACGTAGCTCCGCCGCTCGGGCTCGGGCGGGTCCGTACAGCGCTCTTCGTGTTGCTGGATCGACTATCAATCCGCGAGTAGTTGCTACGAGCGCCCGGGAAGTACCGTCCCGTGCCAGAAGGACAGGGCCCAGCGCGGACCAGCCGGCGAGCAGGGAGCGAACGGCGAGTGGCTCATCTCGCACGGTTGGACGACGACGTCCGGCGGGCTAGATCAACGATCGGATAGAGTTCCCAGCCATGCTCAGTAGATCGCGCGTCCGGCCCTTGCAGGCTCGTACTAGCGTGGGCGAAAATCGGGCATGACCGAGGTCGACGTGCAAGAAGCACCTGCGAGTACGCCAAATCCGCGACCCTCGGTATTCCGCCCGCGTCGCTTGGTTGGCAGGGACAGCGAGATCCGCGACGTGACCGACAGCATCGCGTCGGCGCCGGTGACGACGCTGACCGGGCCTGGCGGGGTCGGCAAGACCGCGCTCGCGATCGCCGTCGCGGCAGCATGCACCGCGGACTTTCCTGACGGCGTGACCGTCGTCTGGCTCGGCTCGGTGAGGTCCGCGGAGCTCGTTGCGGCCGAAGTCTCCGCGCAGCTCGGGTTGCCGAGATCGGGTGGCCAGTCTTACGAAGAGGCGCTCACGCACTGGCTCACCGAACGTGATGTCTTGCTCCTCATCGACAACTGCGAGCACGTGGTGTCCGCCGTCGCCGATCTGGTCGATGCGCTGACCGCGCGTCTTCCGCGTCTTCGAGTTCTTGCGACGAGTCGAGAGCCCCTGTGGATCGACGGTGAGGTGACCTACCGACTCGCCCCTCTGTCCGTGGCAGGGCCAGACGCGAGCCTCGAGGACGTCGCTGCGAGCCCGGCGGTGCGGTTGTTTCGGGAGCGAGCGGGTATGCGTGCGCAGGGAGCGCTCGACACCGAGCGCGCCGCACGTCTCTTCGGAGAGATCTGCCGCCGCGTCGATGGCCTCCCGCTCGCGATCGAGCTGGCAGCAGCGCGCGTGGCCGGGCTCGATCTCGAGGACATCGCCTCGCACCTCGACGATCTCTTCAACTTGCTGCCGCAACCGGCGAGGCGGCTCGACGGCGCTCAGCGCTCGCTCCGCGCCACCGTGGAATGGAGCGATGCCCTCCTCACGGAGGAGGAGCGGCGCCTCCTCTGGCGGATGGCCGTGTTCGCCGGTGGGTTCGACCTGACGGCGATCAAGGAAGTCTGCGCGAGCTCTGGCCAGACCGCGGCGCAAGTCGCGGACCTCACCGCCCGCCTCGTCGAGAAATCGCTGCTCCTCAAGCGAGGCGACAGCGGCCTCTATCAACTGCTCGAGACGATTCGCCAGTACGGAAGCGAGCAGCTCACCGGCGAGCACGGCGAAATCGACGCCGTCCGTGAACGTCACGCGCGCTTCTACCTCGGCGTCGCCCTTCAGGCATGCGCCGGCCTGATGACCGGGCCGGAGCGGCCGCACCTCGACGTGATCGAGCGCATCGAAGACAACCTGCGCATCGCGCTCGCGCGCCTTCTGCTGATCGATCCTCACGCAGCACTTTCGCTCTCCGCTTCGCTCCTGGGGGCTTGGTGGATTCGAGGCAGGCTCCGCGAAGGCATCGGCTGGATCGAGCAAGCGCTCGCCGCTGCGCCGGACGCGCCGCCCGAGCTACGCGCGACGGCGCGCTTCGCGCATGGCTTCCTCATCGCGCAGGACGCCGACGACTGGGAGGGCGCCGCCAGGTCGATCGACCTCGGTATCGCTCTCCTCGCGAACGCGAGCGAGCCGCCGCCGGTCCTCGGAATGCTCATGGGCCTGCGAGGCGAGTGCGACGTCTTTAGCGGAGACGTGAAGTCGGCATCTGCGCGCGCCGAGGCGGGGCTAGCGATCGTCCGCCGTCACCCGGAGGCTCTCGACGGGTGGCCCGGGATGTTCTGCACGTGGCACGTCGCCAACGGGAAGCGCGCCAACGGCGATGCGGACGCCGCCATCGCGATCTTCACCGAGTGCGCCGAGATCGCGCGCCGCTCTGGTCTCCGCGTCGGGGAGATGGTCGCGTGCAACGCCGTGGGGGAGATCTTGGAGGAGCGCGCGGTCCTCGACGAAGCCCGCCGATTCTGGGAACGCACGCTGCGATGTCGGCGAGAGATCGACGCGGTCGACGTGGGCCACCTGCACGGCTCGATGCCGCTCAACTTGCTCGCGATCGCGCGGGTGGCTGCAAAGCAAGGGGACCTCGCGACGGCGTCGACGCTCTTGCGAGAGGCGCTGCCGATCGCGCAGGAGATCCGCGACGAGGCGACCGCTCGGCAAATCGCGGAGCTCCTATTGCAGACGTCGCGGGTGGAGCCCACGGAGAGCGCGACGCTCCGGCCCGACGGCGGCGTCTGGCACATCACGTTCAACGGCAGGACTGTCCACGTGCCTGACTTGAAAGGGCTCTGGCATCTCCGCGAGCTCGTCTCGAGGCCGCGCGAGCCGATCCTCGCGCTCTCGCTCCTCGCAGCACCGAGCGTGGAGCCGGTTCCGATCGGCGATGCGGGGCCGCTGCTCGATCGCGAGGCCCTGCGGCAGTACCGAAAGCGCCTCGCCGAGCTGGACGACGAGCTCGACGACGCGGAAGCGAAGCATGATGCCGCAAGGCACGTCAAGCGAAGCGCCGAGCGCGAGGCCCTCCTCAAGGAGGTCGCGCGAGCGACGGGCCTCGGCGGCAAGCCGCGGCGGAGCGGGTCGCCGACCGAGAAGGCACGCCTCAACGTGACGCGTACCATCCGCCACGCCATCACGTATCTCGCGACCCCGCTTCCCGAGCTCGCCGCGCATCTGGACGAGTCGCTCGTGACGGGCGTCTCGTGCTGCTACGAGCCGCGGAGCAACATCGCCTGGACGACCTGAACGGAGGTCCTCTGGGGAGTGGTTCGTTCTGAACGAACCGCGCGGGAACGACGAGCGAACGCCTCACTCGTGGAGGCGATGATGACCACGACACCCGCAGCAAAAACCGCAGCAAAGACGCACGCATTTGCCAATGGCGACCAGATGCCTCTCATCGGCCTCGGGACCTGGAAAGCGGACCCCGGCGACACTTACGCGGCCGTGAGGGAGGCCATCCGGGTCGGATACCGGCACATCGATTGCGCATCCCTGTACGGCAACGAGGCGGAGATCGGTCAAGCGCTCCGCGACGCGTTCCGCGACGGTGACGTGACGCGCAAGGATCTGTGGATCACCTCGAAGCTCTGGAGCAACGCGCACGGCCGAGGGAACGTCGAGCCCGCGCTCCGGAAGACGCTGAAGGATCTCGGCCTCGAGTACCTCGACCTCTACATGATCCACTGGCCGATCGCGCTGAAGCCAAGCGCGGTCCTCCCCGGGAAAGCCGACGACTTCATGCTGCCCTCGGACGCTCCGATCCACGCGACGTGGGCGGGAATGGAAGCCCTTGCGGCGGCGGGACTGACGCGTCATCTCGGCGTCTCGAATTTCTCCGTCAAGAAGATCCGCGACCTACTCCCGCACTGCAAGATCAAGCCGGAGGTCAATCAGGTGGAGATGCATCCGCTGCTCCAGCAGAACGATCTCGTCGCCTACTGCGCCTCGGAAGGCATTCACGTGACGGCGTACGCGCCGCTCGGCTCGGGCGATCGGCCCGCATTCCTCAAAGCACACGACGCGCCGGTGTTGCTCGACAACGCGGTCATCAAATCGATCGCCGAGGCGCACGATCGTACGCCCGCCCAGGTGCTCATCGCATGGCACATCCAACGTGGGATCTCGACGATCCCGAAGTCGATCACCCCGGCGCGTCTGCGTGAGAATCTCGCGGCAGCCCAGGTCGAGTTGACGAAGACCGAGCTCGAACGGATCGCCGGCCTCGACAAGCACTGTCGCCTGATTGCTGGCGCGTTCTGGGCCGTCGAGGGCGGGCCCTGGACCCTCGAGACGATCTGGGACGAGCCCTGAGCATCCACCCGTGCCGCGCCGTAGTCGTCAGAGCACGACGTCGAACCTGTAGTGCGTCGCTCCCGCCTCCAGCGTCGACGCACCCGCTTGCCGTTGCGCGAAGATGTTGGAGGGAGGCTCGGCTTCCCCCACACATCGTGCTGGAGCAGCTTGTCTTGGGCGAGCAACGCGGCGTCCGTCTCCGCGAAGTACATCTGGGTGATCAGTCGCCGACGGCGGCCGCGCGCGTCGAAGTGGACGTCGAGCGAGGCCTACGGCGTCTTGCGCGTGACCGCGGCGCGCGCTCCCGAGGCACGCCGGTGAGCTGCCGGACCACGACCACCTGCTGCTCTTCCCCGGCGAGAGCGTCGTGTACCAGCTCGAGCGACCGAAGGGGGCAGTGACGGTGCGGGTGCCTGGACGCGTCAACGGGGACGACTTCCTCTTCGTGCGCGGGGCGGTCGTCGCCGGCGTCGGCATCGGCGTGCTGCCATGGTTCATCGCGAACCAGGAGCTCGCGGCCGGATCGATCACGCGGGTCTTGCCCGAGTACCGGCTCGTGGGAGGCTCGGCGTGGGTCGTCCACGCCCCTGCCAAGCCCGTGCCCCCAAAGCTGAGGGCGTTCTGTTCCTCGAGCATGGCACGCGAATCTTCACGGAGCCGTGAGCGCGAGGTTGACCCACGTCGACCGCGGGCGTCGTGGACGACTGATGGTCTTGTACTCGACGCACTGCGAGAGCCCGACGGCTGCCACTCGTCATTGCGTCAGCCGGGCGTGCGACCAATCCAGTAGCCCGGTCGCTTTCGCGCGTGCGCGAGCGCTGCGAGGCTGACGAGGTGGTGGTGGTAGCGTCGACCGCGGGGCGTCATCTTCCTCGGCCCTCATACCACTCTGCGGCTTCGGTGAGCTCCTCCTCCGCGTCTGGGGCGACGCGCAGGCGCATCACGGACGGCCGAGACGCTTCAGGATCCGTGCACGGACGTCGGTCCAGTCCGACCCGCTCTCGCCTCGATCCTTGGCGGCTGCGGTTCTGCGGTCGAGCTCCGCGAGCCAGGCAGCGATATCGCGTGTTCCAGCCCGCGAATCGCCCCCCGCGCAACTGAAAGCATAACGCGAGGTTGCCCCTTACCAAGGCACCTCGCGTTTTTCGTTTCGGGCCATTCTTCGGGCCACGAGGAGCTCGTGCACGGTTCATCCGGAATCGTGCACGGGCATGTCGGGGGTGCGGTGCTCAGACGTCGCGGTCGACCTCGGATGGCTCACGAAGGTGCCGCGGATCCGGAAGCCCAAGGTCCGGCTCATCTCGAAGGACTTCAGCTACGTCCGCACCGGCGTGCATGCGGACGTCGTCGACCGCGTGCTCGATCGCGGCGCAGGCCGTGCGCTCCTCGTCGCGCCGAGGCCGGGTCTCGTGGACCCCTACGAGGCCTTCATCGACGAGACGCTCAAGGCGTTCCCGCGTCTTCGT
>Ga0105047_10001405_pt1 | contig 43042 bp, 37 predicted proteins | sample MAT04_FD_78384 | JGI IMG/M metagenome (GOLD analysis project Ga0105047, IMG submission 78384) | Freshwater microbial communities from Lake Fryxell liftoff mats and glacier meltwater in Antarctica - MAT-04 (megahit assembly) | ecosystem: Environmental > Aquatic > Freshwater > Ice > Liftoff... | reverse complement strand
GGAGGATATTTTTTTGCCATTTTTGGGCGGCCGCCCAAAAATGGCTTAATTTTGCTCCCCTTCCTCCGCCGCTTCGGCCACCCGCAGGGGTGCGGGAGGAAGGGCCGGGGGATAGAGGGTTTTGCCGTTCACAAAAGCGTTTTTTGCCAAAAAAGCCAGTAAAAAGATGGGGGTAATGATTAGACCTTGTAGGCGCTCAGTCTATTTCGCATAAATCCGGTGGATCGAATGCTTTCTTGAACTGTTTAAATCCGGTGATTTGGTACAAGCGAGGTAAGTGCGGTGGCCGATTCGCCAACAATTCCTTAATCAATAAGGCGGCTTAAACCTGATGGCCCCGGATTTTACATCCGGGGCCATCAGGTTATGCTTAAGTCTTATCGCAGCAAGGAGCGCTTATTTAAGGCTTAATGCAGCCCAGTTCATCCTGCCCGTTGGCGCAGGTGGGCACCGGGGTTCTGGTATTGGTGGGCTGGGGCGTGTTCGTCGCCGTAACCACCACCACCACCGGTGTATTCGTCTGGGTGGGCGTGTTCGATGGTGTATAGGTATAAGTAAGCGTATAGGTTTGGCTGGGGGTCGGTGTGTTGGATGGTGTGTAGGTGATGGTGGGAATATTGGTGGCGGTCGCCGTATTGGTGATGGTCGGGGTATTGGTGATGGTCGGCGTGCTGGTGGGCGTCGAGACCGGCGGGAAACCAGGCATCGGGTACAGGTTGACCATCGGCACAATCTGAACCCCCAGCATTCCCGGTATTTCCCAACTGAACGTGGCAACCTGACCACCGCCGTTCTCAAAGAAATCGATGCGCACGTCATGATAACCGCACGTCAGGAAAACAGCCGCGCTCTGGTACGAGGTGGGCGACTGGGCCTTCCATTGATCGATCAACCCAACCGTGCCCGGCGGCAGGTTGGTGTTCGCCGGAAGGCTATCCACCCACAGGCGAATACCATCGTCGGCGCGCACCCAAAAGTGATAAAAGGCAGGGTATGTGGGATAAATTTTCCCTTCCCAGCGCACCTGAAAATTATCGGCGGTCAGGCCGGTGGGCGGCCAGGCCACGCCGCCGTCAAAGTTGATCGTCGTATCCACTTTGGCAATCACCAGATTCTTATACCGTTGGGTATCTGTGTTTGCTGTGCCAAAGTTGCCATAATATAACGCGCGCAGCCCGGTCCCCGCTGTGACGACGGGGCACGGCGCCGGAGTGGGGGTTGAGGTGAAGGTGGGAGAGGGGGTATTGGTGATGGTCGGCGTGCTGGTGACCGTGGGCGTGGCCGACCAGGTGGCCAGCACCGAAATGCCACTGGCAAGGCCGGCCAGGCGTGAGGTGCGGAATTTTTCCACAATGGCATCCTGGGTGGTAGAAAGCTTGAGATACGGCCACAGGGAATTGAAGAAGGGCACAATCAGGGGGTGGTTATAGGTCACCGTGATGCGAATACGGTCACCCGGGCCGCCGGCATCGTCGATGTAACGGGTGACGGATGTGGCGTTGACCGTGTTGGTCACCCGGCAGATACCCAAATAGCGATTGCTGTTGCTGGCCACGTTGTCGTAATAGTAGGGATTGGGGTCAAAGCTGACGCCGGTGCGGTTGCTACACACATTAATCGAAATAAAACCCAGCTCGGTGGGGTTGCCGCGATAATTCTGGTTGAAGGCTACGTAGGGGTTTTGCAGGAAATTCTCAAAATTTCCAGAAACACTGCGATCGAACAACAGTCCCACACTGCCGCCGCTCATCCCGGCGTCACGGATCGATGGCATGCGCGCCCAGTCTTGCAGCGCAGCCATGGTCAGATCATAGTTGGGGATCTTGCTGGTAGTGCTGCCTTTATAATAGGTCGGCACCTGGCAGTCGAAATGGGCGAAATCATGGGTGTAGGGGTCCGTCCCCGTGGTGTAGTCGCTGTCGTCTTGCAGGTCATCCGAACCATAATGGGCCGTACCCCCATATGCTACCAATTCGGCATCCAGAGCGGCCGCGGCCTGCTTGCAGTAATTGGGATTGAACTGGCCGGTCACCGCGAAGCGCGTGGCTACGCGGGCCGTCTCACTGACGGCCGCCCAGGTAAAAAAAGCATAGCCGAATTCGATGATCCCGGTCAACACCACCAGCAGCAGGGGAATGATTAAGGCAAATTCCACCATGGTCTGCGCGCGCGAATGTTTGCGTTTCTTAGCTCCACCTGGCTTTATCATAAGATTACTCCGAAATCTTCGTATAGATCCGGGAAGCAATATCCCGGAAAATGGGCTGCAAATCGCTGGCATTTTGGGCAAAGTAATATTGCCCGCACGAACTTCGCGGATTAGATATGTTGAGGCACGGGTCGGTCTCGCGGTTGCCGTCATCACCCACCGCCGCCATATAGCGCAGCAGGGCCGCGCCGTTGACAGCCGCATCGCCAAAGCCGACGGTGTAAAGGGCAATATCGTTGCCGCGGGCCTCCTGGTTATTTGAGGAAAAGCGCAATGCCGCCGCGTCTGTCATATCTTTGGCGTAATCGAGCACGCTGTAAGGCGGGGTAAAGGGCGCTGAATAGCCCGAACCGGTTGCCGCCAGGCGCGTGGAACTGGGGGGACAGGTATTGGGGTCCGCGTTCATGCAGTGGCGGGCGCCGGTCACATCGCCGCAGTTGGTATTCCAATAATTGGGGTTGGCCGCGGTGGTTGGCTGTAGATCATCAATATAGCCGCCGCAGTAGCCATTGGGGTATAGGGTTGGCACCCCCTTGGGGTTGGTGGAAGCATTGTAAGGTGAGGTCTGCGGAGTATCCGACATATTAGCCACACCATCCGACAGGAAGACCATCACCCACACCGCGTTGGTGCGGCCCGACCCCACCAGGTTGGCGGTGGCCTCGCGAATACCGCAACCGGTGCAGGTAGAAACCAGCGACATCGGCGGCGCCGGGCTCAGTCCCAGCGGGTTGTGGTCGGCGATCCACTTCTGGCTGATACAGTCATCGCCAACCGGCAGGGTGAGGTTGCAAGGCTCGCCGCTGGTAAATAGTCCATCCTGGTTCCAATCAAATGCATCCAGCCGCTGCGGGTCATTCGTAACATCCGGTTCGTCACAAGGGATATTCTTGACGGTATCCCAGCGGTCGCCGTTGGGGTTGGTAATGGTGCAGGTGGTCGAAGTTTTTCCCGTATCCAGATCTGCGCCATTGCCATCGCGGTCTTCCGGGTTCACCGGGTTCTTGCGGCCGTTGTAACCGGCATAATACCATGACTCAAATAGTTTATTGGCGGGTGGGTCGTCATGCAGGGCCACATACGGTTTATTCAGCGTAGCCGCCTGCGCGGAAGTTCGGTCAAGTACCGCGATCGCGCCGTCCAGGTCACCGTAATCGGGTGTGTTAAAACTAAAGCGCGTGATCGCAAACGAATCATACGTCACAATTGCGACCCGGTCATAGCCTTTATACAGTGTATTAATCAGAAACTTGGCGGCTTCCTTGGCAGATAGCAGCGGCTGGCAGTTATTGGCCAGGTTGCAGGCAGCGGGATTAAAATCGCCGGGATTATACCCGGTCGAAGTCCGGCCCATCGATTCGGACGTATCCATCACGATCACCAGATCTACCGGGGCAGCTTCGGCAATGGCCGTGGTGCTAATGGGCACCCAGTTGATGCCCACCAGGCTGAGAAAAGAAGTGGGGGAGTGCTCAAAGGCGCGAATGAAAATCAATTTCTTCTGGGTCTGTCCGGCCTTGGGGCATTTCGAAAAAAATTCTGGCACATCCGTCTCCAGGCTGGGATCGGTGGCCCCATTGCCGTCGGCATCGCACATGAACACGCGGATGTCGGTGCTGGTATCCACCTGCTGCATCGCCAGAATCTCGAGCGCGGCCTGTTTCATGCGCACCAGTGTTGAACCCCGTTTAAAATCGTTGGCGGCAGCCACCGCTGCCGAATCCACGGCGCGTTTCAGCCGCGTATAATTCAAGAATAATGTAGTTCCGTCAATCGCCAGGCCGATAAAAATTAAAATAGCAAAAGCCGATACGGCCCAAATTACCAGCACCTGGCCATTTTCTTTCTTGTGAACTTTTTTCTTTAACATAGGTTGACCCTGTTATGGAGTAGGAACTGGAGTCGGTTGCGCCGCGGGCAGCGGCATAATGGAGTAGGTGTCGATCTTAATCGGGTTTGGCAAAAAATTGGAGAGGATGGGTATATTCAATGCCTGATGATAGCAGTACACCACCTCGACCACCACAAAGCCTTTATCTGGCATCGCCCCAGACGACAAATAACTTTGAATAATTGCCGGGGTAAAACTGGGGGTAGACGTGCCCGGCGTGGTGAGTGAGTTGCACTCGCGCCGCCAGTTGGTGTTGTGCGTGGTGTCGGCATCGTGATTGGACCACGCCCATGGAACACAGCCGCCAGTGGTCGATACGTTGCACAAAATGTTGCTCGAAATCACCGGCTGCAGCACCGGGGTGCCGTTCTGGGTTACCGTGATCGCCGATTCGGTAAAGACATAAATTAAGATATCGTCTTCATAGGGCTTCAACGGGACGGTGGAATTGAACCCATTGCAAAACGGATCGTTGGCCACACAGCTAGGGTTTCCCTCCAGCGGCGAAAAGATGCAGGAGGTATCGTAAAAGAAATCAAACAGCTTGGATGCCGATGGAGTACAGGTCTGCGTCCCGGTTGGTGTGAAAGGATCACGGTTCGAAGCAAAACGAGCCGCTTCGCGGGTCAGATCCACCAGATTAATGTACGTCCCAATAAAAAAGGTCAGCTCGACTACTCCCAATAAAATTAGCAACAGGATTGGGAGCACCAGGGCAAATTCTACAAACGATTGAGCGCGATGCTTTTTCAAAGGTATCTTCTCTCCCCTATCGTGTTACGCAAGTCTGCAAATAATTTTCTTAATATAATCTCATCTTTAATCATACTCTTTTTCCAGTGTTTTTGGAAGTATTAATTATTGATTGGATGATGTATGCTCGGGAACAGGCGCGCTTTCAGCGCCGGATCTGCGGCAAATACACCTTTGGCTGGGTCATTTGCACCATTTTGGACATGGCGGGGATGCCGTTACTATAAACTGTCACCAGCGCCGGCCCCACCGGGAAGCCTTGCAGTGGCCGCGACGTAAAGGTGGTGTCGGTATAACCGGTCAGCGTGTCTGCCAGCAGCCAATGCACCCGCCCGCTATCCAGGTGGCGGAGTTGCACCAGCGGAAAGTTGGTGGCGGAACTGCTGGTGGAGCCCCCAGTCGCTTCCTGATTGTGATATCCACGGAGTTGACTGCCGCTGAGCGTGATGACGGAACCGCCTGCGGTTTGTGTGGCTATGGCAGTATGGATCACTGGACGCCAGCCTTCTTCAAAATCCTGGTGATCATCGAATAACTCGGCGCTGGAAAGAATACCATCCGCCTCATTGGAACCTCCAGATACCAAAACCTGGCCGTTGGGCAGCAGCGTGGCCGCATGGTATGCGCGGGGCGCCAACAGATTCCCCGCCGTATGCCACTGGTTGGTGACCGGATCGTACAATTCGCTCGAATTGAGCGTGACATCCGAAGCCCAGCCCCCAGTCACCAGCACCTGGTTGTTGGGTAATAAGGTGGCGGCGTGATTCACGCGGGCTACGTTCATGGTGCTGCCAGTCGCCTGCCAGGTATTGCTGGCCAACGAATAAATTTCGGCAGTGTTCAAATAATGGCTGTTATCATAACCGCCGGCCACCAGCAGGCGGCCATCGGCCAGCAGGGTGGTGGTATGGAAACCGCGCGGCGTGCCCATCGCCGCCACTGTACCCCAAAACCAGGTGTTGCTGGAACTGAGAAACAATTCCACATCACCCAAATATCCAAAAAAATTTGAGCCCCCCACTACCAGTACATAGCCATTCGGCATCAGGGTGGTAGTGTGATAGACGCGCGGGGAGTGCAATTGCCCAACCACTCGCCAGGTGCCGCTCGCCGGGCTATACACTTCCGTATTCGAGATATATGCACTGGGCGCACTTGATCCGCCCACCACCAGCACATTGCCATTGGGTAATAAGGTGGCGGTATGGTTGGCCCGTGGTCCGCTCATGGAGCCCGTGGCAGACCACACGCCGGTCTGGGGATCAAATAATTCTGCACTGGCCAGGGCCTGGCCAGTGAATGAGTTTTGCCCGCCCACCACCAACACCTTGCCGTTTGGCAGCAGGGTAGTGCTGTGTTGGCTGCGCGGGGTACCCATCACGTTCAATAGCGTCCAGGTGTTGCCGGCCGGATTATAAACTTCTGCACTGCTCAGCGAACCACTGGTATTACTACCGCCCATCACCAGCATATCCCCAACCGGCAGCAGCATAGCCGTGGGCGAGGTACGCTGCACGTGCAGCGCAGCCGCATTGGACCATGTGCCGGCCGGTGGGAGATACACTTCTGCACTGGCCAGGAGATCGGTGCCATTACTCCCCGCGGCCAGCAGAACCCCGCCGCCGGGCAGCAATGTGGCTGTATGCAGAATGCGCTGCGCATTCAGTGTCCCTGCGCTGCCCCAGGTGCCCGTTCCAAGGGAAAAGACTTCAGCAGAAGCCAGGCTAGTGCTGCCGGTGCCGGTTTTACCGCCCGTCACCAGCACATTTCCATTCGGCAGCAGCGTGGCGGTGTGCCCGCTGCGCCCCACCGCCAATTCACCCGCGGCCGTTTCCCAGGTATTTTGCGTCGGATCAAACAGCATGGTGCTGGTTAGTGTTGCCGCAGCACTCTGCCCACCCGCCACCAACACCAGGCCATTCGGCAGCACGATGCTGCTATGCCCCCAACGGGCCGTCGCCAGTGCGAGTTTATTGGATCGCGAGCTCCCATCCGGACTGTAAAGTTCCACCATGGCAAGCTCGGTACTGCCATTTTGGCCACCTACCACCAGCACGCCGCCGCCAGGCAGCAGTGTGGATGTGTGGTAGCGACGCGCATGGGTCATCGCGGCGGCACCGCTCCAGGTGCCGCCGGTTGGATCGTACAGTGCCGCCGTGCTCAGCGCACTGCCGCCGCTATTTTGCCCGCCTATCACCAGCACTTTGCCGTTGAGCAGCAGCGTGGCCGTATGCGAATAACGCGCCCCAATGATGGGGGCTATGCTGCTCCAGGTGCCCGAGGCCGGGTTGTAGAGCTCTGCCGAGGCCAGAGCAGTATAGCCATCACTGCCGCCCACAACCAGCACCTTGCCGTTCGATAGAACCGTGGCCGTGTGTTCGCTGCGCGCGCCATTCATCGACCCTGTGGAAGACCACTGGCCCGTGCTGAGGTTATACAGGCGGGCTGTGGCCAGTGCACCGTCAGATTCATCTTTTCCGCCGGCCACCAGCACCAGGCCGTTTGGCAGCAGGGTGGCGGTGTGCGCTGCGCGCACCCCGTCCAGGGTTGCCACAGCGGACCATTCACTGGTTGCTGCGCGAACTCGCGCTGGCAAAAGGGCGCCGGCAGCCAGAACTAGCAAACATAATGCGAAAAACAAACGCATAAAAGTGCGAAAAAGCTGCAAAGTTGCAGAAGTCGAACGTCCAGGCATGTTTCCCATCCTCCCAGGTCCAATTCCATTCAGCCGCGGACCGCTTGGCAAAATAAAACTTTATTTTATTATGGTAATAAAATAATTAGCAATTTATTGAGATTAAAATGTGCAATCCCATACAATCATTATATTACACAAACCCACTCTTCGACTTTGGAGTCAGTTTACAGTGTTGCAAACCCGGCCATTAGGCAGTGACCCGCATACTTCATCAACCCGTGGAACGATTTTTTAGCCTGCCTGGCAGATCATTTTTGATTATGCCCCTCTTTTCTAAAATCATGATTTCTCATGCATGGGTGGATAAACAACCCACCCGCCCAAACAAAAACTGCCGGAAATACTTCTGGCAGTTTGGATTTTATTACCGTAATTGACCGAGGGGCTACTTTTTGGGTGTCTTCTCGGGTTTGGGATTCGCTCCACCACCACCTCGCGCCAAAATCACTGGAACTATCCCGCTGTTTGCGAGTCAATAAGTGCGGATCTGCTCTTCTTCTGGAGCAGCGGGTTGGATCTCCAGACCCATTTCTTCGTCAGCGTGCCCAGCGATAACCGGCATTTCGGGTAGCGCCTGAATCACCTGAATTTCCTGATCAGGAATGCGCTCGTTTTCACCGGCATAAACCAACGATAATATGCGCTGCAAAGTATCGGGATCAATCCCCCAAACGTTTTTCAGTTGATCCACCGATGGGTAGGGTCGCAGGGCGATGATTCGTTTCGCAAGTCGGGAGGAAATTTGTAACTTTTTGACGAGCTGTGTTTCGTCAACCGTGTTTAGATTAATCAGGGATAGAATTTCGTTTGTCATAGATAACACCGTAATGGATTCATCCAGGGAATAAAATTGGGGATGCGCGAGAAATTACCATACCGGTTCCAAAATATTGAAATGAACGTTTACTTTAATCCCCTCTGGATCGATTGAATTTCTGTTATTATACTGTGATTTCCCAATTACCCGGGAGCATAACAAGTGCTTATTGCCATATCCAACAAAATGGGCGGGCAGTCAGGTCTACTGCCCGTCCATTTTTGGATGTTCAAACCTTCATTTATTTATTTTTAGGCCCCGGAGTCTTCGCTGGCGGTTTCCCGTTGCCGTTTCCGCGCGCCGTTGCGTTCGGTGTGATCTGCCGGCTGAGGTTTTGCTTGATCTGGCCCCAACCCAGGCCGGAACTGCGCATCGCAAAGATGGCGCTGACCGGTTTTCCGGTGTCCAGTGCCAGGCCGTAGGCCAGGTCGATTTCGCCAAAGCCAAAGCCCTTGCAGAACCAGTCCATAATTTCAGCATAGGTTACCTGGTAGCGCTGTGCCAGGCGCAGAGCCTCGGGCTGCTGTTGGTCACGATTGTCGCAGCGGGCGGAGTCATTTTTCGGGATCACTGTGGCCGTCGGGGTGAAGGTGACGGTGGGGGTCGCCAATGTCCCGGTGACCGTGGGGGTCGGGGAGATCTGCGTTCCCGTAACGGTAGGCGTCACTGTGATAGTCATAGTCGGCGTCGCGCTGGCTGTGACGGGGGTACTTGGGGTGCGGGTTTGCGGTGTGGCGGTCAGCTTTCCCCAATCTTCTTCCAGAGAGTCAATCTCTTTGGCCAGCCAGCTGCCATCGGGCAACCGGACGAAAACGACTTCCACCGCGGCGCCCAATTTAAGATTCTTGGAAAGTTCGGTTTCGGCATTCACCTGCACCATCTTCCCGCTGACCTGCCAGGTACCGGGTACACCGCCCATCTTTTCAATGACACCGGTAAAGCGCAGTTTACTATCCTCTTTGCGAGCCGGTTCAATCCGGTCGGCTGCCCATTGGCCGCCCGCAAGCACCCGTCCGCGCACACTCAGCCAATCGCCAGGCTGATAGGTACCCAGGATATCGGTTTGGGGAGTGACCGTGAACGTTACACCGTTCACCACCCATTGATCGCCTTGAATGCGGGTGAGACTGCCCAGCAGGTTGAACTGGTAACCTGGCTCGGTTAGGCCCTGCCCCGGTAGAATTGCGGCCGCCTGCCCTGATAACAAGAAGAGGTCACGGTCTGCCTGAGAAACCTGCACCTTGCCGCTGGTGACCGCGAATAACACTTCACCACCGGGGTTGACCGCCACATTGAAATCTGTGCCGTGTACCTTGACCATGCCCGCGGGGGTGGAGACCTCAAAATATCCGCTGCTGTGCAGTGGGACAATGGTGTAAGCCATCTCACCGGCATCCTGGGAGATCCGGGCCTGCAGAACGCCTGCTCCGGCAGTGTTTAATGTTGTCAGCGTCAGGTCGGCATCCGCCCCAACTCGCGTGCGGCTGCCGTCTTGAAAGACCAGGGTAACCCCGGAATCGGCATAAGTGTGAATGCGCTGTCCCTGCCGGATCGTTTCACCCGCGGCAACAAAATGCCAATCGCTGCTGCCATCAGCAGCCGCCATTTCCACCATGCCGTTCATATCCGCCAGGCTGGCCTGCGCCGCGGCCGGGTGGGTCAATGCCAGGCTTACGCCGATCGTAGCAAAAACCACCACCAGCACCAGAGCCAGGCCGCCGGCCAGCATTTGGGGAGACCTGCTCCTGGCCCATCCGGTGAGCCGGTTCGCGGTCCGGCTCGCATTAATCACCTTTTTATGAGTAGCTTCAACGCGCGCATGCTGTGCCAGCACCACCTGGGGGGGTAGTGCCGGGTGCTTCGTGCTGTGCGCAGCCGCTGCCAGTGTCAGTAAGGGGGTCAGTTCTGCTGCCTCGGCCGGTAAACCAGCCAAAACCTGTTCCAGCGGCACCCCTCGTTCTAACAAAACCAGCCGCTCCTGCATAATTTCATCTAAATTAAACATGTTCGATCTCCTCTTGCTCCAGTAACTTGCGCAGCGTCAGCAGTGCGCGCCGCTGCAATCCTTTAACCGCATCTTCACTCTTATGCACCACCCGCGCTGTTTCGGCGATGGGCAGGGCTTCGATGAAACGCAGCGCCAGCACATCACGCTGCATTTCATCCAATTGGGACAGAGCCTGTGCCAGGGCCGCGCTCGTCAGGTGGTTATCCATCTTGCGGTTCAGGTCCGCCCCCCCCTCTTCCAGATCTTCGGCCAACGCCACGCTGGGATGAGCGGCTGTGCGCCGGTAATGGTCAATCGCCAGATTGCGCGCCACCTGAAACAGCCAGGCCTGAATGAACCGCATCTCAATGGGCTGCGTGGCTACAATCTGGACCATTTTCAAAAACACATCCGCGGTTAAGTCCTCGGCAGTTTGTGCATTCCCGGTGCGGTAATAGAGATAGCGATAAATGGCCGGCTGATAGTGCAAATACAGGGCACCCGCATCTATGGAACCATTTCGCCGTCTGTGTGTAAAAAGATATCCGATAACACTAAGTTTCAAAAGTTTTCCATGGAATAAAGATGAATGTCATTCTACTGTTTATAACGGATTCAACGCGCAAAAGAGTCGCGAATATGCTGCATGTTTTCCAGCCTGAGAAGGAAAGTAAAAAGGGAGTTTTTCAGCAAAGCTGAAAAACTCCCTTTTTGAAAGAGAATTTGGCTTAGATGAAGATAATCTGCGCGCCGTCGGTCATATCCATAAAATCACTCGCGGTGACAATATCGATCACACCGGGGATGAAATCTTCTTTCTTCAGCGCAAACATATCCACCGACAATTTGCATGCGTACAGTTTGGCGCCGCCATCTACCATCATCTCCAGGTACTCGCGCACCGTGGGAACGCCCAGACCCTTCATCTTATCCTTCATCAGTTTGGTGGCGATGGGGGTCATGCCGGGGATGATGCCGGCCAGTTGCGGGATGCCGATATAGCCGGGAACGCCCATCATATTCATCTTCATGCTGGCATTGCCCACCGGCGGAATTTCCAGATGGTCCACCCGGTCTTTGTTGATCATATCCATACCCCAGAAGGTAAAGAAGATGGTCACATCGATGCCGTTGCCCAGGGCCGCCCAGCCCATCACCAGCGCGGGGTAAGCCATATCCAGGTTACCCTTCGAGCAAATAAACGCTACCTTGCGGTTTTCTTCAGCCATGGATCCGTTTCCTTATTGAATGGGTAAGAAGTGATTAAACACAACCTTCGGGTTTGCCCAGGCCGGCAATGCGTGCCACTTTTTTGGCCGGTCCCTTGGGGAACAGGCCAAACAGATCCTTGGTGGTAACGCCCGATCCGCTGGTAATGGTGCGCAGGGTGGGGGCTTTGCCCGTGCCGCCGGCGCTCTTGCGGCAGAAATCGATCACCGTCCAATGGGCGGGGGTCAGCTCGGCAATGCCTTCTTCTTTGGCAATTTCAGCCGCCATTTCTTTGGTCCATTCGGCGGGGTTGGTCATAAAGCCTTCATCGTTGACCTGAACGGTCTTGCCTGCAAGTACTCGTGTTGCCATGGGAATCCTCCAAAAATTTTGTGATTGTGTACCAACGCCCGGCGGCAGCAGCAGCATCGGGCGCAACCAGATTTAGCGCGTGGGGGCCGCCTGCTGGCCCACCACCTGCAAAACGCGCAGGGTCAGCGCCAGGCCGCGGCGCACCGCCGGGTCGCGCAGTTGGCCCAACAGGGCCATATAGCCAATGTTGACCGGCTTTTGCACTTCAAGCTCAGCCGTCTGCAGCGTGCTGCGTACAAAGGTCAGCAATTCTGGCTGCGTCAGATCCTTGACCGTATTGAGCATCAGCACGATGTTGTCGCCCAAACGGTCCACATCCTCCGGGGTGAAAGATGTGACAATTGTATCCAAAATGCGCGCCCCGCGCTGGGTAAAGGTGATGTAGCCTTTTTGCTCCAGCCCATCCAGCACACCCGTGGCGGCATCCATGCCCTGGCGCACAATCGGCCCGGCCGTATCCACCAGGTCCAGTACGCTGTCCAACTGGTCCAGCAGCAGCTCGAACTGCGGCAAATGCTGTACCAGTTTTTTGAGCAGGCGCAGCAGGTCGTCCAATTCCAAAAATTCCTGCACCTCGGCCATCTGCGCCGCCGCCATGCCCATGGCATCGCGCGCAATCGGCATCACGGTTTCCACCAGCTCCGCATTCGATTCGCGCGAGCGCTCGGCCTGTTGGGCCTGCTGGGTCAGGTAAGCCACCTGCCCGGCCAGGAGATCGATCTTCTGGTTCAGTTCCACCATCGCCTGATCCATCATCATGCCTCCTATTTCTTCCACTTGCCCACCATGCTCATGGTAGGCGGCAGCGGCAGTTCCTGGCCCTTGAGCAAAATGTTCCAGTACATCCAGCGGAACATCAGTTTACCCCAATGGTTAATTTCCGATTCCTCCAGCAGGGTGAAGGGGCCCACACCGGGCAGCGGGTAGCGCCCGGGCAGCGGTTCCTGGGTGTAGTTGAAGTCGATCAACAGGCCCTTATTGAAGCCGGTTTCGATAAAGCAGTTGGCGTGCCCATCAAAATTTTCCACCAGCGCGCGGCCCTCGCTGTAGCGCATAAAGTTCTCGCCAAACAGATCCACCGCGAAGTGCGCCACCGAACCGGCCTTGGACGCGGGCGCATTGGAGGCATCGCCCAGCACAAAGATATTGGCAAAACGGTCCGAGAGGAAGGTGTGTTTATTGACCGGCGAGAAATTCAGATCATCGCCCAGGCCCGCCTGGCCCACCACATCTGCGCCCTTATTCAGCGGCACGCTCACCAGTAAATCGTAGGGAATATCGCGCTCATCATAAGACACGATTTTTTTGGCATCCGGATCGACGTGTTCGATCATATACTCGGTCTCAACCTTGATCCCCTTCTGTTCGAGCATATCGTTCAGCATCAAATTGCACATCGGTTTGGTAAAGGCCCCTGGCAGCGGGGTGGCATAGATCAAGTCTACCCGGTCGCGAATGCCGCGCTCGTGGAAATACCAATCGGCCAGCATCAAGAATTCCAACGGTGCCACCGGGCACTTGATCGGGTTTTCGACGACATTCACCACCAGCCGCCCACCCTCGAAGCGGCTCAGTTTTTCCGCCAGGGCCACCGCGCCTTCAAAAGAATAGAAGGTGTGGATCGATTTGCCCCATTCGTGTTCGGCCAGGCCGGGGGTCTCTTCTGGGTGAATATCCGCCCCGGTCGCGAGGATCAGGTAGTCATACGCCAGCGTCATGCCGTTGGCCAGGCGCACCCGGTTGTGCTCCGCTTCAATCCCCTCAATTTTGGATTGAATCAGTTGCGTGTGCGGCGGGACAAAATTACGCTTGGGCTTGACCACATCCTTCTTGCTGTAAACGCCAAACGGAATGAACAGGTAACCCGGTTGGTAGTAGTGAATAGGATCCTGATCCACCATGGTAATCTGCCATTCTTCCAGATTCAACAGCCGGCTGAGACGGTTAGCCACCATGGTGCCGGCGGTCCCGGCGCCCAAAATCAACAACTTTTTCATAACCACAACTCCTTAAAACAACTGTGTCAGATTTGCAATCTGTTGCAGACGATTCATAAATCCCAGGCGTTCGCGCATAATGCTCTGCACGGCCCGCGCTGCGCTGGTAGGCCAGTCTTCCAGGCGGGCATGGCGCGCCGGGTCAATCACCGGGATGGTTTGCATTTCTTTTTGCAGCGTCTCCACGGCCAGGTTGTGCACTGCCGCCAGGCGGCGCAGCCTCTCGGCGCTCTCGCGCCCGTCGGGGGTTTCCCAGTAGAACTGCCCCGCTAAAAATAAACCCACCGGGCGCTCACTCACTTCCATAATCGGGGCGCCGATGTACTGCAGCCCGGCATGACAGGTGAAAAAGCGGCTGTCCTGGCGGCTCTTAGCGGAAAATTCGCGCCACGAAGCGCGGCAGGCCGCCAGCCCGCTTGGGCTGGATTGGATGGCGGCGCAAAAAGCGCAGCGCCGGCTGATGTGGGTCACCGCTTCGCCCTGTTCATCGACTACCAGCGCCCCAATCTGGCCGACATCGGAAAACAAATCCTGAATGGTCTGCACGCAGTGCACCGGGAAAATCGATTCGCCGGCTGTGAGAGCCGCGGTTTCTTCCGCGGGTGCGCCTTTTAAGATGCGCTCCACTTCCTGGCGTGTAAAACGCCACTGCTGGCCCACTTTTACGCCCTTGATGCGTCCATCGGCCAGCATGCGGTAAATGGTGATGCGGTCAACCTTTAATATATTTTGAACCTGATGCGTGGTAAGTAAATCATCCATAAGGGTTTGTTATACTCTGCTATAGTTTGTTATATCATTCTATGAATTCATTATAACAACTGATATCAATTGTCGATAGTGACAAAAATCACATTCTACGAAAACACAAACTCACCGCATTGACCGGCGGTGAGTTTGTGTTGGGCAGTTCAAGACCTGGCGCTACGGCGCTCAACACACGCGCACGACCTCAATTCCCAGCAGCGCGGCCAGTTTTTCGAGCTTTTCCGCCACGTGCCCCACCCCAATTGCGCAGTGGTGCGAAGGTCCGGCTTTGGCCCACTCGTTGACAAAACGTTTGGCCCCAATGCTGAAGTGGTAGCGGCTGTTGGTGTTGCCAATGTTCAAAACCGGGCCCGGCTGCGCCCGGCCTTCGGCCACCAGCAGGCGCACCGAGCCATCGCGCTCCTGCAGCACGGCCAGCAGTGTCACCGGCCCGGCTTTGACGCTCATTTGAATCGACAGCCCCTGGCCGGGCTTGCCGTGGAACACGCGCAGCGGCACCAACTGCACCTTGCCTTCAGCGATGGCGGCATGGCCGGGGCCGTCGTGCCCCAACAGCACCACATCATCCACAAAATCCATGGCGTAGAACTCAGAGAAGGACCCGCCCGCGCCGAATGCATCCAGGATCTTCATGGCAAAGACGTTTTTCACTTCGTACTCGCCTGCCACCGGCACATGCTTGGCCGTGAGCAGGCTGTTGCCGGCAATCACCGAGGTGACGATATCTTCATGGGCACTGCCGGGCTGGCCTTCATAATAGTAGGCCATAAAACCCAGCTCGTGTTTGGCCACCAACTGCTGCAGCGCGCAACTGGTGCGCGCGGCCCGTTCCAGCTCGGGCAGGCTGCACTCTGGGCTCACCGCGAAGGTTTGCTCGAACTGGCGGCGCATGTCGGCAATTTCTGCCGGGGTCACCCCGTCGCGCAGCGCACTCAGCTCATCGATCTCGAGCAGTTCAAAATGGCTGCCAAAGACGGCCGCCAGGCGGGTGTAGTCGGAATACACATCCATCATGCCGCCGTAATAGTGGCCCATCAACCCTACCACCGAGCGGCGCAGTTGCGCTTTGACCCACGCCGCGGCCACCCAGGCCTGAATTTCAACCCAGACCTCCGCTTCAGTCAATACACCGGTCACCAGGTGATAATCGATCCCGGCGCGTTTGAACACGCTGGCGATTTCGGGTGCGGAACAGGCCTGGCAGTGCGCCAGCCATTCACCGGTCATTTCCTCGCGGCTTTGCAGACGGTTAAAAGTGTCGTAATCGATGCGCGCTGCCGGCTGCAGGTTGAGCACCACCACCGGGGCTTTGGTCTGCTGCACTACCGGCAGCACGGTGGAACTGAGCGCATAGGTGGAGACGTACAGGAAGATCAGTTCCACCTGTTCGCGGGCAAACCAATCCGCGGCCTGGCGGGCTTTTGCCACCGTGTCCACCAGCCCGGCATTCACCACCTCCACCTGGAGGGCCTGCAAGCGCTGGTGAATCTGGGTCTGGTAACCTTCCAGGCGCTCTTTTAATCCGCTAAACTGCGGCCAATAGGTATCCAGACCAATGCCAAACAGGCCAATTTTGACGGGCGTCAGGGTTTCCATTAGGTTCTCCTATAGCAACTAACCACAGAGTCACGGCGAACACGGAGAAAAAAAGATTATTTTGTGTGGTCGCCGGCGTACGACCGGCTCAAAAATTGATGCCAGTGCAAGCACAAGGCGCTAAAAGTCGAGTATCAACTCCTCATCCCCGCGGCGGATTTCAATGCGCGGTGCGGTGAAAGGGCTGCGGCAGTAAGGGTTGTCGAAACGCTCATAATTGTGCAGCGCCACCGGCTGCCCGGCCACGCGCAACTCACCTTCCCAGGCAAATTCTATGCGGCCCTGGCTGGGCGAAGCATACGAGACGCTTAAATCGCCGCACTCCACCTGCGCCTGGCTGAGCGCAGCGGCGAACTGCGCAAGACTCTGTCCCTGCGGCCCGCGCTCGCCCATTTCCACCAGCCACACGCAGTGCTGCCCCTCGGCGCGCACTTCCACCAGATGTCCCTGCGCATCGGGCAGCCAGCGGTAGGGCTGCTGCACGTACAGGCCAATGTAACCATCGTCCTTGCGCGCGCAAATCCACTGGCCCTGTTCGAGTACTTCATTGAAGGCATCCCGTGGGAAGTAGGCATGCGAGAATGGCAATGTGTCTTCCGGCCAGATGCGGTGCAGGCATACCAGCACATTTTGGTGCTGGGCGGCGCGTGGCAAAATGCCGTTGCCTGCCCAAAAATTGGGGCGGCTGGTTAAATTCTCTGAACCGGGATGGTTAGTGAAGACCACCGCCTCGATACCGAGCGTGGCCTGCCAGGGATGCTGTTGGTAGCCGGCCTTGCCCGGGCGAAAATCTTGCGCGCAGCTCAGCAGATAGTGCGGGGTGCGGTAAGTCTGAATGTGCACTTCGGTCATCGCGTGGCAATCCACGTTGGGGTCCACCACCCGCCCAAAGGCTGCCGTCTGCCCACGGTAGATCTGGGCGTACCGCGGCAGGAACTGGTCGCGGTCCAGCCAGATCTGGAAGGTTTCGGCCAGGCGCAGAGAAAGTGCATTCACCTTTTCGTGGGTGTAATCCTGCACGCTCCAATATAGGCTGGTATCTTCCAGGCTGTCATAAGACAGGCCAAAGCCGGGCGCATCTTCGATATTGAAACTGTGACGCTCCTTGCTTAAAACCGGCCCGTCCAGGTCCTGCGCAATCTTTTCGATCAAGGCCGGGCAACGGTAGCCGCTGGTAGCCAGCGGTACGGCCCCCAGGGCAGTGCTGCTGTTAAACAGACCCATGCCCAGCATCAGCTTGGTGGTCGAGGCTGAATTTTCTTCGCGCCCGCCCAAAATCAGGCGGGGATAGGTGCGGCCGTGCGAGCAGCCCATCACCCCGCGGTAGGTATGCAGGGCCATTTCGAACAGGATCATATCGATCAATAGCCCGGCCTGGCGGCAAATCTCGGGCTGGGCGGCAAAATCGTACAGGTTAACCAGTGCCAGCAGGTCTTCCTCGAAATAGCAGTTGGAGAGCCACTCACTGAAACCAAAGCGCACCCGAAAATCCAGCCAGCGCCGGATAAGGTGCAGCGCGTGCTGCACGTGGCTCTGCCCGTCTTTACCGTCGTTCTGAAAGGTGCGCTCACTGAAGCGCTGCCCGGCCAGCAGTTCGTCGCTGTGGAAAATAATTTGATGGTTTTCGGTCCAGTAGCAGCGGCGGTTATCGCCGGCGGGTTCATCCCACCAGTATTTAAAGCGCAGCAGGCAGTCTTCAATTTCTGCCAGCAGTTCGCGCGCAAGCAGAGGGCTGTCTGCATAGCCATACAGGATGCGCAGCATGCCCCCCACCGCGAAGTCACAGCAATCCGCGCGCGAATCGATAAAGGCGATGCCCTCACGAATGGCGGCCTCGTCCAACGGCCCGCGGCCTAATTCCAGGCAGGCGAGCTGGCTTAAGAACCCCATCCGATCTTTTTGCGGGTGTGAAGCACAATATTCCAGATACAGCGCCCGGCGCTGCGCATATGGCAACTGCGGGGTCGGCCAATAGGGTTCAATGGACATGAAAGTCGGGTCTCCTGGAAAAAGATAGGCTTGCTTAATTTTAGCACAGGCCCCTCCTACCGGATGTGCCGCCGCGCCAGACCGTAGCACAGCATCCCGCGCAGCACATCCAAAAAGCGCATGCGGCCGCGCAGCGCGAGGGTGTGGGCATGCTCTGGCGGCCACTGCTGCGCCAGCAGCCCCGGCCGCGGCGCCGCAAAAAAACTGCGCACGCGCGCCACCTCCCACAAATCTTCTCCACAAGTTACGCGTCAAAATCTAAATCTTTTCCAAATTCCTTCCACACAATTCCTTAATAAGTGGCTGCTATGCTTTCAACTAGATCCGAGCAGGATCAAATCTAAACCAGAACGTTTCAATAAGGAGTTTCATCATGAAGTTCAAGCAGTTTTTACCCGCACTGGCCGCCGGCGCCATCATGATCACCACCGTGTTCGGTTTTACCACCTATCAGAAAGTGAGCGCCAATGCGGTCACCGCTCCGGCAGCGCTGGTGCAGCCATTGACCCATAACTTCGCGGATCTCGACCGCGGCAAGGGGCCGCAGGGCGGCGAAGCCAACGATCAGGCCCTGGCCACCGCGCTGGGCATCGACCTCACCAAGCTGCAGGCGGCCTATCAGACGGCCAACACCGAAGCGCTCAAGCAGGCGGTGACCGCCGGCCTGATTACGCAGGCCCAGGCCGACCAGATGGCCACCAATACCAACGGGCACTTCAAGGGTTTGCCCTTCGTAGACAGCCGCAGCATCGACTTTGAAGCCCTGTTGGCCCAGGCCCTCGGCATCGACACCACCAAACTGCAGGCCGCCCGCGCGCAGGCTTTCAATACCAGCATCGACGCAGCCGTCACCGCCGGCACCCTGACCCAGGCCCAGGCCGACCTCGAAAAGGGCCGTTATGCCCTCGAAAACAACACCAAGTTCCAGAGCTCGCTCAAGACGGCCTATGAAGCCTCAGTGAAGCAGGCTGTCAGCGATGGCGTGATCACTCAGGCCCAGGCCGATGCCATCCTCAAGGCGCAGGCGTCTATGGGCGCGCGCGGCGGCTTCGGCGGCTCCGGCCCCAAGATGGGCAGCCCCGCTGGGCGCGGTGGTCCTGGTGGGCGCGGCGGCAACCCGGGTGCCCCCAATGCCACCCCCGCTCCAACCATTACCCAGTAAACCTCAGGTACTGCTACAATATGGGAGTTCCCGCAGAATGGCGCGGGAACTCCCAAACTTGCTTTATCGCTTTTTTTTTGAGGATGACCGATGAGTAAAAAGATCCTGATCGTAGACGACAACCCACAACTGCGCACGATGATCAAATCGTATTTGAGCCAGGAAGGGTTTGAGATCGCCACCGCCGCGGATGGTCAGGAAGCCCTGTTCGTGGCGCGCCGTGAAAGACCCAACCTGATTATTCTGGACCTGATGATGCCCGAGATGGGCGGCTACGAATTCTTGCGCGCTTACAGCAAAGAATCGGATACCCCGGTCATCATTCTCACCGCGCGCCTGGAAGAATATGATAAAGTGCTTGGCCTTGAACTGGGCGCCGACGATTACGTCACCAAACCCTTCAGCCCGCGTGAACTGACCGCCCGGGTGCGCGCCGTACTGCGCCGCCTGGAAAAACAGAGCAGTGGCAATGAAATTCTGCGCGCCGGCGGCATTACCCTGGACCCCGAAAAACGCATGGTGCTGGTGGGCGATGCCCCCGTCAACCTGACCCCTTCGGAATTTGACCTGTTGGCGGTATTGATGGCCATGCCCGGACGGGTCTATTCACGCTCGGAACTGCTCGATCACCTGCAGGGTACCACCTATGAGGGCTACGAGCGCAGTATCGATGTGCACATTCGTAACCTGCGCGCCAAAATCGAGCCCGATTCTGCCAAACCGCGCTATGTCGAAACGGTCTATGGCACTGGTTACCGTTTCGTAGCCCAAAACTGATCCGGATCGAGGTCTTATGCGCTCTCTGGCTTTTAAACTCACCCTCGCCTTCCTGCTGGTCGGCCTGAGCGGAGCCGTGCTAATCACGGCTTTTTTACAGGTGCGAACCCGTTCGGCTTTCGACCAGTTTATTCTGAACCAGGAACAGCAGACCCTCGTCGACCAGCTTACCCTATATTATCAGGCGCATAATGGCTGGGAAGGCGTCGAGCAGAGTTTTCAATCCAATTTAGGCCCGCAGGGTCCCCCGAATTCCAAGCACGATCTCTCACGCTATACTCTGGTGGGCGCAGACCATTATGTGGTCTTTGGCAACCCGCGTGACCGCCAGCGCCAGCCTATTCCCATCAATGACTTGAACCGGGCCATTCCCCTGGTGATTAAAAACACCACGGTGGGCTGGCTGCTGCAGGGACAGAACCCCGTGCCATTTGGCGTCAACACTCCGGAGAGCATTTTTATCGAAAACATCAACCAGGCTGCCCTGCTGAGCGGCCTGGTTGCGGTGATATTGGCTTTACTCATGGGCAGCTTGCTGGCCTTCACCCTCACCCGCTCGCTGCGCGAGCTGACCGAGGCTACGGTGGAAATTGCGCGTGGCAAGCTGGGGCGGCAGGTAAAAATTCGCTCGCGCGATGAAGTGGGCGAACTGGCCACCGCGTTTAATCAAATGAGCCTGAACATGGATCGGGCCACCCAGGCGCGCCGCCAGATGACCGCCGACATTGCCCACGACCTGCGCACCCCCCTGAGCGTGCTGACCGGCTATGCCGAGGCGCTGGCAGACGGTAAGCTGCCCGGCACCCTCGAAATTTATACAATTTTCCATGAGGAAACGCTGCATCTCAATAAGCTGGTTGAGGATCTGCGCACCCTGTCCCTGGCCGATGTAGGCGAACTGCCGCTCAACCGCGATCCCGCCGCCCCACTGGCCATTTTAGAGCGGGTGTCGGCGCGCCATACCCTGATTGCCCAGCAAAAAGGTGTGTCTTTGGAAGTGCAGGCTGCTCTCAACTTGCCGGCGGTGCCGGTGGATGCCGAGCGCATTAACCAGGTGCTGGATAACCTGGTGGTCAACGCCTTCCGCTACACCCCCAGCGGTGGGCAGATCCTGCTTTCGGCCGCCGCTGCGCCGGGGGCCGTGCAACTGGTGGTACGCGACAGCGGCAGTGGGATTGCTGCCGCTGACCTGCCGCACATATTTGACCGTTTCTATCGCGGCGATTCCTCCCGCCGCCAGACCGGCGAATCGGGTCTGGGATTGGCGATCGTGAAATCGATCGTCGAAGCCCACGGCGGCAGGGTTGAGGCGCACAGCACCCAGGGGCAAGGCACAACCTTCACCATCACCCTGCCCCTGGCCGCGCCGGCTTAGTTCTGTTTCACCCACTTCGCAATATCTTCAATCACCACGGGGCTGACATGGCCCACGCTGTTGTATTCCTGCGGGTTGGGCTGGCCTGTGCCGCTGATAAACAGGTGATTCAGCCCCGGGTAGAGCTTAAGGGTGGCATTGGCTTTGCCCGATAGGGCAGTCTGCCAGCCTTTATAATCCAACTCGGGCGTCACCTGGTAATCGCGCTCGCCCTGCAGTACCAGGATGGGCATTGTCAGACTTTTGGCCAGTTCTGCCGGCTGGTAGCCGCGCAGGTCCAGCCAGTAGGCCGGAGTAATCCCCAGCGGCAGGTCAGTAGCGGGGGTTTGTTCAGACAGAGCCGGGTCTTTGACGCGCGCCACCTGCGTTTTGAGCGTTTCGACATCGGCCCTTTGCGCAGCGCTCGGGGTGCCGGTCAGGCTGTTCAGATAGATGATCTGGCGTAGGATCTCGTCTTCAAAGGGAATAGTCATCCCCGCCATCACGATCAAACCCGCCAGGGCCGGGTCTTGCTGGCCAATGCGCGGCGCGGCCGTGGCGCCCAGGCTGTGGCCCAGCACAAACACGTGCTTGGGGTCAATTCCGGGCGTCTGGCGCAGCAACTGCGCCGCTAACAGCGCATCATCGATCGTTTCTTCTTTGAGGGTCAGCCTGGCAATGATCTCGGGCGTAAATTGAGCCTTATGCACCAGGGTGCGCTTATCATAGCGCAGCACCGCGATACTCTGCGAAGCCAGGCCCCAGGCCAGGTCGCGGAAGAGCTGGTTGGGGCCAATGGTCTCGTCGCGATCGTTGGGGCCAGAGCCGTGCACCAACACCACCGCCGGGAAAGGCCCCGGGCCCTCCGGCAGGGTCAGCGTACCGGGCAGCGCCCAGGTGCCGCTGCCCACCGTCACTTCGCGTTCGGTGAAGGATGCGCTTTTGACATACGCCGGGGCGGCATAGGCCTGGAGTGTGGGTAGTGAGGCCTGCCCCGGTTTGAAAAACAGCCCACCGATGCGATTCTGCGCGTCAAACGTCACCTGCACATCGATCACGGCCTTTTCAAACTGGCAGGTCACCAGCACGATCTTATAACCCTTCAGCTCCAGTGTTTGGGTGCCCAACTGTTTCTGAAAGGCGCCGGTCTGCAGCAGCAGTTGCTGCCAGGTATCCTTCAATTTGGCGGTGGGCATGGCGCTGGTCATGGCGGCGGTGAAGCGGCTGCCGGCAGCCGCAAAATCGCCTTGAACCAACTGATCCACGAAGGTTTGCGCGATCGGGATCAGTTCCTGAAAACCGGCATCGGGTGGGGTGGTGGGGGCCAGGGTGGTGCTGCCCGGCGCCAGCGTGGGGGCGGGAGTGGCCGTAGCTGAGGCAGGCCCGCAGGCAGAAAGGGCTAGCAGACAAGTCAGCAGCACGGTAAAAACGAGCAGGGTATGAGAATTTTGGCCGGTTGTAATAATCTGAGTCTTCATTTTCATATTTCCTTTTCAAGAACCAGTCTGATTATACCTTCCGCCCCACCCTCACTTTGCTGGTTTGACGGGTTCTTGACCCGCTATAATCTAACCACAGGCACAGAGGCACAGATAAGAAAAAGAGTCTTTTTTTGTGGTCGCCAACGTACAGCCGCGCGTAACCGGCGGCAGCTCTTGTTTTGGGTTTGCCCCAGAGAATTTCAGGCAATACCCCTATAATCAACTTATGATCATCCCCGACCGCAACATCACCCTGGCTGAACTGCGCCGCAACAACGGCGACCCTGGCCGGCGAAAATTCGTCGCTTACCAGGGCATCGTGTACGATGTCACCGAGTGCCCGCGCTGGCGGCAGGAGCTGCACGAACTGCAGCACTTCCCCGGCCAGGACCTGACCGCCGAGTTGAAAGAGGCGCCGCACAAGGCTGATGTGTTCACCCGGCCTTGCGTGCAGGTGGTGGGCATTCTGATCCAATCCAGCGATTAAGTATTTCTCCGGGCCCGCGCGGCCGAAAGGCCGCGCGGGCCCGGAGTTTAATCTCCATCATATGGGCACACCCGGGCCGCTTTCCAACCCAAAATCGTCGAAGTCGTCTCAAGCCCAACCTGACCCCTGCTTTACCGCACTTCCCCCCACTTTTCAATTCACTTGCGCTTAAACCCCGGCCAACTCGCGTGTCATCACATAGTCGGTTTGTTCTTCTGTGCCCAACACAAAGAGATGGCTGCCGGTGATCACAAAGCCCATTTTTTTGTAAAACTCGATCGCCGCGGGGTTGTGTTCCCACACCCCCAACCATAACGCGCGTTTGTGCTGTTCGGCGGCAACTTCCAGCGCCTGCTGCATTAACCGCTGGCCCAGGCCACGGCCCTGAAAACTGGCTCGCACATAGATGCGTTCGATTTCCAGCAGGGCCGGGTCTTTTATGTCCGATTGAGCATCCAATTCATTCAGCTTCAAGTAACCGGCTGGGCAGCCGTCTGCGCTGAGCAGGTAAAATGCGGAATGCGGGTTACCCAGCTCGGCAGACAGCCGAGCTGCGTCAAACGCGCTGCTGAGATACGCCTGCATGGTTTCGGCGGTATTGAGCGGGCCGAAAGTTTCTACAAAGGTCTGGCAGCCAAGCTCGCGCAGTACTTCCAGATCAGCCAACCCGCATTTTCGCAGTTCTACGGTCATTAGCGAACCCCCATCCAGCTCATCCGTCCGAGACGGTCTCTGAGGATTGTGGGACGGGCTGTTGTGCGTGCCGCGCCGCCGGGTGGGAAGACAGTTCTTCCGAGCGCTCCCTGCAGGCATCCCACATCAAGACATAATCGTAAGCCGAACGGAAGAGTGGGATGAAATCTTCGGTGTCCATGCCGCTGTTGCGCATATCTTGGAGCAGGTCGGGCAGCAGCCCGTAATGCGCCATGCCGTCGATGTTAATGTCAAAATCGCGCAACGACCCGGCCATGTTGCGTTCCATAGGCGGATTATCGCCCTGCATTTTCTCCCACTGGTCCCAAATATCCTCAATCTTCTGCACCAGCCTCTCATCCCGCTTAAAGCGTTCCATCAGTTCCAGGCTGCGCCCTTTGTGGAAGATAAATCCGGCTCGTTTTTCATCCGGCCAACCGGCAATCTCGTGGGTTTCGATCCGAGTGCCCTGCTCGGCCAGAAACAAGCCGGCGGTGATATTGTCTACCCAGCTTTCAAAGTGGCCGCCTTGCAGCACCTCCAGCGTCTCGCGCAGTTTCGGCTCAGACAAATCTTCAGGCGCGTGGGGTGTCACCAGCGGGTTGAATCCGGCCTTGTATTGGGCAATAGCCTGCCAGATATCACATTCTTCCTCAGTGTAAGCCCCCGGGCCGCTGCCATCAAAGCGGTGCCAGCGGTGGTCGCGCAGCGGCTGGCGGTATGCCACCCCGTTCTTCTGGCGTTCAATTTCGCCGCGCCGTTCGTGCAAGCGCCGGGCGTCGTTCTGGGTGCCGTAGGCCGCGGAGGTTCCAAAACGCGGCCCAGGCAGATCGGCTGCGCCGTTAATATCCGACCCAATGGCCACCCCGCGCCCGCCCATTTTGACGGTGGCATACAGGTAAGCCTGGGCCCAGGAGGTGCTGGAGCTGGCGCACGGCTCTGGGATTTTGGTGGCCAACTCTGGCATGCAGCGCTTTAAACCGGCGATATCGCCCTGGAACAGAATGGGCGCAACCACTCCGCCCAACCGGCCAATGCGTTCGATCTGATCGCCGCGTTTACCGGCTTCATGCGCCACCTTGTGCACGTCGCTGGTGCCGTAATGTTCCCCCTTGACCTTATCAAACTCACTCTCACCGCTGAAGAGCAGGTCGCGGAACCAACTGTGGGAGCAGATCACCGGGTAATGGTTTTCCTCTGCCATCGTCAGGGCGGTGTCGGTGGCTTTCTCAGACATGTGATCCACGTCGATAATCAGGCCGCGGCGCATCATTTCTTCCAGCAGCACCACCCCATATTCATTCAGGCCGCGTTTATTGGCGTGCCCGCCGCCCACACGCGGCGTTTCCAAGGGGTTAAAGAGCGAACGGATGCCCGGAACAAGATCCACCAGGGTGCGTCGGTTGCTAAGCTGCAGGCCGCCTGTCCCGGCCACCGTGCGCTGCACGTCATCCACCAGGTCGACTCCGTCCTGATCCAGGCGATAGCGCACCCCGCTTTGAAACGCGTCTTCCACTTCCCAGTTCTCGCCGGTGACAAACTTATTGACGGTTTCCAAGAAGCGCAGGTAAATGGCGGTGCCGCCAAACGCATTATTGGTCAGGTGAATGGGACAAATCTGGCGCACGCCCAGCCCGTACAGCCAATCCAGTTCCAGGCCAATTAACTGGCGCGCCAGATTCAGATCACCCCGGCACAGCTTATCCAGATCCGACAGGCGGCGCCAGTTGCCCAGTGAATCCACCTCCACACCCAAAACCACTGCCAGTTTATTGTCAGAGATGATCTTGCGCGCATCCGCTGGTGAATAGGCAATTTGCATCCAGCCTTTACCCGGCCCGCCGGCCTGGGCATCGACAAATTTAACCATCTCCTTCATTCCATTCACCTGGATCTGGATGGCGCTTTTATCATCCATGGGCTGGTCTGAAGGGGACTTGTTGGCGAGCAGTTCGTTGTTGACCGCCAGGCAGGTCACCAGGCGCAGCCCGCCCTGGTAGGAGCGGTACACCCAATCAATATAGGCCTGCTGGTGAATAATCGAAGTAAAGCGGGGCCAGATCACAAAATCGGGCCAGCCGCCGCCGGCCTTGTGGCCGATCTCAGCGTTGATATTAATCAGCCCACCGTGCAGCGGTTCGCACGAAGCCAGGGCGTGCTGCATGCCTGCCTCGCCGGGATGCTGGGGGTCGTAGGGCAGACCCCAAAACGCGTTCCCACCAAAGGCCAGGTGGGCCATCAGGTGTGCGTGCAAATCCGCGAAACCCCACAGAGGCACATCTGGTTCGGCCGTCCAATAATCCCCTCCGAGTGGTACGCGGGGAGCGCGATCAGGTTTGGGTTGGTTTTCGGGATCCATGGTTATCTCCTAAAAGAACGATTTAGTGCAGAACCAATCACATACAATCCGTAACATTGTAACATGCCAAGATAAATTTTATCTGATATATCGGGCTTAAAAAATAGATTATGCGAAACGATAATCACCGTTCCGCATAATCTATAAAAATTATCTCTTGGGTTAACCCGATTGTATCGAGCTTACACCGTTTTTTCTTCGGGCGGCTTCAGTGTGCTGAACTGCCGGTAGAGCAGCAAATCGTAGAGTATTTTTAACCCGCCGCACAAAAAGAATGGCACGCTTAACAGCCCGGGAATACTCAGGAAAATCCCGGTGAGTGCAGGCGAAATGGCAGCCCCCACCGAGCGCGCAATCGAGGTCACACCGGCGGCGGCCGAGCGCTCATCCGGGGCAACCACCGCTATGGTGTAGGATTGGCGGGTGGGCACATCCATTTGAGAAATACTGAAGCGCAGCAGCAGCATGATTACAGCCAGCGGTAGATTGGGCATCAACGGCACCAGCATGAGAAGAATACTGGATGGAATGTGGGTGAAAACCATGGTGTTGATCAGGCCAAACCGTTTGGCCATGCGCCCGGCCAGCAGGGCCGAAATGCCTGCCAGCACGTTGGCGCCGAAGAAGATGCTGCCGAGCACCCCCGGTTCCACACCAAAGCGCACGCTGAACCAGAAGGCCATCATGCTCTGCACCACCAGCCCGCCGGCAAAGGCATCCAGTGCAAACAGACCGCTCAGACCAAAAATCACGTTGCGCGATTTGTGCAGGCCCAGGGTGCGCCGCACCGGCGGCATATTTGTCACCGGAACTTCCACCGCGGCGCCCAGAAACAGGAACAAAATCAGCAGCACCACCCCGCCGCCGGCGTAGCCCGCCAGAACCGCCCGGTAGGAATCGATCACGGTCATCCCACCGTTTTGCAGCAGTTGCGCCAGCCAGCCGCCCGCCAGCGCCCCGGTGGCGGTGGCAAACGAACCCGCCAGGTTATACCAGGCAAAAATCTGGGTGCGCTGTTTGTCGGGCACCAACTGGGTTAGCGCGGCCTGTTCGACCGAAAGGAAGGGGCCAATTTCATTGCCGCTGGGGCTGATGACCCCGATCACGGCGGCGATCATCAGCAGCAGCGGTTCACGGGTCAAGATGAAGGCTGCCCCGGCCCCAACCATCAGCAGCGCGCCCACCCATAGGGTGCGGCGGCGGCCAAAACGGTCAGCAGATGTGGTCAGCCACAGCGTAATGCCGGCGTCGCCGACCAGGGTGAGGGTGAAGAGCAGCCCCACCTGCGGTTCGCTCAAACCGAGCTGGATCAGGTACAGCGCCAGCACCACCGAGAGGAACCCGTAACAAAACAGGCGCACAATGCGTGTGCTGAACAACAAGGTAATATTTCGATTCGTTTTCGAACTCATCATGAATGCTCCACACAGTGCAGCCCGGCAGTCTGCCGGGCTGCGAAATGGGCTGCGGCTGGCCTATTTACGGGCCGCCTGCAGCCGGCACCAGGCATACAGGCTGTCGTACAGTTCAAACTGGCGTTCCAGGTTTTCCAGATCATCCGGAAAACGCAGGCTGTAACCGGTGGCCAGGGCTTCCAGGCCGCGGGCGATTGGGTCCTGGTCGATATCTTCCGCCACATCGGCGGCATGCACAATCTGCGCCAGGCGCAGCAGGCCGGGGTCTTTCAGCTCATACTTCGCGAGGATGGCCTCGAACGAGCACTGGCCTTCATGATGGCCCAGCTCGACCCCCGGCGCGTCAAACGGGATCGCCCCGGTTTCTTCCACCACCCGCCCAATTTCATTTTTGGGGACAAACACAAACAGCGCTTCCGAGTCGACAAAGCGCGAAATCAGCCATGGACAAGCTACACGGTCCACATGCACATGAGAACGCGTTACCCACTTCATAGCAACCTCCTGCCTGGGATAAAAAATCTATACGGCATACGCATGCCGTAGACCCTATTGAGTATACTCACAAAAGAGAAAAACCACGCCTGCCCTGGCAGGGCAATTTGCAGGGTTGGCGCCAGGCCGCCGCGCATCCATCATCGCAGAATCCTCAGCCGGCATAGCAATCTCCTTCAAATCCCCGAAATGCTGACGATAGTATGGGCTCAATTGTAGCGTAAATGAAATCAGATCAAAAGATTTGGAGCTCACGTTTTTTTAATCGCCTGCATTCTGAATCGCAAGCACAAAGAGGGCCGGCACCCCGCTCGGAAATTCTCAAAAGGTTGCCGTTTGGGGCGCTGTCCTATTCTGACGGAACTTTTTTTCGCGTTTGGGCGCCGCATGCCGAGGGCGTTTCGATTAGCGGTCGGTTTCACGGGTTGGGTGAAAGCACCTACCCAATGCTTCAAGAAGATGGCACTGGCTGCTGGACGGCAAAAATTCCCCAGGCCAAACCCGGTGACCTGTATCAGTACAGCATATTCTACCAGGGGCAGGTCCTCTGCCGGGTAGACCCATACGCCCGGGATGTGGAGCCTCACACCAACGCTGCCTTCATTCCTCAAAATGATTTTAATTGGGGTTCCAAACCCTATCGAGCTCCGTCCTGGAACCGCCTGGTGCTATATGAACTGCATATCGCTTCTTTCAACCGTTCCGATCCGGACGAGCCGGGCGATTTTTACAGCGCCGCGAAAAAACTGAAATACCTTAAGGAACTGGGGGTAAACGCGGTAGAGGTGATGCCCATCACCCAATGTGGTTTTTCGTGGGGCTATTCGCCCTACGCATTGTTCGCGGTCAAAAACGAGTACGGCGGGTCGCAGGGGTTTAAGGAATTTGTGAGCGCTGCCCATGCTCAGGGCATCGCCGTGATTGTGGATGTGGTGTACAGCCACATGAGCTCGCGCGCTGAAAAGAATCTGCTGTGGCAGTTTGACGGCTGGGGAAAAAACACCGGCGGCATATATTTTTACCCGGATCAACGCTCCTGGTTTGAATGGGGACCGCGCCTGAATTTTAGCGCGGAAACCGTGCGCCAGTTCATTGCCGATAACGTGCAAATGTGGCTGGAAGAGTTTCAGTGCGACGGTCTGCGTTGGGATGCCACCGCGTATATCCGCCGCTACCAGGCCGCCAAAGGCCGGCTTATGGTTGACCTGCCGGAGGGTTGGGAGTTGATGAAAGATATTCTGCGCGAAGCCCAAACGCGTTGGCCGGAAAAGCTGATGATTGCCGAAGATTTGCAGTCGGATGCTTACCGCCTGACCCTGACCCCCGCTGAGGGCGGCCTGGGGTTCGGCACGCAGTGGGATGCCGGGTTTCTGCATGTGGTGCGCGATGTGCTGGCGCAGCCGGTGGATGCGGATCGCGATATGGGCCCGCTGCAGTGGGCCGTTAGCAACCGCTACGCGCCCGATGCCTTTAAGCGCGTGATCTATACTGAATCGCACGACGATGTAGCTGACCGGCACAACAGGCTGCGCGTGGCGCGCCTGCTGCGCCGCGACAGCCCCGCCGGGGCAGAAACGACGCAGCTTGCTCTGCTCGCCGCTGTGCTGACGCTCACCACACCGGGTATTCCCATGTTGTTTCAGGGCCAGGAATTTCTGGAGGACGAATGCTTTTCCAGCGAGACTGGGCTGGATTGGCGCAAAACACAGGCGCATGCGCCCTTCCTGCGCCGCGTCTCCGAACTGGTCCGCTTGCGCACAGACCAGGCCCACACCACCCGCGGATTAACCGGGCAGGCGGTAAACGTTTTTCATGTCAATCATTCCGACAAGGTCATCGCATTTCACCGTTGGGATAGCGGGGGACCGTGTGACGACACGCTGGTGGTGCTGAACCTGTCTAGACGCAATTTTCCCAGTTATATTCTGGGGTTTCCCCGCTCGGGTCAGTGGGTGGTGCGTCTGAACAGCGCGGCGCACAACCCTGCCGGCGGCGCGTTAGGGTTGTGCGATGTGCCGGTGGACACCACGCCCGGCGAAAAAGACGGCCTGCGCCAATGGGGTGAGGTGCGGCTGGCGCCTTACAGTGTCATTATTCTGTCGCAGGACTGAGGTCTACTTACGCCTGCCACGCACTTAACACCCCTTCATGCGTCTCTGTCACCCCAGAGGGTGGCTTCCAACCCCGCCCCTCCGGGGTATGCCGAACTCACACGGCACGCGCGTCTGGCACAGGCCGCAGGCCCCGTAGGCACCGATATAGCCCGGTTTTTTCAACCAGCCGGCCAGGTCTTCAAATAAAAACTGGCGGCAGCGGTCCTTATCGTGCCCATGGGGGCCGATAGCGCCCACCGGGCAGCGCGTGATGCAGGCGCCACAGGTTCCATCCGAAATATACGGGCAGTACTGCTGATATTGGGTGTAGGGCCGCGGGCTGGCGGGCCAACCGGCGCTTGCCACCACGCTGCCCAGGCGGTGAGCCACCCCCCGCGCGGTAATCAGCCCGTCAGACAGGCCAAATGTGCCCAGCCCGGCGGCGTAGGCGGCGTGGCGCTCTGACCAGGTGGAACCCCAACCCTGGGCCGAGTGCAGCATTTTGAACTGCGCCAGCAGCACCGGGGCGACCGCAAAAATACCCTGCTCCGCCAGATAAGCCGTCACAAATTGGCGTAGATGGTCGTTGAAGGCTTCCCCCTGAAAGCGGCTGTGGTTCCAGCGCAAGCATGGGCCGGCGGTCATGGCGCGGTTGTCCATGCGGGTGGGCCGGGCGGTTGGCAGCACCCAGCAGATCACACTTATCCGGTCGGGGGGTGCGAACTCTTCGGTGGGCTGCGCCCAACCGGCAGCCAGCGCTTCGCGCGGGGTTAAATGCGTTTCTCCAACCACGCGCTTATACAAATCAAAAAGTGGGTCGTCGCCATCGGCGAACCCCACCAGGGGTTCTTCCCAGATGGGGCTGCCGTCGATATCCATTAAACGGTTGAGCGGCGAAACGCGCACCTCTTGTTGAATGGCAGCCTTCAGCCGGGTGGGCAGATCAGGGAGGGAAGTGGGGGTGGGTTCGTTCATGTGGGTGGGGGCCGTGGGTGGTGGACTATGGTGATTATATCCTTCCTGGGGAGGTAAAGGCTATGCAATTTCTAACCGGGTATCGCGAGGATGTGCGCTGGTGTTTATAATTAGATTAAACCCCATCGTTCCACTTCTCTGGATACCGAAAGGACCTTACTGTGCAACTGAATATCAACGAAAAATTATACGAGGTGCCCGATGCGCCCGACCGGCTGCTGGTGTGGGTACTGCGTGATGAATTAGGCCTGACCGGCACCAAATTTGGCTGTGGCATTGGCCAGTGCGGCACCTGCACCGTGCAGGTGGATGGGGCGCTGGTCAAGTCGTGCCAGACCCTGCTCTCGACCCTGCCTGGGAAAAAGATCCGAACCATTGAAGGCCTGGCGAAAATTGCCGCGGACGGCAAGCTGCAACTGCACCCGGTGCAGCAGGCGTTTTTGGAAGAGGAGGTGCCGCAGTGCGGCTGGTGCATGCCCGCGCAGATGCTCACCGCCGAAGCGCTGCTGGTCAAAAAGCCCAATCCCAGCGAGGATGAAATTCGCGCGGGCATGAACGCGGTGTACTGCCGCTGTGGTACCTACCACCGCGTGCGCAAGGCCGTGGCGCGCGCCGCCCACCTAACCGCGCAAAACGGGGAGACCACGCTATGAGCGCCAAACCACTCAAGCAAAAACGCATGACCCGCCGCGGTTTTCTGATTTTGTTGGGCACCGGCATGGTGGGGCTGTATGTGGGTGTGCGCCTGGCCACGCCTCCCGTTCGTATGGCGCTGGCGCGCGTGCTGGAGAGCGGCGGCGGCCCACCATCGCGTATTTCCGGCCCGCCGGATGCCTGGTTTCAGATCACCCCCGAAAACAAGGTGCGCCTGTACCTGCCAAAATCAGAGATGGGTCAGGGCGTGCATACTGCGCTGGCGCAAATCGCCGCCGAAGAATTGGAAATCGCCTGGGAGCAGTTGGAAGTGCTGCACGCCGGCACCGGGCACGGCCTGGAAGACCCGGTGGGCACCTCGGCCAGTACCTCGGTCTCTTCGCTCTACCAGCCGCTGCGCGAAGCGGCTGCCACCCTGCGCGAATTGCTGCGCGCTGAGGCGGCGCGCCAGCTCAACCTCACCGGCGCGGAACTCGTGGCTGCCCGGGGCATGTTCAGCCTTAAGAGCGACCCGGCCCGCCAGGTGAGTTATGGGCAGTTGTTTAAAAATGCCGCGAGTTGGGAACTGCCCAAGCAGCCGCCGGCGTTGAAACCGCAGAGTGAATTTAAAGTGATTGGTACTGCCGCGCCCAGGGTGGACCTGGCGGAAAAAGTGACGGGCCAGGCGATTTATGGTTTTGATGTGCGTCTGCCGGGCATGTTGTACGGCGCGGTAGCCCGCCCGACTACAATTGAAGGGAAATTACGGGCTGCCAGGCCCGGCACTGCCGCCGGCATGCCGGGGGTGGTGCAGGTGGTCATCGAGAGCGGTTTTGCCGGTGTGGTAGCCGAATCGCGCGTGCAGGCCTACCAGGCGCTCGATCGCCTGGAGCTGCAGTGGGATGACGGTAAACTCTGGCAGCAGGCCGAAATCGATGCGCTGGTAACGGTGGGAAACGGGGAAGGGGTGGTGATCCAGCAGGAAGGCGACGTGGCCGCGGCACTGCGCGGCGGTGCAACCGCGCCATTGGAGGCTGAATACCGCTCGCCCATGGCTTACCATGCCTATCTGGAACCGCTTGCAGCGGCAGCGGATGTGCGCGCGGATCAGGTGCAGGTGTGGGCCTCCACCCAATCCGCGGTGCGGCTGCGCGGGAAGATCGCGGCGCAGCTCAAGCGTGACGAAAAGGCCGTGTTTGTCACCCCGGTGTATTTGGGCGGCGGCCTGGGGCGCAAGATCGATGAAACCGCCGCGGTGGATGCGGCGCGGCTTTCGGCGGCAGTGGGGCGCCCGGTGCATGTGGGGCTGTTCCGCTCCCAGGATTTTCTAAACGGTTATTTGCGCCCGCCCACCCACCACCGCCTGCGCGCGGTGCTGGATGCTTCCGGTCGCATTCAAAGTCTGGAACACCGCCAGGCCAGCGGCGAAGTGGCTTTTCCCTTTGTGCCGGGCTTTCTGGAGGTGGTGCTGGGCGCCGATTTTGGGTCGTGGCGCGGCGCGCTGATCCAATACGCCATTGCCAACCGCCAGACCACAGCCTGGCTGGCCAAATTGCCAGTGGCTACCGGTTGGTGGCGCGGTTTGGGCCTGTTTGCCAACATCTTCGCGCTGGAAAGTTTTATGGATGAACTGGCCTTTGCCGCGAAAATCGACCCATTGGAGTTTCGCCTGCGTCATTTGCCATCCGATGAAACCGGCCAGCGCCTGAAAACCGCGCTGCAGACCGCCGCCGCGCGGGCCGGTTGGGGCAAACCGCTGCCCGCCGGGCATGCCCTGGGCATTGCCTGCTGCATTGATGTACACACGGTGGTGGCCCAGGTGGCCGAGGCCGGGGTGGAGAACGGCAAAATTCGGGTTTATAAGGTGACCGCGGTGGTGGACCCCGGCCTGGTGATCAACCCATCCGGGGTAGAGGCACAGACACTGGGTGCCATCACCATGGGGCTGAGTTCGACCCTGCTGGAGGAGGTGACGGTGCAGGACGGCGCGCTGCAGGCGGCCAACTTTGACCGCTACCCGCTGCTGCGCAATGCCGATGCGCCCCAGATTGAGGTGGTGCCGCTGCAGAGCGGCCCCGCCCCCTTTGGCATGGGCGAGCCGCCGATTGGTCCGATTGCTGCCGCGGTGGCCAACGCGGTCTTCGCGGCCACAGGCCAACGCCTGCGCAGCCTGCCTTTGCGCTACCTATGATTTTTTAATTTGACCGACCGCGTAAAAAGTGGGCACATAAAGAATGCGTTCGCCTTTTTGGTGGGCAACCTCATCCATCTGCCGCAAAGCCTGAAGCCTCGCCGGGGAAACCGTTTCATTAAGATCAGCTTCGATAATCCTCCATTCCTGATCGAATGCCAATTTATCGAAGCTGGTTTTCCATTGACCCCCAATCAATCCGGCTTCAATTCGTTCGAATCCCGCCGCATTCAATTCGGCCATCAATCGCCTGCCCATGTTGGGGTTAGCCCCCTGATTGGCCAATGCCAGGGCCTGCCATTGGCCCAATTCGCTGAGCGAGTCGGGAAAGTCAATTCGCCCGCCGTAATCAGGCTCTGCCAGGGCCATAAAGAATCCTCCGGATTGGGTCACGCGTTGAATTTCTCGCAATAAGCTGGGAATTTCCCGAATCCAGAGCAGGAAAAAATGGCAAACCACGCCATCAAAGCAGCCTCGGGGATAGGGCAGTGAAAATGCATCCGCACACACATAACGGGTTCCCGGGTCTGCCTGATGGGCCAGTTCAAGGAAAGAGAAGTTCAAATCGATGCCATGCACATCCGTCCGATACGTCGCCGCCAGATCAGCAGTGACCGCACCCGTTCCGCAGCCAATTTCCAGGGTCCGTTTTCCATGTGCCAGATCCAAACGGCGCATGACAAAATGGCGCATGGCTTGCGTCCAGCCGGCCTGCTGTTGGTAACGGTGATGCCATTCCTGGGCAGTCAGCATTCATCTACCCGCGGCGATTCCAGATGGTTTCCCATGAATCGGTCAGCAAGTTGCCGAGGACGTCGGGTTCACCCTGGGCCAGCAGCACATCGCCATCGGGTTCCACATACAGCCAGGCGTTTCCGGCACCCGCGGGTGAGGTTTCGCTGCCGGCCAACTCCAGCGCCACCGGGCCCGCCCCTGGGCGCCAGCACCCAGGGCTGGTATCGGGTGCCCGAACGGATATGTGCAGGCTGGAATAAGGCACAGGCAGATCCCAGACCAATTTTAAGAAGCGGTTGGCAGCAAGCTGGCGCACGACCGGGATTTTATCGGAAAGGCCCACCTCGCTGGCGCTGAGGGAGATCGATTTGACACCCATTTGTACCAGGCGGTCTAAAATGGCGCCGTCTTCAAAAGTGGCTTTGGGGGTAAGCGTGAGGTGGACCGTAACAGCCAGATCCTCCGCCAGAGTGTCGCGCAGGGCTTCCCAACTTTGTTCTTCGGCCGGATCTAAAATTAACATCAAATGGTCAAGCCCGCTCTGTAAAACCGCGTGCAAATAGCCGGTTTCTGCCAGGCGCAGACCGTTTGAAATCAGCCCGGTAACCATCCCCAGGCGGCTGGCGTAGGCGATTAAATCCACCAGATCAGGCCGCAGGGTCGGCTCGCCTCCGGTGAAGACCACCTGGGGTATGCCTGCGTTCCAGGCTTTATCCAGGATGGTTTGCCATTCTGCCTGGAGCAGATCTCGTTTCACCCGCTCCACGGGCGCGTAGCTGGCTGCGCCCGCTTCCGGCGTGCGATAGGTCAGGGCGCAATCCAGGCGATAAGGAGCAGAAAGCGCGGCGCTGTATGGCTCAGCCCGCTCCATGTCAAGATACGCAACAGGGTCCAGGTCTGGGGTTTCCACCAGCGTATGAATTTTATCGACTACATTTTGAAAATCTGCTGTGGCCTGGACAATTGAGATGCCATAGCGCCTGGATACGGACCTTGAGGTTTCTTCGATGGAACTGCCATTAACCAGATGAAAAACGTATTCGGTGGCAGTTGGATTGAGATGCAAGACGATGCTGCCATTTACGATGAGAATCCCGAGCCCATCGGGTTCAACCCGCAGGTGAAGGCGGTAGGGCGACCCCGCTTCGGATGTGGCGCTTTGATGATACATTCCAGCCGGAATGGGCTGGTGGGGAGGGAAGAAGCTGTCTCGCAGGCGGGAAATGACGTTCATCATAGCTCCTCTAGCGTAGGAAAGGCGCGGACGGGTTGGTAGGTGAGGTTTGGATCGGCCTGACGCGACAGGGGGCAGCCCCCACCACAAACTTGCAGCAGGTCACATTCATGGCAAGCTGGAGAAATGGTTCGGCGTTCGCGCAGGCTGACAGCCAGATCGTGGTTCCAGATCGACTCCCATGAGTCTCGCAGCAGATTTCCAAGCGGCTGGTAATAAGACTGGCACGGCAGCACGGCTCCATCCGGTTCCATGCACATGGCGTACAGCGCAGCCGTGCAGCCTTTAATCCCCAGGTCCATGGTGAGCGGATCGAACTGGCAGTAACGCGTTGGGGTATACCAGATCAGGCGCTGGTGGTTTTGTTGCGTCAGTCTTTGGGCGAGCTCAAGCAGGGGCGGAAGGGCAGCTTCGGACAAACCGGTGCCGACCTGCATGCCATGCCCGGAATAGATCAGGGCATTCAGGCCCACGGTGGGCACGCCCAGTGCAGCCAGAAATTCCAGGGTTTGCCGCAGGGTAGGGGCATTGTCCGTCAGTAGGGTGGTGTTAGTCATCACATACAGGCGGGTGGCCAGCGCATTGCGAATACCCGCGACTGTTTCTTCCCAGGCATGCGTCCCGGCCACCATGCGGTCATGAACCTGGGCGTCATGCGATTCGAGCGTGATCTGGACGTGATCCAGACCTGCGTCGACCAGAGCCTGGACGAGGGCGGGGTCTTTGAGCCTGCGACCGTTGGTATTCAGGCCCGTGATCTGCCCGTTGCGCTCCGCATGCGCGATCAGTTCCGGCAGGTCGGGGCGCAGGGTGGGCTCGCCGCCCGTAAATACGATATGGGGTATGCCTGCATCCCAGAGCCGGTCCAGGGCATCCTTCCATTGGGCGGTAGTCAACTCGGGATAGTGGCGAGGGCGGGCATTATAGCAGTGGGAACACTCGTTCGAGCAGCGGTAGGTCAGAGCCAGATCCATGCGGTACGGCGCGCTGGGCTTGGAACTGAAGGGCATGCTGGTTTCCAGGTCGAGCTCGCACAGGGCGCAGTGCTCCTCGGGGTCCGTCAGCAAATCGACCTGGGAGCGCAGAACGATAAAATCTGAGCGCAGTTGGGCTTTAGAGACGTGAAACCAGCGCGCCAGCGATTTCACCACTTCCTCTTCGCCGGTTCCCTTGAGATGCAGGTAGGTCATATGCGCCGCGGTCGGGTTCAGGTGGTACGCCCGGTTTGCGTTCACCAGCAGCAGACCGCGCCCGTCGCCTTCGATGCGCAGGTGCAGCCGGGCTTTCCCCTCGGGTTTTTCGCGCATAAAATGATAGAGACCCGGGGCGGGGAGATCCTGCACCTTGTTTGGGGGCAGCAGCAGCGAAACGCGTTGTTTCAGATCCGCAATCAGGCTCATAGAGTTGCCATCAGCGACCGCCTCCCGCACAGGCGCAGGCACAGCCTGCGCAGGCACAGGCGCAGGCGCAGGAGCGCCCACTGCTGCCTGAGCCGGAAGAAGTCGATTTTACGACAGGGACCGGGTTGGTGGTGTTGGTCACACCGCTGGTGAAGCTGGAAATGTCTCCCACTACGTTCGAAGAGAAAGATTGGATTCCACCCGCGATGGATGCGGCAAAATCGGCTCCCGGAAGGCTGGGCATGTTCATGCCGGAAGGTGCCTGGCCCACCTGCACTGGACCGCCGGGAATATTAAGCGAGGAACGGCCGTATCCTGGATCGTAGCGGTTCCACCAGATCGGGACGAAGACCGGGCCCCGTCCGAAGTATTCGTGCGACCGATCCTCGAACCGTTGATCGAGCATGGTCCAATCCATCACCTCATCGAAACGCTGCATCTGGACTTCGGGCGTCCCGGCCGCTTCGACCTGTTCCCAGGCCCGTTTCATGATGTCCTGGTAATAAGCCACGGTTTCGCGCCTGCTGAAACCGCGCATTTTCTCGGAGATCGATTTCACCAGATCGACCATCATCTTTTGTAAGCCGGTGCGGATGGTCTTTTTGTCTGGCGCGGTCATTGCATCCAGAAAACCAGTTTCATATTCTTGCAGTTCCACTCCGGGAGCGGCGATCTTCTGGATTTGAAGCGGATCTTTGCTGACGACCTGGGCGGCACCTTTTTTAATCGTTGAAAAGAGCATCATCGATAAGACCTTATCGAGCGGTTGTTCCATTAAGATGCCCGCCTCGACCGCGGTCAATCCCCGTTTGATGCCATTGCCTTCGAGTGAAATTTTGGGTGGAAGATATTTCAAACGGCGTTTCTTTGCGCTCTGGACGCCCACAAAGGCAGTCCATCCAATAAGGCCCAGCAGGCCGGTGCAGCACAGCCAGGGAAATATATTCTCAAAAGAAAACCCATTGAAGGGTGATTCGACCATCAGCGCCGCGGCTGGAACGAGCCGGGCGGGGAAAGCGCCACCGAAAATATACTGGGTGGAACTTCTCGCCTGGGGGGAACTCCAGCGATAGGTAACCCGGCCCTGAGCATCAAAGCTGGTTTCAGGCTGCGCATTCCCCGGCCAGCCTTGAGGGGTAAAATAGCGCGGTTCTTCAGCCTGCAGTCCTTCAGGCAGGTGCAGGGTGACGGTTACATTTGTGCTTCCGCGTGTGTATTCCGAACCAAAGGAATTGGGCGAAAACTGGAAGCTGGCATAAGGTTCCTTGACGTCTTTGACCTGGTCTGTTTTGTAGATCAGCTCTTTTATGCCGCTGATGGTCACATGCACCGTGCCGCGCTTGCCCGCTGAAATCTGTTTTGAATGCAGGTTTAAGGCAATCCCTGGCGTAACATAAGGGGAATCGACGATATCGGTGATGGGGCTGCCGTCAATCTCTGCTTTCACGAGCGAGAGCTTGTATTGGTTGGTCGGTACACCAATATCCACCGCATCAATGACATCCCCGCCGGGATCGTTTACAAACACGTAGGTGTACTCCACCGTGCTGGTGCCGTCGGAGTTCACATAGAGGTCGATCACAGCCGACTCAACTTTGAAAACCAACCCGGCAGCGGCGGCCGATTGGACCCCCAAACCCAGCAGCAGCAAGATGATGAAAATCGATAGCAATCGTTTACGCTTCATGGCATCCCTCCCAGAAAAAACTTACCCCACCACGCTTACCATTTGGGTTCTTCGGTCAGTTGATAAACAGATTTACAAAAAGGACAGGTTACGACGGGCGCGCCATTGACTAATTTAATATCTTCTGAGCCCAGCGTTCCACCGCATGATTTGCATTTCATCGCATCCATCGCCACATTGCCAGGCAGGTCGACTTTCAGAGTCACCTGGGCAGGTGTTTCAACTTTGGTTTGACGCTGGATGAGCAGGATGATTCCCATCCCGACCGCGACGCTGAGAATGCCAACCACGATCCAACCGGGGCCGCCACTGGCTCCGAACGCTCCCCAAATAAAAATAACCCCAAAGAAAATTAAAATAGCAGATGCGATATAGCCAACAGTTTTCATTTTATTTTGCCTCCGGAGATAAATTAAGTGTAGCATCATGAGAGATTCGATGCAAGCGGGACGCAAAAATTCAGCGTGATCCTCGCTAAAAAGCCCGCAGATACTGCGGCGGCGCGGGTGGGGTCTGTTTGAGCGCCTGGGCAGCATGCAGCGCCCAATAAGGGTCGCGCAGCATCTCGCGGCCCAACAGCACCACGTCGGCGCGCTGGTTGCGAATGATTTCGTCGGCGTGGCTGGGGGTGGTAATCAGCCCCACCGCGGCGGTGGCAATGCCGGCGCCGTGTTTGATGGCCTCAGAGACCGGCACCTGGTAGCCGGGGCCAACCGGCACGCGGGCATTGTGCAGGTTGCCGCCGGAAGAGCAGTCAATCAGGTCCACCCCCTCTTCCTTGAGGCAGCCCGCCAGAATGATCGATTCTTCCAGGGTCCAGCCGTCTGGGCTCCAATCGGTACCCGAGATGCGCACGGTCAACGGCAGTCGTTCCGGCCAGACGCTGCGCACGGCCTGCACCGTTTCCTGCAGGCAGCGGATGCGGTTTTCAAAACTGCCGCCGTATTCGTCGCTGCGCCGGTTGGAAAGCGGCGAATAAAACGAGTGCAGCAGGTAACCGTGCGCGGCGTGCAGTTCGAGCCATTCAAACCCGGCCGCCAGCGCGCGCTCGGCGCCGGCCTTAAATGAAGCCTGGACCGCTTTAATTTCGGCGGTGCTCAGGGCCTGGGGGGTTTGGAAGCCCTCGAAGAAGGGCAGCGCGCTTGGCCCCACCGCCTGCCAGAAGCGCGCATCGTCCCCCGGAATGGGGTTGCCGCCATCCCAGGGGCGGTTGGTGTTGGCCTTGCGCCCGGCGTGGGCAATTTGAATGCCTGGCACTGCGCCGTAGGCTTTGATAAAGCGCGTCACACCCTGCAGCGGCTCAATGTGCGCATCACACCAGATCCCGGCATCGTTCGGAGAAATGCGGCCGCGCGCTTCCACGGCGGTGGCTTCGGCGATAATCAGCCCGGCCCCACCCGCCGCACGCGCGCCCAGGTGGGCCAACTGCCAATCGTTGGAAAAACCGTCGGTGTAGCTGTACATACACATCGGCGAAACCCCGATGCGATTGCGCAGCGTGACACCGCGCAGGGTGAAAGGATCGAATAAATGAGGCATGTGCCCCTCCCAGGGTGATGTTGGTATTTGAATCATTATAGCTGAATATTCGCCAGGTGCTTTTGGGTGGGGTTGTGCCGGAAAGCGTAATCCGTAAACCCTGTATAATTTTAATAATCCCATCTCATCCGTCAGGTATTCATTTTTGAACAGAAGGAGCAATGGCGATGTTCACCAAACAAAATGTCCAATCATTGACCAAGGTCCTGGGCTTGTGTCTATTTGCCAGCCTGATGGTAGGCTTGCTAATCGGCTTCCTGGGCCCGGCGCGCCCCGCCCAGGCCGCCCCCAACACCTGGAACGCGGTGGGGAACCTGGGCACGGCGCGTGACTCGCACAGCGCCACGCTGCTGCCAGACGGGCGCGTGCTGGTGGCGGGGGGCTATGATAGCGGCTATCTCAGCAGTGCGGAGGTGTATAACCCGGCGCTGGGCACCTGGGGCGCCACAGGCAGCCTGGCCACAGCCCGTTACAAGCACAGCGCCACGCTGCTGCCGAACGGGCGCATGCTGGTGGCGGGAGGGGAAAATAGCAGCGGCACTCTCAGCAGTGCGGAGGTGTATGACCCGGCGCTGGGCACCTGGACCCTTACAGGGAGCCTGGGCGCGGTGCGTGTCAATCACAGCGCCACGCTGCTGCCGGACGGGCGCGTGCTGGTGGCGGGGGGGGGCTAGTAGCGTCTATCTCAACACTGTGGATGTGTATGACCCGGCGCTGGGCACCTGGAGCGCTGTGGCGAGTCTGGGCACGGTGCGCCAGGGTCACACCGCCACGCTGCTGCCAGACGGGCGCGTGCTGGTGGCGGGAGGGTCTGGTACCAGCGGCCGTCTCAACAGTGCGGCAGTGTACGACCCGGCCCTGGGCACGTGGAGCGGCACAGGCAGCCTGGGCGCGGCGCGTGGCGAGCACAGCGCAACGCTGCTTCCGGACGGGCAGGTACTGGTGGCGGGGGGGTACAATGGCAGCGGCCCTCTCAGCACTGCGCAGGTTTATGACCCGGCCCTGGGTACCTGGAGCCTTACGGGCAGCCTGGGCGCGCAGCGTTACAGTCACAGCGCCACGCTGCTGCCAAACGGGCGCGTGCTGGTGGCGGGGGGGGTTGTTAGCGGCTTTCTCAACAGTGCGGAGGTGTATGACCCGGCGCTGGGCACCTGGAGCGCCACAGGCAGCCTGGCCACAGCCCGTTACAAGCATAGCGCCACGCTGCTGCCAAACGGGCGCATGCTGGTGGCGGGGGGGTACAATGGCAACAGCGCCTATCTCAGCAGCGCCGAGGTGTATGACCCCGGCCTGGGATATTTGCCTGCCTGGCAGCCGGTGCTGCATCCAATCACCCCACCGCTGGTAATGGGGCAGGCACTCACGGCAACAGGCAGCGGCTGGCGTGGGCATGGTTACACCGAGGCTTCGGGCGGGGCCACCTACAATTCAGCCACCAACTACCCCCTGGTGCGGCTCTACCGCCTGGATAATGCCCAAACCATATGGCTGCCACGCGCTCCTTCAGCGCAACCACGCTCACCACCCTCCCGTTGAGCGGTGTTGCGCCCGGTCCGGCCCTGGTCTGGGTGGTTGTAAACGGCATTCCCAGCCCGGCCCGGTTCGTGACCGTTATTCAGGGTTTTAGGATCTACCTGCCCACGATCTTGCGCTAGCGCGCCGCTTGTTTCTGGCGGGCCTGCGTGTTTACTGAAAACTAAAACAGGGGAAACCATCCAGGATTCCTGGATGGTTTCCCCACCCCATTCATTGTAAACTACGCCCATGCGCGCCTCCGCGGCCCAATGCTTTTCTATTGTTGCTTTGGCGTAATCCTTTGCGAGATGTTTGACATTCAATTGATCACCAGGCTGTGCAATAATATGAAAAACCAATTCATGGTATCATCTCAATAAATGATACTATTGGTGAATTCAGCACCCACCCCCGGCCCCCGCCCTCAAGGGCGGGGGAGCTTACTTTTTTGCCGGTTTTGGCCGGCTTGCCGGCCAAAACCGGCTTAAAATCTACTCCCCTTCCTCCGCCGCTTCGGCCACCCGCAGGGGT
>Ga0105047_10001404_pt1 | contig 43074 bp, 39 predicted proteins | sample MAT04_FD_78384 | JGI IMG/M metagenome (GOLD analysis project Ga0105047, IMG submission 78384) | Freshwater microbial communities from Lake Fryxell liftoff mats and glacier meltwater in Antarctica - MAT-04 (megahit assembly) | ecosystem: Environmental > Aquatic > Freshwater > Ice > Liftoff... | reverse complement strand
GCTGGTAGATCGCTTTTCGTCAGGCGGCAAGTTGCTATTCAGCTCACCTTGCGCATCTAAATCTTGCTTTTTTTCGCCTTTTTCTGCACCTATGGCACTATTTGCACAAAACTTACGCTAAATGGTCGTTTATCGAGGATATTATCAATTTATGTCTGTCCGCCACGCCATTTTAGGATTGCTTGCCCAGCACCCGCGTCCCGGTTATGAATTGCGCTCGGCTTTTTCAGCCGTGATCGGCGGCGATGAAAATTGGGATGTAAAACCTGCGCAAATCTACACAACACTTGACCGGCTGGAAAAAGGGAGCCTAATCAAACTTGCATCCGATATGGGCGAAGGTGAGCAACCCGATCGCCGCATCTATGCCATCACAGAACTGGGCAACCAGGTATTGCAGGAGTGGTTTGCATGTGGTGTGCAGCCGACGCATCAACGGGATGAATTCTTTGTAAAACTTATGACAGCCCTGGTTTCAGGACAAGCCGATACCAACCGCATTATGCAAATCCAACGGGTGACAGTTTACCAAGAATTACTTAATACCACCAGAATGCGCGACAGATACAACACGCAAACGGAGATGGCGCAAATATTGCTCCTAAATAAAGCCATTATGCACCTGGAAGCGGATCTGCGCTGGCTTGACTTTGCAGAAATTCGTTTGGAAGATGTTAAACACCAGCCGCTGCCTCAACCAGAAGTACGTCCACGAGGACGACCCAGAAAATTTGATGCCCAATAAAACGAGAAGATTAAATTCGTGGGAACTTTATTAAAACAATTATCTTTTTCACCAGTTATTTAGGTGTTTTTTATCTTTCAAGAATGGACATTCCTGTTGGTTGTAATATAGTTACTAAACTTATTTACTTTCCAAAATCCTGGAAAGTGTTTTTTATTTGGTTTAATCTAAAACAATGACTGCCAATCCATTCAAAGTGGGTGGAAACAATCTTCAGAATTCAAATACGGAGGTTGCCAAGTGAAGCTATGAAACCTAAAATAAATCAGACCGAAATAAGCTCGAAACAAAAAATAGATTCTCTGCCAATATTTGACAAATTATCCCTGCTTGATCGTTTAATGAATGATGATCAATTGGCTCGTGTCATTATCACAGGTTTCCTGCATGACATCCCGATTCAAATCGAGTTGCTAAAAAACTACCTGCAAGCAAGTGATATCACAGGCGCTGTGCGACAGGCGCATAATATTAAAGGAGCCGCCGCAAATGTGGGCGGCGAAGCCCTTCGCGCAGTGGCGATGGAAATGGAAAAGCATGGCAAGAGCGGCAACCTGGGTGCCATTCAAAAGAACATCGGGCGATTGGAATTCCAGTTTGAGAAGTTGAAAGGGGTAATGCAAAAAGAGATATAAAATAAATATAATGAAATATTCAGGATAAATGCATTCCCCTTAATTATTTTGGCATTAGGAGATTTATCAATGAAAACCTTGGTTGTTGAGGATGACTTCACCAGTCGCCTGCTGATGCAAGAATTATTGAAGGGCTTTGGGGTAACTCATACTGCAGTAGATGGTCAGGAAGCTGTGGAAGCAGTGCGACTGGCTTTAAAAACTGGCGACCCTTATACTTTAATCTGTCTTGATATTATGATGCCAGGACTGGATGGACAACAAGCACTGAGAGAAATACGATTTATGGAAGAGGAAAAGGGCATTTTCTCAAGCGATGGTGCAAAAATCATCATGACCACCGCGTTGAGTGATATGAAAAATAAAATTGATGCATTTGCCGGACTTTGTGATGGATACCTGACTAAACCCATCCACAAAAAAGATTTAGTGGATGAATTGCGCAAACTCAGTCTTATACCCTAACTGTTAAATCGGAATAAGCACCTCCAATTTATATATATAGAGAATCTGCCTTTCTCTCAAAGATCCAAGGATGTTGAAACGTACATCGCCAAATATATACTTTTAATCACACCGACCGAACAACCGAGAGACAAGCTAAGTGATATTTGGCGCAAAATTATAAGAGCAGTCGCTTTATAAATGAGACCCGACCATAGAATTGGCAAGCGATAAAAATTTAATGGTAATGTTTCCCGATATAGCAAACCGGCATTCTTGAACGTCAATCGCGATAAACCAAACTTGGTAACAATTACTCGTGCCCGCGGTACGCGCTCTTTCTACCATGAGCCTGATGCGGATGTTGATGATGAAAACGGCAAAGGTCACCCGACTTGGTATGGGAAAATCTTTTGTTTGAAATCCTCTGAAACCTGGGGTGAACCAGATGAGGTTGCTGAAACGACCTTCACCAGCCAGCGTAAGATAACTTATCGGATCGAAATCCAAGCCTGGAAAAACCTATTGGTGCACGGGAAACAAGATATTCCCATGCACAAACATGCTTTTACCCTGGTAAAAATTCGCAACCATCTCCCAGTTAGAAATGGTTGCCGCAAATGTGCTCCTGCTGCAGCTCGAATCCAACATTTTGACATTAGCCGCTGAACGCGGTTTTCATTCGTTATTATTTTAAAATATCCGACTTGAAGATAGTTTTGCCGGGCAGGCCATCATCGAAGGTTTGCCAATCATGGAGCTTGACATCAATGGCGCCAATACAATTCCTGAATTTGGTGAGATGTGGAAACAGGAAAACTTCGCTTGTTATTGGTGTATTCCTTTACGTGTAAAAGATGAAACAAAAGGTGCGCGTAAAATATTCCGTCGCACAAATTTTACACCGGATAAAGAATGGTTTGAATTTCTGGAGGCGCTGGCAGGACAGGCGGCTATTGCAATTGATCGGACTCAATTATTCGAGAACCTTCAGCGCGCCGATCTTGACCTCAATCTCGCTTATGATGCAACCTTAGAAGTTGGTCGCGGGCAATGGATCTTCGTGATCATGAAACTGAAGGTCATACCTTGCGAGTTTCAGAATTGACACTGATACTGGCGCGAACCATTAATGTTGGCGGATCTCAGCTCACTGCAATTCGGCGAGGCGCGCTCTTGCACGATATCGGTAAGATGGGCATACCTGATTCAATCCTGCTTAAAGAGGGGCCATTGACTGACGAAGAATGGACCATCATGAGCAAACACCCCCAACTTGCACATGAATGCTCTCACCCATTGCATATCTGCATGAAGCTCTCGTTATTCCATATTGTCATCATAAAAAATGGGATGGCACAGGTTATCCACAAGGTTTGAAGGGCAACAACATTCCTTTGGTAGCGCGGATATTTGCTATTGTGGATGTTTGGGATGCATTGACCAACGACCGGCCATATCGCAAGAAATGGACAAATAACAAAACTCGGCAGCATTTACTGGAACAGAACGGAAAACATTTTGACCCCAAAATGGTGGATGTTTTTTTGCAAAACATCGAGGACTAATACAGCGGTAATGTTCATGACTGGCAAAGAAAATTCCTTTGAGCACCCAACCTACCAGTGGTTCCAAAGCTTGCCGTTCGCCAGGCTTTTTGCCCAGTGAACGGCAAGCTTTGCGCTAGACCTCTATTTTTGGGTTGCTGATTATATTTACGAGGTCAATTACCAGAAGTTACCAGCACATTTTTCACAGCCCGCAGGAATGCAATCTAGCCAAGAGACGAGCACCGATTAACCAGATTCGGAGCATCACGACTCCGCGCCATTAAGCAGAGAATTGATCAAAAACCAGGGAATCAAATCAGATTTTCAAAGTTACCCTGCTATAAAGTCGGGACGGCAGCAGCTGCCTGCACTAACTGACGTCCGGTATGAAAAGCTATATAATTTGCAGCCCAAACAGGCGGCTTTGAATTGGCAGCCTTCAACGCTTTCAACCAGAATTCCACCGGGAAAACATTGAAAGGCGCCAGGCTGCTCAAAATTCCCATCATCAGCACATTGGCACTCCTACCGCTGCGATCACCGAGTTCCATGGCCTTCCCTAATACATCAACTTCGATGACATTAAAACCGCTCAAACCGGTATGAATTTGCTCATCGTCCGGGTATTGATCTTCGGCAAGGCCTGGCGGGATGATTCGGGTGTTTGCCAGCAGCAGTGTGCCGCCTGGCTTGAGCAAATCCAAGAAACCGGGGCGAAGCACCTCGCTCTTCTCCATCACGATTAAGCAGTCTGCCATACCAGGCATGAGCACGGGGCTGGATATAGCACCGCAAGCGAAAGTACTGATAACTGGCCCACCCATTTGAGCCATGCCATGTGTTTCACCCTTGATGATATTCTTTTCGCCATACCCGGCCAAAAGCGCCAGCCTGGACATAACGCTGCCAAAAAACAAGTTCCCCTGCCCACCAACACCGCGGATTGCCAAAGACAATCGCGCGGGAAAAATAGAACGATCTATTTCTGGCAATTCAAACTCGGTTACAGGTTCGGCAAAATGTGGCAGAGCGGGTAGATTCAAATCGCGCTGATCAACTGCTTTAAGGACATTGGTTGGGCACATCTGCACGCAGGCTGGTGTTGAGCCGCCGCAACCACTACACATATTGTTCACGATCGGGATGCCTTCAGCATTGAGTTCAAGTCCCGGGCAGATTAAGCAGGCGTTACACTTCTTACAAACATCCGGATCTACCTTTACACGCTGAGTGCTGGCGGGAAGTTTTTGCACACAGACCCCGTCACTCACTATCAAAGTGGTATAAATACCCTTTTCAGCATCAGAAAGGGCAGTTTTTAATGCCTGTCGTATGTTTTTCTTTTCGTACGCACCCACTGAAACGACGGTTGCACCGTGCGCCTTTAATGATTCGGAAAGGTTAAAGCGCATTTCTTCGCCAGCCAGATTGGTAGGAGATGTTGGCGAAGGTTGTCCTCCAGTCATCCCGGCCCAGGAATTATCCAGTATCACTTGAACCCCCGGTATATTTCGGTAAACGGTGTTGCGCGTGGCATCCATGCCACTGTGACATTCGGTACCGTCCCCGATGACACTGATGCAGCGAGAAGCCTGCTCAGGACGTGAAAAAACGTAACCAACGCGCTCAGATTCGCTGGCGCCCATGGCGAGCCCGGTATCCAGCGCATTCATAAAGTACAAAAGGGTGTTGCAGCCAATATCACCAAAGACCACATCCAGTTGTTTTTTCTTTTTTAGCAAAGCCACTTCCTGGGCGAATAAACGATATGGGCAACCCGGGCAAATCACAGGTGGACGCGAAACCGGAACGGAGGCAGAGCTCTGGAAGTGATTATGTGATAACAGACCCATTTTTTCGGCAATCAATGCGGGGGTCCATTCAGTTAATGAGCTAAACGGCTCTTTGCCACTGATCCTGAAACCCGCATGATCAATGGTTTCTTGCAAATAACGATAACCGTCTTCAATAACAAAAATTTCACCATCGATTGATTCGCAAAATTCGCGGATCAGGTTCATTGGCAAGGGATTGGTAAATGCCAATGAAAGCAAATCGAAATCTGCACCAAGGGTTTCTCGTACTTCTCGTACGTACATATCACCCACCCCGTAAGTGATAACACCAACTTTTCCAGAGCCTTTTTCCCATTTATTAAGTGGGCTGGTTTCGACCATTTCGAGCAAGGCAGGCATACGCTCGGTTAGCACAACATCATAATTTTTACGGGCAAGCGCAGGTAATACATTAAAAGCTTTTAAGCTCTCGGGCATCTGCACAGGCTCACGCTGTTGAACTGACATCAAGCGCACCAACCCTTCGCTGTGGCACAAATTTCCGTTGGGCATTACAACCACCTGGGTCTTATAGGTACGCGAGATATCCACCGCGAGAGCGGCGGCCTCGTGCATTTCCTGGTGGTTGCGCGGCTCATAAACCGGCACAAAACAGCTTTTGAACAAATATCGCGGATCAAGTGTGTGTTGCGTGGAACTTGGCGTAAAATCGCTGGCAATGTAATACACCAAAGCACCGCGCTCTTTTACAAACAATGCTCCGCTGGTAAAAATATCACCTGCTTGAAAAAGCCCTGGTATCTTCATGGTCACAACACAGTCACGTCCGGCCAGGGAATGCCCATGCCCAACGGCTGCCGCAACTGCCTCATTCACCGACCAACCGACTTTGAGCATATCTTGAACCTGCGAAAGGCCTCGATCGATTACTTCCGAGCTGGGCGTACCGGGGTATCCATCCGCCGCATGCACTCCCCCACGTACGCACCCAACGGCAAAAGCCATATTTCCCTGTATTATTTCCACCTGACCAGCGGGTGCTTCACACATTTGCCTAACTATGTTTTTCATGATTAAAATCTCCCAAGGTTCAATTTCGAGCCTGACCAATTTTTTGCTGGAAAATTACAATTTCAGGATGATGATTAAGCATACCGGGGATATTAAAAATAAAAAGTAGCCTGCGCTACTTTTTATTTTTAATATGACAACTTTATTATTCCTATTACACCAATATCAGTTTTCAGCCTGGAGCAGGCGGCACAAGGCTGGATAATCAATGATCTCCAGTGCATTTTTGGAAAAATGGCTCAACACCCCCAGTCGTTTAAGGCGGCTAATGGCTTTGGTGACTGTCACCCGGTGAACGCCCATCAAACGCGCCATGTCATTTTGGGTCATCTCGGGCCGAAAACTGACTTGCTGCTGATCAGGACCAATCGGCCCACCTTTAAAACGCACCAGGTAGATGATCATTTTACAAACGCGCATGAAGTGATCACTATTCAAGCTGTCTTGTAAAAGAACGCCATACATTCGTATTTTATGTGCCTCTGCTCGAATCAGTTCGATCAAAAGGTACGGATGCTGATTGGAGATCAACCCTTCAATCTGCTCGCGGCTGAAAAAATAACAGACGCAGTCACTCCGTGCAGATACATGCGCCTCCCCGCCATCATCACCAGTAAAACAAGATACTTCGCCAAATATGCAACCAGGGCCAACGTAATACAACACCTTCTCTGGTCCATGCAAGGTGTTTAGAATCACTTCAACCACCCCATCTTTGACCAGGTAGACTCCATTCAAAGGAGTATCCATGTCGAGGATCCGGGTTCCTTTAACAAAGGCACGGCGAATACCGAGATACAAAATTTTCTGCCAGCCAGGACATAAGTTTTCAAAAACGGGAAGTTGATATTGCATATTTCGCCTACTATATTTAAGTTTTCAAAAATAAAATGCCCAGAATGTGACAGTAATTGAATTATGCTATTTGAAAAATGGCCAGTGAAGTAACATCCTTCCCTGACCATTTTTGTAGAATATTATTATGTTGGGTGCTATATCCCTATTTTTGGAAGGCACCATTTAATAGAGATATTGTTCAAGCTATGGTTTTTTTGTAGGAAGTAACGTAGGAGATGGTTGGACGTTAACGGGCAGCGTAAGTACAGGGACTGCCGGAGTAACTGTCACCACACTCTCCCAGGGTGCCAAACTAGCAGGCTCAGCCACAAGCATTTGACGTGTTTCAACTTGATCCTGCGTCAGTAAAACCATCAGGCAGGGACTTGTGCCCGTTACCATCTGATCTAATTCATCCGAGTTAAAGTCTGATAAATTAAGAGTCTTAATCTCTTTGACTTTATAACGCAGCAAATCTGTGTTACTCATCGTCAGAAGAAATTCATCTCCAGGTTGAAAAGTGCCATAAACAGCTTCCAACTGCCGATTCCATGGTAAAGAGATTATCCGGCAAATATCAGTGCCCACCAACCATTCTGCACCTACTGGCTTCCAAGAGCCTTCCTGCACCACGCCATTGTTAAGATTAAAAATCCAGCCCCCGGGTAGTTCCAAAATCTTGGGAGAAGGAATATCCAAAAGGATTGGAGTAGGCAAAGGATCTGGCATTAATGACGCCTTTGTGGGAAAAGCCAAGAAAACAATCACCACGGCTAATAAACCAATAACAAAAAGACTCAAGCTTACTAGCAGAGCCTTTTGCAGCTTGCTGGCCTGTTCAAAATCTCTCTTCAACTGTTCCCAAAAGGTGAGGTCTTTTTCTTCTGCAACAATTTCAGGTGCCAGAGCATTATCAACTTCACCAGATGTCAAATTTTCCTGAAGTTCTTTGAGTCTGGTATCTGACTCGCTCCAGCCTTCTTCCTGAGTAGAGAGCTGTTTGCGAAGATTATTAGCGACTTCTTTAAAATCCAGATGGCTTTCCCGGTTATGGAAATACTCTATTAAATACTGGGTTTTCTCATCACGTGATTCGCCGGGTATTGATTCCCAGTCGATATTCAACTCACTGCATATTGCTAATACTTCAGCCTGAGTCGTAGATGAAGTGATCAACAGCCGCAACGTCTCGGCTGGGACGCTTCCATTTTTTATCTTTGAAGCTAATGACTCATAGCTACTTTGAAAGTTCTCATCATCTTCATTAACAAAAGGATTTTGAATATCCGTCTGGTTGTCAATCTGCTTGATCTGGTTTAAATTTTCAATAAGCTGTTTTCTTCCAAGGGTGTTCATTCCGGGATCTGACGATGAACCAGGTTTTGTTTCCAGATTCTGAGCCAGGTTTTTTAATGAATTGGTTGGCGAAGGCGTTTTCATATTCGCCAAGCTCAGGCTTCCAGTAATGCCCCGGTCAAATGTTCCTGTCGATTTTGAGTCTGAATTTTTCAAAGAGCGAGGCTGAGCATTGTTCGGCGTGGTTGGCTGTGACATGCCCGGAAACGGCACATTGTTGTCAAAGGGAAATAGCTTGCGAGTTTCGGGAGGGTCGGGCTGATTTTTGAATATTTGAACAGAAACATCATCTGGCGGTGCTTCCAACGATTTAGAAGCAGGCTGATTTGCGGGCTTCAACCTGTTGGTCACTCTTTTCAAAAATTCCCCCAGCTGCCCTGTCTGCGTAAAAGGGGCGTTTTTTGGCTGGGAATCTTCCATTCCCTTGCGGACTTCCGATAGGAAATCATCATTCAAAGGATCAGCGAAATTATCCAGCGAAGGATCATTGGATTTATTATGGTCTGGTTGGAGGCCATCATCCTGAGAAGTTTTCCCGCTTACGTCTTCTGTCGCCATACATTCACTCTTTCAGCTTAAGGGAGCCGGGTTGGTAAAACAGGTTTTACAAAAATAAAAACGATTGGTAAGGTTCCACTTTCGGGTACTACTATCGATGCGCTGCGATACAAACCTGGCAAACTAAGCTTTCCGCGAGAGCCGACTTCAAGGCCAGTAAGATCAAATGTCACAACGCCATGCTGAGTTACCAAAATTCTCGTTTCGCCTGCAATATTTAGATTTACTTGCACGTTATCCACTGCTTCATTATCCTGGCGGATGCCATCTCCATTTAGATCTACGAAGACTTTTACCTCCAGGCGGGCACTTGAAAGGATAAGGGTATGTGTGGGCAGCGGCGGCATGGGGGTAGGGGTTTGAAGTTGAACGATTGTGGGAGCAGATGGTTCTTTCTTGTTGTTTTTAAAGGTTTCCAACGATGTCCACAGTTTATCGATGTATTCACTGGATCCTGGACAGGTTAAGTTGGGAGCTATATCTTTCCAGGTGACTTCACCACTAGAAGCGGGAATTTTATCCAGGGCTGCCTGAAGGCAACCAAAACCACTATGATAGGAGACCATTGTAAATTTCCAGTTGTCATCATAGTTCGCTGTAAATCCATGTGCAGAAAGGATGGATTTGGACTGCATACAGTTTGAATAAATAATCTGTGCAATTAGCGGGATACTTTGAGATGCCTTGTTGAGATCAACGCCATACTGGCAACTGGGGCAGGATGAATCGAGAACCAATGCCAGTGTGCCACGAATCAAGGAACGATCGAGCCCACTCATACTTGTGTAGGGTAGATTACAGTTGTAAAGGGCTGTTGAACAAACTTGCTGGAAAAGGACCGGATTGGTACGGAGTAACACATCGACGCCCAATTGGTTAATTTGCCCTAAACCAATTTCATCCAGAAATAATCTTTGGGTGATCGGCCAAAACTGTGATTCTAATTCCAACAGACTTTTTAACATTACCGGGGGAATGTGCTGGTCACGTCCTGCGAGCCAGATATCAAAATCGTATTGATTCTGCCAGGCGATCATTTGATCTTTTACTTTTTTCAAACCGCAAGGATTAGGGGCCGTGCCGTCCGAACCACCACCCGGGCAGTCTTTTGCATCCACCACGCCTGATGCCATCAAACGGCTTGCCAGATAATGTAAACTCTTATCAGTATTAAGCTCAGCAGGGTTTTGGGGAAAGGCTGCCCACTGTGGATGCTCACTCTGAGGGCTGTTCCACAAACTTCCACAAGAATCCGAAAAAACAACAAATTTCCCCAGGGTAAGTATCGTGAGATAATAACCTTCTGTAGATCCGGTGACCAGAATGTCAGCCTGGTTGTCTTCGCTGACAGCCCCACTGCCAGTTAATGCATGGAAACTAATAACCCCGCTTTTTGGAAAATTCAGATTACAGGGTGAGCTGGCACATTCGAAGCTTTGATCCCCAACCGTCCCACTTATAGAAACGGGTTCAGTTAAATTTGTATATGTTTTATAACCGCTTAAAATTACATACGGCTGAGCTACAGGTCCTTGAGGTATGCTGATGAAAGCCTCTAACACTGGTTTCATGTAACCGATGCTTTTGCCAGGAGGCAGCGGGGTGTTGGTTAATTCAATAAAGGGGGTGGTAGACGGCAAAACAAACGGCTCTGGAGTAGCAGTTGCCTTTAGGGTAGAAGTAGGACTTAAAGTAGCAGTTGGGCTTGGGCTTTGGGTTTTCGTTAGGCCAGGAGTACCTGTACTAGCCACCGCTGCCATAACAGAAGAAGCCTTACTGGCAACGAAAATCCAGTAAGAGAAAAAAGAAAGGAAAACAACCCAGATAAACAAACGTTTCATTCTTATGATTTCTTTGGCGCAGCTGGCACCCTTGAAGTAACCCGCTTCCATGCCTTTGAAGGTACTGCAGGAGGTATGTATTTAATCAGATCGCTACTCAATGAATAGGCGATATCTTCAATTTTCTTGGAAATGGGTAAATCAGGGAGGGTTTCCACAAAAGGCTTGCCTAGGTTGACCGCTCGCAAAACTTCGGCAGGTTCATAAGGAATTTCAAAATCAAACGGGCGCCCTATAGCTTTTTCAAGTTGGGCCTTTTCAATTCCCTGATTGGGGAAAATTCGATTCAGAACAATCTTAATATTTTCAGGAGGAATACCAAGCTGGTTGTAAATCTTCATCGCACTGATTGCGACACGTAGTGACCCCATTTCCGGTGCTACAACCAGCAAAATTGTATTTGCAACCAACAATGTGGAAATAACAGTATCTGTAAAATCATGCGAAGTGTCGATAACAATAAAATTGTATTTTTTGTTTAACTTCTCAAAAACTACATTCCAAAAATCAACATTAAAGACATCTGTGGCAACCGGGAAACGCGGGGCGGCGATATAGTGCAAACCGCTTTCATGTATGTTAATCAACTCATCGACCATGGATTCATCAATTTCGCCAGCCGGAAGGTCGGCAAATCTTCCCAAAGTCATCTTGGGGGTTTCATTCAGCAACATTGAAACTTGCCCGGTAAAAAATGCTGTATCCAACAGCATAGTCGGCTTTTCCCATATCTGATAAAAGGAGGTTGCCAAGTTAACTGCCAGGCTAGAAACGCCACTACCTCCGCGCAAACTGTGAACGGCAATCACAGTTGGGTAGGTTTGCAGGCTTCCTTCCAGTTCACTGGTGATTTGCATCGCCTTTGCCCGACGCGCCAAGATATCCAGACGCGCGGCCAACTCTTCGGGCTCGAATGGTTTAATTAGATAATCATCGGCGCCTAAATCAAACGCTTTAAGTTTGTCTTCAAGATTAGTAACACTGGTTAAGAAGATAACGGGAATATGGCGGTAGGCTGGGTCTCTGCGTAGGTTTTCAAGGACATCAAAACCCGTCATGTCTGGCATACGCATATCAACAATCACTATTTCAGGTTTAGATGCTGAAATAGCAGCCAATCCTTCTTTACCGCTTTTAGCATAGACTAGTTCATAGCCCCTCTTTTGGAGAGGGCCTGTGGCCATTTTATGGAATACCGGTTCGTCATCAATCATTAAAACGCGCATATCAAGATCTCCGATCAGCTCATATTACTATCTATTGAATTTGATAATAATTTTTCCGGCAGTTTCGTTAAGCGTTGGTAAATGCTGAACAATTTCCTGCAGAGTATTCAAGGTTTTCTCTTGGGCTTGCTGGCTGCTATACTCATCCAAGCGATACGCAAGCACCGAAAGAAAACAAGCACCGAAATTTGCAGAAACCCCTTTCAAATTGTGGGCCTGTAAAGATATGCTTTTCCACTGCCTGGCATCAAAAGCTTGCTGCAAATGATCCACTCGAGCCGGAATTCCATTGATAAATTCAGACAGGGTTTCACAATACATTTTAACATCACCGTCGAAGCGCTCTAACCCATCTTGTTCGTCAATAGCGGACAGATTGTCTATCGTGCCATCCATATTATAAATAGATGTTTCCGGACTGGAATTTGGCACATCACTAGCAATAACACTAATTACTAGTTCAAGCCTTTTTACATCAAAAGGTTTTGCCAGATAGGTATCAGCGCCGGCATTCTTGTAGGTTTCGCCAATCTTAATAGGTACTGCAGCAGTGAGCAAGACAATCGGAAGACGATGTATATTTTTTTCCCATTTTCTAATTTGTCGTGTGGCTTCCAACCCATCCATCTCAGGCATTTGGACATCCATCAAAACCAAATCAAAATTCTCTTTTTTAACTGCTTCAAGCGCCTGTAATCCATTCCAGACGCTTTTGACTTGATGCCCACGACGAGTCAAAATCAGCTTGAGCATAGCCTGGTTTTGTACATCATCTTCAGCAATAAGTATGTTAAGACTACGCATATTCTTGCCCCAAAAAATAATTAAAGTTATGCTTTCAACAAAAAAACCTTCTCAACAGTTGCACCTGGCAACGTGAATTTTTTTATCATCGTCTTTGAAAGACGTATTTCGATTCTCCAAGGGTAACACCACGGTTGAACTGTATCGTTACAAATCTAAATATACATCATATTCGGTTTTTATGAAAGAAACTTTGCTCACAAACCCGATGATGGTTTATTTTAAATGAGTCAAAGCTACTCCCCAGTTATACTTCACCATCAAAGTTTGGAAATTGCGATACGAATGAAGCCCAAAGAGTAATTCCGAAAAAACGATAAGGCAGCTCACCCCATCCAGTAACTTTGCTGGATGGGGTGAGGGTATTTAATGTGCCAGATTATTCACCCTGTTGAATTTGAGCTGCACGAAGGGTGTTCTTCATTAACATTGCAATCGTCATGGGACCTACACCGCCGGGGACCGGGGTAATGAAACCGGCGACTTCTTTGGCTTCGTCAAAATTAACATCGCCAACCAGACGGTAACCGCTCTTTTTAGTGGCATCCGGTTTAGAGTTAATACCAACATCGATGACCGCTGCGCCTGGCTTGATCCAATCGCCGCGCACCATTTCGGTCTTGCCAATGGCCGCGATCAGTATATCTGCCTGGCGGATAACATCGGGTAAGTTCTTGGTACGGGAATGGCAGACAGTTACGGTAGCATTTTTGCCAATCAGCAACAATGCAGCTGGCATACCAACAATGTTAGAGCGCCCTAGTACCACTGCATTGGCACCTTCAATTTTGACTCCAGCCTGCTCAAGAAGGTAGATACAGCCATAAGGAGTGCAGGGCACGAATAACGGGTCGCGGCCCTTTTGTGCAAGGCGGCCAATATTGATCGGGGAGAAGCCATCCACATCTTTTTCAATGCTAATCAATTGCAAAACTCGCTCTTCATTCAAATGTGAAGGCAATGGCAATTGAACCAGAATGCCGCTGATTTCCACATCGGCGTTCAAATCACGAATGACTTTTTCGAGGTCTTCCTGGCTTATATCTGCAGGCAGGTGGTGGTTCACCGAACCCATCCCTAATTCCTGGCACGCTTTGCCCTTGGCGGCTACATAGGTGGCCGAATCTACACGGTCACCGACCAGGACAGTTGCCAGAGTTGGTTTTTGTTTTCCAGCCGCAGTACGCTTTGCAACTTCGAGGGCCACGGTGTCGCGCACTTGTTGGGCAATCAATTTTCCATCTATCAATTCAGCAGTCATATTATTCTCCGGATTAGGTTGTGAAAAGGATAACAAAGCAATTATATTACGTTAAGATGCGCTCCAATAGTGACAAATGTCAATTAACCTTTAGCACGGCTTCCCCATTTATATGGCTGGCTTTTAAATCCTGCAGCGCCAGGTTGGCATCGTTGAGCGGGTACATTTTTACCGTGGAACGGATCCCTGCCGATACTGCCAGGCTGAGGAATTCTTCGCCATCCTGGTAGGTTGCATTGGCTACTGTACGTAAGGTGCGCTCACCGTAGATTTTTTCATAAGGAAAAGATGGAATATCACTCATATGAATCGCGTTGATTGCAACCGTACCACCCGGACGAATGGTTTCCAATGCGCGCACGACCAAACCACCACTTGGGGCAAAAATCACTGCTCGATCCAGAGGGCGATCAGGGCTCTGACCTGCGGTCCCGGCCCAGGCTGCGCCCAGGTCCCTGGCATGTGCCTGATGCGCGATGGCACGCGTAAAAACAGAAACTCGGCAGCCCCAATAGTGCAGAACTTGAATGCACAGATGCGCGCTGGCACCAAAGCCGAACAAGCCAACATGCTCACCGGGCAAAATGTCTGCCTTTTTGAGGGCGCGATAACCAACAATGCCCGCACATAGCAGCGGGGCAGCCTGTTCGCTTGGGAGGCTATCAGGAATGGGCAGGACATATCTTGCATCAGCTAACATGTATTCGGCGTAACCCCCATCCACATGAAAACCGGTAAATTTGGCTTTGGAACAAAGATTTTCCTTGCCACGCTGGCAGTCTGGGCACTCTCCACACGCCGAAAACAGCCAGGGCACCCCAACACGCTGCCCGATACCAAGATTTCCCCGCTGGAAATTTCCAGTTTGGTACAAGGTGGATGAAGGTAATGCAACCACCGTTCCAACAACTTGGTGTCCGGGGGTGATTGGCAAATGGGGCGGCTTGATGTCGCCTTCTACTGTATGCAGGTCAGTGTGACATACTCCGCACATTGACACCTTAATCCGCACCTGGCCGAGTCCTGGCTGAGGCAGAGGCAAATCTTCCACCAGCAATGGGCTGGTTTCCACCTTTGCATGGGAAGTAAGACGATAGGCTTTCATAAAATTGCTCCTGCCTGTCGAATGCTCGTTCAATGCATACGCAGGGATTTTGAGTTAAGCCAGATAAAATCAATTTAATTGTACACGAATCCAGATCATAAAAAATTATGGTTGCCTTGCACCCATTTGGAAAAATCATGGTAAACTCGCGTAAAAGGAGAGTTTATGAAAACAGACACCGGTTTGGAATACATTGAAATACTGGCTGGCACCGGAGTGCAGGCTGTAGCTGGCAAAACCGTCAGCGTACATTACACTGGAAAACTGCAAAATGGCAAAATCTTTGACAGTTCCCTTACCCGCGGCACACCCATTGAATTTCCACTTGGCACGGGACGCGTAATTAAAGGCTGGGATGAAGGTATTGCCTTAATGAAAGTTGGCGGTAAAGCCCAACTGATCATACCGCCAGAACTTGGGTATGGAGACCAAGGAGCCGGTGGCATCATACCGCCTAACGCTACTTTGATCTTTGATGTAGAACTGGTGGCAATAAAATAAACGGGTAACACTCGATCAATCTTACGCAGGAGCCTGCCATGCTGCAACTTTTTACCACTGAGAACGCAATTGCACTCTTAACTCTGACGGTGCTTGAAATCGTTTTGGGGATCGACAACATTGTTTTCATCTCCATCCTTTCGGATAAATTGCCCAAAGAACAACAGGCTAAAGGGCGCCAGGTAGGTTTGGGTCTGGCGATGCTCAGCCGCGTCCTGCTTTTGCTTTCATTAAGTTGGATCATCCGTTTGGAAGAACCGCTTTTTACGGTCTTTTCCATTGGCGTTACCGGCCGCGACTTAATCCTTTTGATCGGCGGCCTGTTCCTGATCGGCAAAAGCACGATGGAAATCCATGATAAGCTGGAGGGGCAGGCGGAAAAAGAATCGAGCACCAAGAAAACCGCTGTTTCGTTTGCCAGTGTTGTGGTTCAAATCGGCATTCTGGATATTGTATTTTCGTTGGATTCGGTGATTACTGCTGTTGGCATGGCGAATGAACTTGCCATCATGATTGCGGCGGTCATTATTGCGGTAATCATCATGCTCTTTGCTTCCGGCAAGATCAGTGAATTTGTCAATGGGCATCCCACCGTCAAAATACTGGCGCTTAGTTTCCTGCTTCTGATAGGCACATCACTAATCGTAGAAGGCTTGCACCAGGAAATTCCAAAAGGTTACATCTATTTTGCCATGGCCTTCTCGGTATTGGTTGAAATGCTCAACTTACGGCTGCGCGGTACAGGCGAGCCAGTAAACCTTCACCAGGCTTATAGCGTGCCCATGTATCATGAGCCAGCGGCACTTAAGCGAAAAAGAAAATAAATTGACCAAAAATCAAAAACAGGCAGTACCGCCTGTTTTTGATTTAAGTTACAATCCTGAGTACGTCAAGGAGATTACGCATGGGTTTGGCTGAGCTTTTGCAATTGTGGAAAAACGATTCGGAAACCGCTCCTAATATAACAACCTGGAGGGTTCAGCCTGCACGACCTGCTATTTTGGTTGATTACCCTTCTGATATGCCCGTCAACCTGGCATCCGCTCTCCGAACACACGGACTATACAAACTTTACCAGCACCAATCCGCTGCCTGGGAATATGCCCGCAGCGGGAAGAATGTGGTGCTTGTAACAGGTACTGCCAGCGGTAAGACGCTGGCGTATAACCTGCCTGTCCTTGCCACCATGCTTGAACAGCCTGAAGCGCGCGCGCTGTATCTTTTCCCCACCCGCGCCCTTACCCAGGATCAACAAGCGGGCATGAGCAAACTGCTTTCTACCCCTGCACTACAAGAATTAGCCACTGCTATTTATGATGGGGATACTCCGCAGGCCCGACGCTCCTTAATCCGAAAAAGTGCACGCATTCTCTTTACCAACCCGGATATGCTGCACACGGGAATATTGCCGCACCATACCAACTGGACAGAGTTTTTCCGCAATTTACGCTTTGTGGTCATTGATGAGATGCATACTTACCGGGGAGTGTTTGGTTCGCATGTTGCGAATGTATTGCGCAGGCTCAAGCGCATTGCACACTTTTATGGAGCCAGTCCGCAATTCATTCTCACATCGGCAACGATTGCCAACCCGGTTGAACTGGCTGAGGGGTTAATCAATGCGTCAGTCAGCCTGGTGGATCACGACGGCGCAGCACGCGGTGAAAGACATTTCCTGATCTTTAACCCGCCGGTGATTGATAAGGCGCTTGGTTTGCGCAAAAGCGCCATCCAAGAGAGTGTGCGCCTGGCACAGGATCTGTTGAAACACAACGTGCAATCGGTAATCTTTGCCCGATCCAGACGCAGCGTGGAAATTTTGCTCAAGTACTTGCAGGAAAAAGAAACTGAAAGAGCAGCACGAAGCCTGACCGCGCTTCCACCTGATGCTCCCGTGGCTATCCGTGGATACCGGAGCGGGTACCTACCAGCCCAACGGCGCGAAATTGAAAAGGGTTTGCGGGATGGCAGTGTAAAAATGGTCGTTGCCACCAATGCACTTGAACTGGGCATAGATATTGGCGGGCTGGGCGCAGCGTTGTTGGTGGGCTATCCGGGCACGATTGCAAGTGTCACCCAACAAGCCGGACGCGCAGGCAGAGGTGATGCCGCTGCAATTTCGCTTTTGGTCGCCACCCCAAGCCCACTCGATCAGTTTCTGGCTCATCACCCCGAATATTTTTTCGCGCGTTCTCCTGAACAAGCGCTGATCAACCCGGACCATTTGTTGATTCTGCTCAACCATTTGCGCTGCGCATTGTTTGAATACCCCTTTGAAAAAGGGGAACTCTTTGGCAGTTTGGATGTGCATGAATTCATGGAATTTTTGAAGGAAAATAACGAGGCGCATCTTTCGGGCAATAAATATTTCTGGATGGCGGATGCTTACCCAGCAGCCGCTGTATCATTGCGCTCAGCTTCCCCATATAACATTATATTGCACAGCGAAGATGGCAATAGCCATCGGACAATCGGAGAAATTGACCTGGGGTCTGCCTACTGGATGGTTCATCCGCACGCCGTCTATTTGCACGAAGGCCAACAGTATTTTGTGCAGGATTTAAATTTGACCACCCACAGCGCCGCATTGATCCCGGTTGCACTGGATTACTTTACGGAAGCACTGAAAGAAACCAGCGTCAGCCTGGTGGAGTTGCAAGAAAGCGCCGCAATTGCGGGTGGTGAAAAAGTCTGCGGTGATCTGCAGGTCACTACACAGGTTACCGGGTTTCGCAAACGCCTGTGGTTTTCTGGCGAAAATATTGGGCAGGAGCCACTTGACTTGCCACCCAGCGAATTGCAAACCACAGGCTACTGGATCAAAATTGCAGTCGAGACAGTGGAAAAGCTTTCTCAAGACGGCCTGTGGACCAACGCATCAAACGATTACGGGCCTGATTGGCCGAAGATACGCGATAAGGTGCGGGAGCGAGATGGCTTCCGCTGCCAGGTTTGCAGCATTCCTGAAGGAGCAGGACAGCATGACGTACATCACAAAATACCTTTTCGCCAGTTTCGGGATGAAGGCGGGCGTATTCTACGCGAGCGCGCCAACCAAACAGAAAATCTAGTTACCCTGTGTACGGAATGTCACAAAAAAGCCGAACAAAATGTGCGAATGCGTAGCGGTCTGGCCGGACTTGCCAGCGTTCTGAGCCAACTAGCGCCGCTTTTTTTAATGTGCGACAGCGGCGATCTGGGGGTGTACTTTGATCCGCAATCAGCTTTCGCAAATGGACAGCCTGCCGTAGTACTCTACGATCTAGTTCCCGCTGGATTAGGGTTCAGCCGCAAACTTTTTGAGATGCATGATTTACTGGTATCACGTGCCCTGGAACTGTTAGTGGAATGTTCATGCGAAGATGGTTGTCCTTCCTGCGTTGGTCCAGCTGGCGAAAATGGCGTTGGAGGCAAACAGGAAAGTCTGGCCCTGCTGCGTGAGCTGGTCAGACCGGGAATACCTTTATTGCCTGGAAAAAGTGAGTAACGATTGGCCATCTGCTGAATAAATGCGCAGAGTGTCCTTGTCAATCTCAATCTTCAGTGTTCCATTCAAAGTTTCAAGCATTGCGCTTTCTTGCTGCATGAGTGAATCTGAACAGGCCATCATCGTCGACATTAGCGTTCCTGGCATAAGCTGCCCATTAGCATATTTATAATCACCTGAGAAACCGTTGCAGCCAGCATTACCGCTCATCCGGCCCTGGTTATCAAATAGCAGGCTGGCTTTGGAATCCGACACTGCAAGGGTGGGGTTGGCGACAGGGCCAAACGAGATCAATTTCCAACTTGTGCCATTCAACGTGGCAACCGGTTGAGCATTCCCACAAGCTGATAAAATAATCAGGCTCAAAAGCAGCAGGGGGAGCAAAAACAGGGGATTCTTTTTCATTTTTCCTCGTCAAATAAGTGATTACAGGCAAGACGCCGCATACTGGTAAAAAGTTCCTATCGAGAACAAGCTCGAGAATTGGCACCTACTTTCCTTCCAATTTTTAGAATAGGGATCAAACCAGGATTATCTTCAAACTTGAAAAATGTTTGAGCCCAAATAACAGTAAAATAAGGCCATGCCCTCTCTTTCCGACAAGCTCAAAACGCTGGGTGTCAAAGTTGGCACTTTTGAACTCAAAACGCCCTCACCCGAAGAATTACTCAAAACTCGCAGCCCACTTGAAGAGCAACTTGGGGGGCATTGGATTTCCACGCTCAGAGGCGAAACCTTTGTGGTGGAGCAGGTATTCCCGGCCGAGTACCGGCATGGCACGGCAGCCATCCTGCTGGAGGCACCGCTCAGGGCACTGGCTACATGGGCAAAGGATGAACGCATCAACAGCCTGCAGCTCTCGCAACTGGCCTTTTTAGATACTGAAACTTCAGGACTTTCAGGTGGAACAGGCACTTATGCCTTTATGGTGGGAGCCGGTCGATTTGTGGGCAATGAATTTCGGCTTTCCATTTTTTTCATGCAAGACCCAGCTGATGAACCTGCCTTATTGGAGGCACTGGCAGCTTTTCTGGCACCATGCGCCGGTCTGGTGACTTTTAATGGTAAAGCGTTCGATGCTCCTTTGCTGCGCACCCGCTACGCGCTCAACAGCATCCCCTGCCCATTTGATGGATTCGCGCATATTGATCTGCTGCCGCTGGCGCGCCGTTTGTGGCGCGACCGCCTGCCCAGCCGTGCGTTAAAATACCTGGAAGAACACATCATGTCAGCGCCGCGCAGCAGTGAAGAAGTGCCAGGCTATGAAATCCCCTGGCTTTATTTTGACTTTCTGCGCACAGGCGATGCCCGTGTGCTAAAAGGTGTGTTCTATCACAACGCCATGGATGTGGTTGCAATGGCTGGCCTACTGAGCCTTACTGCCGGGATGCTGGCTGACCCGCACGGCAGCGAACTGGAACACGGGCAGGATGTGATAGCCCTGGCAAAATTATTTGAAGACCTGAACCAGCTTGAGGATGCCGCCCTACTCTACGAACGCGGGCTTAAGACAAATTTGCCCGAAGCTGACTTCTGGCAGGCGATCCAGCGGCTCTCAACACTGCAACGCAGACGAGGTGACATCGAAACCGCCCTACGCCTATGGCAGCAAGCTGCGGCCGAAGGTCATATTTATGCGCATGTTGAACTCGCCAAGTATTTCGAACATACGCGCCGCGATCCAGCTGCGGCGCTGGAATGGACCATTTTAGCCTTACAACATGTAAAGAATGCAAACCTACCTGTTTACATCCGCAAACATTGGATGGATGAACTTGAACACCGCCTGCAACGCTTGAAACAAAAAGCTGGTTTAAGTTAATTCTTATTGACCAGATTTTAATGGATTGAAGGCTTTGAAATTTCTCTCGTTTCAAAAGACAACACACAGGATGCCATGAAAAAAACCAATCTCTTTCTCACTTGCCTGGCTCTGCTTTTACTGTCAGCCTGCAACATGCCCTTGCAATCGACTACACTCATCCCCACTGTAAATCCGGCTGAAAGCTCTGCTCCCTTGTCTACAATTTTTCCGACCGGTTTGCCATCCAACCTGCCTACTAGCGTTGCATCCATGCCAGGCCTTACCTCTACGACCTTACCAACTGATATTCCGCAAAATTTGCCGACACCCATCCCACTTTTCCGACTGGTAAGTCTAACCACTTCCACATCCGAAGAAAGCGGAAAAGCACCGGATTACACACTTAAGACCGAGATTCCAGTATTACAGGGCGTTGACGATCCGCGCGTTAAAAAATTCAATGAAGAAGTACTGCAAATCATTCAAACAGGCATCGACCAGTTCCGCCAAGAACTGGCTGCACAGCCTGCCACACCAATTGCTGGAGGCAGCTTTTACAGTGTTAAATATGAGTTGGTTTCACCAACAGGCAGCAACTTTCTTAGCCTGCAAATAATTGTTGAAGGTATGTCAGATGGGGCTGCGCACCCCTATCACGTCACATTATCTTATAACTACGATCTGGAAAAAGGCGAACAGATCACGGTGAACCAATTGTTTTTACATGGGGTAAACCCGCTGCAAACCATCTCGGATTTTTGCAAAGCTGAACTGGACAAACGGGATATCGGGTTCGATGGTTTTGGCGGCGGCGCAGAGCCTACCCCGGAAAATTATGCCGTCTGGAACCTGAGCAGCCAGGGACTTGTGATCGTGTTCAATGAATACCAGGTAGCCTCTTATGCCGCCGGACCACAGACAATCATCATCCCTTTTGAAGCGCTTGGCAATATTATCAAGCCCGGCAGCGCCCTTGCAGAAATGAAACAATAATGAACCAGCAAAAACCAACTCTGATCTTTGATTACGGTGCCGTGCTTCTGGAATGGGAGCCCCGGCTGCTCTTCCGCAAGATGTTTGCTGGTGATGAAGCAGCCATGGAACAGTTCATGCTCGAAATAGACTTCAACGAATGGAATCGGGAATTGGACCGAGGCTTACCCTATGCCCAGGGTGTGATTGAGCGTTCAGTGCGCTTCCCACAATATGCCGATTATATTAAAGCGTTTGATGAACGCTGGGAAGAAACGATTAATGGACCCATCCAACCAGTGGTGGATTTGCTATACAGGCTAAAAGAAAAAGGTTATGAACTGCACGGTTTGAGTAATTGGTCACCTGAAAAATTCAAACTGATGCGTACAAAATATGCTTTTTTTGACCTATTTGAATCAATGGTAATTTCAGGTGATGTGAACCTGATCAAGCCTGACCCGCGCATCTACGCTCTCTTATTGGAGCAAATCAAACGCCAACCCAAAGAATGCATATTCATTGATGACTCGCTTCCAAATATTTTTTCTGCCAAGGCGTTGGATTTTCAAACTATTCATTACCAATCCCCAAAACAGCTTAACGATGAACTGGCAAGCAAAGGAATTTACATTTAGCTCTGCTATGGTTTAGAGTTTCTCAAAAACCATCCAGCGGTATTCCACCAGGCCATTCTGCAGGCATTTTTGGAGAGCCATGCTGCCCAACATCGATGGAACAATCGGGTGCAGTCCCCAAAAAGGAAGAAAGATGTTCTCCAATATTTGGGCAGGCAGATCAGGAATTACCCGCAAGCGCAAATAAGGAGTAAGTAAACGGTTTTCAACCAGGCGAAGTTCAAAACGAGCAGCCATAGCCACCAAATCATCCTGGGAAATTAAATTCTTAATATACCAACCCCGCCTGTATAAATCCAGCCATTTCTCACGGCCCTGATCTGCGGGCGCTGCACCCGAAAAATCATCAATCAAAATTAACCGCCCACCCGGCTTTCCATCAACCGCCCCATGCAAGATTCGAGCAGCTTCAGCCATAAATCGTTCGGGTTCGAAGGCATGCACAAATGATTCAACTGCGTAAGCCAGGTGAAAACCATCTGTAAGCGGCAGGCGCTGAAAATCAGCCTCAACTATCAAACCATGTATTTTCCTCATGCGGAAAATTCTGCTGCCGATCTGCGCCTGGAGTGGGCTGATGGTAAGCCCAACCCCATAAGCATCAGGCTCAAGATCCGTTAAAAGGTAAAGCAATGTGGCACCTACACCACAGCCCATATCTGCGATCCCTAGTGTTTCACGCCCGTTAAATAAGTACTGTGCCTGTGCCAGGATGAGGGCATTGGCAGCATTGAGTGCCTGCTGCAGGTTGGCAACCCCATCCAACCACAAAGCCCGATGAATAGTTTGAACCTCTTTTCGAGAGCCAAAGCGCAGAAAAAGCTGCGTATTGCGATCGTAATAAGCCCGGATCGGATCAATAGAAGACATTTAGTTATTATAATTGCTTCCACCGCATGTCATCGAGCACCAATGGTTCCAAATCCCAAAAACAATTGCTTCCAACGGCAAAAAACCGTATAGTCATTAAAGCCATTCATCAACACATAATAATCAAGGAGTTCATATGACAACATTCCCTGAATACAGCAATTATGACGGTCTCGGCCTGGCAGAACTGATAAAAAAGAAAGAAATAAGCGCCGCCGAACTGGTCGAAGCCGCGATCGAGCGCATCGAAGCGCATAATCCAAAGCTAAACGCTGTCATAACCAAAATGTATGACTCAGCCCGGAAAAGCGCAAAAGAACCGTTGTCGGATGGAGCCTTTGCGGGTGTGCCTTTCCTGGTCAAGGATCTGCTGGCTACGATCGCAGGTGTGCCCACCGCCAACGGGAACCGCTTGTGGAAAGATATTCCCGCCAGTGTGGATAGTGAACTGGTGAAGCGTTGGAAAAAGGCCGGTGTGCTCATTTTGGGAAAAACGAATACACCTGAATTCGGTCTTACCCCCTATACTGAGCCATTGACCTTCGGTGCAACTCATAACCCCTGGGACCTTACTCGTACTCCCGGCGGGTCATCGGGCGGATCAGGCGCATCAGTGGCGGCACGCTTTGTGCCAATGGCCTCTGGCGGCGATGGCGGCGGCTCCATCCGAATCCCGGCTTCGGCTTGTGGTATTTTCGGATTCAAACCGACTCGCGGGCGCACACCCACCGGACCGACCATTGGCGAGGCCTGGCATGGATTTGCCATTGAACACGTACTCACCCGCTCAGTTCGCGATTCCGCTGCAATGCTGGATGCCACCCAGGGCGCGGATAGCGGAGCGCCTTACTTTGCACCCCATCAACTGCGCCCCTACCTGCAAGAAGTTGGCACCAACCCTGGCAAGTTACGCATCTCGTATAGCGGCAAGCCGTTACTTGGCAAGAACGTACACTCAGATGTGCTTAAAGGATTGGAAGAAACCGTCAGCCTGCTAAAAGGTTTAGGGCATGAGTTGATAGAAGCTGCCCCGAAAGTGGATAGTGATGCATTTTCCCTGGCTTTTGTCACCGTTCTGGCGGCCGAATTACGCGCCGATATTGTAGAGGCCGCCCGGGTGGCCCACAAACCTATCTCGGTCAAAGATTTTGACAGTACAAGTTTTGGATTGGGGATGCTGGGCAAAGCAATGAGCGCACAGGAGTATGCCAGTGCAGCACGTTACTTACAAACATCGGCAAGGGAAATAGCGCGCTTCTTTGATGGGTACGATCTGCTTCTCACCCCGACACTCTCTCAACCCCCAGTAAAGATTGGTTCACTTCAACCTTCTGCCACCGAAAACACATTAATCAGCTTATTAGGCAGCATTGATGCAGGTTGGCTGCTCAAAGCCCTTGGAGTGATAAAACCACTGGCCGCCCAAACCTTTGAATTTGTTCCATGGACAGCGGTTTTCAATGTCACTGGACAACCAGCCATGTCGGTGCCACTGTACTGGAACACGGAAGGTCTGCCGATTGGCATGCACTTCGTGGGCAAATTCGGCGATGAGGCTACGCTGTTCCGTCTGGCCGGGCAGTTGGAACAAGCCAGCCCCTGGGCTTCAAAAGTTCCAAACGGGTTCCAGCTTTAGGATTTGAAACGGAAGGATGGGATAGTTCTGAAAGTCAGCCCCTCCTTCTATCCATAAATACAATGATCACAGAAATAGTTGCCAAAAGTCTGCTCACCAGTGTCAAACAGCCCGACCCATGGTTTGGGCAAAAATACAACTTCAATTTGTACAGGGGGTGCCAGCACCAATGTATTTATTGTGATTCGCGCTCGGAATGCTATCAGATCAAAAACTTTGCCGATATTCAAGTAAAGACCAATGCCATTGAACTGCTGGATTCTGAACTGCGCCGCAAACGGATCAAAGGCACCATTGGAACCGGATCCATAAATGACCCTTACATGCCGGTGGAAGCGCAGCGCAGGTTAATCGGCCGAGCACTGGAGGTAATTGCCAGGCACGGATTTCCAGTACACATCATTACGAAGGGCACGCTGGTTCTGCGAGATCTGCCCACCTTGCAAGATATCCAGCGCACTTGCGGGTATGCGGCAGTCAGCATAACCATCACTTGTGCCGATGATGAACTGGGCAAACAGGCGGAGCCGGGTGCGCCATCCGTTTCAGAGCGTTTTGCGGCCATGGAGAAACTTTCTTCAGCGGGCATTTTGACCGGCGTGACGATGATGCCGGTGCTGCCATTCATTGGTGACAACCTGCAGAACATACGCAGCATTGTACAAAAATCAGCAGACAGCGGAGCAAAATATATTATTGCTTCCTACGGCGTCACATTACGTGACCGCCAGCGCGAATATTTTTACCAACAGCTTGAACAAAAATTTCCTGGTTTAAAAATGCAGTATCTGAACACCTTTGGAGGCCGCTATTTTGCACCTTCACGGGATGCAAAAAAGTTGGAAACGCAATTCCAGGAATTATGCGCAACCTACGGTATAGCCGTACACATGCCAATGTATGAGCCTAATGTGGCCAAGCAGCCACTTCTCTTTTAGACAATCAAATGAGATTGCCATGGAACGCGCGATTCAAGACACTGTGAACATGTGAGATTCTTAGCATTTGTAAGAAGTGATGACCGAAAACGATGACTGGATAATGTGTATGGATGACCTCAGGTTGGAAAACTGGCAAGTAGTCACCTTTGTACCACTGCACGAATCGGGCTGGCCTGAAATAAGGGTGTTAAAATTGGCGGAAGTTATTTTCTAGTAAAGAAAGTAATCGGTCTGGACAATGTATCCGAACTTGCAGAAATTTAATGCAACCTTTCCAGCGTTGGAACATCCAAAGATAAAATCCATTATCCTGAGGAAACCATGCCCAAAAGAAACACTCACCAACGCTCCAACGCCAACTCATTTTCAGGTTTTCTACGCCGTCCTACCGTTCAGATCGGCATTGTAGTGATTGCCGTTGTGGTAATCGCACTGATCGCGCTTTCTGGAAGCAAGAAGATAGATGCGGCTAACCTGCCCACTGAAATTAACAGTGCGCAGGCATACCAGCTTTACCAGAACAATTCAGCTGTTTTTGTCGATGTGCGCGAACAATCTGAATGGGATTCATTTCATATCCCCAATACAACCCTTATTCCTCTTGGGGAACTGCCCAACCGACTGAGTGAAGTTCCAAAGGATAGGCCAATTGTTGTGGTTTGCCGTTCCGGGAACCGCAGTCAATCTGGACGAGATATTCTCAAACAGGCTGGTTACACCGATGTAAAAAGTATGGCAGGCGGTGTAACCGATTGGAAAACACAGGGCTTTCCTATTCAACCATGAAAGTGAATCAAAACGGCCTGCAACAACGACAGGCCGTTTTGATTCACTTTCATTTATTTTTTCAACAATACACCCAGATCAGAATATATCTCATCCGGCTGTTGATCGGATGTCCAGGTCATTTCCAATCTGCCTTGCTTATCCAGAACCATCAAAGTGGCGGTATGTTCCACTTCATAATTTTCACTTGTATCCGGTTCGCCAAGTTTGTAATAGATCCCAAAATCTTTTGTGCCCGCATCAATTTCTGCCTGTGAACCAGTCAACCCAACAAAATCGGGCCCGAACTTGCGGGCATAAGCACCTGCTATGTGCGGCGAATACGCACGTAATCCACGGATACAAAAACCACCTGTACACTACCAGAAATGTTGCCAAGCTGGTTAAGGTCTTGGCTTAATTTTGCCATTGTGGCCGGGCAAACATCCTCGCAGTTGGTAAAGCCAAAAAAGAGTGTGGTAACTTTACCTTAAAAATCTGCCAGGCTTACACGTCCGTCAGATCCATTGAGCGTAGAATTGGCCATTTGCTTGGGCGGATCGATTATCGCCACAAATAACATAGATGGCAGGGTGTACTGATAAACAGCAAATCCAACCACCAATTAAGCCACCATGGCAGCAAAAAAGATATTTCTACGGTCCATGCCATTCTTCCAAAAGCGTTCTTTTGGCCATTTATAACCTATTTTCGTGCCAGTTGCCATGCCACCGCTTACAAAGACTATATATCAAAACAGGGATTGACCCGTGCAAAATTACCTCTTATAATTGAAAATGATTTTCAATAAAGAGGTGAAATGAGCGCTGAAAGTTGGTTGGCCGCCCTATCTGAAAATGGCTACCGCCTTACGGAGGCACGCCGCGCAGTGGTGGAAATCGTTGCCATCAGCTCACGGGCAATGACCCCGCTGGAGGTATTTGATTCTGCACGCACCACTCATCCTGAACTTGGGCTGGTGAGCGTTTATCGTACCCTGGAAAAACTGGAAGAATTACATCTTATTCAGCGCGTGCACCAACCAGAAGGCTGCCAGGCATTTATTACGGCCAGTCAGGGACACCAGCATATGCTGTTATGTCAGAGTTGCGGGAAGGTAACTTTTTTTGAAGGTGATGATCTTGAAAATCTGATAAATGTCATTTCCAATAAGACTGGCTACTCAATAAAAGAACATTGGCTGCAACTTTTTGGATTGTGTGCCCAATGCCATACTCAGGAACATGTCATACCACAAGCGAGCTAATCCATGTGCATTTTCTGCGCTGCAATACCTGTCGCTGGAGCCGTAGGCGCCAAGCTAAACGCCGACCAGAATCGCAATAACAATTCAAGTGACGCGAAAACCAAAAAACCGATATCCGTCATCACTACCGGTGTAATTGTTATGTTGCTAACCAGTTCTGTTATCTATCACACAACCATGTTCGGCAAGTAAGCGAGACGCTGACTTGCAAGTCTAATAATTATTTAATTTGGAACCATCCATGACTCACACACCTCACCGTTTGGAAGTTGAAAATATCAGCGTTGCCTACGGGGATAAGACTGTACTCCAAAATCTAAGCTTTCAGGTGCCGCACGGCGCGAGAATTGCTGTTGTAGGTCCAAATGGTGCTGGAAAATCGACCCTTTTCAAAGCGCTTGTTGGGTTATTACCGCTTCAATCAGGCCAAATCGTGATCCATGGCAAAACGCTGGGCCACCACAAAGACTGCGTGGCTTACATACCGCAACGAGAAGAAGTGGATTGGCGGTTTCCGGTTACTGTCAACGATGTAGTAATGATGGGACGCTTCAACACGCGCGGCTGGTTTGCTCGCCCCAATCGCGACGATCGCGAGGTTGTAAAACGCAGTTTGGAAGAAATGAAAATTTCTGAATTAAGCTATGTTTCGATAAGCGACCTATCGGGCGGCCAGCAGCAGAGAGTTTTCCTGGCTCGCGCCATTGCCCAGGAACCTCATATCTTGTTAATGGACGAACCATTTAACGGCGTTGACGTAACCACCCAGGAAGCAACCATCAACCTGCTCGACCATCTACGCGCCAGGCAGGTAACCGCTATCATCTCGACCCATGACTTGAACCTTGCCGCAACGCGCTTTGAAACGGTACTACTTATCAATAAAACCCTGGTGGCGTATGGTCCTGCCCAGGAAGTGTTGACCCAGGAGAATTTACTCAAGGCATTTGGCAGTTCCTTGCTGATAATGGAAAACGGCAGCATGTTGGTGGATGAATGCTGCGAACCCGAATAAGCCACTATCCTGAGTTAATATCGGGATTATTCGACAGAATCAGGATCTCGCATGGTATTTTTAGAATTATTTCTTAAACCCTTGAATTATGCCTTTATGCAGCGCGGAATACTAGCCGGTACGATGGTCGGCATCCTGTGCGCAGTGATGGGTACGTATGTTGTTCTGCGCGGTATGGCCTTTCTAGGTGACGCGCTGGCACATGCGATAATGCCCGGTGTGGCGCTTGCTTATTTATTGGGAGGAAATTTGCTGATAGGCGCTTTGATCGCCGCCGCGGCGATTGCCCTCGGTATCGGTTATTTTTCCAGGCAGGGTACCATCAAGGAAGACACAGCCATCGGCATATTATTTGCCGCTGCGCTCTCCCTGGGCGTGGCAATGATTTCCTCGATTCGCAGCTATGCAGTAGATCTCAGTCATATCATGTTTGGAAACGTACTGGGCGTTTCAACAGCTGATCTTTGGTTAACTTTCGGATTGGGTTTTCTAGTTTTGCTAACTGTGTTGCTACTCTACCGGCCTTTTATGGTCATCTCATTTGACCCGGTGCTGGCAGCCACCCTGCGCATGCCTGCAGAGTTACTGCGAAATATCATGCTGCTGCTGTTGGCGCTGACCGTTGTCATCTCATTGCAAACCGTAGGAGTTGGGTTGGCAGCTGCCATGCTGGTTACTCCGGCTGCAACAGCTTACCTGCTCTCTCGCCGCCTGGCGCCCATGATGTTCATTTCAGCGGCCATTGGAGCAATATCTTCCCTGGTAGGGTTGTATCTAAGCTATTACTTGAACATTGTCTCCGGTTCAGCGATCGTACTGACCGCAACAGCAATATTCATGCTGGTTTTTCTAGTTAAACGTGGAAAAAGGTAAGGATGATATCACTTCCAAGAGAGTCACCCTGGCGGAAGCTCCCAGTTTCGCACGGACATTACTCATAATGAAATCAATTATCCTTGCATATGCGCAAACTTTAATCCTGGCCTCGCTTTTTGTTTTGCTATTAACTTCCTGCTCCCCGATTCTTGCCAATTTATCCACAGATCCGCAGCCTATAAAAAGCTACATATTTGTCACAGCAAACCCGCAGCCTACAGCTACTCCCTTTCAGCCAGTGCGCATAACGCCAACCCAATTGCCAACCCTGACCGCTTACTCAACTTCCACCCAGGTTCCAACAAATACACCCATTCCTACACAGACCGAGCCCATTCCACCAACCGACATTCCAAGCGTCACACCGCCAGCTGCCCCAACCTCGCCGCCGCCAGCAGCAGTGGAGCGGCCTCAATATTCCATCTCTCTTCTTTTTGATTATGCCGGCCACGCCGCTACGGTCAGCGAAACGGTTATTTATCCTAACCGCTCGGGAGAGGCTTTATCGACCATCAACCTGGCAGTCAATTCAAATTTATGGTCAGGGGTTTTTGCGCTGCAAACAATATCGATCAATGACCAGACCTGGGGTAATTACTCACTCACAGGACAATGGCTAACGATCAATCTAGATATGCCGCTTCAACCAGGTCAGGCCATAAAAATAGGTGTAGGATACCAGTTAACACTGCCTTACAGCTCAGCAAAATTTGAAAACTTCGGCTATACCGCACGCCAGACCAATCTGATTGATTGGTATCCTTTTGTGCCTCCTTATAAAAATGGCCAGTGGTTACTGCCAGACCCCTACCCTTATGGCGAAAATCTGGTTTACGAAAAAGCTGACTTCCGCATCAATCTGACCTTTGCTGATCCAGCCAACCAACCTGTGGTGGCAGCCTCAGCGCCATCCACACTTGAAAACGGCAACCTGGTTTACAAGCTGAACAATGCGCGCAATTTCACCATTTCTGCCAGCTCAGATTACCTGGTAAGCAGTGCAGATGCCAACGGAGTGACCATCTACAACTATTATTTTCCTTCCGATGCAAACGCCGCCGCAATGGTGCTTGAATTAACACGGATGTCTGTCAACACTTACAGCACAGAATTTGGCAACTACCCACATACCACCCTGACCGTTTGTGAAACCGATCTTAACGATGGACTGGAAACAGATGGATTGTACTTTTTGGCAAGCAGTTTCTACCGCGCCTACGATGGCTCGGTGACCAACAACCTTTCTACCATTGCCGTTCATGAAACTGCCCACCAATGGTGGTATGGCGCAATAGCCAACAACCAGGCTACAGAACCCTGGCTGGATGAGGCTCTTGCCACTTATAGCGAACATGTGTTCTATGAGGATAACTATCCCAGTTTGTTAAACTGGTGGTGGAATTTTCGCATTTACTCCCACAGTCCCAGTGGAGCAGTGGATTCACGCCTATATGATACCGGCACCTTTCGCGGTTATGTCAACGCCGTTTATTTCGATGGCGCTATTTTCCTTCAGTCTTTGCGCGATCGGATTGGTGATGATGCCTTCTTCGCTTTTCTCCGCGATTATTTCACACGCAGCAACGGCCGCATTGTCACGGCCGATGATTTTTTTGCCATTCTGGATTTGCACACCAGCACCGATATCTCTGATTTGACCAACAAATTCTTTTTGTACCGGTAATTTTTTGAAAAAAGAAAATTTTAGACGAACTGCCTATACTTGTTTGCTGTTGTTTGCCATGAGCAGTGTTATAAGCGCATGCGCCCAAATACAATTCCCTGGGATTGTCACCATACCAGCACCAGGACTGACACGCATCGCTGCACCCGCCAGAACCCAAATTCCATCTGCCACAGCCACCCAGCAGCTGAACACTCAAAATCACACTGCGCTCCCAAGCCTGCCATTGCCGCCTACTTCTCAACATGCACCTCGCAGCCTGCCCAATTACACAATCGCCGCACTCATTGATTACGAAAACATGACGATGGATGTACAACAGGAAATCGATGTCCCGAACCCGAGCAAATCGACAATAACTGAGATGCTTTTAGGAGTCCAACCCAACCGCATTCCCGGTGTTTTTGAGTTGGTCGAACTTCGCTATAACAATCAAACTGTGAACGACTACACGCTGGAAGGCCAGTGCTTACAATGGAAACTAACTAATCCGTTCCTTGCTGATCAGACCGCCCGTATCAGTGTACATTACCGCCTAAACCTTCCAACCATAGAACAGGGTGATCCAAACCTGATGCGCCCACAAATTTTCGGTGTGACTCCCCGCCAGATTAACCTCACAGATTGGTACCCAATGCTGGTTCCTTACAAAGATCCTGACGGTTGGCTGCTGCATGATCCCTGGGCCTACGGTGAGCACCTGGTCTATCCGTCGGCCAATTTCGATGTTACCCTTCGCTTTACTGATCCTACGGACGTACCAGAGATCGCGTCCAGCGGGGCAAATCAACCTGGTACGGATGGCAGCCATTACATCTTACAAAATGGACGCGATTTTGTTTTCGCCATGGGTAAACAAATGAAATCCAAATCCGATCGCGTTGGAAATGTCACAGTAAACAGTTTCTATTACCCAGGCAGCGAAAACGCCGGACAGGCAGCTTTGGATACCACCCTGCAAGCCGTCAAAACTTACAGCGCGCTGTTCGGCAATTATTCGCATCAAACATTAACAGTGGTACAAGGCGATTTTAATGATGGTATGGAGTTTGACGGCCTGTATTATCTTAGCAATTCGTTTTATGATCAATACGATGATAGTCCCAAAAGCTTTCTGGTGACTGTTGCCGCGCACGAAACCAGCCACCAATGGTGGTTTGGGCGCGTGGCAAACGATCAAAATAACGAGCCCTGGATGGATGAGGCTCTGGCGACTTATTGTGAAAAACTCTTTTACGAGAAAAACCACCCCGAAGCACTCGATTGGTGGTGGGCATATCGAATAGATTTTTACCAGCCCGAAGGGAAAATCGATGGCAGCGTCCCTTCCTACGGCGGATTTACGCCTTATACAAACGCCACTTACCGCCAGGGAGCGCGTTTTTTTGATGAACTTCGCCAGCAAATTGGCGACGAGACCTTTTATGCTTTTCTAAAGGATTACGCAGCCCAGATGGATGGAAAAATAGCCAACTCAGCTGATTTTTTCCGAATTTTGAGCGAACATAATCCGGCAGATGTTTCAACCCTGGAATCCAAGTATTTCTCAAAATAGAGGCAAACCGGTGATCTCGTATAATCTCCGCTGCCAACAAACCCATAAAATTCTTCAACTGGAATAAATTAACTAGAACCCATGAAAATCCTTTTTGCACGCCATGGGGAGAGTCTGGCAAACACCCTGCATATTATTTCCAACAGTGATCTGCCGCACCCCCTGACCGAAAACGGCCGCATCCAAGCCACGATTCTAGCGAGAAGGCTGGAATCCCGTGGAATCACCAGTATTTATACCAGCCCGGTTCTGCGCGCCCTGCAAACTGCAGAAATAGTGGCTGGGCAACTATCCGGTGGAGCAGCTCACTCACGGCTGGAAGTTAATATCAGCCCAGGATTGAGCGAATATTATTGCGGTGTGCTCGAAGGGCGCGGAGATGAACAGGCTTGGAGCATGCACAACCGCTTTTTTCATAATTGGCTCGGTGATGTAGGCAAAAGCCGTGATGAGTCCCCGGCAGGCGGTGAAACATTCGGAGAAATCCGCGCACGCTTGAAAGAATTTGTCAACACACTTCTGAAGAAATATGGGGAAGACAACAACGTTGAAATTCTCTGCGTCAGCCACGGAGGTACGCTTAGAGTTGGCTTGCCCGGACTACTAACCAATCTTGATTTTGATTTTACGCAAACACACGGTCTAGGGCATACCGAAATTATTGAAACGGAGATCCGTGCAGGTGCGCTTATGTGTCTATCCTGGGGGGAACACGCTTTCCCCTTTCAAATCTGAAAATGAAATTAGCCAAAAAACTGCCAGTCTAACCAGGATTGTGATATTAATCAGGCTGGACAGAACAGGCAAAGTATAATAAGGCCTTATTCATTTCCAGCATTAAAGTTAATCCCAACACTAAATATTCTCATCCTTGAGCTAAAAAATGACTCTGCGTAGAAAAATTTTACTGGCTTTGTTAAACCTTCCTGTAATCCTGTTTCTTATCGTTCTGGTCAGACCAGTACAGGCAGTTGATCAACACAATGAGATCGAGCTGCTTTTTCTGATTACTGGACTTCCGATCATGTTGTTTAATTACCTGGAATGGACCGATCCACAATTCTTGGATCAGCTTTTTGGCGCTTCCAAGCTTTCATCATCCCTGAGCTCTTTGCTTTCCCAAACAAACGGTGTCTTGGGTAGATTCATTCCGAGAAAATTGCTTTTCTGGCAATTCGCTGCCATTATGGTTTGTGTGCTGGTTGTTGGGTTTGCTCTTGGAGCAGGGGTCCTATTTTTTGTATTGAAACCAAGCCCTGAAACCGCCATTACAACAGAAATGGCCAGACCTACCCTAACCAGGTCCGCGGACTCAACACCCGTAAAAACCAGCACACCAGAATCAAACGTAAAGATGCAAACAGAATCTGCTGCAACTGTGGCACCGAGTAAGACCGTGGAAATTTCACCACTCATTGCCGGAACAGCCACGGCCACCGTCACTGCCCTGCCTGTAGTTACCACAGACTCCAATCGTTGTGGATCTTCCACATCAATACAGCTCACCACTATCCGGACCGGAATTAAACTATTAGATTCCACCAATGACATTAAAACCGGTTACCTGGTCAAATCAATTGCACTCGATGAACTGTGGTTTTTTGCTGCCAAAGTTTACGGTGAAAATTTCGATGGAGGTGTTTCAGTTGAGCCAGCAGTCTGGTCTTTTTTTGAAAAGAATGGCACTCCTTACAATATTTACGCGGTCAACGATATCGCCTATCAATATTCAAATTTTCCACCCAGTCAGGATGCCAACCCACCTCTAAATATGCAAATAGATGGCGCCAACATTGCGTATGAATGCGCAGTAAATGGCGAATGAAAGTGAGCTGCACCTTTGATAACAACCCCAAACCTTGATGATGGCGAACAAATCTGCGAAATAGCGCTCCGCACTGGTATGTTTACAGAAGAAGAAGTGCAGTGTGTAAATGATATCTGGCAGCAATATGTGCAATTTGGTATTCAAGCCAGTGGTTACACTTTTTTTGTCGAGAAAGAAACCAAGAATGTGCTGGGTTTTGTGTGTGTGGGCCCACGCCCGCTCACAGATCGGGTGTATGATCTGTATTGGATAGCAGTTGACACCGATGTGCAGCGTAAAGGTGTTGGTAAAAGACTTTTGAAAAGGGCAGAAACAGAGGTACGCTCTTCTGGGGGACGTATACTGGTCATCGAAACATCCGGAACACCAAAATATGCTGGCACGCGCTGCTTCTACGAATCCAGTGGATACCTTCATGAAGCGACTTTGCGCGATTTGTATGCGGATGGCGATGATTTGTACATCTACACGCAGCGCATGGATGTAACTGGGTAATATTTTTCCTGGTCACTTATAGGAGTTTTATGGATCAAATTATGCAAGGCAAAACCATCCTGGTGACAGGCGGAACCAATGGAATTGGCCTGGCAGCTGCCAGAGAACTGGCCCGCATGGGTGCCAAAACGGTGCTAGTCAGCCGCAGTGCAGATAAATGTGCCGCTGCAACATCTGCAATCAAAAATGAGACCGGCAATGAACAAGTGGATTTCATCGTTGCTGATTTATCAAGCAAAGCAGGCGTTCAGCATACAGCCCATGAATTCAAAAAACGCTACACCCGTTTACACGTGCTATTAAATAATGCCGGCGCAATGTATATGTCCCGCCAGGTTTCCGCAGATGGCATTGAGATGACCATTGCGCTAAATCATCTTAGTTATTTTCATCTAACTATCCTGTTGTTGGATGTTTTGAAGGCCAGTGAAGCGGCCCGATTGGTGAATGTATCATCAGATGCGCACCGCGGTGGGAAAATTAACCTGGGAGATCTGCAACTTTCCAGGGGATACAGCGGTTTTGGAGCATATTCACAATCCAAACTGGCCAACGTACTTTTTACTTATGAGCTCGCTCGCAAGTTGCAAGGTACAGGTGTCACCAGTAATGCGCTTCACCCAGGATTTGTCAATACGGGTTTTGCCAAAAACAATGGTAGTCTGTTCAGACTGGCAATGAGGCTGCTCAGCCCTATGCAAAAGAAAGTTGATAACGGCGCATTAACCAGCATTTATCTTACATCTTCGCATGAAGTCGAAGGGGTCTCTGGAAAATATTTTACGGATTGCAAAGCGGTCGAGTCTGACCCGGCTTCGTATGATCAGAATACTGCAGAAAAACTATGGCAATTAAGCCTGGAAATGATCGCTTGAAACAAGCCTTAAAGTCACCAAGACCCTGCAGCCGACTTTAAGGCATGCAGGGTTCTTTTTTATTCAAATCACAAACAAGGCATGGCCAAAGGCATTGTCGTTCGGGGCCGGATACCACCTATAGATTGGCTTGGTTGGATTCTTTCATTTTCTTAAGGCAAAACGGGGGTAAAATAAAATCTTGCATATTTTTTATTTTCAGGAATCAGATGTCCATCATCCCATCCCCCGCTGAATTCACCATCCAACGCCCTGCCTTTGCACGCAATAACGCTGTCAGTTGGATATACTCACATGCCAGCCAACACTGGGGCATCATCATCATTTTGCTGGTCGGCGCATTTGGCAACGCAGCCCTGGCCGCCGTGGTGCCTCTCCTGGTTGGAGATGCCTTTAATGCCATGCTCCAATCCATTCCAGATACAGGGGTTCTGCTCCCATTGGCACTTATCATTGGCGGAACGCAAATCCTGCGAGGGGTATTACAACTGGGACGCAACTTTGGCGCGGAACTGCTTGGGCAACGGCTCGAACGCGAAATTCGCGATGAAATGTATATTTCACTGCTTGGTAAAAGCATGACATTCCACAGCCTGCAGCCGGTAGGCGATACCATGGCACGCGCCACCAATGATGTACGTGAAGTGAATCTGATGTTTAGTCCTGGCATCAACCTGGTAATTGGCTCGTTCTTTTTCCTGATCATGCCCATTATCGCTGCGCCACGCTACCATATAAGCCTGTTACTTACCCCGGCGATCTTCGCCATTTTATATTTTATTGTATTGGTACACTATCTTAAAAACTTGCAACCCATCTCTGATGAAGTACGCGCATCTTTTGGAGATATGAATTCGCACCTCTCAGAATCTCTCGACGGAGTGGAAACAGTAAAAAGCGCAGCACAGGAAAACGCCGAAGTAGAGCGGTTTGTAGTCAACGCTAAAAGAGTACGCGATGCATTCATCTTACAAGGTGACACAGAGGCGCGTTTTGTAGCCTTCCTTTTGTACGGTCTGGCCATCGCCGCAGGTTTAACCCATGCACTTCTGCTCTTTCGGCAGGGTTTGCTTAACACTGGACAGGTCATCGGTTATTTTGGCTTATTGCGCATGCTTGATTTTCCCACTTTCACATCCACCTGGGCATACACCCAGGTTTCCATGGGACTTTCCAGTGCTCGGCGCATTCTGGAATTGATGAACCGTGAAGACAACCTGGATCAAAATACCGCCGGACGAGATGAAACCATGCGGGGTGAGATTGAGTTCCGCAATGTGACATTTGCCTATCCCGGCGCTGATGAACCCATCCTGGATGGCATTTCATTTAAGGTTAAATCCGGGCAAACTGTTGCCATTGTTGGACAGACCGGCGCGGGTAAGACCTCACTGGCAAAACTTGTCAATCGTACATACGAGATCAGCAGTGGTCAAGTTTTGGTGGATGGTGTGGATGTGCGCGATTGGAATATGGCATCACTGCGTTCACAAATTTCAATCATTGAGCAGGATATTTTTCTGTTTTCGCGCTCAATCAGCGACAATATTGCGTTTGGAAAACCAGGAACAACACAAGTTGCGGTGGAAGAGGCTGCAAATGCAGCCCAAGCGCACGATTTCATCCAGACCTTTGAAAACGGCTATGAAACAGTGATTGGAGAACGCGGCGTCACTCTCTCTGGCGGCCAACGCCAGCGGCTGGCGCTCGCACGCGCTTTTCTCACTGACCCTCGGATTCTGATTCTGGACGACTCAACTAGCGCTATCGATTCTGCCACTGAAGATAAAATTCAGCGTGCTATCTCTGCCGCTGCAAAAGACCGCACCACATTGCTCATCACCCACCGTCTTAGCCAGATACGCTGGGCAGACCTGATCGTGGTAATTCGCAAAGGCAAGGTGGCGGCTATGGGCAATCATGACGAGCTGCTAAAGACATCCGAAGCTTACAGCCGCATTTTCCGCGAATAGCCAGAGATAAGGGAACCTAAAATATGGGCTTTTTTGCCGGTTTGAACAACGAAAAATACGATCGCCAGTATTCTGACAGCGTACTGGTACGACGCATGGTAGGTTATTTTTCCACACAAAAAAAACGCATGGGTATGATTGTCGGTCTGGTGGCGGTGATGGCAGCGCTAGGAGCGGCGCTGCCGGTAATCGTTAGCCGCATCATGGACCTACTTAAAAGCCAACCCACCCCGCAAGCCATCGCAATTGTTGGCATTGGGATGAGCGCGATTGCCTTTCTTAACTGGGGATTGAACTGGATGCGGCGCAGCTTAACTGTTCGCGCTGTTGGAGACGTAGTACTGGGATTGCGAACGCGCGCTTTTGCCGCAGCAGCAGAACATGACCTCTCTTTTTACGACCAGTTTTCTTCAGGGAGAATCGTGAGTCGCATTACCAGTGATACCAATGACTTTGGTCAGCTGGTGGTCATCGTAACAGATGTCGCATCTCAAATTGTACAAACTGTTATGCTGGGGTTTGTTCTTGCGCGCACTGAATGGCGGTTATTTCTGGTTATGCTGGCATTTATGCCGGTAGTTTTTGCCATTGCAATGGGATTTCGTAAACTAGCCCGCACCGTCACTAAGCACGGCATGCAAGCAATGGCAGATGTCAATGCCACAATCAAAGAAACCGTAAGCGGGATTGCTGTTGCAAAAAACTTCCGCCAAGAGAGCAGTATTTTCGATAGTTTTGATGTTGCCAACCAACAGGCATATAAAGTTAATGTGCGACGCGGTTTTGTGCTTTCCCTTGTCTTTCCAGTACTCAATGCCACCAGCGGCATCTTTGTGGGTATCCTTGTTTATGCAGGTGGCTGGAGTGCAGCGCTGGGCATCGTAACGGTTGGCGCATGGTACCTATTTATTAATTCGCTCGATTATTTCATGTTTCCTATTTTAAATCTTACTTCTTTCTGGGCCCAAATTCAGAGTGGTTTGTCAGCCGCCGAGCGGGCCTTTGCATTGATCGATGCTGATCCCAATGTGATTCAATTGGATAAAGTGAAGGTTTCTACTCTTAAGGGCGATATTGTCTTTGAAAAATTAAACTTCCGCTATACAGATAAAGAACCCATCCTGAGTAATTTCACCCTGCATATTAGTCCGGGCGAAACACTGGCTCTCGTGGGTCATACTGGTGCGGGGAAATCTTCAATTGCCAAGTTAATTGCACGATTCTACGAATTTCAGGAAGGCCAATTGTTGATCGACGGGCAGGACATCCGCACTTTTGACCTGCAAGATTACCGCCGACAGCTTGGGATCGTGTCTCAAGTGCCATTCCTTTTTTCGGGTACAGTGGCCGAAAACATCCGTTACGCAGCCCCAAATGCTAACGATACTGCGATCACAAGCATGGCACGACGGATTGGTGACGGAGAATGGCTGGAAACCTTATCCAATGGCTTACAAACTGAGGTGGGCGAGCGAGGGGCGCGGCTTTCGATGGGCCAACGCCAACTTGTAGCACTTATGCGCGTTTTGGTCCAAAAACCAGCCATTTTTGTTCTTGATGAAGCCACCGCCAGCATCGACCCATTCACTGAATGGCAAATCCAGCAGGCACTCAACCTCATTCTGATTAACACTACCAGCATCCTGATAGCGCACCGGCTGTCAACAGTCAAAGCCGCTGACAGAATCGTAGTCATGCGCACAGGTGCCATCATCGAACAGGGCAGTCACACGGACTTGCTAAAGCAAGCTGGTCACTACGCCGAGTTATACAACACTTACTTCAGACACCAGTCATTGGATTATCGCCCGCCAGGATTAGATGACCGTTTGGCTGCCAATCAAACAGTGCAATTCTAAATTCCTTCCCCGAACCGGGTCAAATTGTGTAGAAATTGTCGATAATCTATTGAAATCTATGGATATTATTGGTTAGGAACAACTTAATCGACTAAACTACGTAGATTGAAAAGGAACAAAACACGTGTGAATGCCTGGATTAATTTATGGCAAGAATTCATCCTGCTCTTTAAAAATGGTCAGATCCCGGAATGGGGTTACTGGTCGTATTTAGCATTGGCACTGTTGGTGGCAGTAGAAGGTCCCATAGCCACATTATTGGGCGCTGCGGCAGCATCTGCTGGTGCGATGCGTCCACAACTCGTTTTTTTAGCCGCAACAGCAGGTAATCTGACAGCTGATACTCTTTGGTACGCCATTGGATATATGGGTAAGATTGAATGGCTTTATCACCTGGGCGAGCGCACCGGTATCAACCGCAACCGCATCGAACACATGCAATTCATTATTAACAAACATGCGATAAAGGTATTATTCTTTGCCAAACTATCGATGAGTTTGATGATTCCTTCATTGATCGCAGCTGGCCTGGTGAAAGCCCGTTGGCGCAGCTGGTTCCCGGCAGTCTTTGGCGGAGAAATCATTTGGACCGGCGGATTGGTATTAATCGGTTATTACAGTACAGAAGCTATCAAACGTGTGGAACAAGGTTTGGAATATTTTATTCTGGGCGCCTCAATTTTGTTTATCCTTTTCATCGTATGGATAAGCCGCCGCATTCTTCGCGAAAGTGATGCCGAGTTTGTGGAAAACCGAGGATAAGATTAAGCGCACTATTAACATAGAAGGAAGTAAAAAATGCGTATTCTCATTGCAGGGACTGTCCAATATCCTGCGTTAAATGGACAGGCCGTCTTCACAGAAAATCTGACTAAAGGATTAGCCGAACGGGGACATGAAGTTCTTTCCATCTTCCCCTCTGAAAAAGGTAGCCCATATCAGACAACGATGGATAATGTACATATTGAGGCAATCAAATCCACCAATCTGAATATGCTCCATGCAGGTAGTTACTTCTCGTTGTTTTCACAAAAGGAAATTGAGAGGATTTTACTCAACTTCAATCCTGAAGTGGTTCACATCCAGGATCACTTTCCTCTAAGCCGGGATGTTGTACAAGTGGCGCACCGCATGAGGCACAGGTTGGTCGGCACCAACCACTTTATGCCTGAGAATCTGGCAGCGTATGTTCCGATTATTTCCAACATAAAACCCATTTACCACCGGATTATGTGGAGTTGGATGCTTGAAACCTACAACCAGTTAGAAATTGTTACAGCACAATCCAAAGCTTCGGCGGCTTTGCTGCGAGCGCAGGGCTTGCGCGTGCCAGTTTTTCCCGTGTCGTGTGGAATCAACCTAAATCGATTCACTCTGCAACCGGACCTGGATCGTACCGCCAATCTGCTTCGTTTTGGTCTTGATCCTGCACGCAAGGTTTTCCTATTTGTTGGCCGGGTTGATAAGGAAAAGCGGTTGGACGTACTGCTGCACGCAATAAACCTTCTAAAGCGCGATGACATTCAGATCGCCATCGCCGGGCACGGGGCAGCCCAGCAAAGGCTGCAAGCTCTTGTTGAAGAATTGAATCTCGGTGAGCAGGTACGCTTTTTGGGCTTTGTTTCTGGAGAAGATTTGCCAATACTGTTAAACTGTGTCGACATCTTCAGCATGCCAAGCGAAGCCGAATTATTGAGCATTGCTTCGCTGGAAGCGATGGCATGTGGCCGTCCGGTGTTACTTGCCGATGCCGTGGCTTTGCCTGAACTTGTCTCGGATGGCGTCAATGGCTACCTGTTTCGCCCTGGCGACGCACAAGATGCTGCTTGCAGTATGGCTTTGCTCGCCGACCACCCGGAACGTTGGCCCGCTATGGGGAAAGCCAGCCAGGAAAAAGCCTGGTACCACGGCATGGAAAACACATTGAAACAATATGAAAATATCTACACGTCTTTATTATCTGGCAGTTATTCCAACACTTCAATCACGGCGATGAATAAACCTCGCAATTCATCTGCTGAATTTATTGGCAGCAAACGATGAGCTGTGTTACTTTTATACGGCATGCGCAGAGCATCTCAAACGCCGGGCATCCCACAGAACACCCTTCGAGTGTTCCTCTCACGGAGATGGGGCGTGAACAATCCATATTGGTAAGCACTACAATTAAAACAGCCCCAGGTTTGATCGTCACATCCAGTTTTTCGCGCACACAAAGCAGCGCACAGCCACTCAAAGATCGTTTTCCCAAGGTTCTCCAAACCGTTTGGCCTGTGCAGGAATTTACCTACATGAACCCTATCAATTGGAATGGTACAACCGGGGAAGAACGCACGCCATCTGCCCATGCTTATTGGGAACGTAACGATCCACAATATAATGATGGTGGTGGCGCTGAATCATTTGCTGAGTTGATCCAACGAATAGAAGTAGTGCGGGAATTGATTATTCAGCAGCAAAACACAGAAATTGTGATATTCAGTCATGGCTTGTTTACCCGAGCATTCTGGTGGCGCATGGTTATGATCGGCCAACCGATTAACACAAAATCCATGTATCACTGCGTACAATTTATACGTGGCCTGTTGTTGGCCAATTGTGCAATTGTCAAATTCCGCTTTGAAGAAAATCAGGTGTGGATCAGCGGTCCGCATTCTAAACACCTACCGCCAGAATTGATAACATATTAGTTAAACATGAAGGTCCTACGGGATTTCTCGTAGGACCTTCATGTTTAACCAGGCAAATTTTATTTTCCCATTTCCTGTCGGACAGTTTGATAAAGGTTCTCTGCCTTTATTTCG
>Ga0105047_10001403_pt1 | contig 43079 bp, 39 predicted proteins | sample MAT04_FD_78384 | JGI IMG/M metagenome (GOLD analysis project Ga0105047, IMG submission 78384) | Freshwater microbial communities from Lake Fryxell liftoff mats and glacier meltwater in Antarctica - MAT-04 (megahit assembly) | ecosystem: Environmental > Aquatic > Freshwater > Ice > Liftoff... | reverse complement strand
GCCTTCAGTTCGCTGGCGAACAGCACTCGCTGGGATTCGCGGCGGTAAATCAGCGGCTTCTTGCCCAGGCGGTCGCGGGCGAGGAACAGTTCCCGTTTGCGTCCATCCCACAGGGCGAACGCGAACATCCCGCGCAGTTTTTGCACACAGTCCGGGCCGTGCTGTTCATAAAGATGAACGATGGTTTCCGTGTCGCTGGCCGTGTGGAAGCGATGTCCCTGCGCTTCGAGCTGGGTCTGCAATTCGCGGTAGTTGTAGATTTCGCCATTGAAGGCGATCCAGATCGAGCCGTCTTCATTGGACTGAGGCTGATGCCCGCCGGCGAGATCGATGATCGAGAGGCGTCGATGGCCGAGTGCAACGCCACCCGTAGGATCAAAGTAATGCCCGTCGTCGTCCGGCCCACGATGCGCGATCGCATCGGTCATCCGCCGCAACGTCGGTCCATCGACGGGGGAGGAATTGTTCGTCCAGGATGCACCGGCGATGCCGCACATGAAACACGTTTACGATTAGCGGAATGAAAATGGTCCCGCCGTCGCCGACGGCGGGCTTTGGGTCACAAACAATATGGGGTCACAAGGAATCGTAGATGTCGACATAGCCGCGCACCATCCGCGCGATGCTGAAGTGCTGTTCCATTCGAGTACGACCGGCGGCACCCAACTTCGCAGCCAATTCGCGGTCGTCGATCAGCATTCGTAAAAATTGCATATAGGCCACGCGGTCGCCGACGGGGGCGAGAAATCCGGTTTCGCCTTGGATCACCAGTTCGCGATTTGGCGGAATATCACTGACAATCGCTGGTTTGCCGGCCGCCATCGCTTCCATCAAACTGTTCGACATCCCTTCAAACGAACTGGCCAGCCCGAAAACATCCAGCAGTGCCAACCAGCGTGCCGTGTCGGTCTGATGGCCCACAAATCGGACATGATCGGTACATCCCACATCGGCCGCGAAATGTTCCAGCCGTTCGCGCCGGGGACCGTCGCCAATAATCAGCAATCGTAAATTCGGCCGCGTCTGCCGCAGGGTTTCGACGGCGAAGATCAGATCATCCACCCGTTTCTGCTCCGCCAACCGACCGATGAACCCCATGACAAAGGCGTTTTCCGGCCAGCCAAGTTCCCGCAGCATTCGGGGACGATCAATCGCCACAGGTGGTGGGCAGTCGATTCCGTTGGGGACACAAGCCAGCTTCTCATTCGGGACGCCAAGTTGCTGGTAGAACTCAACGACACTTTGGGAATTGCCGACGAGTTGATCGGTACGGCCGATCAGCTTCCGATCGAGCCAGAGCTGCCAGCCTTGCTTCCAACTGTCGACACAGCGCTCTGACACAACCACTTTCGCGGTGGGTGACGCACCGGCGGCGAGCCGGCCATAAGCATTGGCCGCGAACAGCCAGGTATGGATCACATCCGGTTGCAGCCGCTGTAACTCTGTTCGTAATCGGAAATAGCTCTGCGGATCAAACTTCCAGCGTTTGTTGAGCACCGTCACGGGCAAGCCCGCGGCTCGCAGGCTGCTTTCATAAGGCCCGCCGCGTGTCAGGGCGAACACATGGACCTCGAACTGCGACTTGGGCAGGCCGGTGGCCAGCAAGGTGAACTGCTTTTCCGCACCGGAACGGTCCAGCGTCGGAATAATCAGGGCGAGACGTTTATTACTCACAACCGCTGTAACTTCACCGCTGATTGATTGAGATGGCTGCCGTGGCGCCGGGTCGTGTAAACTCGCGTGACAGGAAGTCCGATGGTGGTTCAATCAGACATCAGAATCGCATGATCATGACACGAACGGTGCGCGGATGAAAGTTCGCGTCGGACATTGCCGGCTGGAACTGGCCCAGGGGGACATCACCCACGAGACGGTTGACGCCATCGTCAACGCCGCGAATTCGCAGCTGGCGTTTGGCGGCGGTGTCGATGGAGCGATCCACCGCGCGGCCGGACCGGTGGTGCTGAACGAATTGCGGCAGCGTTATCCGTTGGGCTGTCCGACGGGGGATGCGGTCGTTACAAGTGCAGGGGAATTGCGGGCGAAGTGGATTTTTCATGCCGTTGGACCGGTCTGGCGGGGTGGACAACAACAGGAATCTCACTTATTGCGTTCAGCGTACCGCCGTTGTTTGGAACTGGCGGGAATTCACGATTGTCGGAGCGTTGCATTTCCTTCATTAAGCACGGGTGTGTACGGCTTCCCCGTCGATCTGGCGGCGGAGGCGGCGCTCACGGAAGTCTGTCAGCAACTGGCCGTGCAGCGTGACGAATTAGTGGTGCGTATTGTTCTATTCGATGCCGGTACGCTGGGAGCCTACTCCCGCGTGCTGGAAACGATGATACACAGCCGCTCCACGATGGTGGCGGACCACGCTGGGCATGAGTCGCCCGGCTGACGAACTGGAGTTCATGATTACGACAGAGTCCGAAATCACGGTGGAGGCCGCGACCGAATCGCTCCGATTCGGCGGCAGTGCCCCCGTGCCTGCGTATCGGGCTTCGGACGGCTATTTGCTCCACTATCGCCGCTGGCAGACCGATCTGAAAACGCCGCGTGGAATCGTCGTGGGCGTGCATGGCATTCAAAGCCACAGCGGCTGGTACGCCTATTCGTGCGGACGCCTCGCGGAAGCCGGGTACGATGTCTACTTTCTCGACCGGCGCGGTTCCGGGCTGAATTCCGAACGGCGGGGTTTCGCGATCCATGAAGACCGGTTGGTGAATGATGTCGCCCAGTTCCTGTCGGAAGTTCGCGCTCAGCAGCGCCGGCACAGCCGACCGGCCCCCATCACGCTGATGGGCGTCAGTTGGGGGGGCAAGCTGGCCTCGCTGGTCGGCAGCCGACGGCCCGATCTTGTGGATTCCCTGGCACTGCTCTATCCCGGTTTGCACTCGCTGATCAAACCCACGCGGCGGCAGCGGTTCAAATTGCGGATGGCGGAACTCAAGGACTGGGGCCGGTTCCACATTCCCATTCCCCTGAATGAGCCGGAATTATTCACCGATGAACCGCGCTGGCAGGAGTTCATCCGGCAAGACCAGTTGGCGCTGCATCAGGTGACGGTGTCGTTCATGGCGGCTAGCCTGCGGATGACGACCGAACTGGAACGCCGGGCCGAGCAGATCCAGATGCCCCTGCTAATGATGCAGGCCGGGCGCGATCGGATCATCGACAATGTTCTGACGAAGCGGCTGTTCGACCGCATGGCATCGCGTCAGAAGACGTTCATCGAATATTCCGAAGCGTGCCATACGCTGGAATTCGAGCCAAAACCCGACCAGTTCATCGACGACCTGCTCGCGTGGCTGGCCAGCGTGACCCAACGCTAATCGGCCTGATTCCATTTTGTAGGGTTTGCCAATTCCTCGAGGCGAACCGTTGTTGTGCGCAATTCACATCGCGAAGAGTTGCCGTGCGTCGGTCGGGAAGCCATCATAGGGAGATCGTTCAACATCATAGGCAGTCATGTTCGAGGAGTGCAAGCATCATGCGGCGCGCGGCTTGGAATCGATATGGGTGGGTGTTGGTCCTGGTGGCTGGTTGCGATATGTTGCCTCCGCCCCCGCCGCCGAGGTTCCGGACTGCGGCTCCGGCCCCGGCACCAGTGACGCCGGCCGCGGATGTGAAACCGCCTGGACCGGCCGCGCCGCGCGGACCGAATTCCGCCCCGGAACATTTCAAGGTGAAGCTCGCCACCACCAAGGGCGATGTGCTGGTCGATGTGCATCGCCACATGGCACCGCTCGCCGCCGATCAGTTTTACAAACTGGTCAAAGAAGGCTTTTACGACGGCTGTAAATTCTTCCGCGTGGCGACTAACCCGGCGATCGTCCAGTTCGGCATGAACGGTGATCCCGCCATGAACCAGAAGTACCAGGCAACCGGCATTCCAGACGAACCGCGCTCGGCGTCGAATGTGCGTGGCACGCTGGTGTTTGCCAAATCGAGCCAGCCGAACTCCCGCACCACGCAGTTGTTCATCAATCGGGGCGACAACTCGACCGGCCTGGATTCCCAAGGCTTCGCCCCATTTGGCCGGGTCGTCGAGGGTTTGGAAGAGGTTGTCGACGCGATCACCGACGAATATGCCGAGCAGCCCGATCAGCAGGCGATTGGACAAGTTGGTAACACGTATCTCGACGAACGCTTTCCCAATCTCGATTACATTGTGACGGCCACCATCGTCGGCGATGACGCTAAACCTGTGGCAGAGCCTGCAGAGAAAGAGCCTGCAGAGAAGAAACCGGAAGCACCGGCCGAGCAGACCAAAGACGAGGCACCGCCGGAAAAAGCCGCCGAGGAAAAGCAGCCCGACGCCCCCGCCGAACCGTCCACCAAGCCGGTAGAGGGAAAGAAAGCCGACAGCGAGCAATAATCGCTGTTGAGAATTGGCTGGGTTTGCCGGTTTGTAGGGTTTGCCAAGTCTGCGAGGCGAACCGATTTTGCCCGTGTGAGTTGGTTCGCCTCACCAAGCCTCGGCAAATCCTACGAAAACCGAGCGTCCGCCAAATTTAATAGTCGTCGCGCGTCTGCAAGAACAGAGCCTTCTTCTCGCCCGGCAGCGTGAAGTCGAAGCCGCAGTTGCGGAAGAAAATCTCGCTCGACGTGATGGCCATGACCTCAAACACGCGGCGGGATCGCGCCAGGTCCAGACACGCCTCAACCAGTTTTCGGCCGATCCCCTGCCCTTGATGCGCCGGATCAACCGCGAGGCTGCGGAGTTCGGCCAGCTTGATCGAGTAGATCTCGAGCGCCGCGAAGCCAACAATCCGGCCGTCAACCAGCGCGATGAACCCGGTCCGCACCAGATCGGCAAGTTCATCCTGCGTGCGGGGCAGCAGTTTGCCATCGGCGACGAAAGGCTCGATGAAGCCGTTCAACTCGTCCACATTCGCGGTCGCCGCCGGTCGGATTTCGATCACGGAGGAATGTTCGGTCGTCATGCGGGGCGAGTGTCCAAAATGCCGCTGGGGATCAATTCAGGCGACATCCTCCGGTATGAACTCGTAGCCGTCAAGATTGCACAGGATGATCTGTGGTTCGCGTGGTCCCGCCGTCGCCGACGGCGGGCTTTGTGGTCGATTTTGCATTTTGCATTTTGCATTTTGCACTTTTCATTTTGCGATGCGTTCTGGCAACGCAGTTCCCCGCCAGCTACCATACTCGTTCGCCTGATCACCCGTTATCCGTAAGAAGGTCCCGATCGATGAGCGTTGCCGTTGAACGAACCTCGCCCGTCACGCTGGCCCGGTTGGCCGTGATGATGTTCATCCAGTACGGCGTCTGGAGTTTCTGGCTCACGACCATGGGCAAGTATCTCAGCACGGGACTCGAATTCCCCGGCGACAAGATCGGCCTGGCGTATTCGACCACTGGTTGGGGAGCCATTTTCGCTCCCTTTCTGGTCGGCATGATCGCCGACCGCTTCTGCCCTGCGCAGGTCATGCTGGGCCTGCTGCATCTGGCGACGGCCGGCTTATTGTGGTGGCTGACTTCGATCACCGACCCGATGGAATTTTTTCTCGTGCTGCTCGCCGCCATGATCTGTTACATGCCGACGCTAGCCTTGGCCAACTCGATTGGGTTTGAACATGTGAAAAACCCGCAGTACGATTTTCCGTTCATCCGCACCTTCTCGCCGATGGGCTGGATCGTGGCGGGTTTGGTGGTCGGCAGCCTGCCGTCCGTCATGCCGAGTTGGTTCGGCGGACTGACAGACATTGAAGCCACCGCGATTCCGTTCAAGCTCTCCGCGGCCGCTTCGCTGCTCATGGGCCTCTATGCCTTCACGCTACCCCACACACCACCGAAATCGCTGGGACAGAAGGTGACCTTCGCCGATATCGCTGGCCTGAAAACGCTGGCCCTCATGAAGGACCGCTCGTTCGCCGTGTTTGTGATCTGCTCGCTGCTGCTGTGCATTCCGACCGCGTTCTACTTCCAGTCGGCCGCGATCTTCTTCACGGCGGAAGGGATGACAGGCGTGGCGAGCAAGATGGTCCTGGCCCAGGTTTCCGATGTCTTCTTCCTGGCGATCATGCCATTCTGCCTGAAACGGCTTGGTATCAAGGGGATCATTCTCACCGGCCTGGCGGCGTGGGTGGTGCGTTACTCGCTGTTTGCCTTCGGAGCCGGGCAAGGCCCGCACTGGCCGTTCTACGTCGGAATTCTCGTCCACGGCATCTGCTACGACTTCTTCTTCCTCGCCGGACAAATCTACGTCGATCAGCGCGCTCCGCGCGAAGTTCGGGCCAATGCACAAGGATTCATCGCGTTGGTGACCCTCGGCATCGGCATGACGATCGGCAATATCCTCAACGGATATGTGACGAACTGGGTCACTTCCGAGACGGTCAACAGCCTGGGCGAAACGGTCAAGGTGATCGACTGGAAAACACTGTGGCTGGTCCCTGCGGCCATCGCCGGCGTGGTCGGCATTTTGTTCATGATCCTCTTCCACGAACGAACGACTAAGCCGGCGGCGGAAGGAGAGTCGCTGATGACCGAGGCTGTGCCGGTTTAGTGAACCAATCAAAAGAGAAGAGTTTAACCGCAGATTTCACAGATTGACGCAGATGAATCCTGGGGAATCAATCAGTTCATTTGTTGGATATGTTAACAGGCTGTTGAAAAACGTGGGTCACGTTTCCAACGTGGCAGATACTGATCGAAAACAGCGAGAAAACCGACTAACTCACACGTTAAAAACGTGTGCCACGAGAAATTCAACGGTCTGTTAAGTGACGTTACTTAATCTGCGTCTATCTGCGAAATCTGCGGTTGACTGCTTCCCCTGCATCCTACATAGACGAGAGAGTTTGCAATCAACAGAACTGCGATGACTTTGGCGGAACGGCTGGCGGAAGCGATTTCGCATGACGACTTTGTGATGCTCGTATTGAGCCGATCGGTGTCGGACACGGCGGGCGCACACAAGGTGACGGTGCGGCCGGTCGAAGTACGCGAAGGCCGGCGGTATCAGTGGATCACTCGTGTCGGCGTGCAGGAACGCCACGAGAATCTGACCGCCGAGACGTTTACGCAGCGGGCCGGGCAAGCGTTCGGCACCGCATTTGGCGATGTCCACGTTTTCACCAAACGGGCCGACATCACCGGCCGGTCGCAAGGCCGTGGCCGCGTGAAATGGAAAACGAAGCCCCCCGCCAAAACCGCTCCGGAAACGACGACGCACAATCGCGAGAAGCAATACCTGATTCCCGCCGGCCAACCCTGTCCGTTTTTGCAGCGCATGGGCGTGATGACGCCGACCGGTCAGGTGCGCGCGACGATGTCGGCGAAGTTCCGGCAGATCAATCGGTATCTGGAATTCATCGACGATATTTTCCCGGCTTTGCCGACTGAAGGGCCGATTCGCGTCGTCGATTTCGGCTGCGGGAAAAGCTATCTCACGTTCGCCCTGCACCACTTTTTGACCGCCGTGAAAGGCCGTGAAGTGCGGATCACGGGCCTCGATCTCAAAGCCGATGTCATCACGGATTGCACCCTCGCCGCTCAGGAGTTGAACTGTGCGGGGTTGAAGTTTCGTGCGGGCGATATCGCATCGTATCAGCCGAGCGGTCCGGTCGACCTGGCGATTTCGCTGCATGCCTGCGACACGGCGACTGATGACGCGATCGCTGCGGCAATCGCCTGGCAGTGCAGGGCGATTCTCGCCGTCCCCTGCTGCCAGCATGAAATTCATCAGCAGCTGCACACGACCGCCGTGCCGGGCCTGACCGATTTCGGCCTGTTTCGCGAACGTTTCGCCGCCATGCTGACCGACAGTCTGCGTGCGCAGTATCTGGAATCGCGCGGTTATAAGACGCAGATTCTGGAGTTCATCGACATGGAACACACGCCCAAGAACGTGCTGATCCGCGCGGTGAAACGAGCCGATGCGAACCCCAAGGCCGATGCCGCCGCGCTGGAAAAGATCACGGGAATCAAGCGGCAGTTCGGCATTGAAACCTGGAAATTGGAAGCCAACGGAACGCCTTACGAGCGGGGGGGCGTCAGCCCCTTGAATGTGTGTGATCAAAAATTGACGCCGCGTTCAGGGGACTGACGTCCCCCGCTCGAAATTCGATTTTGATCACGCGCCGAGTTGTTTGCGCAGATCTTCCATGCGGTCCTGTAGTGCGGCGAACGATTCCCTCAACTCGGCGACTTCATCTTTGAGATTGCCGACTTCTGTTTCCAATTTCGCGATCCGGGCCGGATCTCCGCCGCCGGATGAAACCAGGGGACGTGGCGTCGCCATTGTGGGCGCGGAGCGTTCGAGTGGCTCGCTGTCTTCACTGAGAGCCGTCATCTCCTCGCGGTTTTCGCCGGCGGGATACAGATTGTGATCGACATCAATCCCGCGACGTTCCAGCGACCCGTTCGAGCGGATCAGGCCTTGGGCCAAGAGGGGTTGCAGTTCGGATCGCAGTTTGTCGAGGGAATCGATCTCGACCATGCGGCTTGCCCGGCCGCGGAGTTCCCCCAACGATTGCCGCCCGCGTAGCATCAGTTCCGTGACAAGGGCGAGCTGCGGCTCTGAGAAAGCAGTCCGCTGTCGCATATAGTGACGATAGCGATTCGTCCGACCACCCGAGCCGGGCCCAGGCTCGATCTCACCGACCAAACCCATCTCGCGAAGCTGGTCGAGCGTTTGAAAGACGTCGTCTTCGTCATAGTCGGAAGCCGGGTCGCGGTTGCTTTTCTGATTGCAGCCGGTGGTCACGGCTTTGAGCGTCAGCGGATATTGCTCGGGCGTGGTGAACGCCTTTTCGAGCAGCACTCCCAGCACGCGGCGCTGCTTGCGCGTCAGCGTGGTCAGCGTAATTTTTTCCGAATCATCAGCCACGAACAGTTCCTCCTGTGATCGTCCACCCAGATCAGACTGCATCCCGGCAGTCGTTCTGGGACGATGATACGTCAGGAACGGTTGGGGATGAAGTGATAAAGGGGCAGCCGGTGAATCGCAGGCTGTACCGAGGCTCTGCAGGACGAACGTTCGCCTCGGTGACTCGGAATACCAGTCATGAATGCCGACATCGCGGCGGTCTACTTCGGATTCTCAATCCGGTATAGCGCCGCTTCGGTCCGCAGGAAGATTGCTCCGTCGTGTGGGACGGGCGAGGCGAAGATGCGGCCGGGGAGTTGGTTCTCGGCGAGGACTTCGTACTCGTGGCCGGGTTTCAGCACAGTTGTCAGTCCGTTTTCATTGACAATATAAAGCTTGCCGTCGGCGAACAAAGGTGATGAGGAGAAATCGCCGCCGATTCGTTTTTGCCAATGCTGTTCGCCGGTCTTCACGTCGAGGCAGGTGGCGACGCCGTTGTCGCTGATCAGGTAGAGATCATCCCCGACGATAATGGGCGAGGCGTTACGCGGCACGGCTTTGTTGGTCTTCCACGCGAGATGCGTTTCGGTGACATCCCCCTCGCCGCCAAGTTTGACTCCGTATAAGAATGTTTCGTTGTAGCCGGAACTGGCGAAGGCAATGCCTTGGGCGACGACGGGCCGCGGGACATTGGAAAATCCGCCCGGATAACGGAACCGCCAGAGTTCCTTGCCGGTCGCCGGGGCGTAGGTGCTGATGAATTCTCCGCCGGAGGTGACGACTTGCGGTTGGCCGTTGAAGACGGTCATGGTCGGGGTGGAGTAGGCCATGCGGCCTTCGACGCGCGGCGTCTTCCAAGCTTCTTTACCAGTGTTTTTATCGAGTGCGACCATGTACTGAATGTCGGTGCCGTCGCAAGCGATGATCAGCAGATCCTGGAACAGGATGGGCGACCCGCCGGGGCCGTGGCGGTGGTTGTATTCAAGTTCGGTCTTCCACAGGATGTCGCCGTTGGTATTGAGGCAGGCGGTGCCGTGACGGCCGAAATGGACGTAGACTTTATCTCCTTGGATCACCGGTGTGGGGGAGGCGTGGCTGTTTTTGGAATGAATCGACCCCGGATCGTCCTTGTGGAAAATCTCGACCGTCTTCAACACTGCGCCGCTTTTCGGATCGAGGCAGATGGCGACCAGATCGACAGCGGGCTGGCTGGGATCGGACTTCACGGCAGAGGTCAGCCAGAGTTGCCCGTTGGCGATTGATGGCGACGACCAGCCCAAGCCGGGCAGATCGGTCTTCCACGCGATGTTCTCCGTTTCGCTCCAAGTGAGCGGGAGATTCACCTCATCAGAAACCCCTTGCTGCCCCGACCCGCGGAATTCCGGCCAATCACCGGCGGGCAGCGCGGCGGACGACAGCAGGATTCCGACCAACGGCATGCAGACCATGAAACGATGAGGCACGATAACTCCTTAATTGCTCGCTTGCCGAACCATCCCGGCGAGAGCGCGATTCGCCACGCATCAAAGCATAAACAGAGATCGACGGGATTGCACCCGCAAAACACCGGGGCATGAAAAAAGCCCGGAGTGAAAACTCTCCGGGCTGGATTCGATTAGGGTATGAACCGGGTGGTTCAAGACGCCGGGGTTTCGACAACGGCGAGATTCGGCACATTGATCCCGATAATTTTCACCCGCGTGTGTTTCTGACGATGACCCGTGTGACGACGGGACGCATGCCGACGGCGAAACTTCTGAATCTCCAGCTTCGGGCCTTTGAACTCGCCAACCACGACTTCGGCGGAGACAGTGGCTCCTTCGATGGTCGGTTTGCCGATGACACTGGCCCCGCCAGCATTGGCGATCAAGACCTTGTCGAATATCAACGCCTGTCCGGCTTCGACATCGTCCCGATAATCGACCACCAGCAAATCGCCAGCTTGAACTTTGTATTGACGGCTACCGTCTTCAATCACCGCGAACATCGCGTCAACCTTCGCAAGATATGAAGTGATCCAACAAAGCCCGGCGTCAGCGACGCCGGTACTCATTTCGAGATAATTATCATAACCCATCACGCTTTAGATTTCGAGTCATCCCGTAAAGGAAGTTTGACCTCTACGCCTAACGCGTTGTAGCAATAGAACTTATGATGTTCCGGCGACACGTCGGCTAACGCCATAATATTGATTGAGACGCCGTACGATTCTTCCATCTGCATGATGTCCCGGCGTTTCCGGTTATTGAGGAACCCGGCGACCCGCTCATGGACATCGATCGTGACGCGTTTTACCCCTTCGAGATTGGCATGCGACATCAACAGCCGCATGATTTCAATCGACATGCTCTCCGCGGTCTTCACCTGCCCCGTACCATGACAACAGGGGCAGTCTTCATAGATGCTGCGTCGCAGCGAAGGACGGATGCGCTGGCGCGTCATTTCGATCAGGCCGAACGGACTGATCCGCAGGATTTTCGTACGGGCGCGGTCGCGCCGCATGGCTTCGTGGAATGCGCGTTCCACCCCGCGGCGGTGGCGTTCTTCGCGCATGTCGATGAAGTCGTTGACAATTACGCCGCCGAGATCGCGCAGCCGCAACTGCCGGCTGATTTCTTCCGCTGCACGGAGATTCACCTGATAGGCGTTCTCCTCGGCATTATCATCCATGCGGAAGCTACCGCTGTTCACGTCGATAGCGACCAACGCTTCGGTCTGGTCGATCACGAGCGAACCGCCGCCGGGCAGCGGGACGCGTCGCGACTGAATGCGGGCGATTTCGTCTTCGATGTTGTACTTGCGGAACAGCGGTTCCTTGCCATCGTACAACTGAATTCGATTGACGTGCCTGGGCAGCACGATCTTCATGAACTCTCGGGCACGCTCGTAGGCACGCGGTTCGTCGATCAGCACGGAGTCGATGTCTCCCGTGTAGATATCGCGAATCGTGCGGGTGATCATGTCCGATTCTTCGTAAATATCAACCGGCGCGGGATGCTTTTTGACCCGGTCGACGATCAGATTCCATAGTCGCAGCAGGTAATTCAGATCGCGCTGCAAATCGACCTGAGAACGGTCGATGCCGGCGGTGCGGATGATGAAGCCGAGTCCCGGCGGCGGATTGAGATCCAGCAGCGCGTGACGCAGTTTCTTGCGGACGGAATCGTCGGCGATTTTGCGGCTCACGCCGACACGCTGCAGTCCGGGCATCAGGACGAGATAGCGGCCGGGAATGCTGATGTAGGTGGAAAGTGTGGGGCCTTTGGTGCCGACGCCTTCTTTGATCACCTGGACTAGAACTTCGCTGCCCCGTTTGAAAATCTGCTGAATGGGGGGCTTGTTGCGGACACTACGTTCGTTGACGCGAGGGCTGCGCTGCCGCGAACGGGGTCCGTCGTCCATGTCCTCTTCGTCTTCGGTGTCTTCACGCTGACCGTCGACAAGGTGTTTGTAGTACTGGAATTCGACATCGCTGACGTGCAGGAAGCCGTTGCGTCCCACGCCAAAATCGACGAAGGCCGCTTGAATGCTCGGCTCCAGATTAACGATGCGGCCTTTGTAGATATTGCCGACATAGTTTTCGAGGCTATTCCGCTCGACATACAGTTCTTCGAGGGTGCCGTCCTCCACTATGGCGATGCGGCTTTCCTCTGGTTGGAGGACGTTCATCAACATTTCGATCTTCATCACGGGCCTTTCTAGGGCCGGCGGTGGCTGTGACCGCGGTGCGAACGACATCGAAGGCCCAGGCTGCGTTCCGTCGAGCGGAAACAAGCGGCGTAGGCGGGAATCGAAGTGGTCCTGCGCGGAACAGTCGGGTCGTGTGCGAAGTTAAATGCGACCGGCCGGCCGCGGAAGTTTCGCCGGACGGATAGAGCGGATCGACCGAACGGGCAGTCGCATCAACGCCGTCGCGAATTCCAAAACGGTCGCCTGCCGCCATCCAAGATGATGCGGGCGAGAAGAGAGACGGTCCGGAGCGAATCAGCGACACAGCCTGGCTGATCGGATCGTTGGCCGGGACGCGACTTAGGGGGCGGCCATTGTTCGAGGCCAGGAGATCACGCTGTCCGCATCGTTCCGCGATTTGCGGAGCTGATGCAGGGTGGATCATTCGTGAGGCCGATGCTGCCGTCGGCCGTGGACCTGGCACAAATGTTGGCGAGGAATCGCCAGCCGGTAATAACGCACACACAAACACGCCGAACACAGTTGGTTTAAGTTTAAGGTGACTGGTTTAAGTTTAAGGTGACGCATGGCAGACGATCAGCCGGCGACAGCAATTGCCGGCAGAAAGGCCCGCCCCGAAAAATGATTGTCAATCCATGCCGGTCATGCGGCTCGGATCGACCGGTCCGGGATTTCGACAGAGACGCCGCAAACGGTCGTCTCAGGCCGATTCTGGACTGATTTTCTTCAACTCTCCTCGCAAGAAGGCTTCCACATCGCGAGCGGTGTCCATTGTTTCCGCACGCGAGCAGATCGCCTCGGCTTTAGCCACCGTGAGGTGGCGTATGACGTCTTTCAATTCCGGAATGGCTTGCGGCGTCACACTAAACTGCCGAAATCCCATCCCGATCAGTAAGGGCATGAACAACGGTTCTGAACACATCTGACCGCACAGCGACACCGAAACGTCATGGTTTCGCGCCGCCTGTCCGATCATCCGAATCAATCGCAAGATCGAAGGATCACCGGCCCGATACAAGTTGGCCACCATCGGGTCGCCCCGGTCGACGGCCAGAGTGTACTGAATCAGGTCGTTTGTCCCAATGGAAAAAAAGTTGACCTCGCGGGCAAACTCTTCCGCCAGCAACGCCGCCGATGGAACTTCCACCATCATACCGATGGGCAGATCTTTTCGAAACGCAACGCCCTGTTCCTCCAGATCTTCCGCCACGTCGGCCAGCAGCATCTTGCACTGACGCAGTTCCAGCAACGTGCTGATCAGTGGGAACATGATCTGCAACTGGCCATGCACGGCAGCCCGCAATGCGGCCCGCAACTGAGTTTTGAACAGCTCTAAGTGCTGAAGGCTTAAGCGGATACTACGCAAACTCAGGGCGGGGTTGATTCCCTCGGCGTAGGCCGTCCGCAGCGCTCCGGGCATTTTGTCGGCCCCCAGATCCAGCGTGCGGATCGTGACCGGCTGATCTTTGAATGCCCGGAGAACCTGGCAGTAGGCCTGGTAGTGGTCTTCTTCCGTGGGTTCGCGTTGGCCGTCGAGGTACAGAAATTCCGTGCGATACAGCCCGATGCCCACCGCGCCGCGATGCTGGCAAGCCTCGGCTTCACCGGGAAACTCGATATTCCCCAGCAGTGTGATCGGCACCCCGTCCTGGGTTTCACAAGGCAACTGACGCAGGGAATCGAGCCGTTGGGCGAAGACCTGATAGCGTACCTTCGAGTCGCGGTAGCGCGCCAGAGTTTCTTCGTCCGGGTCGATGATGACCGTGCCGTCACTGCCGTCGACGATGGTCATCACGCCGGCGGTAATGTCCGACAGGCACCGGCCGACGCCGACGATGGCGGGGATTTCCATTGCCCCGGCGAGAATCGCCGTGTGGCTGGTATGTCCGCCGACTTCCGTCACGAACCCCATGACGAGTTTTTTGTCGAGCGACGCCGTCTCGCTGGGGGTGAGATTGTGCGCGAGAATGATCACCGGACCGGTGAGATGCTGGAGTTCTTCGCGGCGCTCCCCCAGCAGATGCCGCAGAACTCGGCGTTCCAGGTCGTAAATATCGGCCGAGCGTTCCGAGAGGTAATGATCGCCGAGGTTCTGAAACTTTTTGGCATACTGCCGCAAGACCCGGCTGGCGGCATATTCCGGCGAGAACGATTTGTTGCGGATCAGCGCTTCAATTTCGGCCAGCAGTTGCGCATCGCGGATCATCATCAAATGCGCGGAGAAAATGGCGGCATACTGGGCACCGAGCGTATCCGCCGCGAGTTTTTCGTTGGCTTCAACTTCGTGGCAGACGGTATCGAGCGCGGAGCGAAACCGGGAGATTTCCGCATCAATGGCGTCGATGGCGACGAACCGCTGGGGAATGCGGAAACTATCCGCGCCGAGGACAACGGCCGGTCCGATGGAGACGCCGGGTGATACGGGAATGCCGCGCAGGGTCAGCATGGGCGGGAGTTCCCTCCCGCCGGTCCCGCCGATGCCATCGGCGGTCTTTGTCGATCATGCACCATTCGAATCGGGGAGTGAGAAGTCCCCGTCGAACAGGTCGACAAAGCGTGCCATCGCGGTCGCCGCATCTTCACCGGAAATTTCCAATTGCAGTTGGGTGCCGGGCCCGGCTCCGAGGGTCATCAGATCAAGGATTCGCCTGGCATCGGCCCGAGTGTCGTCTTTGCAGATCAGAATGGTGCAGGAGGAAAACTGGATCGCGAGTTTCGCCACGATGGAACACGGCCCCAAATGCAGGCCGTGCGGGGTCTTCACGGTCACGGCGTGTCGGAGGGCGGAAACGTCGGTCGACATCCTGAATCATCCATCCGAAATCGCAATCGGAGCCGAAAACCGGGAACAGCGGGCTGCCCCGGTTGCCGGCGTCAAATCTCGTTATTGTCCGCTTCTTTCAACAGATCCCAGACCGCGTCCTGGGTTCGCGATTGATTCAGGAACTTGCAGAAGTTCTGATTCCGCAGATGCCGCGAGATATTCTCCAGCCCGCGCAAATGATCGCCCGGCCGGTCGGGCGGGGAAATCAGCAGAATCAGGATGTGGACCGATTCGCCGTCGAGGCTGGCGAAATCAACTCCCTGCTGGGTGAGCGCCACCGTGGCGATGAGTTTATCGGCCGACGGATGCTTCGTATGGGGCACCGCGACACCGTTGCCGATGCCTGTCGAGCCGAGTTCTTCGCGCTTCATGATGGCGGCGACGATGCTGGCCTCGTCGTCGGTTTTGATGCTGCCGGCGGCGCACAGGCTGGAGACCATCGCGGCGATGGCGGCCTCTTTCGTGGTCGCCTGCAGGTCCGGCAGAATGGCCTCGCGAACAACAAATTCACAGAGCTTCATGACTAATCCTTCAATGACTCGAAATCTTCCCGCCAAGCGGCTCGCGGACTTGCGGGAAGGAAACTGAACGAGATCGATCTTCACGTTCGCGAGGAAAGCACAGCAATACCGCCGCGTTTCACGTCCCAATCGCCGAGGCACGCTGCAATTTGGACGTTCTACCTGGCTTATTCGTCGGCTTCTTCTTCGACAGCTTTTTGCCGCTCTTCCAGCGCCTCGCCCAACGAGGGGTCGCGCCGGTGATCTTGAATCTTCTCTTTATACTTCTTGATCTGATGTTCCATCTTATGCAGTGCGGCGTCGAAGGCCGCCATCACGCCGTTCGCTGTTTCGCGGGCGACGAAATCGTGCTTATGCTCGGCATTCACCAGAATTTCCACCACCGCGTCATCGTGCTGCGTGTCGGTCGTCACCGTGATCGCCGTCACCCGCTCGAAATAGGTCAGCAACTTCTCCGCCTTCTGACGGATATGTTCCTGCGCGCCGGCGGATAAATGACCGTGTCGACTGGTGATGGCAACTAGCACCGGTGAAAACTCCTCGTAATCGCATTCCCACGAATCTCAGCATCAGGCTGGAAATCTTCTGTCCGCTAGATTCTAAGCCCTTGGCGTGCCGGGTCAACCCAAGGGGGAGTTCGGTCGGCCATAGGTGCTTCCCTCTCACTCGTGCCACGACTTGTCCTCAAGTCGTGCTGGTTCGATTACGACTTGAGGACAAGTCGTAGCACGCCCCTCTGAGTTCAACGGCTTCAAGGCACCAAGTGCGGCAGTTTTGGCTTCGCATCCTGTCCGAAGTCACGCAGTGTGGCGCTGATGTTGACCTGATAGTCAGTTCCCGCGGCGGTGGCTTTCAATTCTTTGCGCACACCGGCCGTTGAAAAAGGAACTTCATTGTGGCGCAAGATGCGACTGCTGATCTCAACCATCACTCCGACGAATTCCATCTCTTGCCGTCCGGTGAATACCTGACAGTCCAGATTCCCATTCTGCCATTGGATTTTCTCGGTCGCGTCTTCCCGTTTGAGCTTCCCCTCCGGCCCTTTCAGGATGGATGCGAACAACGGGTCAGCCGCCGCCAGCGATGCTTCTAACACCGGTTCATTCTCGCCGATTTTCCGCCAGCACTTCACGGCACTCGCGATGGGGTTTTTCCCGTCCCCGAATTGATCCTCGGGAATCATCAGCCGCCACGTCACATTCTCAACGGGATAGATGATGATCTGGTGAGGGCCGTCGGGAACAACCATTTCCAGTTCGATGCACCGGTAAGGTTTATTGTCATGCAGGAACTGGCCGACGGATCGAGCCGTCAAACTCAGGGGAACGCTTTTGGCATCCCAGTCCACAGCGACCTGAAAAGTCGCCCACGCCCCGTCTTCGGGAAGCGAATAAATTAGCGGAGCAGCTTTGACTTCGTCGGCAGCCATAAGACTGCCCAGGATCAGAAATACGGCTGCGAATGTCATGCAAAGACCTTAAATGAAAGGAAATGATGCATGGCTCTGGAAAGCTTACACCAACCCCTTGATCGGTTCGCCGAAGTAAACGTGATGCGGGCGGCCGAGTTCATCGGCCCACATCGTTGATTCGGGGATGCCGAGCGCATCGTAAATTGTGGCGGCCATGTTTTCCGGTGTCTGAGGATCAGCGGCCGGATAGGCGCCCATCTTATCGGTCGAGCCGACAACTGTGCCCCCTTTGGTGCCTCCGCCGGCGAAGAACACTGTTTGCACGGCACCCCAGTGATCGCGGCCGGGCAACTTATAATGTTGCGGCAGATGGGTGACTTTCGGCGTGCGGCCGAATTCGCCGGCCATCACAATCAACGTATCATCGAGTCGTCCCGAGGATTGCAGGTCGTCCAGCAGAGCGGACAGACTGCGGTCGAGCGGCGGGAACAACTTGTCTTTGAGGTGCGGGAATGCCTCGCCATGCGTGTCCCAAGTTTCGTTGTTGCCGAGATTCACCTGAATCAATCCCACACCCGCATCGAGCAGACGCCGCGCCATGAGCAACGACCAGCCGAACGAATTGCGGCCGTAGCGGTCTTGAACGACCGCATCCGCATTGGTGACATCGAACGCGGCGCGAACCGATTGATCAGTGATCAGCGAAATTGCCGCCTGACGATACCGGTCGAACGCTTCCAGACTGGCGGCGTCATCCCAGGCGCGGCGTTGATGCTCGACGAACTCCATTAGGTTGAGGCGTTGATCGAGTCGTTGATGGGTTAAACTCTGCGGCAACGTCAAGCTGGGTGCCTGAAAGGTCCGCTTTTCGGCTTGATGGGGACGCTCCTGATGGTCGAATCCGTACTCGGGATACGCCCCGTACGATGCCGGATCGTAGGGGGATGCCTCGATGAACCAGGGGTCACGGCGGTCGCCCATCATACCGGCAAACTGCCCCGGCAAGACGCGGCCCGAGTAATGGACGAAGCGATCGGGCAGCACAACGGCTGGCGGCAGATTGTTGCCATTCGGCAGGAAATAACCGGCCATCGAGGCGATGCTGGGAAAATCGGTCGCCTGCGGCTTATTACCGTTAAAAGCTGGCGGGGCGGGAGTTCGCCCGGTCAGCATGATGTGGTGGGCCAGCGAATGATCGTTAGTGGTGTGAGCGAGTGACCGAACCAGAGACCACAAGTGGCTGCGCTGAGCCAGTTGCGGCAGATGTTCGCAAATCTCGATGCCGGGCGTGTTGGTCTCGATCGGCTGAAAATCGCCGCGGATGTTCTCCGGGGCATCAGGTTTCATATCGAAGCTGTCGTGCTGCGACAACCCACCCGAAAGGAAGATAAAAATCGCCGAGCGATGCTTACCGGGGAGTGGAGTCGCAGCGGCATCACGCAGTCCGGCGAGATGATTGCTGCCCAGCCCGAGCAGCCCAATGGCCCCGGCTTGCAAGGCACCGCGACGGCTGACGGTCGGGTGTTGCCACAGGTAGTTTTTCATCCATGCTCTCCGGCGGAGTGATACATCAACACTTACTTGTTTAAGTGTAGTATCGACAAGGGGATGAGGCAAGCCGATCTGCGAGCCAATCTGGCGTCATTCGCGCTGCGTCGGTCTCGCGATTGTGACGACTGGAACGTTTTGTGCGAATCCAGCGACGCGGCGAGAGGTGGATCAACCGAGATTCGAACGGCTCTCGTTGGCCAACCCATCCAAAAATCTCCGAGCCTCAATATAGTCCTGCGTCGGGATGTCACGAATCAGTTTGCGGAGTTCGTCCCGCATCGCCCTGGCTTTCGTAAAAATCGCCTGGGACACGTCCACCGTCGCACCCGTGTGTGCTCGTGACAGGAACAAAGCGTCCAGTTCTCCTCGGGCCATGGCGAAGACCTCCGCCTGCAGGGCGGTCGGCCAGTGAACTTCTCCGTTGGACGGATCGACCTGCGTGCTGACCAGACCCGGTGACGGCGGTGTCTCTTGACGCCGCGCATCGCGATTGGCGATTCGCTGCCTGCGTTCCTGCTCGGCCTGCGCTTGCTGCTGCTGACGGGCCTGTTGGCGCAGCATGTAGAGTTCAGTCCACTGTTTTTGATTCTCGATATACTGACTGCGTGCCCGTTCCACATCGACCATGGCGGCAGCTGTCGATTGGTTGAACATTCCCTGCGAGCGCACCATGTCGGCCATCGCCTGGGTTTCGAACGACGCCGCTGTCCCGCCGCCAAATCCGCCCCCGTAGCCTCCTAGTCCCCAACCGTACCACTGCGCATGTACCGGGGTGTCGTTCGCCGGGAAGACAATCGCCGTCAGCAACAGGGCGAGAATCAGTGGGCAAGCTCTCATGTCGATTGTCTCCTCGCGGCAGGCTGCCAACTCAAAATCGATGACGATCCGTGATGAGTTGAGTAGCGTACAGAGAGATTGTTACGTTAGGATGGAAACATCAAAGCGATATTCTCACGATATCTCACAATCTGCTCACCTTCAAGAGTGACATCGACTTCCGGGGGCTGAAATGCGAACACAGGCGACATGGTTGCTGGCGGCGATGCTCCTTGCGGGGGGATTGCTCACGGCCGCGACGGCTCAAGACATCACCCACTTAGAAGCGGAATTGAAGTCCGCGGACAGTGACGACGCCGTTCGTGCCGCGCAGTCGTTGGGGGAATTGGGGCCACGGGCCGCAGAGGCGGTGCCGGAATTGGTGGAGGCCTTGACGAGCGACGATCTGGCACTGCGGTTTGAAGTCGCGGTCGCGCTGGGACAAATCGCCGCTCAGGCCGATGTCACCGTGCCGGCGCTCATCCAACTGCTCGCCGACGAGTCGCAGGTCTTGCAGCATGCGGCTGCCGATTCGCTGCGGACGTTCGGTTCCGAAGCGCAGAATGCCTTGACCCCACTGGCGGAACTGCTTAAGTCAGAGAATGCCATGGTCCGGGTGGCGGCAGCGTCAGCGATGATTCAAATTGCCGATGCGGATCAAGAGCCGTCCGCCGAGGCGGTGGCGGTTTTGATTGCGGCATTGAACGAGGAATCGAGCATCGCCGAGCAGGCGATTCAAGGCTTATTGCCGGTCGGACCGTTCGTCATTCCCCAACTGAAACAGAGTTTGACGGAGTCGGATGCGAATTGCCGCATCCACGCGGCCGATGCACTGGGATCACTGGGCAGCGACGCGGCCCCCGCGGTGGCGGAATTGGTAGAGAACGCCAAGGCTGATGATTCCCTCATCTGCGGGCATGCGATTCGCGCGCTGGGAGTAATCGCCGCGGAACCGGAGACGGTAGTTCCGGTGCTGGTGGAAAAGCTGGCGCACGACGAGGCGGGGATTCGGATGCAGGCGGCGCAGGCCTTGGGGAATTATGGTGCGGGGGCCGTGCCGGCGCTCAAAGCACTGCAAGTCGCGTTGCGCGACAAAAATGAATTCGTGCGGATGGCCGCTGCCACCGGGCTGGGACAAATCGGCCCGGATGCCAAACCGGCGATTGCCGCGCTGACGGCGGCGATGGACGATCCGAATGGGTCAGTCACGATTGCGGCTATCGGTGCGCTGGGGCAGATCGGCAAGCCCGCCGTGCCGGCCTTGATCGAGAAGATAAAGCAACCTCACTTTCAGCAATTGGCGACAATTGTGCTGGGCGAAATCGGTCCTGATGCTGTCGCCGCGGTGCCCATGCTGCAGAAGCAGTTGGCTACCAAAGACGTCGAACTCCGCCGCGAAACTTTGATTACACTATCGCACATCGGGCCGGGTGCCAAAGCGGCGATTCCTGATCTCATCAAACTGATGAATGACAAGACCTTCACTTATCGCGGTGCCGCGGCGTACGCCTTGGGCAAACTGCAGGCGAAATCGGCGAGCGGAGATTTGAAGAAGGTTGTGGACGCGTCCGACGATCCGATGTTGCGTCTGGCCAGCATTTGGGCCTTGCTGCAACTGGAGCCGAATAACCCCGAATATGCGAAAATCGCCATTCCGCGTTTGCAAGCGGGGCTGTCCGACGAACGGCCGCGGGTGCGAATGGAATCGGCCAAGGCATTGGCGAAACTCGGCGTAAAGGCCAGTGCCGCGGTGCCCGAATTGCAGACGGCGTTGAAAGACGAGCTGCCGGAAATCCGGATGGAAGCGCTGATCGCGCTGGCGAAGATGGGTGCGGACAGCCAACCAGCGGTACCGGATCTGATTGGGCTGTTGTCCGCTGCGGAGCTGCCCATCCGCCAGTCCGCGGCGTACGCGTTGGGACGAATCGGTCCGGAAGCGAAGGAAGCCGTGCCCGCCTTGCATCGGCTCGTCGTCAGTCGCAAACTGCCGGAAAAAACGGTAGCGGCTTGGGCGCTGATCCATATCACGCCGGATGAGGAAACGATCCAACTCGCCTTGCCGCTGCTCATGGAGTCGCTGGTGAAGTCACCACGGTCGGAAGTCCGGGTCGAAATTGTGTCGACGCTGGCCAAATTCGGCAACGGCGTGGACGACGTTCAAAACGCTTTGAAGTCCGCCCTGGAAGATTCCGACGAAGCTGTGCGGGCCGCGGCGAAAGCCGCCTTGGAGAAGACCGAGAAGTAAGGTCGACCCCGCGATGATAAACGACCGGTCTGAAATCCCTGGCTTACGCCGCGGGTTGGTGGGTCATTAAGGTCGGTTGTGTTCCCAATCGCCTGCTTTCGTGTAGTTGTCTGCGATCTGCGTCGATGGCGCGAATTGAAACGTGAATCCTGGCGGGATGACATGATTGCCGGCGATACGGTTGGCGTCGGCTCCGTCGGTGGCAATGTTGCAACTGATCAGTCCGGCTGAGATCGTGACGCCGCGGCTGTTCTCCAGTTTGATCGTGCCATAGAAAAAGCAACAATTCGTGATGGCCATGCCATTTTCCGCATTTTTGGCCCACAGTGCGTGGCGCTGGTTGTGATTGACGAGGCAACCGGTGAGGCTGCCATGCGAACCGTTCTCGTGATCTTCGATGACGATGCCGTCGATATTCTCCCCAATGTTGCAGCTCGCGAGACTGGAGTTGCCCGCGTGAATGACGACGCCGATGACGTTGTGCCGGCAATGCAACTGGGTGGTGGTGATGTATTCGGCCCGCGTGTCGAAGCGGACACCGATGAAGTTGCCATAAGCTGTGATCTGCGCGAGCCGGCCGCCGTCGCAGAATCCTGAGGCTTGATTGTTGGTGAAACTGATCTGAATTCCCGCGCCATGAAAATTGCGCATCGTGACGCCGGAAACGTCGTAGCCCCAGGAACCGGTGATCACCAGGCCATGAGCGGATTGATCGGTCCGTTCGTGCCAGGGGCCGGTCGCCTCCCCTTGCAGGACCACATCCCGCAGCCGCCATTGCGCGACTTGTTGCTGCAGAAATACAGGCCGATTCTGAGAGGCCTGCAACACAGTCGCGGTGCCGGAGCCGATCAGCGCGACGCCGGTGGGAATTGTGACATCATGCAGCCGAAATGTTCCTGGCCCGATGCGCACCACGCCCGCTCCGGCATTAAGTGCCTTTTGCAATGCGGATGAGTCGTCGCGGTCCGACGGATTCCCATCCGGTCGCGAGCCGTCGTCATTGGTGAACCCCGACAGCCAGCGGTCTTCGCCGGGTTGGATTGGCGAATTCTGAGCGGCTCCGAAGAGCGCGACCATGATCAGGCATGTTGCGAATCCCATGATCCAACGCATCTTGTGGTCTATCCTATGATTGGTCCCGCCGTCGCTGACGGCGGGCTTTGAGGAACTATTGCGAGTACCAGACGCACAATCGCGCGAGGTCGCCCGTGGTGGAGAGCATGCGCACGCGGCGGCGGGCGTTGCCTTGTTCCAGTAGCGGAGAAAATCCCTGATTGTGATCGGCGACGGCGAGCGCTTTCGAGAGATCGTCAATCGTCATCGCTGTGCGATTGTCTCCGGCGGCCAGCCACCGTGCGAGCCATAATGTGATCGGCCACATCAGTATCAAATACGGCACTCCTTCGGTGAACGAAAGGCCGTAGAAACCGCGTCCGCAAAAATGCAGGCCACGAATTTTTACTTGGAAGTACCGCGTCATTAACGCTTCGATCTCCGGCGTGGTCTTGCCGAAAGGGGCCTCCAGTGCCGTGAATGGCACCGCGCGAAACCCATCCTGTAAGACTGGGACATTTCCCGTCCCACGCACAAAACCCCAGATTGCTCGCAGCAATTTCCAGCGGCCGCGCCAACCGCTACTCACATCGGTCGCCGTGTCTTTCCGGGCATAAATCGCGGCGAGACTGCGGAATGCCGAGCGGCCCAGCGGCGTCGGCTCGATGATCTGCTCCGGCCATCCCGGCACCTCATTCGCCGCGGCGTCTCGAATCAAGGTCAGCAATTCGCCGATGCGGCCGCCGGTCAGTTTGTCGAACTTCGCCTGCGACAGGAGTTCATTCCACAACAAGACGCGCAGCAATCGCACGCTCATCGAGACGGAAGTGTCCGTGATCGCGGCTTCCAACGCCTCTGTGAAACGCCGAAAGTCGGGCCATGAAACGTTTTGACCTCGTGAAATCTCCGGCGGTGGAAGTTCGATGGCTTTCGCCGGCACAACCAGCGCGGCAATTTCCTGCAAATCGCGATTCTGCTGCGCCACGGGCCGACCGAGATTCGAGACCACCGATGGGCAACTGAACCGCAGGCTCACTGTCACCCCTTTGCCGGCCGGGTGAAACGTGTAGGGATAAATTCGGCACGGCAGCGGTTTAGCGGCTTCACCAAACTTGGCATGAATCCGGCACAGGCCCTTGTCGTCCAGGAACACACACGCCCCGTCTGGCTGGTGGGCGAGCCGATACTGCTGGTTCCAGACCGGCCCCGATTTCCACACGACCACGGGTTGGCCGGGGGGAATGCCGTCGGCTGCGGTCCAGTTCTGGGCCAGAACACGTTGGTGTTCTTCCGCAGTGAGGTCGATCTCGTGCTGCCGGCAACAGCCGCCGCAGTTGTGACAACTCCAGTTCTGCATCACGGGAAGTTCAAGTCGCACGGAGATCTTTACGCAGCGGGTTGATAAGTTTCGCTCATCGAATCATAAGGTTTGATGCCGGCTTTGACGAGCCGGGCAAGTGCGTTTGTGCGGCGAAAGCAAAGGCATAGAACCGCAGATTTCGCAGATGGACGCAGATTAAAGCCAAGTTATTGAGTCAACAAATTTACCGGTGGATTGCTGAGCTAAATCTGCGTCAATCTGCGTAATCTGCGGTTAAACTCCTCGGACTCTGATCATCCTGTAACTCACTCCATCAGCGGTGCCGGATTCGTATTGCCGGTCTTTCGCGCTTGAACTACTATCCCGCCGCTCGGCGGCTGCCAAAGGGGGCTATACCGCTAGCAGTGTTTTACGAGGGCCAGGGATGCGCCAGGTTTTGCAGTCATTGCGGGATGGCGTGACGCGTGTGGATGACGTGCCTTGCCCGCAGGTGCGCGATGGTCATTTATTGATTCAGACGCGGAATACGCTGATTTCCGCAGGCACCGAGCGGATGGTGACCGATTTCGGTAAGGCAGGCTGGATCGGTAAAGCGCGGCAACAACCCGACAAAGTTCGCCAGGTCATCGAAAAAGTTCGGACCGACGGGTTGGCCGCCACGCTGGATTCCGTCCTCGATAAGCTGGACGCCCCCGTTGAGTTGGGCTATTGCCATGTCGGCACGGTGATCGGCGTCGGATCGGGTGTGCTGGGATTTGAAGTCGGTGATCGGGTCCTGTCGAACGGCCGCCATGCGGAAGTCGTCAGCGTCCCCAAGAATCTTTGTGCCAAAATCCCTGATTCGGTCACCGATGAAGCGGCCGCGTTTGGCGTGCTGGGTTCGATTGCATTACAAGGCATTCGACTGGCCCAGCCGACGCTCGGCGAGAGTTTTCTCGTTTCGGGACTCGGGCTGATCGGGTTGCTGGCCGTGCAATTGCTGCGGGCCAATGGCGTTCGCGTGCTGGGAGCCGACTTCAATCCGCAGCGGTTAGAACTGGCGCGCAAGTTTGGTGCGGAAACTGTCGATCTACGCCATGAAGACCTCGTCTCGAAAGCCGCGGCGTTCTCACGCGGGTACGGAGTCGACGGGGTGCTGCTGACGGTCGCCACCAGCAGCCATGAACCGGTCCATCAGGCGGCGGAAGTCAGCCGTAAACGCGGACGAATCGTGCTGGTTGGCGTCACGGGCCTGCAATTGTCGCGGGAGGATTTCTACAAGAAAGAACTCTCGTTTCAAGTCTCCTGCTCTTACGGTCCGGGTCGATACGATTCCGCCTATGAAGACGAAGGCCGTGATTATCCGTTGCCCTTTGTGCGGTGGACTCAGCAGCGGAACTTCACGGCTGTTCTCGATCTCCTGGCATCCGGGGCGTTGGATGTTGTGTCACTGATCACGCATCGTTTCCCGCTGACGGAGGCCGCCGCGGCGTACGAACTTGTGAGCAGCAAACAACCTTCGCTGGGAATTCTGCTGCAATCGCCGCCGACCGATCCGATTACATTACGTCGCGACACCATCCGTTTTCCACAGGTCTCGACCGAAGCGAAATGTCAGAAATCATCTGCGAACACACCAGTGACGCTGGGCGTCATTGGTGCCGGCGGATTTGCGTCGAAAGTCCTGCTGCCTGCGTTCCGAGCTGCCGGCGCGCGGTGCGACACGGTTGCCAGCCGCGGCGGCGTCAGTGCTGTGCATGCGGCCCGCAAGTTCGGCTTCCGGCAGGCGACAACCGATCTGAATCATGTTTTCGAAAACGACGACATCAATACCGTGGTCATCGCCACGCGGCACGACAGCCATGCCAGCTTGGTGTGCCGCGCTCTTGACGCGGGCAAACATGTGTTTGTCGAGAAGCCATTGGCGATGAACGCTGATGAATTGCAGCGGGTGACCGAAGCCTATCACGCGGCGCAGCGCTCGTCGCGGCCATGCCGTTTAATGGTAGGCTTCAACCGCCGCTTCGCGCCGCAGGTACAAAAGATGGCCACGTTGCTGCGTGGTGTTTGTGAACCCAAGTCGTTCGTCATGACGGTGAATGCCGGTGCGATTCCCGCTGATAGCTGGTTGCAAGACCCGAAAATCGGCGGCGGACGGATCATCGGTGAAGGCTGTCATTTCTTTGACCTGTTGCGATTCCTGTGCGGACATCCGATCGCCCACATTCAATCGGCCATGCTCGGCCGGCATCCCGCGCTGCCGATTCGTGACGATAAACTGACCTGCACGTTGACGTTCGCCGACGGTTCGGTTGGCACGGTCCATTATCTGGCGAATGGGCATCGGTCGGTGCCCAAGGAACGTCTCGAAGTCTTCTGCGCGGGGCGAATTCTGCAACTCGACAATTTCCGCACGCTGCGCGGTTTCGGCTGGACTGGGTTTCGACGCCTGGGTTCCTGGCGGCAAGACAAAGGGCATCGAGCCGAGGTCGCGGCGTTCTGCCAGTCGATTACCGAGAATCAGCCCTGTCCGATTCCGTTTCAGGAACTAGCCGAAGTCACGCAAGTGTGTTTCGACGTCGTCGCTGCGGCGGAGAGTCTGCCGCCGCTGGCGCTGCGTTCCGCTGCCTAGTCAAAGCGAGTGAATGCGGATGACGGCGCTCTCTCTGGAAAAACTGCCGCGGCTCTGGCGAACTGTGCGCCACCTACGGCCGTCACAAGTCGGCTGGCGGCTGCGTTATCTGTTGGAACGCAAGCTCGAATCGCAGGCGTGGTACGACGTTCGCGGCCGCGCGGAACGGCGCATTGATGCCGCGCATGCCACGGTCCTTCGACCCCATTTTCGACCGGTCGTTCTGCCGACACGTTCAGCATTGAATCGGCTGGCCGAACTGATTGCAGGCCGCCTGACGCTCTTGAACGAGCAGCGAGAGTTCGTCGGCGGATCGGATTGGAACCGCAGCGATGATCCACGCCGAAAGCGCTTGTGGAATTTCACCCTTCATTATCACTCCTGGCTGTGCGATCTCGCCGTGGATTACGCACATACGAAAAATCCAGCCTATCTGATTGAGCTGCGGAAATGGCTGGTGGACTGGATGGAACATTGTCCGCTCGGCGCGCCGGGTTTCGCGCAAACGCCGTGGAACAGTTTCAACATTGGCGAGCGTTTGTGGCAATGGCGGCAGATTGATGTGCTCGTACCGAAATCGTTCTGGCATGATGTGGATTTGCCGCGGGAACGTTTTCTACACAGTCTCGCCATGCAGGCGGAGTATCTGTCGCGACATCTGGAGTGGGACTTGCGCGGGAATCATCTGTTCAAGGATGCCGTCGGTCTCGCGGTTGCGGCCGAGATGTACGGCGGTGCTGCCGGCGCGCGCTGGCGGCAGCAAGCCGTGGAACTGACGATTGATCAGCTCGATGAGCAGATTCTCCCAGACGGCATGCATTTCGAGCGCAGCCCGATGTACCACATTCATGTGCTGGAGGACTTATTGGCCTTACAGACATTACTGCTGGACCAGCGTGTTCAAGACGCGCTGACAGATTCCCTGCGGCGCATGGCCGAGCCGCTGCGCTGGTTAAAGCATCCGTGCGGCCGCTACCCATTATTGAACGACGCCGCCGATCATCAGGTCAGCCGGCCGGATGAAATGTTGAGTGAATTACAGCGACGCGGGCTGATCTCGCAACCGCAATCGACATTCGGCCTCAAGTTCCTGGAACACGCGGGACTGGTCGCCTGGCAAGGCACGCCGTGGACCGTGTTTTTCGATGTCGGCGCGATTGGCCCCGCCTATCAGCCCGGTCATGCGCATGCTGACAGCTTGTCGGTCGAACTTTCGTTCGATGGGCTGCCGTTTGTCGTTGATCCGGGCACGGTCTGCTACGACGACGACGAACGTCGGCACTACGATCGTTCCACCGCGGCTCACAACACGGTCGTGATTGATGATTGCGATTCCAGCGAAGTCTGGCATATCTTCCGCGTCGGGCGTCGCGCCGAACCGCGTGATGTCTCGGTAATCGACCGCGAATATGGATTTATCGCCGCCGCGAGCCATACGGGATACGAACATCTGGCGGGGTCGCCTCGTCATCACCGGGTCGTGCAAGTCGGGGCCGCCGATCTGCTGGAGATTCACGACGAAATCACCGGTTCTGAATCACATCACGCCTCAGGCGGTTTTCTACTCGCGCCGGGGTGGGATGCGGTCATCACGACCACCGGTTGGAAATTGCATCACCGTCATTGCCGCATGCTGGTGGAACTCCGCGCGAACCAACCGGTGCAGTGCGAAGTGGTCACGCGTCCCTGGCATCCTGAATTTGGCCGCGAAGTCACAACACAGCGCCTGGTCTGGTCCGGGGACATCACGCCCCCGTTCCGCGTGACGACCACCTGGCAACGAGGATAAGCGAGATCAGCCGCACCGCTCGCCGCGCCTCATTGATCTGATATTGAAAAAGTGGACCATGCACATTCTCTTTCTCTCGCATTACTTTCCGCCCGAGGTGAATGCCCCGGCGACGCGGACCTATGAGCATGCGCTACGTTGGATCGAACAGGGACATGATGTCACCGTCATCACCTGCGCGCCGAACTGTCCGACCGGCGTTGTGTTTGAGGGCTATCGCAATGCCTGGCGCACCGAGGAGACCATCGACGGCATCCGCGTCATCCGTGTCTGGTCATACCTCTCGGCGAATAAAGGCTTCATTAAGCGGACACTGAACTTTCTCAGCTTCATGGTGATGGCCGTGTGGTGCGCCATCTGGCAACGCAAGGTGAATCTCGTGGTCGCCACGTCGCCGCAATTTTTCTGCGGCTGGGCCGGCGTGTTGTGCCACTGGCTGCGCGGTTGGCCGTTTGTGCTGGAAATTCGCGACATCTGGCCCGAATCGATTGTCGCCGTCGGGGCCATGAAGCAGTCGCGCATGATGCAAGTTCTCGAATGGCTGGAACTGCGGATGTACGCGGCGGCGGATCACATTGTCACCGTCGGCAACGGTTATCGCGATCAACTGCTAGCGCGGAACGTGCTCAGTGAGAAAATCAGCGTGGTCCCCAACGGCGTCGACGTGAACCGCTTCCGTCCGCAGTTCGCGAACCAGGACTTGCGGCGAAAATGGCACGGCGAGGGAAAATTCGTCTGCGCCTACATCGGCACCGTCGGCATGGCGCATGGACTGGATGTCGTGTTGAAAGCCGCGCAGATGTTACGCGATTCCGGTCGAAACGACGTGCAGTTCTGGATTGTCGGCGATGGAGCGGAACGGGCGGCACTCGAACACCGCGCGCAGGAGCAACAGCTCGATTCCGTGCTCTTCACCGGCATGATCGCCAAACAGCAGATCGACGATGTCATCGCCAGTTGCGATGCATGCCTGGTCCATCTCCGCGGCACCGAACTCTTCGGCACTGTGATACCATCGAAAGTCTTTGAGACAATGGCCCTCAACATCCCCATCATCATGGGCGTCCGCGGCCAAGCGCAAGACATCGTCCTCGACGGCCACGGCGGGGTCGCCATGACGCCCGACGATCCGCAGTCGTTGCTGACCTGCATCGACACGATTCGAGCCGATCGCCGGCAGTTTTCCCAAGGCCGCAGTTTCGTCGCCCGTCACTACGACCGCACCGTGCTCGCCGACACCATGCTCGACACGCTGCTGCGGTTCGGCCAACCGACGCCCGCCATCATTCCGCTGTCGCCCCAACCCAACGTCCGCCGCGCGGCATGATCGCATTCCGTTGGAGTTCAGCCTTCAGGCTGTTCCCTCAGGCTCAAGCCTAACCTCCAACGAATCTGCCACAAAACGTCGTGGCAGATTCCAGTTGCCGTTAGTGGTATGATTCATGGGTGATTTCGGCAGGAGTCAAATCAGCAAGGCATCAAGGCTTCCCATGGACGCAACCCAAGATCGTTTTGTCGTTGATGACCACGGCAACCGTACGGCGGTATTGATCGCGGTCGAACGCTATCTTGAACTTCTCGACGCTGCCGAGGAGCTTGCATCCATTCGCGCATACGATGACGCCAAGTCATCTGGTGACGAAGTGATCCCGTTTTCGCAGGCGATTCGGGAAATCGAGGATGCCCGTGAATGAATTACGCGTTGCGAATTTTACGAAGGGCACAGAAGGAACTGGCGGCATTACCACGCAATGATTATGAACGAGTTCGAGATGCCATATCGAAATTGGGTGATAACCCTCGACCAAGTGGCTGTAAGAAGTTGATTGATCGCAATGGCTGGCGAATCCGCGTCGGCAATTACCGCATCATCTATGAGATATCGGATCAAGAGAAGTTTGTGACTGTACTTGATCTTGGTCATCGAAACGACATCTACTCCTAATTCATAATTCGGCTTTCGATGATGTCTCATTGAAGTCATCACTATGTCACCACGCCACAAACGCTTAGCGACCCTCCTCGCCATTGGTGGCGTGCTCATTCTCAGCGTTGTCGCTTACCTCCACTATTTCCAAGCCCGCCCCATCGGTTCCGGCCCGGCCGGCCCAACGGTGGATCGCACGGCATTCTCGCAGGCGTGGACTGAACGAAAAGTAAAGCTCGTCGGCATCGGCGATAGCGTCACCGCGGGGTTTGGGGCTGAGACGCCCGCGCATTCGTATTTCAACCGGCTCGTTCAGAATCCGCCCGATGAATTTCCCGACATGCAGGGGCTTTGCCTGTCCGCCGTGATCCCCAATCTGGAATTCGAGAACCTGGCGGTTTCCGGATCCACTTCGCAAGATCATCTCCACACGATCAACAATCGCCTGCCGGTCCGTGCGGATGATGTGTTCGGGCTGGTTGTGATGACGTCCGGCGGTAACGACATCATCCACAACTACGGCCGCACGCCGCCAAAAGAATGTGCGATGTATGGTGCGAAATTATCGCATGCCGAACCGTGGATTGAGGCATTTCGACTCCGACTCGATGAAATGCTGGCGAAGATCGACGCGGCATTCCCCGGCGGCTGCGAAATTTATCTCGGCGATATCTACGACCCCACCGACGGCGTCGGCGATGCCCCGAGTGTGTTCCTGCCCGCCTGGCCCGACGGCCTGGCGATTCACACCCGCTACAACGCCGTTATCCGCGAGGTGGCCCAATCGCGGCCGAACGTCCGTCTGGTGCCGATGCACCAGACCTTCCTCGGCCACGGCTCGCACTGCCGGCAATTCTGGCGATCAACGTACGACAGTCGGGATCCGCATTACTGGTACTTCGACAACATCGAAGACCCCAACACCCGCGGCTACGACGCCCTGCGGCGGATTTTTCTGAGTGCGATTGTCGAGCATTCGGAATTGGCGCGGTGATTTCAACGTTCAAGGTCGTCGATTGTCAGGTCACGTCGCGCGAGATGACGGATGCCATACACCACAACTTCAGCGTCGCAAATCTGAAATACGGCTCGATGTGTCGGCTGCTTACCGAGTCCGTACAAAAGTTGGCGCAGCTCGACTCGATAGCGCTGTGATTCTTTTGCGAGCGGGTGCTTTTCGGGATTCTCTGTCAGCGTCAGTAAGGCAGATGTGAATCCGTCGAGCCAACGACCTGCTTGAGAGGAATCGCGGTGGCGGGCCCACCAAATCGCGTCCTCCTGCATCTCGGCCCGCGCGTTCTCGGTGAGAATGACTCGATAGGTCACTCCCTGCGCTCCAGCGTTGATCGAATTTGAGCGACCGCTACCTCCAGCGGCAAACATTCCCCCGCATCGTACTGCCGCATACTTTCGCCGATCTTCTCGACCGACCGCTCAAATTCGCGCGCGGCGTTCCATTCATCCAGCAGGTCCTGCAATGAAACCGACATGCCGTCGGACAATCGCTGCAAGGCGAAACGATGAAATTCGGAAAGTTCAGTCTGTGTGGCGATCATGAATCAATTATCTGATCACCTTAGCGCTTTCGCAAGAGGAATTGATACGCCAGTACTCCACGATCGCTGCGTGAGATCTGATTGCCGCCACAATCTGAGGTTTGTCGTCAGCATCATGGCGACCACAATGGTTCGCCTCGATGACTCGGCAAACCCTACGAAATGCACCATGCTACTTCAGCTGCAAATGATCCAACGCCTCGGCGGGGGGCAGGATGTAGCTGACGTAGAATGGGCCGAACTCGGCGTAGCCCGCGGAGGCTCGGTCAAAGCGCATCGTGTAGACGATGTCTTTCAGATACTGCGGCGTGCGGCCCCATAATGTCACGCCCCACTCCCAGTCGTCGAGGCCGGTTGAGGATGTGATCAACTGGCTCACCTTGCCGGCGAACTTGATGCCGCTGGTCGCATGTTCGGACATCAGTTCCGAACGGACGCTGAACGGTTCGGCGAACCAGTTCGCCAGCGGATGCCGGGCCTTGTTCATCGGATAGAAGCAGGTCGCCGGCCAATTGGGGAAGTCCGGCTCCAACCGCTGCTTATTCATCATCGGCAGCCGCTGGGCATAAGCGTTCAACTTAGCGGCAAACGCCGGATCATCCGACGATGTCCCTTCCCGTTGCAGGCGTTCGGAATACTGTTCCACGGTGGCAACGTATTCGGAAATCTCGGTGATCGACACGAACGAGTACGTCGGCACAAAAACCGTGCCCAGCCGGCTGGCCCGCAACGTCTGGCGGATGCTGTCGATCTTGAGGGGGTCGGGGTCCATGATCATCAGCGCGAGATCGGCCTTGTGACCGGACACCACGGAGGTCTGCAAGCGCAGCGGCGCATCCGCGCGGGTCGGGTCGAGCAGCGCGATGACTTCCGCGCATCCCTGTTGCCGCTCTTCGGCCGACAGCGCGTTCCACGCGGCCTGATCGATGCGAAAATACATGTGCAGGCAATGCCAGCCTTCCGTCATCAGGACGGTCGGTTCGGGCAAATTCATCGGCGGTTGCGGTCGACTCACGCTGCGGCTCCCTGGGCTGCTTAAGAATATTCTTGATCGTAGATTGGCGCGTCGGGCTTGGGATAACCGTTCCAAGCGAGCGGTTTGGCCGCCTTTACCAGGCTGCCCCCTTCCAGAATTCGCAGGATGTTCTGCACCGTCTCGTTCTTTGGCAGTTCTTTCTTGAGGCGTTCGCTGACCTCGCGCGGGACGTTTTCAAACCCCTTGCCGAAGTCTCCCTCCACGAAGGCCCGCTTCTGATCGAAGACGGCGTAGAAAATGGTGCGGGGATGAGTCTTTGCGCCGTCGCGGATTTTTGTGGCTTCCCAGCCTTTCGCGCGATTACCGTTCACGCGGTAGAGGTCCTTCTTCTCGAAAATCACGGCGATGACGTTCCAGTCTTTGCCGCTGAACACATCGAACAGGCCCATCGCGACCACTCCTTTTCGATCACAGTCTCTGTGGGGCGTTGTAACGCGCCGCACGAAAATTCGCCACCACCTCAGTTCTTCGGATCGTGGTGCGGAATGTCGAGCACTTGCTCCGCAAGTGCAAAAAACACTTGCGGAGCAAGTGTCCTACATTGTCGAACTGCACCATGACCGTGCTTCGTAGGGTGCGGTCGAGGCTTTGCGAGGCCCAACGATTGTGGCCGCCATCACCATGATGGTGGCTTGGTCAATATATGTGGGTGGCACGTCCCTGAGGTTTTGGGAAGGGCGTGGTCTTCAAGCCTGCGCCACGCCCTTCGATGACTCAGGGACGTGCCACCCAAATGTAACCTGTCAAGGCGTCAGCATTCCGAAACATTCTGTTGCGCAACCAACTCGCCTGGGGTGAAGAGGGATATTTGATTCCACTGGCTCGGCGTCATCCAATTGGCAGCGCTGATGCTTTCGCGCATAATGTTCGCTGAACCGAGATTTGCTTACCTCAGGAGAATTCCCCATGCGTTGCCCACATTCCTTTTGGCTCTCTGCGCTGGCCGTACTGTCGCTGGCCGTGACGCCGATGTTCGCCGCGGACGATGAGGCGGCGGAGGCCACGACGTTGCTGCCGGTGCCGCAACTCGCGCTGCTCTCGCCCGATTCCGGGTGGATCACCAGCCTGGCGTTCAGCCCGGATGGCAAGACGCTCGCCGTCGGCGGTAAGGATCTGGTGGCGCTCTACGATGCCGCCACACACGAACGCCGGGGCAAACTTGCGGACATCAAGGGCCAGGTGCGGGCGTTGGCCTTTTCGCCGGACGGCGGCCAACTGGCTGTGGGTGCCTACCAATCGGTCCAGCTCTGGAATCCGGCGACATCCGAACGTGTGCGAGAATGGAAGGGCCATCGTGGTTATGTCACCGGCGTGTCTTTCTCGCCCGACGGAAAAAAGATTGTCACCAGTTCCGACGATGAAACGGCCCGCCTGTGGTTTACCAATGGCGATGAAAACCAGACGGTGTTGACCGGGCATGGCTATCCGGTGAATGCCGTCGCGTGGTCCGCCGATGGCCGCTGGATCGCCACGGCCGCCGGCGACGAAACGCGCACTACGAAACCGGGTGAAGTGAAAGTCTGGGATGCGGAATCGGGCAAGGAACAGTTCAGCCTGGGGGATCACAAAAAAGCCGCGATGACCGTGGCCTTTTCGCCCGATGTCAAAACGCTGGCTTCCGGCGGATTGGATGAGAAAGTCATCCTCACGAGTTTGGAAACGGAGCAGCCCCTCGGCTTTTTCGGCGGACATCAACGGCCGATCAACTGCGTCCTGTTTCATCCGGACGGAAAAACGGTGATCAGCGGCAGCGGCGGACGGTTCGTCGGCAAGCACACCGTCAAACTTTGGAACCGCGAATCGGGCGAGGAACTGGCATCGCTCGATCCGCACGAAGGCCGGATTTCGGCGCTCGCGCTGAGCAAGGATTGCAGCCTGCTGGCGTCCGGCAGTCATGACAAGACGGTCATTTTGTGGAGCTTGGCCGCGCTGGGGACCGAAGCGAAAGCCGCGGTGGCGGCAGCCGTTCCGGCGGCGGATGCGGAGAAGAAGGTCATCCGTGTCGGCGTGATCGGACTGGATACCTCACATGCCATCGCCTTCGCGGGGGAGATGAACAAGGCGGATGCGGCCGACGATGTCGCCGGGTGCAAAATCGTGGCGTGCTATCCGAAGGGGAGCCCGGATATCGAATCGAGTGTAAGCCGCGTGCCGGAGTACACCGAAAACTACAAGAAACAGGGAATCGAAATCGTCGATTCCATTCCCGCGTTGCTGGAAAAGGTCGATGCCGTGTTGCTGGAAACGAATGACGGCCGCCCGCATTACGAACAACTCATCCCTGTGCTGCAAGCCGGGAAACCGTGCTTCATCGACAAACCAATCGCCGGGACGCTGGTGGATGCCATTGCGATTTTTGAAGCGTCGAAAAAGTACAAAGTGCCAGTCTTCTCGACCTCGTCGTTGCGGTACATGCCGGTGGCGCAGGAAGCCCGCGCGGGTAAGTTTGGCGATGTGCTGGGTTGCGACACGTTCAGCCCGGCGAACTTGGAACCCACACATCCCGATCTGTTCTGGTACGGGATTCACGGCGTGGAAGCCCTGTTCACCGTGATGGGGACCGGTTGCGACACCGTGCAGCGGGCCTCGACACCGGGCTTTGACGTCGTCATGGGAACCTGGCAAGGTGGCCGCGTAGGCACGTTCCGCGGCATCCGTCAAGGGTCGGGTGGTTACGGCGGCCGGGTCTTCGGTTCCAAGGCCATGTCCGACCTTGGCGGCTACGGCGGCTATCGCCCGCTGGTGGTCGAGATCGTCAAGTTCTTCAAGACGAAGGAAGCCCCCATCACTGAAGAAGAGACGCTGGAGATTTACGCCTTCATGGAAGCCGCCGACGAAAGCAAACGGCAAGGGGGCGCCGCGGTGAAGGTCGCGGATGTGCTCGCTAAGGCGCGCGTCGAGGCGCTGAAGAAGATTGAAGCGCTGAAGTAAAGCAGAGCTAAAGTCCGCAAATCAGAATTTCAACTGTTTTACCTCAGGAACGGAGATGTTTAGTATGGCTGAGCCATACACGATCAGAATACTTGTGCTCGACGGCGACCCGGAAGGGGCAAAGATCGTCGAGCTTTTAAATTGGACAGGAATTGGAATTGCGTTTCCTCGACTGGGATGGCCCCAATTGAAAGGGAGAGAGGAGTTCAAAAGAAGTGGTATCTACGTCTTGACTGGTCCAACGGAAGGTATGGACGACGAATTGCCGACAATTTATGTCGGGCAAGGTGACGGTATTGGCCCTCGCATCGAATCGCATTTGATAGAAAAGGACTTCTGGGATTGGGGCTATGCGTTTGTATCTAAAGGAAATGTTCTCAACCGTGCTCATATCACATGGCTAGAACATTCACTGATTAAACTTGCCAAGCACGCCAATCGGTGTCATCTGAACAATGGAAATGAACCAAAGGAGCCGATCCTTTCGGAGTCCGATCGCGCTGACACGCAGGGGTTTCTTCGTGAGATGTTGCGCATCCTGCCGCTCTTGGAAGTCCGCGTCTTTGAAAAACCCACTCCAGTAGTACCTCGCGCCAATTTACCTCTGTCGCCATCACTGATCACTACTTCCGATGTGAGGGATACGGTGATCGTTCCCGCCCAAGAACCCGGGTTTACTACCACGTTTCTTGGTGAGAACTCTTGGGATGCGATCCGTATTAGCGGCGGCATGCTCGGAAAGATCAAGTACATCGCCGCATATCAAACTCAGCCTGTATCGGCAATAACTCACTACGCGTCCGTAGATCGAATTGTCCCCTATGGCAATGACGGAAAATATCAATTGATCCTCGCCGAACCAGCGACAACTCTACCGCAGCCGATTCCATGGGCTGATGCTCAGCTGGGATCGATGAACTCTCATCGTTATACAAACCTTGCTGCGTTACTCTCCGCCAAGCGAGTTAGCGATCTATTCCCCGCAGTGAGGAGTTCATTGTAGGCCTCATCCGGACTACGCAAGCTCTGTCGGCGGGAAGACACTCCGGATGTCCGCGATTCTCGTTATGATTGTTGAGAATGGAAAGTTCTATGAAAATCCTCGAAGAAACGATTGAGGCCACGCTCGACTCGAATGGCGGTTTACAGCTGACACACCTGCCGCGACTTCCAGCAGGTCCGGTGCGGGTGACGATTCGTGCCTCGACTGCATCAGGACCGCAGCGGGGTTTGGCAGACGTAATCCGAGAAATACAAGCGGATCAGACCGCACGCGGGTTCCTGGGCCGGTCGAGGGCGGATGTGGCTGCTGAAGACGAGTCGCACTTGACTGAAGATGCCGAACGCGACCAAGAATTGAGCGACGCACGGCGTTCGGCCGCACCAGGGGGACCGTAAGTGCTTTATTATTTGGATACCGTGATCGTCATTTATGCCGTCGAAGGCAACCGCTTGGATCAGCAGCGAGCGCTGAGTCACCTGGCTACGCTGGAACAAATCGGCCATCAATTTGCGATCAGTGAGTTGACTTACACGGAGTGCTTGGTGCCCGTCTTTGGCACTGGTGATGGCCTATTGCTTGCGGAGTTTTTTCGGTTTTTCCACGGACCGAATTTGCGAACACTGAGTTTTACTGCCTCAATGCATACTCGAGCCAGCGCTATCCGGGGTTCCCACTCTTACGCCGTGATCAGTCCTGCTCAACCGAAACGATATGGGTTGGCAGACGCTCTTCATCTTGCTGCGGCGATCGAATCTGGCTGTGATGTGTTTCTCACCAACGACAACCAACTCGCAAGCTTCCCCGACATCACTATTGAGATGCTGCCTTGATCAGAAGGAGATATTGGAAATTTACGCCTTTATGGAAGCCGCCGATGAAAGCAAACGGCAAGGTGGCGCCGCGGTGAAGGTCGCGGATGTGCTCGCCAAAGCGCGCGTTGAGGCGCTGAAGAAGATTGAAACGCTGAAGTAAATTGCATCAAAGAAGAAGCCCAGGGGTTGCAACCCCTGGGCTTCTTTTCTACACGCGAACAACCCGACTATTTGCCCTTCATGGCTTCGCCGAGGATCTTTGACGTGCTGGGCCGCATGACGCGGGGGTCGACCAGTTCGCCTTTGACCAGGGTGCCGCGGATGTCTTTGCCGGAGATTGAGACCGGCTTTTCGTCCTTGTGGCGTTCTGTCAGATCGACGCGGCCGATGGAATCGTAGTAGGCCGCGAAACCGACCTTAACCGGCTTGATCTGCAAGTCGCCGCCGAGCTTGTCGAAAATCTGATGGGCGTCGAAATCCCCCCAGATCGCTTCGCCGTTGGCGTAGGGGACATCGGCATGCTTGCGGCCGATGACGATGTGCGTGTAGCCCATGTTCTGGCGGTAAATGCCGTGCATGACGGCTTCTTTCGGGCCGGCATAGAACATCTTGATGTCGAGGCCGAGCAACGCCACGCGATCGGGCACCTGTTCTTTGCGCGGTCCCCACAGCGACTCATCGCTGTCGCCGTCGCCGAGTTGCTTCTGATCGATCAGGGCTTCATACGTCGCCATGCGGATTTCCGCGCTGACATCGTCTCCCTTGGTTTCGCCGATCAGCGGATTGAGCACGGCCCCGGCGTTCTTGCCTTCGCGGATCAGTGTTTCCAGGCCGTACACCAGTGCGTATTCGTGGGCGCGGTGCAGGGGATTGCGTGTCTGGAAGGCGACGACGGCATCCCAGCCCTTGCCGGCGAGGAACTTGCGGACTTCGCGCGGCGTCAAAACGTACTTGCCGAACTTCGCGTTCTTGGGCTGCGGGATCACTTTCAACTCGCCGCCGACGAGATGCGATTTGTCCGCATCGCCCTGGAGCACCATGCTGGCACCGGGGTGATCGATGCGGTCGGTGAGGTAAACCGAGCGTAGATACTTCAATTTCGGCGACGGATACACATCGCTGATGGTGATGATGGCCGCGGCGGTGCCATCCGGCCCGACGAGCGCGGCCTTTTGGCCTTTTTGGAGCGTCTTGGCGAGGTCGGCCGTAACGGGAAAGGCGATGGGGATCGTCCAGGCGTACTTCTTGCCGTTGCTCAGCACGACCGACTCGTCCAGGACGCGATGATAGGTTTCGCTGTCCATCGGCCCGGTGAGGGGGCTGAGAGTGCCGTCGCCGAAACGGTAGACGGAGGACAAATCGGCAGCGGAGACGGGGATCTGCGTCAGCGTCGCGGCTTCGGTCTTGAACGCGGCGAGGTCGGCGTCGGCGACGGTCCGGCAGACCGGTTCAGCCAGTCCGCCATGCGGGGGAATCAAATCAGCCATGGGAACAGATTTTCCTGCTAGGTTTCGAGGGTCAATCGCGTGAAGATTAGGGGGGGCGGGCGGAAGTTGCAAGCCGAATCGTATTTCGGAAAAAAAGTCACAGTTCGCAGGCCGAATGCTCCTGGAAAATCGAGTTTCGTGTATTGACATAAAATGTGGTAGACTCGTGGTTCAAAGAGAACTAAAATGAGGCGACGAGAGATTTGCAAAACGCTAAGGTTCGCCAAGTCTGGGGAGAGGAATGATGTCCGCAATTCTAGCGACGCCGGATGCTCAAATGGCCCAATCGATTTCCACTCGTGTTGAGGAAGTGGCGATCAATGTTGAGGCGAAATCCCGGCTTAAAATTCGACCGCATGTGCAAGACATCGCCGCGCTGGCGGAGGAGTGGCAGACAACGATCGAATTTTTCGAGAACTCGATTTTCCGCGAAGATCAATATTTCGACTTTAGAAACTTACGGGACGTACTTCTGCCTGCCGCTGAAAAGACAAAATTGATTTATGCCGAGATTGAATCTACAGCTCTCAATTCGTCCGATGAACTCGAAGGCCTGTGCGAGCTACCCGAGGCAAAAGTGCAAATCGAAAGAATTCTTCGCAAGCTGGAGTCGTGGCCTTCAAACGACCCCACTCGTCGGAATGCGGCACGGGAATCAATCTCGCGTGACGAAATCGTCTCAGATGCCGAACTTGCCGCGATGTGAATGATGCCTCATGGATCGACAGATCTCTCAAGAATTGTAACGTCTAGAATGTGAAATCGTCCAGTCGAGCGGATCCATTCGGCTTCCCAAGTCACTTTGAATTTCCGGTTGGCAACGGTCTCGATGACCTGATATTCATGAAATGAGTCCGCTCCGCGTGTGATGAACATCAGCATTTCTTGGGGGTCTTCGGAGAGATTAAACTCAACAGCTTGTTTCCAGGACAAGAAAATCGGAGTCGCCAGCCCCAATCGGTCTAACTGAATTCGCACTCGATTCAGAGTTGAACGATTGATTTCAAGGTGAACTTTCATTCGCAATTTCCCGATGTCACGAGGGCCTACCAGCTGCGAGGTCGCTTTCCCATTACAGCGGGTTTCCCAAAACTGTCAAATCCTCCATGCGGCAATCTGCTAATTGATTGGTAAATTGGCATTCGACAAGCCCCGGCATTGGAGCGACGCTTCTGCCGCCCATGTCTCAATCTGATGGAAGTCGCTGTGCCCAATTACGGCGTGACGGAATCCGTCGCGGGCGGCTGTGGCAGGGTGTCGGGCTTGCGATCCTGCATGCGGTGTTCGAGTTGCAGTTTGTGCGAGGCCTGCAAGTCGCGGATGGTGTCGCAGGTGTAGAGGAATTGGAACATCGCCATTTCCTCTTTGGCCTGCTCGCCCCAGTAGACATGTTGCGGCGGAGTGAATGGATTGCGTGGGTTGGCCGCCGTGTTGTCGAAATAGAAGTCGCATTCAATCTTCGTTCCCGCCGGCAGACGCAATGGTTCCAGAAACGTGTACTGCCCTTGCCAATTGAAATCCCAGTCTTTGATCCAGATCAGCGGGTGGATTTCTCCATCGGGCAGGTGTGCCACCGCCCGCGCTTCCCGACCGAGATTGTGCAAGTGGGGCGTGACATCGAACAGGATCGTCTTGGCAGGCAGAGTGTAACTGACATGCTGATGAAATCGTGCTGCTCCCGCCGGGATGGCTAGCGTCGAATCCATGATTTTCATTTCGAGGACGATCTGCTTGCTTTTGGTGGGGGCGAAATGAATCCCTAAGCTCGATTGATCGGTCTCTGGTTTTCCGGTTCGCTGATAGTGGATTTCGACCATAATGTCGGTCCCTTTGCGCAGCGGCTGGCCAAACCCGGCCGGCAATCGCTGCGGCCGTGTCCCAGGCACCCAGTTTCGCAAGTTCCCGTAACTGTAAAATTGCGGGCCGGGGCCACCGCCGTAGCCAACATCCGGCTCGGCATCTTCCAGCTTTTTCGCCGCATCGGAGACGTCCAGATAGAAGGCGGCATGGTGTACGACAGCGGCGTTGCCGGGGCGAAACTCGATAGCTTCCACCATTCGGTCGCGGGTCAGTTCGGTGGGGAGCACAAAGTGTTGATGCACGTCGTCGCCGGCGGCGGCGAGAGCAAAGGCATGCGGCATTTTCAGAATCAGGTCTGGCTCGCCCAGTTGCCAGCCGGTGGTGAAGACGGGCGGCGTCGGTTTGTCCGCCGCCGGGCCTTCGGGCGTTCCCGCTTTGACCCACTCCGCAATCAACTCGTTTTGCCGAGCGGACAGCGATCGTTCTTCCTGGAAACGTCCGAATCCCGGTTCGGGTTTCCAAGGGGGCATAATGCGTGCGGTAGTGACATTTTGAATCTGCAAGGCATGTTTAACAGCATGTTGATAAGTCAGCAGCGGAAATGGCCCGGCTTCCCCCGGCCGGTGACAAATGCTGCAATGAAAATGCAGGATCGGGGCGATGTCCCGATTGTAAGTCACTTTGGCATCCCCCGACGAAACAGCAACGACTTCCACCGGACAACCAACCGGCGTCGTCCGTGCCACGGAAATTGGCTCGTGCTTGAGCAGCGACTGAATCGCATCTTTGAGATAATTTTTTGTGACGGTCAGCTTCGCATTATTGATCGCAGCGAAACGATCATCAATCGAGCCGTTGTAAAGTGTTGCACCGCGCGGGGAGAGCAGAAACGCATGCGGCGTATGCGTCGGGGCCAGTTGTTCGCGCAATTCGCCAGAGGCATCGAACAGAATTGGGAACTGGGGTTTAAACTTTTCCGAATGCGCGAGCGCCTCTTCGCGGGAGATGTGCGGGCTGGAAATGACGCCGAAGACGCGAATTGTTGGCTTCGCCCGATCTTTCCCGACGAGTTCGTTCAAGACGGGAAGATAGCGATTGCTGATGGGGCAATCCGTGGAGAGAAAAACCAGCACCACACCCTGGCAGCCGGGGTTTTCGCCGAGCCAATGGGATTTGCCATCCAAGTCGATGCCGCGAATGGCCCGATCCGCTGGTTCGTCTGCGATCGCACCCGTCGTCTGCGAAAATCCGTGTGCCAGCAATACCGCCAGCCAACAGCACGACATCATGGACAGACGCTGTGTCCCCGCAAACCAGGTATCGAACATGCGGTCCATTCCGTTATGTCGCGTCAGCCGCCGGTCTTCGGCAGCGGAGAAAATAAGACAGGCGTTATGAAAAATGGATGCCGAGGTTCGGCATTGATCGGAACGAAACCTCCTCCAAATTGAATCAGCCACGAGTGCGGCTTGGAACGCGATCCCTTGGAGGATATCGGATCACGATAACACATGGGCACAGGAATCACACGCGCCGTTTTCCCCGGATTGCAACAGGTGCGTGATTTACCGCATCCCGCGAACACATGGGGAACAGTTGGCTAATTCCGGAATTCACCACAGACTGCCTTCTGGTGAGACAAAAACGTCGCGCCGTAATCCCGCTAAAATTACCGAGTCTGGGTTTGGGTTTTCGAGGCTCGGGCATTTTGATAGAATCTGCCTGCGACGCCAAAGTTGGAATGCCTTGGCGATGGCACTTCGTGGTGAATCGTTCGGAGAGGTGACAGAGCGGCCGATTGTGCAGCACTGGAAATGCTGTGTGTCAGAAATGGCACCGGGGGTTCGAATCCCCCCCTCTCCGCT
>Ga0105047_10001402_pt1 | contig 43106 bp, 41 predicted proteins | sample MAT04_FD_78384 | JGI IMG/M metagenome (GOLD analysis project Ga0105047, IMG submission 78384) | Freshwater microbial communities from Lake Fryxell liftoff mats and glacier meltwater in Antarctica - MAT-04 (megahit assembly) | ecosystem: Environmental > Aquatic > Freshwater > Ice > Liftoff... | reverse complement strand
TGCCTCTGACCCTATCTACTTGACCCTATTTACTCAAAATCTTGAAACAGTTTTTTATCAATAGAGGTTTGTAATGCAAAATGAACTCACTCCGGAAAGACGAGAATTTCTTGAAAAGGATTATCAGAGAGGATTTATAAAATTCTGCGGCTTGCAGCCATCTAAAATTGAAATTGGACTTTTTGAATCCACCATCAAAATAGGAAGAAACCACAAAACCCAGGATAATTTTATCCATGCCGGATTGATTGCGACCATGTCTGATCATACGGCCGGATATGCCGCCTACACCCTTGTTGCCGATGATGTCAGGATATTGACCATTGAATTTAAAATTAATTTCTTGAAACCCGCCTATGGCAATGTGTTAAAATGCAGATCAGAGATCATCAGCCAAGGAAAGCAAATTATCGTAGCCCAATCGACTGTCTTTGATATCAGGGATACCCATGAAAAAATGGTGTCCAAAAGCACCATCACCTTGATGGTTCTCGCTGCCGAAAAGCTTGCGACAAAGAGCCACTAAGGGAAAAGAAATTCAGGGCAACGATCTTCGTGAGAGCGACAGGCAAGAAGCATCACCGATGTCCATCAGAAGCAATGCCAAGAAGATACTCAGGCAATTAACCCGCATTGAGGTTGGAGCATGGTCAAAATTATCGCGATTTACGGCAGCCCGAGACATGATGGCAATACCGCTGCACTTTTGAAGCAGGCGGTAGCCGGGGCACAGCTCGAAGGGGCGCATGTGGAAGAAGTGTTTCTTCGAGATTATAAAATTGCCCCCTGTCTTGAAATTTATGGCTGCCTCAAAAGCGGTGAATGCGCCATTCAGGATGATTTCCAAAGCATTCTCGCCAAGATCGATTCCTGTTCCGGCATCATGCTTGCCTCACCAATCTTTTTTTATACTGTCAGTGCGCATACGAAAATTTTTATGGACCGCTGCCAGTCGCGTTGGGTGAGGAAATACTGGATTGAAAATCAAGCGGCTGGAAAGGCGTCGGAAACACGTAAAGGGTTATTTATTTCTGTTGGCGCCACAAAAGGTAAAAAACTCTTTGATGGCGCCATACTCACCGTCAAATATTTCTTTGATGTCCTGAATGCCGGGCTTTGGAAAACCGTTCTCTGCCGAGAGGTGGATCGGAAGGGTGAGATTGAAAAACGGGGGGCTTACCTCAATGAAGCATTTGAGGCCGGAAGGGCCTTGGCAAGGGTACTGCAGGAGCGGTGAGAGTGCCATTTGTGCACCATTTCTCCTCTTGAAAGCCGATATCATCGCGGCCTCATTGCCAAATTCCATTTCTAAATCAAGATGGGAACGAGAAGGCAAGCGAGCAGCGACGAGACAGTACAAAGAAGTACGGCGAGGAGCCGCACAGCGCAGCCGCCGAAGTTAACGCTTGATTTAGAAATGGAATAACCTAAAAACGGAAACGGATGCATTGGCCGTATGACGGCGAGTCCAACACTTGAAACAACCAGCAAGGTGACCAGACAAATCATGTACAGACCACAGACCCACTCAACCCTCATCGGCTACCTCCTCTGGATCTTCGGCTTCCTCGGCGCCCATCGCTTCTATTATGGCAAGCCGATCTCCGGAACCCTCTACTTTTTCACCCTGGGTTTGTTTTTCATCGGCTGGGTCGTCGATCTCTTCCTCATCCCGGGCATGAACCGCGACGCTGATATCCGCTTCAACGAAGGCGAGATCGAATACAATATTACCTGGCTGCTCCTCACCTTCCTCGGCCTTTTCGGCATTCACCGCATGTATATGGGCAAATGGCTGACCGGCTTGCTCTACCTCTGCACCGGCGGTCTGTTCCTGCTGGGATATATCTACGATTTCTGGACCTTAAACGATCAGATCAGCCTGATCAACGGCGCCGAGCGCAGGACTTGACGCCAGCGGCGGCGCGATAAGCGAGGGAGACTTCAAAGGATATGTTACTATTCAATATTCCACATACCGGCCTTATTCCATTTCTAAATCAAGATGGAAACGAAAAGACAAGCGAGCAGCGACGAGACAGTACAAAGAAGTACGGCGAGGAGCCGCACAGCGCAGCCGCTGAAGTTAACGCTTGATTTAGAAATGGAATTAGAGCCTAAACATGCGAATCAGCAATCTCTTCACCGATGCACAGCCGCCAGAAGCAGGCGAGCGCTTCGATACTCTGCTCGACCACAAGAATCTCGTTGTTGAACGGATCGTCAGTTCCGCCGATGTCACTGCCCAAGAGTATGTGCAAACTCAAGACGAATGGGTCCTTTTGCTGCAAGGGGAAGCCGTTTTGCAAGTCGCCGGCGAATCAATTTCCCTTAAGGCAGGCGATCATCTCTTTCTGCCGGCCGGGGCAGCACATAGGGTCACGCACACTTCGGAGGGCGCAATGTGGTTGGCTGTTCACCTCCATCCCGAGTAAACAGCGGCGCCTACGCTTTCCGACAATAACAATAAGGAGGAGATGAAACCTGTGTCGTCGCCGGCAAACACCTTGCCGAACAAGGCTTCCAACCTCCTAATGGGCAGTATGCGAGTAGCGATTAAGATCAAATAGTCCACTGCGGACCGGCTCATCTTCGTTGAAGCGCTGTTGAAACCAGTCGTAGGTATCCCAGAACCGATCATCGGCTCGATTGATTCCGTACTTTGCCAACCGTTGCAGATCGTTTGGGCTTCCTACAAAATGCTCCAGCAGGTCGAAGAAATCAGGCAGATCCTTTTCAAGCACATCGAAGAAATAGTTTGGGTAAGAGCCGATCAGGCCCCTGATAAAATCAACGCTATCTTTGCTTGCATCGAGTTTCGCGTCTTCTCCCAGCAGGAAGGCCACATTATCATGCCAACGATTGACCACGATACTGCCGACCGCGTCCTTGCCATTCTGCAAGCGGATCCTCAAATACGCAAGATTGGCGTTGTGATCGTTGACCTGGGTCAAGAACGACATACCCGGCCGAGAAAGTGCCCGGAGCGCCAGCAGGTAATCCTCAGTGGTTGTGTATTTTTTCGGCAGTTCCGGGTAGTTGGCATCTGCCCGAAGGTAATTGATCGGGTCAAAATTAATGTTGCCGGTCGGCAGCAGATGCCGGTCCACCACATATTCGACGAACTCACGTTTGGGGTCATCGGTCATGAAAGACACCGCGGCAGGCAGGGCAGACGGGCAATAGTTCATCTCATCGAGGTCCTCCCCCAGGTACCACGACTGCATCAACTCCGGTCGCTTGGTCGGAGGAAGAAAATCGAGAAAATAGCTTTCCCCTTCCACCCGCAGCCTGTCCATGTACAGTCGGACAGCCAATTGGTGACCGGCGGTTCCGTAAATATCGAACCCGGCGACAAGGGCGTAGTAGAGCCGCTCAAAGAGCGGATAGTCAATGACCCACAGGGTCTTGGGCAGGTTCCCCAACGCACCTCGGTGCACCGATGCACTGTCGAAGTGGCGGTAGATGGTAAGCAACGGTGCGTCGCCGGGCCGACTTCCCTGCCAGATGGCATCGTAACCAAGACCTGCGTAGTTATGCGACATATAGTAGTCCTGGCGGGCCTTATAAAACTCCACCGCCGCTTTGCGGTGCTCGTCGGTAAGTGCCGAAAAGAGTCTTTCGCCACTGCCACGCTCTATGGGCATGGCCAATTGCTCGGAATGCAGCTTCAGAAACGCTGGATAGGTCACGCTCAAATCATGATCGGGGTCCATAAACATCACCCAGAAGTGGTCGTCGATGACATTGAGGGCAATCTGACCCTTGCATACCGGTCCATGGATGAAGGTCATGATCATGTACTGGGCGTTGTCCAGCAGGAACTGATAACGCGAGCGGGGAGGAATCTGCTCGAATACCGTGAACGGCCTGGCACTGATTTTCGCCGCATATCCCATCAGGTGCGGTGGCTGCAGCCACTCGGGCTTGATAAACAGATCATTGAACCGCTCAAAATGCGCGTCATCAAGATCGAACACCATGTGCGTCTTCTGGACGATGGTAGAATGGATTTTCCGGAAACGGTAGAAAAATTCTGCAACGCCCGGGTCGTCGTAGGGGCGGACGGTGGCAATGATGTTGATGGGTTGACCCGAAGGGGTGGTGGAGCGCACCAGTTCATAGAATTCATTGGTTGGGGTAGCAAATTTCAGATGCGCCAAAAACAGGTGCTCGTAGAGGTAGCGCGCCGTCACGGCGTGTTTGGCGTCCTTCTTGTTAAAAAATTCCTCCCACTGCTTTATGGCCAGGGCATCGGCGGGTTTTGGCGTGGTAAGCACGGCCTGTTCGGCGGTATCAGGCCCTTTTGCACCCTGTACAAGCCAACCGGCGATAGTTTCAAACTCGTCCTGCTTCAACGGCGGGAAACCGAACGGCATACCGTTATTGGGGTGTTTTTCCAGATACGCTGCCAACTCTGTGCCGTTTTCGGCGCAGGTCAAGTCACCGGCTTCAGACTTGTATTCGCCGGCACTTTTCGGGTTTTTCAGTTTGTGGGCGAGCAACTGTATCATCATCGAGTCGCTCAAACTCATCGATTCATTCAAACCATTCCCGACCGTGCTTTCGGTAACACTGAAAAATTTCTTCTCCCGCCATTCCTTGGTGGAGTGGGCATCGATAAACAGCCGTGTGGGGTCCATGGTCTTCAGCCGTGAGGCGTTGTAGATTGCCTGTTTTGTCGCACCCCTGTCGGTCCCTTCGAAAGAATCGAGCTTGAGCTGACAGGGCGAGTTATAGCAGGAGTGGCAGACGGTGCAACGCTTGTCCAGCAGCGGTTTGACCTCCGCTTGATAGTTAACCATCCTGTTTGGAACCTGCACAACCACCGGCGGCAGGGGTTTTCCGGCACAGCCAGTAAGGCATGACAGCAAAATGAGTGTGAGAATAGGGAGAATTTTCATGCATTTCACCAAAAGAAAGGAGCCGGAATACGTCACGACGAGAGGGTCGGTTAAACTCTTGCCCAGCGAGTTGAGGTGTGCGCCGATTTATGAACGTACCGGCCGCACACCTATTGGTTATCTTCTACCTTGATACGACTGGAGACGCACCCATGACATGAACCGGATCGACCGCGGGCCGCATCCGAGAGGGAAAGAACACCGACGATAGTATCGACATTGCCTTCATGGACGAACAGTCTATGGATATCCGTTACGATCATTTTTTTTACTGCCTCTTCCAGCAATGAATTGAGGTCGCAGGTATGAACCGGTGTGCACATCACCTGTTCGGCACTTTCGGCAGGATTGATGCCCCGTTTATAGGCGAGGGCTAGATCGGTTTTCGAGATCACTCCACGGGGCAGGTCTTCTCCATCGGTAATCAGCATGGCCCCGAATCTATAGGCGGAAAGGCTTTCCATGACGGTATTTAATGTTTCATGCATGGGAAGGCTTTTCACACCGGCGGCCATGAGTTCTCGCACTTTGAAGCGGTGGACGGCATCGGTTTCGCCCAGATGTTTCTTTCGGTTCAGATGGCTGTATTCACACTGGCGACAATATCGGTAAAGAAGTCCGACAATGTCAGGGTATGCCAAAGCCCCGACGAGTACCCCTGTTTCGTCGTCGGCAACATAGAGGCGGTATACCTTGTTGCTGCGCATCTGCTCAAGCGCAGTTTCCAAAGAATCACCAGCCTTGCAAAAAAGTGGCGGTGCTACCATGATATATTCAAGGGGAGAATCGATCGGCAAACCAGCATAGTAGGCCCCCATAATGTCGGTCTTCGACACCACACCGACTGGCTGCTGCATGGAGTCAACAGCGAGAAGAGCATTTACCTTGTGTTTGATGATGACATTGATTCCATGACCGATGGATTTGCTATGATCAAGGGAAATGATCTGCCGGCGCATGGCTCGGTTGACACTCAGATTGCGAAGGGTATTGGTGGACTGTGCCATAACTTCTCCAGATTGCGCTTACATCCGGCAAAAAGAGTACCCATGAAAACCATTGCCCGGCAGGCCTTGCATGGATCGAGTATGTCTTGTTCAGTCGCCGATTCGCTCCAACAAATGATTAAACAGGTCGGAAATATAGATAATACCAATGATGCGTTGATCCTCCACCACCGGTAGCCTGCGGACGTGCTTTTTTATCATGATATCGAGGACCATCAACAGGTTAACCTGCGGACCAATGGTGATGACCTCGGGGGTCATAATATCCCCAACCAGGATCGACTTGAGTCGACTGCCGGCGGCATCTATCAATCCGCTGACATCAAGATCCTCCATGGCGCCCCAGACCTGGATGTGTTTTGGTCGCACATACAGGAGAATATCGTACATCGAAAGCATTCCGACCAAATGTCGATTCTTATCGGTGACGATTATGCCAAAGAGCCGGCGACCGTGTTGCCGGGAGGACTCACGAAAAACGCGAATGGCATCAATGAGCGGTGTTTCGGGAAAAAGAGTAGGAAACTCCGTAGTCATGATACTGGCAGCAGTGGTTTTCATTGCCTATCTCCCAAACCCAAAATATGAAATTTCAGCTTTTCCACAACAGAACAATGTCATCCGGGAACCGATCTTTAGTGTAAGGTATTCAATTCGTTGTATCGATGCAACATTTTTAAACGCGCAGCGAGGAATACTTGACAATGAGACTGCGCCCCTCGCAGTCTGCGGGCGCATTGTTTACCCGGTGGTAAATAGAAATTGCAAAACAAAATAGGATAGTGTTCTTTAATCTCTTCGGTGATGGTCTGCGGGCAGCTCTTGATGCCAAAACAAAGTAAGGTTTAAACCGCGCACCAAGCGAAACTGATACTCAAACGTCCTCTATAGAGCCTTCTCCTTTTATGAAACCCATTATTGGCATTGCCGCCAACATCGATGTGAATCGCCTTGGCATGGCGATAAATTCTCTGCCCCTGGCCTATCCTGCGTCTATTGGAAAAGCCGGCGGCCTGCCACTGGTCCTTCCGTATAGTAGCGATCAAACACTTATGCGCCTCATGGTCGAAAGGCTTGACGGGCTTTTGTTGCCGGGAGGCATCGACCTTGATCCGGCGTGGTACAATGAGGCGGCTGCCGCCGGACTTGAAGAAGTAAACCGCGATCTGGATATCTTTCAGCTCCACCTGTTCGATGTCTGCCGCCGGATGAAAAAACCGATTTTCGGAATCTGTCGTGGCTGCCAGCTGATAAATACGGCGTTTGGCGGAAGCCTCTTCCAGGATATTGACGCAGAGTGGCACACTCCGGCCCTTCGCCATCGTGGCCCGGATCACGATACTGAGCACCTCGTCACCATCGAACCCGGCTCACGGTTGTTCGGTCTTTTTGGGAGTGAAGTGGTCGTCAACTCCCGGCATCATCAGGCCATTAAGAAGGTCGGAAGGGATTTGCGGGTAACGGCTGTCGCCCGGGATGGGGTCATTGAAGCGGCGGAGCACTGCTCTCTGCCCATCCATCTCGTGCAATGGCATCCAGAACGGATGCTTGCCAGTTCCGACAGTATGTTACCGCTGTTTATTGATTTTATTGAACAATGCAGAAGCTCCTAAGATTTCTCATATCTCAGGAAAAGGTACTGGCCTTGTTCCAGCCCCGTTTCTTTATCCGTGATAGCAGTAAAGTCCTTCAATCCTTGTGGTTCCACAGCCACCGAACAGCATTCGCAGACCATCTTCGGTTTCATGCTTCCGAAGTTTGACAAAACTTGGATTATCAAGCAGTGCGCCCTGTTCGACCATAAAATCCCCATCCCAGCGGTTTTCCGCGAGCAGCCGGTATCCAAAGGCGGCATTGCCCGATCCGGTGGCTGGATCCTCCAGATAGCCGAACTTCGGGGCAAATACCCGGGTGCGGTAGCGACAAGAGGCCGTCCGGGTCTCCTTAACTGACACATGGACGATGTCGATGCCGTTTTCCAAACAGAAAATTTGAGGTTTTTCAAAATCGGGGCCGACCGAGAGGCATCCGTCCAGACTGCGGACCGGGACCAAAAGGGTTCTCAGGCCTCCGTCGACCAGGCGTAGCGGCATCTTGTCATCGATCACGGGGTATCGATGCCCAGGGCATCGGCGACCTGCGGCACGGTCAACCGGCAGTCGAGATACTGCGGGGCGGGTGCCATGATGTAGACGGCGTCTTCTTCTCCGATATGGTTGAAGACAGAAAGCTTCCCGGCCTTCACATGGGCAGAGACCTCTTTTTCCCCGAAAGGGGATTCAGTCAGGTTCAAAGGATCGCTGCCCCACGAATTCACAAACCCGCCGGAGAAGGCACGGCTGATATATCCTCTCTATGCCGAGGGCACCTGCAACCACCTTCCGCCATCACTGGAACGAATGACCGCATCGATAAAAAGGGCCCCGGCCAGACCATCGGCCGTGGTGGGAAAGTGCAGGGCCAGGGGATTGGGTTCGACCCCGGCGATCCTCGCGGCGATGGCCTCGGCGGCATCCCTGTAGAGGTTGGCAAAACCTTCCGGAAAGCCCTCGGGATGGCCGGCCACCAGTCGGCTGGAGCGGGCGGCAAGCGGTGCATGGGGCCGATGAACGAGCCCGGCCCACCGCCGATCACTGCCAGACGCAGCCTTCTACCGAGAAGCGAGAATAGCGGATTGCTCTGCATGACATCCTCCCGTATGAGATTTTATCTGGCCAGCCAGCCGCCATCGACGGCGAGGGTATAACCATGGATATAGTTTGCCGCCTCGGAGGCAAGAAAAACCACTGCCCCGGCTAGATCGCTTGGCCGGCCCCAGCGGGCGGCGGGAATACGCTTCATGATGTCGACGCTGCGCACTGGGTCCTGTTGCAGGGCGCGGGTATTTTCCGTCGCCATATAGCCGGGGGCAATGGCGTTGACATTGATGTTCTGGGCCGCCCATTCACAGGCCAGTTCGCGGGTGAGGCCCATGACTCCGCTTTTGCTGGCGGTGTATGACGGCACCAGAAGGCCGCCCTGAAAGGACAACATCGAGGCGATATTGATGATCTTGCCGCCGCTCTTCTGGGCGACAAAGCGCTTGGCTGCCGCCTGGGCGAGAAAGAACAGGGCGCGCAGATTGAGGTTCACCACCTCATCCCAATTTTCCCGGGTAAATTCCAGAGCCGGCTGACGGCGAATGATCCCGGCGTTGTTGATGAGGATATCAACCCGGCCAAAGGCCTCCACCACCTGCTCGACCAGCGGTTCGATCTGGTCAAGATCGGTGAGGTTGGCCTTGATGGGAAGGAACCTGCGGCCCATCTTGGTTATTTCCCCGGCGCAGTCCGGCTCGCTGTTGTTATAGACCCCGGCAATATCCGCTCCGGCTTCATCCAGCCCTAAGGCCATACCCCGACCAAGGCCGGTGCCGCAGCCGGTGACGATGGCCACTTTGCCACGGAGATTGAATGCATCGAGTATCATGGTTTCACCCTTATCCCGGCATGGCGCCGGAATCGCATGGTTAGAATAAAAGGCTTGAGGATTTAGCGCAAACGGGCCATGGGCACATGGTCCATGTCACTGAAGTTCTGATTCTCGCCGGCCATGCCCCAGATGAAGGTATAGTTGGCCGTCCCTGCCCCGGAATGGATGGACCAGGAAGGCGACAGCACCACCTCGCCCTCGCGCACCACCAGGTGCCTGGTCTCTTCCGGTTCGCCCATAAGATGAAAAACCACCGCATCCGCCGGCATATCGAAGTACAGATAGGCCTCCATCCGCCGCTGATGGGTATGGGCCGACATACAGCCCCTCGCCGCGACCAAGATCAAAGCGTGTGCCGTCGGCTACCACCCGGCCGGATTCGCCGATATTGATAATGCCCAGTTCCCGCCGTTCAAGGAGGAATTCAGCGCCGATGATCTTCGGGTCGACGGCAAGAGTCACCGGCCCCACCGGGCAGACCCCGCCGACGATCAGCCGATCGTAAAAACAGTAAACGAGTTTCGACTGGCTGGGGACAAAGAGTCCTTGCACGAGAAAGTGGTGGCGCATCTCGTCGGTATCAAACATCAGCATATGTTCCGGGTGCACCGGATGTCGTACTTCCATGATCGTTCTCCTTGTTTCAGGGCCGGCCGGCCTTTATTTTTTCAGAAAATCTTCGCGCAGGGGCGTGAAAGTATCCACCAAACGCACATGTTCACTGAGCAACTGAATGGTATGGGGAATATCCGGCGGGACCGTAAAGATATCTCCCTTGCCGAGGCGGGTCGACTCATCACCGACGTGGACGATCAATTGCCCCTCGGCCACGTAGGTAACCTGCTCATGTGGATGGGAGTGCGGCGGATCATGGCCTTCGCTCGGTCCGTCGTCGAAGTCGATAACCACCACCATCAGGCTGTCGGTATAGCCGAGGTAGCGACTGCGCCCTGTACCGATGATTTCTTTGCTCAGTTCAACTTCTTTTATAAAAGCCATACTGCACTCCTTGTTTTTCAATTGCTTTATCTTTCAGAATCCCCTCAAGGGGATACGGAGGCATAAGGCAATGGGAAGAAAAGACCCATTCCCTAACGGCTCCTAAATAATCGGCACAACCCGGTTGGCCGGGCTCTGGTAAACCTCCTGCAGAACCAGGGCACCCGCGCCTCTGGCATAAAGACTTGGCTGCCACTCCTGGATATGGAGCCTGACCTCGGCGCCTAGCGCAAAAGAAATGGTCGACGGCAGGGTCTCGCGCATCGGGCCAAAGAGCAGTTCTCCGGCCAGGACACCCTTGCCGGTGATGATGATCTTTTCCGGGTCGAAGAGTTTACAGATATTGCCAATGCCTATGCCGAGCGTGCGACCGGCACGGCTGTAGATTTCCCGTAAAGCGGCATTGCCGCCCTTGGCCTCGGCAAGAACCTCTTCAATGGTGGGCTCTATTCCCTCCGCGCGCCAGTCACCGCACCGCATCGCTTCTTGAGCGTCTCGCAAGATGGCATTATTGCCGCAAATTGCCTCAAGGCAGCCGGTTTGGCCGCAGCGGCAGAGCGGGCCCTTCGCATCGATCACCGTGTGGCCAAATTCCCCGGCAATGCCACGACAGCCACGATAGAGCTTGCCGTCCAGCACCAAACCGGCGCCTATGCCATGCTCGGTGGTGATAAGGAGGAAGTTGTCGGTGCCGCGACCGATACCGAACCACTGCTCGTAGATAGCCAGGGTATTGGCGCTGTTCTCGACATAGACCGCCACGCCCATCCGCTCGCGCAACCGCTCGGCGAGGCCGATATTGGTCCATTTATAATTCGGCACATAGTGGACAAAACCGGTCCGCGAGTCGATCAGGCCAGGGATGGCGACCCCTATTCCGGAGATTTGTTTTTTGCTGAAATCGGCCTGCCAAAGGCAGGTCTGCACCGACTCGATGAGCACCTCGATCATATGTTCTGCAAGGTAATCATCTCGTTCCAGCTTTTTCACGTGGGTCTTGAGGATACCGGCCTGCAGGTCCATAAGCACCACACAGATGTGATCCACCGACAGATGTACGCCCACGGTATAGGCCCCTTGCGGATTGAGGGCAAGCGGCACCGGCCGCCGGCCACCTTCCGACCGGCCACTTTCTTGCTCCAAGAGCATGTTCTCACCGAGGAGTTCGGCGGTTATGCCGGTGACCGTCGCCTGGCTGAGCCCGGTGCGGCGAGCAAGATCGACCCGCGAGATCGTGCCCGCATCGCGGATGGCATGGAGAATGGCAAACCGGTTGATCGCCCGCATAAGATCCCGGTTCGCTACCGCCATGTTGCACCCCGCTCATGTCTGCCGGCCAAGCCGGCATCCCGACAGGTCAATGGATTAGAGGAATTCAATTGCATGAATGAATTAATGTTACAAATTTTCCCTTCTGTTATTATCGAACCGGCGAGAGTAGCGGGCGAATACGGACATACATCCATTTTAATAACACAACAACGACGTTATACATTTTGGAGAAAAATTACAACAACATATTTTACTGAGTGAACAAAGCCCTTGACAAGACCTTCTTCCTCCGCTAAGAATTCGCCAATAGACAACACAAAACCCGTTCCGTGAAGGAAGCAGCCCATGAGCTATCTCGAAGAACTTTTCAGCCTGGCCGGTAAAACCGCGGTGATCGCCGGCGGGGCCGGGGCCATTGGTACGGTGATGTCCGAAGCGCTGCTCCACGCCGGGGCAAATGTTGTCGTCCTCAGCCGGACCAAGGGCTCCATTGATGCCTTTCTCGCCCGCTTTCAGGACGACCCGGAACTGCGTAAGCGCGTCCACGGTATTGCCCTGGATTGCCGCAACGAGCAGGAACTGGAAGGGGCATATGTGCAGGCAAAGGCCCACTTCTCAGCACCGGAAATCCTCGTTAACGGCGTCGGCGGCAATCGAGGCAAAAGCACATTTATCGACATCGACATCGCTACTTTCCGGGAGGTCCTCGACCTCAATCTGACGGCCGGCCTGGTCATTCCCACCAAGGTATTTTGCCGACGATGGATCGCCGAAAGCATCAAAGGTTGCATTATCAACCTTACCTCGATGGCCTCCTACAATCCGCTGTCCGGGGTCTGGGCCTATGACGCCGCTAAGGCAGCCACCCTCAATTTGACCATGGCCGCCGCGGCCGAGTTCGCCCCTTACGGCATTCGGGTCAACGCCATCGCCCCTGGATTCTTCCTCGGCAAGCAGAACAAAAGCCTGCTGGTCGACGCGGCAAGCGGTGATTCACCGAACGGGGCAAGGCAGTACTGCATCATACCCCCTTCACTCGTTTCGGGGATGTGGCGGAACTGGCCGGGACTACCGTCTTTCTCGCCAGCCCCAGGGCCTCGGGCTTTACCACCGGGGTATCGATCCCGGTAGATGGTGGCTATTTGGTCCATAACATATAGGGGGAAACCGCATGATCCACGGCATCGGCGCAACGGATAAGGTCCTGAGTGAAATTGAAATCCGCGAGATTATCGAACGCACGACGCCGGCCTCACTCTTTGTCGGAAAAAAGGTCCTGGTTCTCACCCCGGACACCACCCGCACCTGCCCCCTGCCCCTGATGATCCGCTGCCTCGGCGAACTGATGGGCAAAGCGGCTGCTCGCCTCGATTTCATGGTGGCCCTCGGCACCCATACCCCACTTGCCGAGGAACGTATACTTGCCCTCTACGGCATCTCGGACCAAGAAAGGCAGGAACGCTGGGCGGGCAGCCGCTTTCTCAACCATCGCTGGGATCTACCGAATACCCTCGCCCGTATCGGTTGGATCGAGAAAGAGGAAATTGAAGAACTGTCCGCCGGCCGCCTCAGCGAGCGGGTGCCGGTGGACATCAACCGGACGATCTTCGACTACGACCGGATCGTCGTCCTCGGACCGGTCTTTCCACACGAGGTAGTGGGCTATTCTGGTGGCGCTAAATATCTGTTCCCCGGCATCTCCGGCGGCGAGTTCCTGCACGCCTTCCACTGGCTAGGGGCGGTGGTCACCTGTCCGGGGACCATCGGCATCAAACACACCCCGGTGCGCGAAGTCATCAACCGAGCCATGCGCTTTGTCGAGGTCCCGGTGCATTGCCTGGCCATGGTCGTCAAATCGGCAACGCAGCTGTATGGCCTCTTCGGCGGCGATCACCACACAGCCTGGTCAATGGCCGCCGACCTCTCGGAGCGGCTGCACGTGGTGGTGAAAGAAATGCCCTTCCATACCGTTTTCGGCATCTGCCCGCCGATGTATGACGAGATCTGGACCGGCGGCAAGGTCATGTATAAACTCGAACAGGTGGTGGCCGACGGCGGCCGACTGATCATCTACGCCCCGCATATCAACGAGGTGTCACGCACCTGGGGCAGCTATATGGAAAAGATCGGCTACCATGTCCGTGACTATTTTCTTGCCGACCCGGTCCGCTTTTCCGACATCCCGCGCGGCGTGCTGGCCCACTCGACCCACGTTCGGGGCCTTGGCAAAATGGTGGAAGGAGTGGAGCAGCCACGCATAAATGTCATTCTCGCCTCGGCCATCTCCCCGGAAACCTGCGCCAAAATTAATCTCGGCTACCTCGACCCAAAAACCATCGATCCGGAGCAGTATCGGAACCGGGAGGCCGAGGGCATCCTCTTTGTGGAAAAAGCCGGCGAGATCCTCCATCGCCTGCCAAACCCCATCCTTGCGTGCACGCCATGAAAGCCTTTCTTGACGAGAATTTCCTCCTGGAAACAGCAGCCGCCGAGCGGCTGTTCCACGAATACGCAGCCGACATGCCGATCTTCGATTACCACTGCCACCTGGAGCTGAAAAACCCCTTCGGCATCACCAGCACCCTGCTGTCACCGGCCACCGCCGACGCCATATATGAGCAGTGCTCGGAGATGCTGCAGCGTGACGATTTTTCCACGCGCGGCCTGTTACAAAAGATGCGGGTCAGGGTGGTCTGTACCACCGACGATCCCCTGGATAGCCTTGAGCACCATAAAGCCACTGACGGACTAAAACTATGATCATCGTCCTCATTGGCCCAATGGGCTGCGGCAAAACCACCGTCGGCAAGATACTTGCGGCACGGCTCGGCTGGCCCTTCGACGACGCCGATGACTTTCACCCCAAGGAAAACGTCGACAAGATGCAGGCCGGCATTGCGCTCGACGATCATGATCGGCAGGGCTGGTTGACGACGCTGAACGAACGCATCAACAGGAGAAAAACGGCCGGGGAAAATCTGATACTCGCCTGCTCGGCCTTAAAGAAACAATATCGCGACCTGCTGGGTATCGATCAGCAGCAGGTATTCTCGGTCTACCTGAAGGGCGATTTCGACCTGCTGCGAGTGCGAATCGCAGGAAGAAATCATCAATATATGAACAAGGATCTACTGACCAGTCAACTGGCTGCCATGGAGGAGCCCGAGAACGGCCTGACCCTTCATATCGGCCCCGGCCCGGAGAAACTGGCCGAAGAAATCGATACCTGGATGCAACAACTGCAAGGGAGCAAATAATGGACAAAATATCACAGATAGGGGTCGCCGGTCTGGCCGTAATGGGCGAAAACCTGGTGCTCAATATGGCCGACAAAGGCTTTTCGGTCGCCGTCTTTAACCGGACCACCGCCAAGGTCGATACCTTTCTCGCCGGTCGAGCCAAGGGCAAGACGATCAACGGTTTTCATACGGTAAAAGACTTCGTTGCCGCCCTTGAGAAGCCGCGCAAGGTCATGATGATGCTGAAAGCGGGCGAGGCGGTGGACCAGTTTATCGAGCAACTCCTGCCGCACCTTGAAACTGGCGATATCGTCATCGACGGCGGCAATTCCAACTACCACGACACCATTCGCCGCACCCGTGCTTTACAGGAAAAAGGCTTGCTATTTATCGGCACCGGGGTGTCCGGCGGCGAGGAGGGGGCGCTCAAAGGCCCGTCAATCATGCCGGGCGGTTCGGTCGCCGCCTGGCCACAGATCGCAGAGATCTTTACCGCCATCTCCGCCAAGGCGGACGACCGGGAACCCTGCTGTGCCTGGATGGGTCCGGACGGTGCCGGCCATTTCGTCAAGATGGTCCATAACGGCATTGAGTACGGCGACATGCAGCTGATCTGCGAGGCGTACCAGATCATGCGGGAACTCCTTGGCCTGCCATCGGAGGCGATGCACTCGGTGTTCACCCGCTGGAACGAAGGCGATCTGCAAAGCTACCTCATTGAGATCACCGCCGACATCCTCGGCCACCGCGAGGAGGATGGACAAGCGACCGTTGATCTGATCCTTGATACGGCCGGCCAGAAGGGTACCGGAAAATGGACGGTAAACGCGGCTCTCGACCACGGCGTCCCCTTGTCGCTGATCAGCGAATCGGTCTTTGCCCGCTGCATCTCGGCAGAAAAGGCCATGCGCCGCCAGGCCGCAACCCTCCTCGCCGGTCCCACCCGAGATTTTTCCGGCGACAGTGCGCAAGTCCTCCGCCACCTGGAACGTGCCCTTTACTGTGCCAAGATCATTTCCTATACCCAAGGGTTCACCCTCTTACGGGCGGCATCCCTTGCCCATGAATGGAATCTCGACTACGGGGCCATAGCCCGGATCTGGCGCGGCGGCTGCATTATCCGCTCGGTCTTTCTCGACCGCATCGCCGCTGCCTATAAAGCCTTGCCGAATCTTGCCAACCTGCTTTTTGCTCCAACCTTTAGCACCGAGGTGAACAAGGCCCAGGCCGACCTGCGGGCCATCGTCGGTCTGGCTACCAGCCACGGCATCGCCGCACCCTGTCTGTCGGCGGCACTGGCCTACTACGACGGCCTACGCACGGCGAGGCTGCCGGCCAACCTGCTCCAGGCCCAACGCGATTACTTCGGTGCCCATACCTACGAACGAATTGATCGGCCACGCGGCGTTTTTTTCCATACCGACTGGACCGGCAGCGGCGGGGCCACCACCTCGACCGCCTACAGTCGGTAACCCATGATATTCTCACAGGAAGAGCACCTATGAAACTTGGCAAATACTCCTTCGGTACCGGCGACCGCTTCGGCCTGCAGGGCACGGCACAGCTTAAGGCAAACTCGAAAAATTACCGGAGGCATAGAGTTAATATTCCGAAGATAATTTTTCGAGTTTAACGAAGATATGGTAAAAAAGGGCATTCTCGGACAGCCTCATAGTCACACAACCTCAAGTGTCAATGCAACAATAACTTTATACAGGAGAAAAAATCTGTGAAAACAATCGGATTCAACGGCAGTCCCAACAAGAAAGGCAATACCTACCATGCCCTGCAAATGGTCATTGATGAACTTGAAAAGGAAGGGATAGAAACAGAAATCCTCCATGTCGGCAACAAGGCTATCAGAGGCTGTCTCGCCTGCGGCCAATGTGCTAAGAAACAAAATGAACAGTGTGTGCAGACAGAAGACGAGGTCAACGGCTGGATTCAGAAAATGAAGGAGGCCGACGCCATCCTTTTAGGCTCCCCCGTGCACTTTTCGGCCATCGCCGGCACCATGAAATCGTTTCTGGACCGAGCCTTTTACGTCACCGGAGTCAACAATCGCATGCTGCGCCACAAGGTCGGTGCGGCGGTGGTTGCAGTACGCCGTTCCGGCGGGTTGCCGACATTTAATCAACTCAATAATTTTTTGTGTTATACTGAAATGCTGCTGCCGACAGCCAACTACTGGAACGTCATTCACGGAACCCGGCCGGGAGAGGCAACCCGGGATGAAGAAGGCAAACAGATTATGCGTACTCTTGGCAAAAACATGGCCTGGCTGATGAAGTTGGTAGAACACGGCAAGGACACGATTACACCACCGGCTATGGAGAATAAAATCTACATGAACTTTATTCGCTGAGGTTGTCACCATGGAATTCCTCGAAGCCATTAAAACCAGGCGAAGCATCCGCCCGTTTGAAAACCGGAACTGATACACAGGGAAGTCTGGTTGACTGGTGATGCCGAATCCCAAAAAAATCCTTATACTTTTTGCCCACCCAGCCTCTAAGCGATCGAAGATGAACGTCGCCCTGCGCGGTGCGATTGAGGGTCTGGCCGATGTGACCGTCCACGACCTGTATGCCCGGTATCCTGATTTTTTAATCGACGTGGCAAAGGAGCAGCAACTGTGCCTCGACCACGATGTGCTCGTCATCCAGCATCCTTTTTACTGGTATTCCACCCCGGCCATCATCAATGAATGGCTGGATTTGGTTCTCGAACATGGCTGGGCCTACGGAACGGGCGGTAGAGCACTTGAAGGCAAAATTTTTCTTCAGGCCTTGACCGCTGGAGGCGACGCCACCGCCTACAGCGCAATGGGCAGCAATCGTTTTACCCTCCGCGAACTCACCCTGCCTCTTCGGGCCACCGCCAATCTCTGCCGGATGCGCTGGCTGCCGCCCTACGCCGTGCTCGGCGTGCATCGCGGCCTGCATTCGGATGAACTGGCTGCCCATGTCGCAAACTATCGCCGAACCATCCTGGCCCTGCGCGACGACAAGATAAACCTCGACCTGGCCGCATCGTTTGAGTTCCTTAATAGTGATCTTACCAGCCTCATCGGGGAGGAATAAGTAATGGAACAATTTCTGGCGCAGCTCCTTATTTTTCTCGGGGCCTCGGTTATCGCCGTGCCCCTGGCGCAAAAATTCAAACTCGGCTCGGTCCTCGGCTATCTTCTCGCCGGGATGATCATTGGCCCTTACGGCCTGTCGCTCATCGGCGAGATCGAAAAGGTCATGCACATCACCGAATTCGGGGTTGTGATGATGCTCTTTCTGGTTGGCCTGGAGCTACAGCCATCCCTCCTCTGGCAGATGCGGGTCCCCATTCTTGGAATGGGCGGAACCCAGGTTTTATTAACCTGCGTCGCGGTGGCCCTTACGGCCCTGGCACTTGCCATGCCCTGGCGACAAGCAGTGGCGGTCGGGCTGATCGCCGCACTGTCGTCAACGGCGATTGCCCTCCAGACCCTCCGCGAAAAGGGCTTGTTCAATACCTCCTCCGGCCGATCGATTTTTTCGGTCCTGCTCTTTCAGGACCTGGCGGTCATCCCGATGCTGGCGATCCTGCCGCTGCTGGCGATGACCGCTCTAAATAATGGCGCTCTGCCGGGTGGGTCGCTGATTGACATCACCCAACTACCGACCTATCAACGCTTTGCCATTATCATTCTGGCCATCGGCGGCATCTATCTGATCGGCAGGTTCGGCAGCCGACCGCTCTTTCGTGTCATCGCCGCCACAAGGCAACGGGAGATCTTTGTCGGCACGGCACTGGCCCTGCTTATCGGTGCTTCGCTGCTGATGACCATGGTGGGATTGTCGCCGGCCCTTGGTGCCTTTCTGGCCGGGGTAGTTTTAGCAGACAGCGAGTATCGCCACGAGCTGGAAAGTGATATTGAACCCTTCAAAGGACTGTTGCTCGGAGTCTTCTTTCTTTCCATCGGGGCAAGTATCAACTTCACCCTGATTGGCGAGCGAATCTGGCTGATTGGAGGGCTGGTGGCGGCGCTGATCGCCATCAAGTTCGCCATGCTGATTATCACCGCACGGGTATTCAAGATGTCTCGCGATGGTATGTGGCTCTTTGCCGTAGCACTTGCCCAAGGCGGGGAATTCGCCTTCGTCCTCTTTCAGTTTGCCAGGATCAACGGCGTACTGCCGGCCACTATGGTCGAAACATTGGTTTCAGTGGTCGCCCTGTCAATGTTTCTGGCCCCTGTCCTCTTTCTTACTTACGAAAAATTGGTGGCCCCCCGCTTTCAGGCAAGCGAGGCAACGAAGCCTGCCGATATCATTACCGGGCACGTCTCCCGAGTTATTCTCGCCGGTTTCGGTCGACTCGGCACCGATCTTGGTCGCCTGCTCCTATCCGCCGGCTGCCGACCGGTCATCCTCGACAACGATCCTGCCAATGTTGATCTCCTCCGCCGCTTCGGTTTTGAAGTGTACTACGGCGATGCCAGCCGCCTCGACCTGCTGGAAGCGGCAGGGGCTGCGGAAGCGAAACTGCTCATCATCACCTTCGGCGATCTGGAAAAGGCCTTGAACCTGGTGCGCCTGGCGGGTAAGCATTATCCGCATCTACGCATAGCCGTCAGTTCCGCCGACCGTTCCGCCACCTATGAATTCATGGATCTCGGGGTTACCTCCATCCGTCGCGAGACCTTCGGCAGTGCCATGGAACTGGGCAGGGACGTCCTGGAAATGCTCGGCCATGACCCCTATGAGGCCTATCGCATCACCAGGCTTTTTCATAAAAAAGACGAGCAGACCATGCCGGAACTCTACAAGATTCACCGAGAGGAGAGGCAGAATTACATTTCCATGTACCAGCAATACAATGCCGACCTCACCGAACTCCTGCAAAAGGACCGGATAATTAACCTTGAAGAAGTTGACAAGGCCTGGACTGCCCCGAAAGCGGAAACTTGAGAGAAAGGAACGCCGTCACCGCACTTTTATACTCCCGGGAATGTCACCTCTATTTCCCTATGCCGTTTTCCAACATCCTTGGGGACAGAAAAGCGGTCGATCACTGCGTTTATATGCAAATATCAGCCACTGCAATCCGGCACAAAAAAATCGTCCATGCCACCCTTCACTATTACTAAATTTCATGATAGCATAGGCGTATTGTACTGGAACTCAACTATCATCAATCGGTTTTCTTAGCGGGCAGTGATGATCAACTTCAAAATGGAGGTACGTAGGGAATGACAATACAGATTTGCAGACAATTTTTTAAGGTCGCTTTCGCTGTTACCTTGATCAGTGGCATTGCCGGCACAGTGTTGGCTGAAGAAGTAAAAGTGGGCACGGGTGCTGCGGCAACTGAAAATATCTTCAACAAGATAAAAGATCCAATGGAAAAGGCCAATGGTGTCAAGTTGACTCTTCTCTCCAGTGGGCCTGTCCAAGCACTGAAAGATTTGGATGCTGGAAGCGTTGATGCTGCCGTCGGCGGTCTTACCTTTCCTGACTGGATGGTGATGATGGAAAAAGAAGGGTATGCTATTGCCGACAAGACGATCTATAAAAACCGGGTCATCGGCAAAGATGTCATCAAGGTTATAACCAACAAAGACGTAACGGTATCAAGCCTGTCCAAAGAACAATTGACTGCCGTCTTCACCGGGAAAGCCAAGAACTGGTCGGAGGTCGGAGGGCCGGACAAGGTGATCGTCGTCATGGTCGGAAGCAAAATCCCCGGAACCCAAACAGTGTTTCAAAAACAAATCATGGATGGTGCAGCCTATGCTAAAGATGCCGTTGAGGGCAGCACGGTTGAAGACTTAAAAACCAGAGTGCAAGCAACACCAGGTGCCGTCTGTTTAGCAGCAATGGCCCAAATTGACGGTACCGTCAATGCTCCGGCCATTCCCGAGGTCGGCAGGCCGATAACCTTGATAACCAAGGGTGCCCCGTCCGGAGGTCTACAGAAAATGCTCGATTTTATCAGTGGGGAAGGAAAGCAATATATCGCCAAATGATTGTCCATCGGGAGGTATTCGTTTAACCTTTGCTCCCGACTATCTATGGGAGCATAATTGGCGACCACCTGATCTCTCTACAGAGGAGCCGCCTCGGCCGAAAAGAGGCAATGGCATGGGGCGGCTGCGAAAAATATTCGTTTACACAGGCTAACGGGTGCATCATGTTAAAGCTTAACACCAAGACAGTTCGAGCGAAGATCCTTATGGCAATGGTTTCGACAACCGCCTTGCTTCTATTGTGCATGGGAGCTTTCATGATGTTTAGAAGCAACAGCTTGATGCAGAAGGCGCTTGACTCCAAAGCCTACTCATTGATTTCCCTGGCTGAACAGGTTGGCAGCCCGTATATCGCCAACTATGATTATCCGGCGCTTGACGCCTTTGTCAAAGAAGTGGTCAAGGACTCCGATGTAAAGTGGATGGTCTTCTATGATCCAAAAGGAGCGATCCTGACTAAAAACAGTCAGGAACAACCGGCAACTTCTCAATCCATACTGATTGAAAGGAGCATAAAAGCCGTGGATGGCAAGGAGGTTATCGCGCAGTTGAAATTCAGTTACAGCAAGGAAAGGGTAACTGCTCAACTGAGGAGCGATGTTCTTGCTACCGGAGCGGCGATTTTTCTCGGTGGTATATTTATGACGGGGCTCACCGCCTTGATGACCAAAGCCATTGTCAAGCCTATTGGCCATGCAGCGGGAGTGATGCAGGATATAGCCGAGGGCGAGGGTGACCTCACCAAGAGAATCCTGGTCGACTCCAATGACGAAATTGGTGCACTGGCAAAAGGATTCAATATCTTTGTCGAAAAGATCCACGACATAGTTAAACAGCTTTCCAGTAATGTCGTTACCATGGCGTCGTTTGCCGATCAGCTGTCAATTCTTTCCAACCAGATGGGCGATGGCGTTGAGGTGATGTCGGAAAAAACAGGTACGGTATCGGCTGCCGCCGAGGAAGCGAGGGTGAATACGCACTCGGCAGCTGAAAGCATGGAAGAGGCGACGACGCGTCTTGCAACGGTAACCGACGCGACCCATGAAATGAACAATAACATCGGCAAGATAGTCCTCAATTCGGACGAAGCAAGGGGAATCAGCGAACAGGCCGGCGAACAGGCCCTTCGGCTTACGACGGTAATGCAGCAGTTTGGACAGGCAGCCCAGGAGATTGGCAAGGTAACAGAGACAATCACCGATATTTCTTCACAAACCAACCTGCTGGCACTGAACGCCACTATCGAAGCTGCCCGGGCCGGTGAGGCAGGAAAAGGTTTTGCGGTAGTCGCCAGTGAAATTAAGGAGTTGGCTCGACAGACGGCCAGGGCCACTGAAGATATCAAGGGCAGAATTTCCGGAGTTCAGCAATCGGCTGGTGGAGCTATGGCCGACATTGAAAAAATTACCGTTGTTATTGGCGAGGTAGGTGCTTTGGTTGCAGGCATTGCGACAGCAATCGAGGCGCAGGCGCTGATTACTCGAAATGTGGTTGATAATGTCGCCCATGCCGCCGCAAGTATGCAGGGTGCAAACGAGCAGGTTGCCCAGACAGCTGTTATTTCGCAGGAAATAGCGCAAGAAATAGCGGGGATTAACAGCGTAGTGTTGGAGCTACGAGACGGCAGGGAACAGGTTCAAGCGAATTCTACGGAGCTATCGCTTCTGGCGTCAAACCTGAATGCGTTGGTTGGTCATTTTAAAATATAAGGGCATAGATAGATCCAAGGCAGTAAAAAGAGTTTTGGGCGGATTTTTGCCCACCAGGAACTCTTTTTGCTATGTAATCCCCCTTTACCATCAAATAGGCGCGGCCGAGAACTCCCGGTTACAACAGCCTTACCTGATAAAGGTAACCTGCTCCTTTTCCGGTACATGGAGTGCTAATTTTTCCGCAGCGATTACCCGTACCCGTTCAGGTAAAAGCATTTGATCCCTTTTGGCTTTCAGACTGATTTGATTTTCCATGAGTTCATACCGGACAATTTCATCTGCCTGCACGGATTTTTGCAAAGTATTGAAGGAAGAGGCAAGCCACAGATGCACTGCCAGCAGTATCGGGCAGAAAACAAGCAGCATCTTGCCAACCGAGAGCGCGAGTCGTCTATCACCCCACGGGGGGCAGACCTTCTGGTTGCTCAACTGTTGGAAAAAATGCAAGTTTGCCCGCGGCCGGAAATACGATTGAGTTGGGTTATATAGATTCATTTCTGCCTCCGCATTGCTTCAACTGCGCCTTCCCCGGTTTCCATCAGATAATTCCCCTCTTTTTGATACTTGCTTTCAGCGCACCGAAATGTTCGCGACTAACCTGACGCTCCACATTCCAGGTATCTTTATCCCAGATCTCTACCCGATCAATCATTCCTATCAGGACAATATCCCTTTTCAAACCAAGGTCGGTTCTCAATGCAGGCGGAAGCAGAATCCGCCCCTGTTTATCCAAGACACATTCGCAACTTTCTGACTCGAAGTACCTGATAATCTTGTCTAAGTCTCCCGACTGCCCTTCATCTCCGGCCTTGAGTTTGTTCTCAATGTTTTCCCACTCCTCTAATGGATAGGCTCGCACATGCGTATCCCAGGGAATAGCAATGAGGATTTCGGACTCATACTGACGCAGTACCTCTCTGAAGCGGCTAGGAAGACTCAGCCGCCCCTTGTCGTCCATGGTATGATCGAATTTGCTGCGAAACCTACTGCTGACCATGACACTCCATATCACTCTACATGATCCCATTTTATTCCATTCTTTTCCATATACATCGATAAAGCAGCTGATGTCAATAATATAAATACGTATGTTCAGTTATTTATACAGATTAAACGTCGATCCCCAAAGCAACCGACAGAAACTCTGCATGATATTTTTATCCTCTTCAGGACAAAAAATGTCATCCTCGTAACTGATCCCTCAACCGCGGAAAAAATTTTATATATTTGATTATATGAATATATTACAATAAAAAGATTGGAATATTTTTCCTTTCGAAAAGTTATTCAAATTTTAGTGGTTTAAAGTGGGATACAATGGAATATGGGGAGGAAAAAATAGCCTTTTTTCAATGGGCATAGATATATTTCCAGGGTGTTGATCAATGCAGCAAGATATGGTACTTACTCCATGTCAATGGGCGCAGCTCCTTACTCCGGAAATATTTTTTATGACCACCTAGCATTGGCTTTTGGCCATTTTCAACAGTTTCACAAACAGGAGAAGATAATGCTACAACACTATCCGATTTGCTTTCTGGCTCTATTTACTTTACTCACTGCACCTCACCTCCTTTACGCAGCCGATGACAGCATAAAACTCGGTATCAGTTCGAGCAAGAGCGGAAGTTTCGCCAATGTCGGCACCAGCACAAAAAACGGCGCCGAATTGGCTCAACGTGAAATTAATACCTCCGGTGGCTTGAAGATCGGCGGCAAAGCATACACCCTTGAATTTGTCTTTGTGGACAACACCTCAAACAGATCATCTGCAGGCGCCAACGCTCTGAAGCTGATCACCCAGGATAAAGTCATGGCCATTGTCGGCCCCCAGAGCAGTGACCGGGCCATTGCCGTTGGAGAGGTCGCCAACTCATTCAAGACACCGATGATAACCCCTTGGTCCACCTCGCCGCTGACAACTGTTAACAGGCCATTCGTTTTCCGGATGCCGGTTTTATATGATATCCAGGCGTTAGCAACCACCAAATTCGCCGCCAAAGAGTGGAAAGCAACCAAGGCTGCCGTCCTCTACGATGAGGTTAGTCCTTACCCGTCAGGCATGGGCAAGGCTTTCAAGAAAATATTTGAAGAAGCAAATGGAGTTGGTTCGGTAGTTGCTTTTGAGACCTTTCGTACCGGCGACACTGATTTCGGCAAACAGATACGCACCATCATAGGGTCAGGGGCGGAATTCTTATATACCCCACAGCACTATGAAGAAATTCCTATCATTGTTCAGCAGTTTAAGCATACGGGGTGGAACAAACCGATAACCGGCTCTAATTCCTGGTCGGGTGGCGATCTCATGAGCCTATGTGGCAATGATTGCAAGGGGTTGTACTTCACCGGGAACTTTGCCCCGGGCGGTGCCAAAGGCAAGGCCAAGGATTTTGTCGATAAATATCAAAAAGCCTACAATAAAATCCCCGATGAAGTGGCGGCCCTTACCTATGACGCAGTCAAACTGATTGGCTTGTCGCTCCAAGCAACCGGCGGATTGACCGGCGATCTTCTCGATGATAGGGTGAAGCTCAGGGATCAAATAGCCGCGGTAAAAAAGTTTGAAGGTGTGACCGGCATATTGGAATATCACGGAACCGGCGACCCGACCAAGTGCGCCGTGCTTATCAAAATCGACGAAAATGGCCTGTTTACTAGCCACGACACTGTCTGCCCGTAGTATATATCTTAAAACCGATTACTTATCACCTCTAGGAGAAACTATGAAAAAGCTGGTCATCGGGCTTTGTGCCCTGGGGCTGACCCTGCCAACCCTTTGTTTTTCTGCCGACCCGGTAAAGATCGGCATGATAACTACCCTTTCGACAAAAGCCGGATATCTTGGCGAGGAGATTCGCGACGGATTCAAACTGGCTATTGATCAGGAAGGCGGCAAGCTTGGCGGTATCGGCGTCGAACTCCTCGTCGAAGACGATGACGCCAAGCCGGAGAAAGGCAAACAAATCGCCGAAAGGTTCGCCCAAAAAGACGGGGTTAAGATCATGACCGGCATCGTCTTCTCCAATGTAGCCATGGCCGTGGTGCCAAAAATCATTAAAGAAAACGTCCTGTATCTCAGCGCCAACGCCGGTCCCTCCGACCTTGCCGGAAGCGGCTGCGACCCCAATTATTTCAGCGTTTCCTACCAAAACGATAATCTCGACGAAGTGGTCGGCCAATATGTCACCGAGGTCGGCCATAAAAATGTCTACCTGCTGGCTCCCAATTATCCGGCCGGTAAAGACCACCTCGCCGGATTCAAACGATTTTACAAGGGCAACATAGCCGGCGAGGTATATACCAAACTGGATCAAGCCGATTATGCAGCGGAAATAGCCACAATCCGTGATGCGGGACCCGAAGCGGTGTTCTTTTTTCTGCCGGGCGGCATGGGTATTAATTTTCTCAAGCAATATGCCCAGGCAGGGCTGAACAAGACCATTCCGCTCTATGGTCCGGCATTTTCTTTTGACGAGCGTATTCTAGGCGCCGTTGGTGACGCCGCACTTGGGGTAAAAAATGGTTCACAGTGGACGCACGATCTTGACAATCCCGCCAATCGCCAGTTTGTTGCCGCCTACCGCAAGGCCTACAACCGAACCCCGACCCTTTATGCCGCCCAAGGCTATGACACCGCCAGGCTTATTGGTTCGGCCCTCAAGGCAACCGGTGGCACAACTGACCTTGCAGCTCTCCGCACGGCAGTAAAAAAGGCCGATTTCGCCTCGGTTCGCGGTAATTTTTCCTTCGGCAACAACCAACACCCAATTCAGGATATCTATATCCGAGAGGTGATTCAGACCGAAACCGGCTTCACCAACAGAACGGTGAAAAAGGTCTTCACCAATCATGTCGATACCTACGCCAAAGAATGCAAGATGTAAGGGGATAAGGTCAATTCTCATATTTTTCAGCCATTTATAGAAAAAATATAAAGGTTAAGGGGGCCCAACAGGCCCCCGTTTTTATGCTTCTGGTAATCGAACAGTTTCTTAACGGCCTACAACTGGGGATCACCCTGTTTCTGATGTCAGCCGGCCTGACCTTGGTTTTCGGGATCATGCAGGTCATCAATCTAGCGCATGGCTCCTTTTATATGATTGGCGCCTATGTTGGCGCAACGGTTGCCGCCCTTACCGGCTCTTTTCTCCTGGCCATGCTTGCAGCCGTTGCCGCCGCTGCTGCCGTCGGCTGCATTGTCGAAATTCTCGTCCTCCGCCACCTGTACGCAAGACAACATCTCGATCAGGTATTGGCCACCTTCGGCCTGATCATGTTTTTCAATGAGCTGATCCGTATTATCTGGGGCCGACAGCCGCTGTTTATGAACGTACCGGGTGCTCTGGCCAAAAGCATCCAGTTGCTGCCGGGACTCCACTACCCGACCTATCGCCTGGCGGTGATCGGTAGCGGTCTGCTGGTCGCCTTATTTTTGTGGCTGATGTTTGCAAAAACCAAGATCGGCATGCAGATCCGTGCCGGCTCCAGCAACCGGGAGATGGTCGGCGCCCTCGGGGTCAATATCAATCTGCTCTATACCCTGGTCTTTGGCCTAGGCGCGGCTCTGGCCGGCCTTGCCGGGGTCATGGCCGGGCCGATTCTCTCGGTTGAACCGGGGATGGGCGAGAGCATTCTCATTCTCACCTTCGTCGTCATCGTCATCGGCGGCATCGGATCAATCAGGGGGGCGGTGGCAGGGGCTCTTCTGGTCGGCATGGTCGACACCCTCGGTCGCGCCTTTCTGCCTTCCATCCTCCGGACAATTCTCGCTGCGGCAACCGCCGACAGCGTCGCCGCATCCCTTTCCTCGATGGCCATTTATATCCTTATGGCGGCCATCCTGGTCTGGAAACCGCGGGGCCTTTTCCCGGCGCACGGCTAGTTGCCAATGACTAGAAAACAGATAACCATATGTTGCGGGGCGCTTTTTCTTGTTTTTTTGCCACCTGTTGCACTGCTCGGCGGCAACCCCTACCTGATTTCCCTTGCCAGTCGCATCATTATTTACGCTCTCGCCGCCGCAAGCCTTGATCTTCTGCTCGGCTACGGTGCCATGATCAGTCTTGGCCATGCTGCATTTGTCGGAGTTGGCGCCTATACCGTTGCTATCCTGCACTTCCACAGTGCTGCCGCCGAACCGCTGTTTTCCTGGCCGTTTCTCTATGCCGGCAGCAACAACGCCCTGCTCACCCTGCCGCTGGCGACGCTTTCGGCAGCTTTTGCGGCCCTGATTATCGGAGCGCTCAGCCTGCGCACCACCGGCATGCACTTCATCATGATTACCCTGGCCTTTGCCCAGATGCTCTACTACTTTTTTATCTCCCTGGAAAAATACGGCGGCGATGACGGCTTGTCGCTTGCCGCGAGAAACAGCCTGCTCGGTGTTAATCTCGGCAACAGCAGCCATTTCTATTATCTTTGCCTTGTGGCCCTTGTTCTTTTTCTCATTTTCGCGCATAAGCTGGTCAATTCAAGGTTCGGCCTGGTTGTCCGGGGGGCCGGCAACAACGATAGGCGTATCAAGGGCTTAGGTATTCACTCCTACCGCTACAAACTGGCCACCTTCGTCATTGCCGGAGGCAGCGCCGGACTGGCAGGTGCTCTGCTTGCCAACCAGACGGAGTTCGTCTCACCCGGCCTTATGCACTGGACCCTTTCCGGCGAACTGATGGTCATGGTCCTCCTCGGAGGCCTCGGGACCTTGTTCGGGCCGGTCCTCGGCGCCGCTGTTTTCCTCTCGCTCGAAACAACGCTGGCCATGTATAGCGAACACTGGATGATCTACATGGGGCCTTTTCTGGTGCTTACCGTCATCTTTGCCAAACGCGGCCTTTTTGGCTTTCTCACCGGTGACAAGGGGAAAAATGGCTGATACCCTGCTCCAGGTCACCGGCTTGCATAAATCGTTCGGGGCACTCCTCGCCACCAACAATTTTTCCCTTTCTCTTACCCGTGGCCATATCCATGCCCTTATTGGCCCGAACGGTGCCGGCAAGACCACGGTGGTCAATCAGTTGAGCGGTGATCTGCCGGCCGATAGCGGCACCATTTACTTCCGTGGCCGCGATATCACCCGGTTAAAATCCTATCAGCGGGCCCGACTGGGCATCGCCAGATCCTTTCAGATCACCCACATCTTCGAGAACCTCAGTGTCGCCGAAAACATGGGGCTGGCCATCTGCGCCGGCCTTGGCCATAATTTCCGGTTTTGGCGCAACTGGCAAAGCACTGCCGCCATCAAAAAAGAACTCCCCCTTGCCCTGGAACGAGTCGATCTCCTGCACCGCGCCGAACTTGCCGCCCGCCACCTGTCGCACGGCGAGAAGCGGCAACTGGAAGTCGGCATGGCACTTATCGGCAAGCCGGAACTGCTGATTCTCGACGAACCGATGGCCGGCCTCGGCCCGGGCGGCACCGTCGAACTGGCGAAACTCATCAAAAAGCAAAAAGGCCAGGTCACCATCTTGCTCGTCGAGCACGACATGGATGTGGTCTTCTCCCTGGCCGACCGGATAACGGTCCTGGTCTACGGGGAAAACGTCGCGACCGGTACGCCCGAAGAAATCAGGCACAATCCAGTTGTCCGTAAGGCTTATCTCGGAGAGGGCGAGTAATGCTTGTCGTTGAAGAAATCCATACCTGCTACGGCGAAAGCCAGGCCCTGTTCGGCGTCTCTCTGATGGTCGAGGATGCCGAGGTGGTCACCCTGCTTGGCCGCAACGGCATGGGAAAGAGCACCACCATCCGCTCCCCATCCTCGGCCTCAGCCCCGTTCGCACCGGCAGGATAAGCTACCTGGGGCAACGCATAGAGGCGCTGCAAAGTTATCAAATTGCCCGCCTGGGCATTGGTCTTGTGCCGGAAGGCAGACAGATTTTCCCGAATCTTACCGTGCGGGAAAATCTCATTGCCACCGCCGCCAACACTCGCAAAACGCCGCAACCCTTTGGCCTTGCGGCTATCCTCGACATCTTCCCAAGACTTTCGGAAAGACTGAGCCATTACGGCAACGAACTCTCCGGGGGGGAACAGCAGATGTTGGCGATCGGCCGGGCCCTGATGATCAATCCCGGCCTTCTTATCCTTGATGAGGCAACCGAAGGACTGGCCCCCTTGATCCGTCAGGAAATTTGGCGCGCCTTGAATATTCTTAAAGAAAGAGGGTTGTCTATTCTCATCATCGATAAAAACCTCGAAGCCCTGATGGCCATCGCCAAACGCCACTATATCATGGAAAAGGGACGAATCGTCTGGAACGGCAGCACCAAGGAATTGCAGGCCGGCCCGGAACTGAAATCGCGTTATCTGGGGGTCGATTGCTGACGGCTACCAAAGAACGCTCCATATCCTCCCCTACAGCCCCAACCACTCTAAAATCCCCTCCGCCGCCATCCGCCCTTCGGCGATGGCGGTGACGACGAGGTCGGAACCGCGCACGACGTCGCCACCGGCGAAGACCTTGGGGTTCGAGGTTTGATAGGGGTAGAGGCCGGCAGCCGGGGCTTCGATGAGATCTCGATCGGTGAGGGTGATGCCGTTTTCGGCAAGCCACGGTCCCGGGCTGGGCCTGAAACCAAAGGCGATAATGACACTGTCTGCAGCAAGCAGGGTCAGACTGCCGGGAATCGGTTCAGGCTGACGGCGGCCACGACCATCCGCTTCGCCGAGTTGGGTTTCGACCACTTGCACGCCGGCCACCTTGCCATCCGAGCCGACGAAGATGCCCAGGGGTTGGAGGTTCCAGAGGAAACGCACACCCTCGTCCTCGGCGTTCTGCACCTCGCGGGCTGAACCCGGCATATTGGCCCGGTCGCGGCGATAGGCACAGACGACGTCACTCGCACCCTGGCGGATGGCGGTGCGCAGGCAGTCCATGGCAGTGTCACCGCCGCCGAGCACCACCACTCGCTTTCCCGCAAGGTTGATATAGGGGTAGCGGTCGCGGCGTGCGCGCATAAGATGGTCGGTGTTGCCGATGAGATAGTCGAGGGCCTTATACACGCCCGGCGCCTCCTCGTTTTCAAGTCCGGCACGCATCGGTGTATAGGCACCGGTGCCGACGAAGATTGCATCATATTCTTTAAGTAACTCGACAAAAGTCAGGTCGCAGCCGATCTCCACCCCGAGACGAAACTTTATGCCCATGCCGGTGAACACCTCTCGCCGCAGCTCCATGACCTTTTTTTCCAGCTTGAAGGCGGGAATGCCGAAGGTCAACAGGCCACCGATCTCCGGATGGCGGTCAAAGACCGTCGGAGTGACGCCGTTTCTCACCAGCACGTCGGCGCAGGCAAGACCGGTCGGTCCGGCACCGATGATCGCCACCCGTTTACCGGTCGGTTTGAGGCGGCTGAGATCGGGCCGCCAGCCCATCTGCAGGGCGGTATCGACGATATACTTTTCGATATTGCCGATGGTCACCGCTCCGAAGTCATTATGCAGGGTGCAGGCTCCTTCACACAGTCGGTCCTGCGGGCAGACCCGACCGCAGACCTCGGGCAGGCTATTGGTCTGGTGGCAGAGCTCGGCGGCCTCGATAATTCGCCCTTCGTTCGCCAATTTCAGCCAGTCGGGGATATAGTTATGCACCGGGCACTTCCACTCGCAATACGGATTGCCGCAGCCGAGACAGCGGTCGGCCTGCATCTGTACCTGGCTTTGCTGAAAAGGCTGATAGATCTCGACAAACTCGTGGCGCCGCCGTTCAATACCTTTTTTATGGGGATCGACGCGCTTAACTTCGATAAACTGATACAGGTTTTGACTCATAGTATCGCTCCTAATAGACAACCGCCAGAGTTTCTTTCGGCGAGTTGCCCCGATGGCCAAGCAAAGTGGCCAGGTCCGAAGTCTTCGGCTTGACGAGTTTAAACAGCCCGGCATAGTGTTCGTCAAAACCGCTCAGCAGCCGCTCGGCCCGGGCACTGCCGGTTTCCAGGAAGTGGCTGTTGATGATGCCGCGCAAATGCTCCTGCAATACCGCCCGACCCAGAAGGGATAAAACCTCTACCAGTTCCGGATTAACCCTGGCGGTAAAAGCGTCCTTTTCGTCAAGGACATAGGCAAAACCGCCGGTCATTCCCGCCCCGAAGTTAACGCCGGTCTCGCCAAGAATCGTGACGATGCCACCAGTCATATACTCGCAGCCGTTATCACCGATGCCCTCGACCACCGCCTCAGCCCCGGAATTACGGACGGCAAAGCGTTCCCCGGCCTTGCCCGCAGCATACAGCCGGCCGCCGGTCGCTCCGTACAGACAGGTGTTACCGATTATCACCGCCTCGTGACTTTTGTAGGCGACGCCCTGCGGCGGACGGATGGTCAGCTTGCCGCCGGCCATGCCCTTGCCGACATAATCGTTGGCATCGCCGGTGAGCACCAGGTGCAAACCCCCGGCGTTCCAGGCGCCAAAACTCTGGCCGGCGGTGCCGGTGAAAAGGAGATGGATCGGTTGCTCCTCCATACCTTTATTGCCGTACAGGGTGGCAATCTGCCCGGACAGTCGTGCACCCACCGTCCGGTCGGTGTTGCGGATGGCAAAACTGCCGCCGCCCCCGGCGCCGGTCCGCACCGCTTCGCCAAAGCGTTCAACCAGTTGCAGGTTCAAGGCCCCGGGATCGGCGGGAACGTTCGCCTCCCGATAAAAGAGGCCGCTGCCGACAGGTGGTAGGACAGAGGCGAGAATCGGCCGCAACACCAATTTTTTCTGCCTCGGGGTGATGCCCTGCACCTCCTCAAGCAGATCAGTGCGGCCAATCAGGTCGGTGAGTTTCTCTACCCCCAGTTCAGCCATGAGCATCCGCGTTTCCTCGACCATGAAGCGAAAATAGTTCATGACCATATCCGGGATGCCGGCGAAATAATCTTTCCGCAGCGTCTCGTCCTGGGTGGCGACGCCGGTCGCACAGTTATTGAGATGGCAGATGCGCAGGAACTTGCAGCCAAGGGAAATAAGCGGCCCGGTACCGAAACCGAAACTCTCGGCGCCGAGAATCGCCGCCTTGACGATATCTCGACCGGTTTTGAGACCGCCGTCGACCTGCAGGCGAACCTTATGCCGTAGACCGTTGGCGACCAGGGCTTGTTGCGTCTCGGCAAGCCCCAGCTCCCAAGGGCATCCGGCGTATTTCACCGAGGTCAGCGGGCTGGCGCCGGTGCCGCCATCGTAGCCGGAGATGGTGATGAGATCGGCGTAGGCCTTGACCACGCCGGAGGCGATGGTGCCGACGCCCGGTTCGGACACCAGTTTGACGCTGACCAGGGCCTTGGGGTTCACCTGCTTCAGATCAAAGATCAGCTGCGCCAGGTCCTCGATTGAATAGATGTCGTGGTGCGGCGGCGGCGAGATAAGGGTCACCCCCGGCACCGAATAACGCAGGGCGGCGATCTGCGCCGTCACCTTATGGCCGGGCAACTGCCCGCCCTCGCCGGGTTTGGCGCCCTGGGCCATCTTGATCTGCAGGACCTCGGCGTTCATCAGGTAGTGCGGAGTAACGCCAAAGCGGCCGGAGGCAACCTGCTTGATTTTTGACACCCGTTCGCTGCCGAAACGGGCCGGGTCCTCGCCCCCTTCGCCGCTGTTGGAATAGCCGCCGAGGCGGTTCATGCCGATGGCCAGGGCCTCGTGCGCCTGTTGTCCGAGGGCGCCTATGGACATGGCGGCGGAATCGAAACGACGGTAGAAGGTCTCGGCCGGTTCGACAGCGTCAAGGGCTATCGCCGAAGCCCCCGCCTTCAAGCGCAGGAGGTCGCGCAAGCAGGCGACCGGCCGGTTATCAACCAGCCCCGAATAAACCTGGTAGTCGGCAAAATTGCCGGTGCGCACCGCTTTTTGCAGGGCCTGCACCACATCCGGATTGTAGGCGTGATATTCACCGCCGTGGATATACTTGAAAAGGCCGCCGCGCAACAGCGGTTGGTGGCCGCGCTGCCAGGCGTGTCTCGCCAGCCGTTCCTGGTCCGCCTGAAAGTCGGAAAAATCCGCGCCCTCAATGCGGCTGACGACTCCGGGAAAACAGAGTTCGACCACCTCACGACCAAGACCGATCGCCTCGAAGAGCTGCGCGCAACGGTAGGAGGCAACAGTAGCGATGCCCATTTTCGAGAGGATCTTCAAAAGCCCTTTGTCCACCCCTTTACGGTAGTTGCACATTGCCTGGCGCAGATCGACCTGCATCTTGCCTTCCTCAACCATCCGGGCCAGCGACTCATAAACCAGATACGGATAAACAGCGGTTGCCCCCATGCCGAGAAGGACGGCAAAATGGTGCGGGTCGCGGACCGAGGCGGTCTCGACGATGATATTGGTGTCGCAACGGCGATTGTTGTCAACGAGAATCTTTTGCACCGCGCCGACCGCCATGGCTGCCGGAACCGGCAGGGTGTCGACACCAATCGCCCGGTCGGAAAGGATCAGCAGCACCGCCCCAGCCGCCGCCGCAGCAAGCGCCCGCAAAGCAATTTCCCGTACCGCCGCGGCAAGGCCCGTATCCCTTCGGTAGTTGAGATCGAGAACCACATGCCGATAATGGGTCTGGCTGAGGTTCTTCAGTTGCTGCAGGTCACTGTAAACGAGCACCGGCGACCCAAACATGACACGGTAGGCATGGCCCTCCGCCTCGTCGAAGACGTTCTGTTCCCGGCCGACGCAGGTGGCAAGGGACATGACGTGCCGTTCGCGCAGCGGGTCGATCGGCGGGTTGGTCACCTGGGCAAACATCTGCCGGAAATAGTCGTAGAGGCTACGCTCACGGCCGGACAGCACGGCCATCGGCGCGTCGTCGCCCATGGAGGCAACCGGTTCCTGGCCGGTCTCGCCGAGGACCGCCACCATCTGCTCCAATTCTTCATTGCTCCAGCCGAAGAGTTTTTGATAGAGGAGCAAACGGTCGTCGTCCATTTCCCGCGCCCCAGTGGGCAACTGCATATCGTCGTCGAAGGCACGAAGATGCTGACAGCATTTGTCCATCCATTTTTTATAGGGATGGCGGCTTTTCAACTCGCGGTCAATGTCCCAGGAGGTCCAGCGTTTGCCGGTGAGGGTATCGATTACCAGCAATTCGCCTGGCCCGACCCGGCCCTTCTCCAGCACCTCGTCCGGCTCGTAGTCCCAGATGCCGACCTCGGAGGCCAGGGTGATGAGATTATCCTTGGTCACCACGTAGCGGGCCGGTCTTAAGCCGTTGCGGTCAAGGCCGCAGGCGGCAAAGCGGCCGTCGCTCATGACAATACCCGCCGGGCCGTCCCAGGGCTCCATATGCATCGAGTTGAAGTCGTAGAAGGCGCGCAGATCCTCGTCCATGTCCGGATGCTGCTGCCAGGCGGGCGGTACCAGCAGGCGGAAAGCGCGGAACAGATCCATGCCACCGGCGAGAAACAGTTCAAGCATATTATCAAGAGCCGAGGAGTCGGAACCGGAGCTATTGACAAAGGGCGCTGCCTCGGCCATATCCGGCAGCAGCGGCGAGCGCAGCTTGTAGGAGCGCGACCGCGACCACTGGCGATTGCCGGTGATGGTGTTGATCTCGCCGTTATGGGCAAGATAGCGAAACGGATGGGCGAGCGGCCACTTCGGCAGGGTGTTGGTGGAGAAACGCTGGTGAAAGAGGCAGATCGCCGACTGCATACGGATATCGGCAAGATCTGGGAAAAACTTCGGCAGATCGACCGGGCGGCATAGGCCTTTATAGACAATCACCAGACCGGAGAGGCTGGCGATATAGAAATCGGCGTCGTCCGTCACCCGCTTTTCCACCCGGCGCTTGACCATATACAGCCTGCGCTCAAGATCCTTTGAGCCCCAGCCGAAGGGACCGTTAAAGAGCACCTGGGCAATGCTCGGCATGGTCGACCGGGCAAAGGGGCCGAGTACCGCCGGATCAACGGGCACCTGCCGCCAGCCGACGACTGTGAGGGTTTCCCGCGCCAATTCCTCATTGATAACCGCCCGACCGGCGTCGGCCTTGGCAGAATCCTGACTGAGGAATACCATGCCGACCCCATACCGACCACCAAGGGTCCAGCCCTGTTCCCCGGCGATGGCCTGGAAAAAGGTATCCGGTTTCTGCAGCAAAAGGCCGCAACCGTCGCCGGTGCGGCCATCGGCGGCTATGCCACCGCGGTGCGCCATGCGCGCCAGCGACGAAATGGCGGTACGCACCAGTTTATGGCTGGCCTCGCCGGTCAGGTGCGCCATCAAGCCAAAGCCGCAGTTATCTTTTACCACTTCCGGGTCATAGAGAGTCATTAGTGCCTCTTTTCCTGGGAACAGGAACGCTTGTCAAATAAACCGCTTCATCATCTCGTCGATCGCCGCATCGACGGTACCTGGGCTGATTCCGGCCTTGGCGCAGGCGGTTTCGACATGCTGCCGCTTCGATCCGTCAGCCATATCGCTTACGCCGCGAAAGAGGCCCATCCGCCTCCCAACCTGGTAGATCATCCGCTCGCCCGGCTCCATGGCGAGAAAACCTTTGACGATGGCAACCATCTTGTCCTTATCTTTTGGAAAGGTGCCCTGGACATCCTCAAAGAGGTTGAGGATATGGTCACTGACCAGGGTACTGGTTATCCCGTCCAGGGCTTCAAGAAAAATCAGGAGCTCCCGGGCCGTCTCGACATCGGTGAGTTTAACGAAATCGCCGCGCTGGTATTCGTCGTAGAGTGGCACATGGTTGGGGATGGCCAGGCTGCGCAGGCGGATAAAGTCCGGATTGATCCGGTTCAGGGCGTCGGCGCTTTCCCGGGCATGCACTTCGGAAAGGTCTTTGCCGCCAAGACCGGGCATAATGTATTCGGAGAGTTGCATGCCGGCCCGCTTGATCTTTTGTCCGGCGACAATGTGGGTCTTCTTATCCACCCCTTTTTGCACCCGGACAAGGACCGCATCCGCGCCCGATTCCATACCGATATGGATGCGCGAAAGGCCCGCCTCGGCAAGCAGTCGAAGATCGTCATCACGTATCCTGGCAACGGTATGCGACCGGGCGTAAGAGGTAATCCTGTCGACCCAGGGAAAACATTCTTTTAGGTGGCGGACAATGGCCAGCAGTCGTTCCGGCTTGATAACCAGACTGTTGGCGTCCTGGAGGAAGATCGACCGCATCCTGCCTCCTGCCCACTGCAATGCGGCGTTGAGGGCAGCTCGGTCACCCACCCCGTCCATGGCGCGCAGCCTGGCGATGTCATCCGGGTAAACCTTGCCGCTGCCGGCGGCCCTCCTGATTTCCGTAACATAGCGATGGACGCGATCGATATCCTCCAGCACATGTGCAACCGGCCGCAGGGAAAAATCCGCCCCTTTGTACACCGGGCAGAAGGTGCAACGGTTCCACGGGCAGTTACGGGTAATGCGAATGAGCAAACTGCCCGCCTCGCTCGGCGGCCGGATCGGTCCCTGTTCAAAGCCATGATAGGCAGCATTCTGCCAACAATCGTTAACTGTCACATGCATCTCCCATTGAAATTCTCTTCCCTGATCCTGTTTTCCCAGGTTATCTCCATAATTTTTCGATACATGGCGCTCACCCGGCAGTATTTGTCCCGGGACAATTCGACCGCCTTTCAGGAGAATAATACACGATTCGCAGATGAGAACCTGAAAACCTGCATGGCACATGAATTTTTTAGGCGACACAATCAAAAACAATGGGCTACTGTTCGGACTTTCCAGTACTTTTGGCACATAAAAACGCTCTTGTAACTCGAACAACGTAACGTGGCTTGGTATCCAATATTCCCGAACTACCTCAGTTGATTGGTGTTTCTCAATTTTCCTTTGTATGTTTCTCATTGCAACTCTGCCGGAACAGATGGCTCAATTCTTCACCAGGTACCTGGAGCAGAGCAAATCCAACTGAATTTTGTGGAAAATAGAAAAATGGGTACGAATACCTATTGCTTAAGTTATCGAAATATATTAACAATGCAAGTCGATGGAAGTGAGGAATAGTCTCCTCTATAATTTGACGGGGAGATACCTCCCAACATTATTCTGCAGGTTGGAGTCACAACATTACATAATCATATAGATAAGAAGAAGGTTAAGAGACAAAAGTGGTTAGCCTTCAAAAAAGTGCACTTGATGTTTTTCGTAAAAAATCCAGCAAATGGCTTATCCCGGGCATCGGGGTCGAGGAAAACAGTTTCTTGTAAAATGTCGAAACCCGGTAATCGCCGAATATCAAAACGCATAGCCTTTACTTCAAAGGCAATTTGTAAAGAAATAGTGACTGGCAAGCAGTACTGCGGCACCCTCCATGATATCAGTATCTCCGGCATGTTTATAGAAATGGCAGAATGTCCGACCATTTCTTCTCGATGTGCCATTAACATTATTTTTGAGGGTGATCACAGTCGCCTGATGATTGAGAACGTAAGTGGAGAAATAGTGAGAAGCAACCAGGGGGGTGTAGCCATCTGTTTTGATAAGCGGCTGGAATGGTTCGTCCTGATTCCACTTTTTTACCATAAATTAAGCAGCACACCTGGAAGAGAATTGTTTTCCTAACAATTACCCCAAAAGACCATTTTAAATCAGGTTACGATAAATGATCAGCAGAGAACATGTCTTTGCCAAAATAAAGAATTCCGGCAATCTACCGACCCTCCCAGAAATATTACTTAAATTGCTCGAAGTATGTGACAATGAAGCAACCACCCTGCCGGAAATAGCTTCTCTCATAAGCAAGGATCCTGCCCTAAGCTTCAGGGTACTGCAACTTGTCAATTCTGCTTATTACGGTCTTTCCCGTAATTTCATCAGCATCGAACAGGCGGTTGTTTACCTCGGGGCAAACAGTATCAAAAACATCGCGGTAACCACATGTATCCACCAGGTTTTCGACAACAAACGTTTCAACGCAATTAAGAACTTCAAAATCAGCACCTTCTGGTGGCACACACTGCTGTGCGCTACTCTTGCAAGGCGTATAGCAAAGAAAACTCGGTATAATAATATTGAGGAGGCGTACTTATCCGGATTGCTTCATGACATTGGCAGACTGGTACTGGTATCGACGTTTCCAGAAGAACACAAAACATTCTTGTTTGAGACAGAGGATGTATGGAATGAACTGTGGGCAGAAAAACAGTTAATCGGAATTACCCATTGTGAAGCCGGTGCATGGCTGGTGCATAACTGGAAACTTAATTCCCTGATGGCCGACGCCATACGGTATCATCACGAACCACTAGAACTGATCAATGAAGCCTTTCCATTGGTCAAGATCATTTATCTTGCCAACCTGCTGAGAGAGAATAGTGATGATCTTGAGAAAAGCCTCATTGCAGGTGATTTGCTGCTTGGGCTTGGAGGCGATGATATTCAGGCTATCGTGGAAGGTGCAAAGGATGAGGCCCTCCAGGTTGCCGAAAACTTGAATATCAACGCCAAACCTCCCTTTACCTCAGAGAAATGCCAACATACGTCCATTTTGCAGACAGAAGACGGCATTGAATCTTCAACAGAACAGACACCTGATGATGCACTTCTTGCCGAAGACCTCCAGGATAATGATACAACCAGCGAGGCGATCCTCACTTCAAGAATAAAAAACATTACCCTCTTGTCCGGGTTTCTTGAAAACCTTGCCAAGGCCGGAGACAGCGAGGCAGTATTCAGTGTATTTGAGCAGTCGATGAGTATCCTGTTCAATCTTGAAAAAGTGCTTTTTTTCCTGCCGGTAAATGATGGTATGTTACTGCAGGCACGGGCCTCAGCATCCAATGAACTGCAGCATCTGAGCCAAGGACTCACCCTCCCGGTGCAACGCAGCTCGAGTCTTATTATAAAGGCCTACCTGAATTCCTCCCTGACATTCCTAACGTCGAAGATCAAGCAGAACAGCCTTGCCGATCGACAGGTACTCACTGCCTTCAGGAGTACCACGGTTATTCTCGTTCCCGTTGTTGCACACAATGAACAGCTAGGTGTGATTGTTCTGGGACTCCCGGAAACAGTTAAGACACTTCCCCAGGGTGATTGCAAGCTTCTCCAGGTGATAGCGCAGCAGGTTGGGCTTTTCCTCTATTTTGAAAATATGCAGGCCAGGAAGATGGAGGAAATTGAGGCTGAAAGGAAGGCTGCAGTCTCGATGACAGCAAGAAAGTTTGCCCATGAAGTTAACAACCCGCTGGGCATCATTACCAATTATCTTACGACACTGCGATTAAAACTCTCAAATGAAAAGGATATACAGGAAGACCTTGGGATAATCGGTGAAGAGATCTTGCGAATCTCAAACATGGTGAATCAAATGGATATGTTTTCCAAAATTGTTTCTCCAAAACTTGCGATGACTGATGTAAATGCCGTAATCGAAGATATCATCCATATATTCAAGGCACCTCTTTTTGCTGCCTCCGGGACGGTCGTAACATTTATCCCGGATACACTGCTTCCAAGAATTATGACGTCAGGGGATGCTCTTAAACAAATCATCATCAACCTGCTTAAAAATGCTTCCGAGGCAATGGAGGGTGGCGGGACTATTAGCGTCAAGACCGGGAGTTTCTCGAACAATTCTCGCACACACCAAGGGGCACAATCCGACGAGATTGAGATTGTTGTAGAGGATAGCGGACCAGGACTCCCTGAGTCGGTTATGAACAATCTTTACAAACCATTCGTTACGACAAAAAACAGTGGCCACTCGGGGCTCGGTTTATCAATCGTTGAAAAAATCGTCAAAGATCTTGGCGGTTCTATCGCTTGCACAAGCTTGCCTGGTAGAGGAACACGTTTTTCCATCCGACTTCCACTCGTACAACAATCTTCCAGTATCGAGGAATGACAATGAGTGCTATGCCTACAATTCTTCTTGTTGACGACGAAGAGCGATTTGCAAAAAGCTTGCAAACTATTCTCAAGCACTATGAATACCGGTGCACGATAGCATTAAGCGGTGTTGAGGCAATCAGGCTTTTGAAAGAAGAGAGTTTTGACCTGGCATTGCTTGACGTCGGTCTGCCGGACATGCAGGGGTTTGACATTTTAGATTTTATCAGCTCGTCCCAAGCAAAAACCACTTCCATCATGCTGACCGGCATTAGTACCGTAGAAACAGCTGTACAGGCAATGAAACATGGCGCCTATGATTTCCTCAATAAACCTGTAAATCATGAACTATTAATTAAAGGACTCGACAAAGCATTTCAGCACCATAAACTCAAAAGCGAATTGGCCGCGAGTGAAAAAAGATTCAAGGTTCTTGCCGAAGCCTCCTATGAAGGTATTGTAGTCCATCAAAACGGCAAACTTATTGACGCCAACAACCAGTTCTTTGCTTTGGTCGGCTATACAAAGGAAGAGCTATCGGTGGGGATATTCTTTGAAAAACTTCTTAACCCGTATTCCCTGGAAGTTGTAAGACTGAATATAGAAAGCTCCCTTTTTGGCAGATATGAGGTTTCTGCTATAAAAAAAGACGGAACGGTATTTCCCCTAGAGATTAAAAGCAAACCAATCAAATACCTTGAACACTCAGCCCGAATTTGTGTCATCAGGGATCTTACAGATAGAGTAAGAGCGGAAGAAGAAAGGCTCGAACTCCAGAAAAAATTGGCAAAAGCAAATAAACTGAAGGCCTTGGGCTTGATGGCTGGCGCCGTAGCTCATGATTTGAATAATATCCTTGCCGGTATTGTGAGTTATCCCGAGCTCTTGCTTTTGCAAATGAGCAGTTCGGATAAATTATATGCAGGGGTAAAACGTGTGCAGGAAGCCGGCAAGAGAGCAGCAGCAGTTGTCGCTGATCTGGTATTGCTTGCCCGGGGTGGCACTCTTTCTGCCACTGTTGAAAAAATCAATGATATACTTTTAAACCACCTTGGTTCCATTGAACATTATGCCCGACTCGCCAATTTTCCAGGTGTCATCATTCAGACCGATTTCCAGCAAAATCTCCATAATACCCGCTGTTCACCTCAGCATATCAATAAAGTTTTTCTCAATCTCATTGGCAACGCCCTTGAAGCAGTACGGGAGAATGGATTGATTCGGATAACCACAGAAAACTGTAAGTTTACTCACCCGGAATCACTTCGTCAGGCATCGAAAGCCGGCGATGATTTTATTAAGATAACCGTTGCCGATAATGGGCCAGGCATCCCGCAGCAGGATATGGATCGCATTTTTGATCCCTTCTATACCACTAAAAAGATGGGGAGAAGCGGCACTGGTCTTGGATTATCAATTGTCTGGAATACCATCCAACAACTCAATGGATGGATCGAAGTAAAAGACAACCACCCCGGGGCAATTTTTGAGGTCTACCTGCGGGCAACGACTGAAAAAGTCGGCTCGAATGCGGAAGAAGAGATCCTCCGCCCTGTTAAAGGGCACGGGGAGCAGATCTTGCTTGTCGACGATGAGCCGGAACAGATTGAAACTATGGAAAATTTGCTTGTCAACCTGGGGTATACAACATTCTCGGTCGCAAGTGGTGAGGAAGGGATTGCATTTCTACAATCCAAAGAGGTCGATTTGGTGGTCCTCGACATGATCATGGGTGCGGGACTTAATGGCCGCGAGACATATGAAAAAATTCTGCAAATACGGCCTGACCAAAAGGCGATTATACTCAGCGGCTACTCTGAAAGTGAGGAACTTTTGAAAGCGAAGGCCTTGGGAGTTTCATTTTGCCTGGAAAAACCTGTAACTATGTCGTTGCTCAGCGTAGTAATCAGACAGGCACTGTGCCGTAAATGATCCGGCCTATCTCCAGGATAAAACAAACCCTCCTCAATACAGGGACTCAATATAGGGACACCTCAATATAGGGACACCATACCAATGAATTCTTAACAACATCCTTTTACTTGTAGTAGTATCAGAACATGGTACGAATAGCGCGATTGATAGCCCCAGGCATCCCACACCATGTCACTCAACGAGGAAACAGAAGAATGGAGACATTCTTTTGTGATGATACCGAGGTCGCGGATAAGATCCACAGACACGAGCGGACGGGACGTGCATTGGGAGCCGATTCGTTTCTTGAATCGCTTGAAAAATCTTTGATGCGGATAATTAAGCCGCAGAAAGCCGGTCGTAAAAAAACATAGACTTAATTAGTGAGGTGTCCCCACATTAGCCACGAAAACCTGCCGCACGGAAGAGGTACAGCATGACCGAAAACAGGAAACCACCGATAAGCGCCGCCGAACTGCGCGACAAGGCCGAGAAGCTGGCCCAGGAGAACGCAGCTCATTCAGCGGGGGGGGGGGGCATGCCTGAGGCCCAATCACCGGAAGAGACCACGAGGCTGCTCCACGAACTCCGCGTCCACCAGATCGAATTGAAAATGCAGAACGAGGAACTGCGCCGAGCAAACGACGAACTGGAGGCCTCGCGGGAGCGTTTTCAAGACCTCTACGACTTTGCCCCGGTGGGCTATTGCACCCTCTCGGAAAAGGGGCTGATCCTTGAAATCAACCTTACCGCCACGACCATGCTCGGCTTTGCCAACCGGAGAAATCTGATCGGCAAACGCATG
>Ga0105047_10001400_pt1 | contig 43127 bp, 35 predicted proteins | sample MAT04_FD_78384 | JGI IMG/M metagenome (GOLD analysis project Ga0105047, IMG submission 78384) | Freshwater microbial communities from Lake Fryxell liftoff mats and glacier meltwater in Antarctica - MAT-04 (megahit assembly) | ecosystem: Environmental > Aquatic > Freshwater > Ice > Liftoff... | reverse complement strand
TTCGGGTTGGGGTCGGTGCTTTTGATTCTCGCATACGCGTCCGAAGCGGTTGTTCCCCGAAGGATTCAGGACATCGCCCAAGGTTGGCCCGCGCGCAGATCGGATGCTTCCCGCCCCGGGTCCTCGCCTTTCGGGAGCGCCCGCTTCGTGCACGGCCTTCTATCCATTACGCAATATAGCATTTCATTCGTTTGTTTTGACTCTTATTTATGAGATTTATTTAGATTTATTATCAGGCTAGTTTTATCCCATGCATGATAAATCTGAGTGGCCTAGTGTCGTGTCTCACGCCGACGGGGCTTTATCGGTCGGCAAGGGTTCCGTGAGCGGCGGGTTTATGCTCCATGCGGCGAACCGTGCTAGCAAAAACCGAGGGAACGGAATTAGCCTTTTCAGCACTAGCCGCTGGTAGCCACGGTGACGACGCAAATTCCCTAGCGCCTTACCGCACACTTAGACCACTGCCGACCACTAGACGTTCGGCCTGTTTGACGAAGTTGTCTAGAGATCGCTGTGCCCGCTCTCAGGGCCTTCCTGGGGCGCCGCCCCTGCGGTAAGCGATTGCCGGCCAGCAAAGCCGGAATCGAGGTCGTGCCAGAAGAGGACTTCTGGCTCACCCAGACGCCAGCAGAGGTAAACCTCGCGGCCGTCCATCAGGCAGGGGAAGTCGATCAGGCCTTCCAGCCCGTTCTTGGGCTCCACGCCCAGGTCACGGAGTTCGCTGACGTACTCCTGCAGTTGCAGGCCATCCTTCTCCAGCTCTTCTTCGATGTGGACCAGCTCTTCGCTGAAAACGTCAGTGGTTCGGCTGCGCTTCGTCTTGAGTTGCGAGAGACGCTCCCGGCGTTCGATCACATCGCGCGAGAGCCGCGAGAGATCCTGGGCGATAGCCCGCACCAAAGGGAGCATGGCATTGGCCTCTTCGAGGCTGAAATGCTTGCGATATTGACGGGGCTGGCCGGCCATAGGAGTTGCTCGATTCCGCAGAAGCCGACGTGTACTCGTGAGTTTTGCATCCATTCATCGCTTCGCGATGAATTCTTCGCTCCGAGCAGGCACCACGCTACGATCAAGCGGGCCTGCTGCTATTGATTGGGGCCGCCATGCACGGGCTCGACAATGACCTTCGAGTCGGCGACTGCTGTGGGATTGAGCGTGGCGCGACCCCAGGCGACATCGACCGGCAATCGCGAGAAGTCCACGATGCATCCATCGCGGCTGTAGCAGCTCAAGTCGTGCGTGGCTCCCATGAAGATGCAATCGACAGGGCACGGTTCGACGCACAGCGCGCAGAACATGCACTTAGTGTAGTCGATCGTGAAGCCCGTGATCTTAAAGCCCTTGCCACCACCAGAGACACGCTCTTTGCCGATGTAAATGCAATCGACAGGGCAAGCCTTGGCGCACTGATCGCAGGCAATGCAGGTTGTGAGATCGTAGCGATGGAAGCCCCGATAGCGGGCAGAGACCGGCACGGGGAGTTCAGGATACTCAAAGTGCTCGGTGAAGGTCTTGCGCTCGGGGTCGTACGTGCGAAACCAGTACCGCAGCGTAACGTAGAGTCCCTCAGCCACCGTTGTGATGGCCACCCACACGTTTCGGAACCATTCGAGCATGGAAAAAAATCCTTGGTCGCTCACCACGTGTTCATCCACTCGGGATTATAGAAATGGGCGTGGGGCACGCAAGTGGCCGGAACTGGAATGCCAGCACTACGCATGTGGTGCGGTGGGCCGCGGCGGAGATCTGCGCTATGGGATTTGAAAATTGAGATTAGGGGGGAGGCACCCGGGGTTTGGAGATCCGCAAGGTGCGGTTCGAGCAAGACGCGGCGACCCAGGCGCCCCCCCCGAGTAGTAATTCTCACGTTGGCGAAGTTTCCAATGAAAGTGGCGGACTGACTTCCAACCCCTCGCCAGTGGTAGACGATATTGGCCTTGTGTTCGCCTGACACCACTCTATGGGGAACGCGGTTAGTGCCGTCACTGCATTCAGATTTTAATTCTTTAAATGGCATGGACTTGAGAGCGTCTTTTTTTACTGCCGCGCTGACGCAACCCGAATGGCCTCGTCGAGATTGCGAAGTCTTATGCCAATTCGGAATAAAGACCTGTGAAATCCCGGAAAAGGGATTTCACTTTCCTTGACTCTACTTAGCTAGCACGTAGACTAAGTGTATGCAGCGTGCAAAATTGCATGATGCCGCGAGGCTTCGAGCCGCAGGATGAATGGTCACATTCGGCCACACCTTGCTTTCGATCACGCGATTGAGCTGACTACCTGACGCGAACTGCACGTAATGGACGGCGTATCTGGCCGTATGTGAGGATAGGAGATCACGGAGCTTGCCCAGACTGACTGGATTGTCAGTCGTGCCAGCCCACGATGAGGAAAAGGACGACCCCATGTTGGTACTCTCGCGCAAGAAGAACGAAAGCATCGTCATCAACAACGACATCACCATCGTGGTGGTCGAGATCCGTGGTGACAAAGTGCGGCTGGGCGTTGAAGCCCCCAAGGAAGTCCCCGTGCACCGTCGTGAGGTTTACGACGCGATTCAGCGTGGGACGGCTGTTGGCGACGAGAAGAAGAGCGAAGCCGACGCCGGTGCCAAGGAAGAGTAGTTCTGCGTGGCGAAGTTTGATTCGCTGCTGCAGTCTGCATGATTGGCCAAGCTGTCGTTGTCGCTCCTTTTGACGTTCGCATTGTGCAGGCGGCCCGCCTGTACCCCGTTCGATTCTGGCCTCATTTCCAACCGGCCAGTTCCGCATTCGCGGACTCTCAAACGCACTTGTCCGATTCGACCGCTTGAGCGGAGCGAAACGGAAAACTTTCGAAGACTCTTCGGCTCCGGCACCGCGCGTCTACTTGACGATCGCAGCCTCATTTCCTATATCCATTTACTTCGCTTGATCGCGGCCCCGTCGTCTAGCCAGGTCTAGGACACAGGCCTTTCACGCCTGCAACACGGGTTCAAATCCCGTCGGGGTCATTCTTCTCGCCGCCCAATTTTGCACTTGTTCATCGCTTCGCGATGAACTTCGTTTGTGAGAGCCCGCGAACTGGGATTCTGGTTGCGGGCTCTTTTCATTGGTCAGCCGAGCGCCGAGAATCGAGCGCCCACCCCCACTCCTGCCAGCGGCCGAGACGCGCATGTTCCGCCCCGTTCCGACGAATGTTCGATTTCCCGATCTCGAAGCCGACGTTCTGCAGTTCTGGCGCGATGAGCGGATCTACGAGAAATCACTGGAACGCCGGAAGAACGCCCCGCCGTTCATCTTCTTTGAAGGCCCGCCGACGGCCAATGGCAAGCCGCATCCGGGGCACTGCCTGACGCGGGCCATCAAGGACCTGTTCCCCCGCTATCGCACCATGCGGGGCTATCGCTGCGAGCGCAAGGCCGGCTGGGACACGCACGGCTTGCCGGTCGAAGTCGAGGTCTGCAAAGAGCTGGGCATCCACTCCAAGGAAGAGATCGAGGCCTACGGTATCGAGCCCTTCATCCAGCTTTGTCAGCGCAGCGTGTGGCGCTACATGCAGGAATGGGAGAAGCTGACCGAGCGGCTGGGCTTCTGGGTGAACCTGAAGGACGCGTACGTCACGTACCATCAGAGCTTTGTGGAGAGCGTCTGGTGGGCGCTGGCCAACTTGTTCGAGCGCGGGCTCTTGTACCAGGATCACAAGATCGTCTGGTGGTGGGCCCAAGGGGGAACCGCTCTGAGTGCGGGGGAAGTGGCCCAGGGGCGTCGTGATGTGGCCGACCCCAGCGTGTACGTCAGGTTCCCACTGCTGGATGACGCAGGCAAGCCGACCGAGACCAGCATTCTGGTTTGGACGACAACTCCGTGGACGCTTCCCAGCAATCAGTTCGCCGCCGTGCATCCCGATCTGGAGTACAGCGTCGTCACCGATGGCGAGACGCCGGGTAAACTAATCCTGGCCTCGGCGTTGGTCGAAGCGGTGGCCGGCAAGGTGAAGCGAACGCTGACGGTCGAGTCGAAGCTGAAGGGGAGCGAACTGCTGGGCCGGCGCTATCAGCCCCCGTTTGACTACTATCACGCCAAGCTGGGCAACCAGCAGGGTACGCTGATCGCCGGCGGACAGGAAGCGATCGCCTGGCGCGTGGTGGCCGCCGACTTTGTGACGACCGACTCCGGCACTGGCGTGGTGCATCAGGCGCCGGCCTTTGGCGACGTCGACTTCGACGTGCTGGTGCGCGAACGGAATCGCTATGTTGAAGGACAAGGCCCGCAGTTGATCTGTGCCGTCGGTCCCGATGGCAAGTTCACCGCCGAGGCCCCGACCTATCAGGGACGCTGGGTGAAAGAGGCCGACCGCGACATCAGCCGCGAACTGCGCGAGCGCGGGCTGCTGTACCACCAGGAACAGTACCCTCACGACTATCCGTTCTGCTGGCGAGCCCCGGAAGACGCGCTGATCCAGTACCCGCGCAAGAGCTGGTTCATCCGCACCACGAAGTTCAAAGAGCGGATGCTGGAGAACAATCACCTGATCAACTGGCTGCCCGAGCATATCCGCGACGGCCGTTTCGGAAACTTCCTGGAGTCGAACGTCGACTGGGCTCTCTCTCGCGAGCGCTACTGGGGAACTCCGCTGCCGATCTGGACCTGCGAAGCGACGGGCCATCGCGAGGCGGTGGCCAGCTACGAGGAACTGCTGAAGAAGCCGGGCGTGACGGGGACGGAAGTCTGGGACGCCGCCAAGCGGGCCAACCCAGACCTGCCGGACGATCTGAGGGTGCACAAGCCGTACATCGACGCGATCACTTACGATTCGCCGCGTGCGGCCGGCAAGCGGATGAAGCGTGTCACCGAAGTGATCGACTGCTGGTTCGACTCCGGCGCGATGCCGTTTGCGCAGTGGGGCTATCCGCACCAGAACCGCGATCGCTTTGAGCAGCAGTTCCCGGCCGACTTCATCAGCGAAGCGCTCGATCAGACGCGCGGCTGGTTCTATAGCCTGCTGTCGATCAGCACCATGCTGTTCGGCGACGGCAAGACCTCGGCCACGCCCGGCTCAACCGAGCCGGCGGATGTCGATCGCCCGCCGATGGCGCTGCCACACCCATTCAAAAACTGCATCGTGCTGGGGCTGATGCTGGCCGAGTCGTACCTCTGCCCCAAGTGCGGCAAGCGCTTCTTGAACGAGACGGCGAAGTGCGATGCGGAAGGGTGCGGCGGCAAGCCGGCCCGCAAGATCGAGAAGATGTCCAAGAGCCTGCGGAACTATCCCGAGCCAGGCGTGATCTTCGATCAGTACGGCGCCGACGCGCTGCGCTGGTACTTCTTCGCCAACCAGGCGCCGTGGACTTCGATCGTCTACAGCGAACGCACGATCAAAGACAGCATCCCCGAGTTCCTGCTGCGGCTGTGGAACTGCTACAGCTTCTTTGTGATCTACGCCGGGATCGATGGCTTCAGCCCGGCGCAGGATCTGACCACCACCAGTCTCTCGGCGGCGCTGGCTCCCGACGAGGCGGGCGAGTTGGGGCCCGAAGTGCTGGCCCATTCGGCCGGCTATCGCCCTGTGGCCAACCGCCGCGAGCTGGATCGCTGGATACTGAGCGAACTGAACCGGACGCTCCGCGATGTCGTGGAGAAGATGGACGCTTACGATAACTACACCGCCTGTGGGCGGATCAAGGACTTCGTCGACTCGCTGTCGAACTGGTACGTGCGCCGCAGCCGCGATCGCTTCTGGTCGAATGCGACCGATGCCGAAACAAGAAACGACAAGAGCGACGCCCACTGGACGCTGTACGAGTGCCTGCTGGCGACCGCCAAGATGATCGCCCCGTTCACGCCGTTTATCGCCGAGACGTTGTGGCAGAACCTGGCCGTGGCCCCGTTTGGCGATCGGGTCCATCAGAGCGTGCATCTGTGCGACTACCCGCAGGCGAATGCCGCCGTGATCGACGAGACGCTCTCCACCCGCATCGCACTGGGGCGAGAGATCGTATCGCTGGGCCGCGCCGCGCGAAGCGACGCCAAGCTCAAGGTGCGGCAACCGCTGGCCAAGGTCGAAGTGATCCTCTCAGACGCCACGCATCGCGCGGCCCTGGAGAGCCACGCTTCGCTGATCGCCGAAGAGTTAAACGTGAAGGTCGTGGAGTTCGCCGCCCGGGCGGATCAGTACGTGAACTACACCGTGCTGCCTGACCTGAAGAAGCTGGGGCCCAAGCTCGGCAAGCAACTGCCGGCCGTGAAGAAAGCCCTGAGCGAGACCGATCCGGCGAAACTGCTGAACGAACTGGAGAAGAACGGCAAGGTTGCATTCCCCACGCCGGCTGGCGAAGTCTGGCTGGATCGCGAAGACATCGTGGTCCGGCTGGAGTCGAAACCCGGTTGGGCAGCGGCGCACGGGCCGGTGGCCGTGGTCGTGCTTAGCACCGAGATCACTCCGGAGTTGGCCCTGGAAGGAACCGCCCGCGAGGTGGTGCACGCAATTCAATCTCGCCGTAAGGATCTGAGCTGCGAGTACACCAGCCGCATCGAGGTGGGGATCGTCACCGACAGTGCCGAACTCCAACAGGCGGTCACGCAGTTCGCCGACTACGTGATGGGCGAAACGCTGGCCGTCTCCGTCGGTCTGGTCACACTGCCCGGTGTCGAGCCGTGCGAAGCGAAGATCGGCGAGGACGTCGTTCAGCTCTACGTCAAAGTGGTGTCGTAGCATGAGTACGACGCCGCTCCCCGTGGCTGTGCTGATCTCTGGCGGAGGGACGACCCTCAAGAACCTGCTGGACAAGATCGCTGCGGGGACGCTGCCGGTCGCGATCCGCCTGGTGATCTCGTCGAAGCCCGACGCGCGCGGACTCGAGTTCGCCAAGGCCGCGGGCATTCCCCACATTGTTGTGGAACGCAAAGCTTACGCTTCCACCGCTGATTTCAGCGAGCAGATCTTCGAGCGCTGCCGTGCCGCAGGCGTGGCCAACGTGGTGATGGGGGGCTGGCTGAAGCTGGTCGAGATCCCCGACGACTTCATGGGGCGCGTGATCAACATCCACCCAGGGTTGATTCCGGCCTTCTGCGGCAAAGGGTTCTACGGGCATCACGTGCACGAAGCGGTGCTGGAATACGGCGCCAAGGTGAGCGGCTGCACCGTCCACTTTGTGGACAACGAGTACGATCACGGGCCGATCATTCTGCAACAAACGGTGCCGGTGCTGGATGATGACACCCCGGAGACACTGGCCGCACGAGTTTTCGACGCCGAGTGCTGCGCACTTCCCGAGGCCCTGCGACTGCTGGCCCAGGGGCGGTTGCGGCTCGTGGGGCGAAAAGTGAGGATAGAGAAGGAATAATGGCACCAGGTTGAATCTCAACTCTGGCGGCGAAGATTGAGATTTCGAGCAGTCCGCGCAAAGCAATGAGGACAGGCATGACTGACTGCAAGCGAATCTTTTCCTGCTGCCAGGCGATACTCGTTTTCGGCTTGCTTCTGGTGGGATGCCAACGAGCTGCGCAGCCGGCGCCGAAAGGGATGGCCCATTCGAAGTCGGCGCCCGCCAAAGATGACGCCCCAGCCGTCGAGCCGGAGCCAGCTACCGCGAGCGGCATTCTTGAGAAGGCTGCGCGGCATCTGGCTGAAGGCGAAGCCGCGCTGGCCAAGAGGTCGATCGATGCGTTGGAAGCGCGCAAACAAGAGTTGGCCCCGGCCGAGCTGATCGAGTTCGAGCGGCTCAAGATGTGGGTCGATGAGAAATCGCCGACCGTTGATCCCACCGTAGCCGGGAAAGATCCGGCTGCTCCGGTGGAGCCGGTTCCCGCGCCCGAGCCGGTTCAGGAGATCCCCGAACTGGTCGAAGTCAAGAAGCTCGTCGCGGCCGAGAACTGGGACGCCGCAACGGCCCTGCTCGCCAGTATCCTGGAGAAGGCCGACGAGGGCCCCGCCCAGCGCGAAGCAGCGGCCTTGCGGGCGCACGTTGAAAAGCAAGTTGCGAACCTTCGCGAGTTGCGCGAAGCGGTCGACCAACTGGGCGGTGACGGGCCGCAAGTCGAGGCGGCACGCTTGCGACTTTGGCGTGACTCCGACCGCGCGCTGCCGCTGTTGATGGCCGGATTGACGGATGGCAGTCCGGCTCAGGTGCGCGGCATTTTGCAGCTATTGCGCGAGCGGAACGAACCAACCGCTACCTTGTCGGCCGTATCGGGCGTGCTCGATCGTCCCGATGCGTCCGAGGCCTGGCCTGCCGCCCTCGAGGAGCTGAGCCGCCTGCGGACTCCTCAGGCGGGCGAGCGGCTTCTTAAGCTCACGCTCGAGGCGAAGACTCCCGAGCAGCGGAGTGCCGCCTTGAAGGCGTTGGCCGTCTCCGTTGAACCCCCAGCCAAGACCTTCCGGGCGTTGCTGCCGACTCTGCAGCAAGATGGTCCCGAGTTGCCGTTTGCTTTGGAAGCGGCCGCCCGGGGAGCCTTCCTCCATCGGCAGCAGGATTTATTGACCGGCCGAGTCCTCCGCGACGGTTCGCTGAATGCGGACGAGAAGAAGCAGTTAGCCGGATTGCCGGCGCGGCTTATCGCGTTGAGCGAGGGGCTAAAGGCCAATCCGCGACCGGCCACAGCCGTTGGGGCCGCGATGCTGGCTTCGGCCTTGGGAGTGACTCTGGCCCCGGCGCTCACGGGCGTGCGCGTGGTGGGATGTTGCGGCGAAGAAGTGAACGGGCCGGTCGCCGGGGTAATCGACGGCGTCTGGGACGTGGTGGATCACAACGCCCGCACGTCGTGGTACGACGCGGGAACGGTCCCCAACCCATGGATCGTGTTCGATCTGGGCGAATCGCGGACCGTCGCCGGGGTGCGGATCTGGAACTTCAACAGTGCGGGGCTGACCGACCGCGGCTGGCGCGAAGTCGACGTGTTCGTGACCGACGATCTGGCGGACGTACCTCCTGCGGCCTCGGGCGTTGTGCCGAAGGCATTTGGCCGCAAAGACTATGGGGACTACAGCGACACGATTCCGGTCCCCTTTGCTCGAGGACGTTACGTGAAGCTGCAGGCCCGTACGTTGTGGAGCGACCAGAAAGTCTCGGGGCTGAGCGAAGTGCAGATTCTTGGCTGGTAGAGGGCTACGCCCGTGCGGCACCTGGCGGTCGGAGACATCCACGGCGCGTTTCGCTCGCTCGTCGCGCTGGCTGACTTTGTGCCCTTCAAGGTCGACGACACGCTGGTCATGCTGGGGGACTACGTCGACAAAGGCCCGCAATCGCGCGAGGTAGTCGACTGGCTCTTCGACTGGTCGGCGCGCGGGCGAATGGTTGCTCTTCGCGGCAATCATGAGCTGATGATGCTGCGAGCCCGCGATGACGCCCAGTCGTTGCGGAACTGGATCCTTGCCGGAGGAAACACCACGCTGGCGTCGTATGCTCCATCCACAAAGATCGGCGAACTGGAGGACGTGCCGGCCACTCACTGGGAGTTCCTCGAGGGTCAGACGCGTGCCTGGTACGAAACGGAGAGCCACTTCTTTGTTCACGCCAGCGTCTATGCCGAGTTGCCGCTGAACGAGCAGCCGGAGTTCATGCTCTATTGGGAGAAGTTCAACAATCCGCCGCCCCATGAATCGGGCAAGATCATGATTTGCGGCCACACGCCGCAAAAGTCGGGCGAGCCGAAGAATCTGGGGCATGCCGTGTGTATCGATACCTGGGCCTGGAGCGCTGGCTGGCTCACGTGCCTGGACGTGGCCACGGGACAGATCTGGCAGGCAAATCAGCAGGGGGAGACACGTAGCGGCTGGCTGGACGAACCCCTGGCTTGAGGAGTATCCTTGTTGTCGCGAAGTGGATTCACTTTCGATCTGACGCTTGAGCTCGACCTTGAGTTCAAAAGCAGATCAGCAAGGAGATGTGCATGGCTCGTTCTGGCTGCCTGCTTGGCGTGATTGCGTTTGCCTCGTTGACCGTTTGGTCCGAGCGGTTGCCGGCCGAAGACCTGCGCGTGCTTCCGGCGGAAACGACCAAAGATCAATCGCCAGCCGGCATGACGGCCCGCCATCTGACGCCGCTCCTACATGCCGCACTCGACAAACGCTTGGCCGAGTACGAGAAGCTGAAGACCGCCGAGGATCTGGCCGCCTGGCAGAAGCAACGTCGTGAGTTTTTTCTGACGCAGATCGGTCCGTTGCCGGAACGAACCCCGCTGAACGCGAAGATCGTCGCCAGCGTGCCCAAAGACGGTTACACCCTGGAGAGGGTGATCTTCGAGAGCCAGCCCAAGCACTACCTGACCGGAGTGATGTACGTTCCCAAAGGCGAGGCCCCGGTCGCGAACGCTGCGAAACGACTTCCCGGGGTGATCGTCCCTTGTGGGCACAGCGCCAACGGCAAGGCGGCAGAGCCCTATCAACGGGCCTGCATTCTGCTGGCCAAGAACGGCATTGCGGTCTTCTGCTACGATCCGATCGGCCAGGGGGAGCGCTCGCAGATTCTCGATCCGGCCGGCAAGCCGATTCATGGCTCGACCACCGAACATACGCTGGTCGGTGTCGGCTCGATCCTGGTCGGACGCAATACGGCCACCTATCGCATCTGGGACGGCATGCGGGCGATTGACTACCTGGTGTCACGGCCGGACATCGACCCGGCCAGGATCGGCTGCTGCGGCAACTCCGGCGGCGGCACGCTGACCAGCTATCTAATGGCGCTGGATGACCGCATCGTCTGCGCGGCTCCCAACTGTTATCTCACCACGTTCCGCCGGTTAATCGACACGCTGGGGCCGCAGGACGCCGAGCAGAACATCTTTGGGCAGGTCGCGGGCGGTCTCGATCATGCCGACTACATTCTGCTGCGGGCTCCCAAGCCGACGCTGATGGGCGTGGCCACGCAGGATTTCTTCGATATCGGCGGATCGTGGGAAACATTTCGCCAAGCCAAACGATTCTATGGCCGGATGGGCTACCCTGAGCGGGTCGACCTGTGCGAGACCGACGCCAAGCATGGATTCAGCGTCGACCTGCGAGTGGGAACCGTCCGCTGGATGCGGCGCTGGCTGCTGGAGAAGGACGACGCGGTGACCGAGTCAGACTTTCTCGTGGCCAAGGACGCCGAACTTCAATGCTCGCCCGAAGGGCAAGTGATGCGGATCGCCGGGGCACGATCCGTGTTAGAGTTAAACGCCGACCTGGCCGCCTCACTGGCCGAGAAACGCAAACCGTTATGGCAGGCCGCTGCCTCCGATCCGGCCGCCAAAGCAGCCGTGTTGGAGCAGGTCCGCAAGTTGGCCGGTGTTCGCCCGCTCGGGCAACTGCCGCGAGGCACAAGCGAAGCCGTGGGCAAGATCGAGCGCGAAGGCTACCACATCGAGAAGATCGTGCTGCGACCTGAAGCAAACCTGGAACTGCCCGCCTTGTGGTTCCTCCCGGCGAAGCCGAGCGAAGAAGTTACGCTCTACCTGCACGGCGGCGGCAAGCAGCTTGATGCCGGCCCCGGGGGGCCGATCGAGAAGCTCGTGCAAAAGGGTCATCGCGTGTTGGCCGTCGACTTGCGCGGTATGGGCGAGACCGCCCGGCCAGCCTCGAAGGGGGACGACCATGTGGGCCCCGAATGGCGCGATTTCTTTCTGGCCTATCTGCTGGGCAAATCGCTGGTGGGGTTGGAGACGGAGGACATTTTGAACTCCGCCCGCTTTGCCGGCACTGGCGACAACCCCGATCGGCCCCGGGCGGTCCATCTGATCGCGATCGGAAAGGCGAGCGTCCCGGCGCTCCATGCGGCGGTGCTGGAACCGGCGTTGTTTCGCTCGGTCGACATCCGCGACGTGCCCGATCCCTGGACCGCAGTCGCGGGCGATCCCAAGGCCAAGGGGCAGCTTGTGCATGCCGTGCATGGGGCGTTGACCGTGTACGACCTGCCCGAACTGCGCACACTCTTGCCGAAGTAGCCCAGATCGGGGACGCTGGAGGGAGTTTCACAATCATCCGTCGCTTCGCGACGAATTCTGCCCGCTCAAACCTCCCATAAGCGAACCCTCCCTCCATGTCACACGGTCACGCTCCGTCGGCCCCTTCCGAAATCTCTCTCAAGCCGAGCGCCGGGTGGCACGTCAGCCATCTGTACTACCGCTTTAACCGCGGCGTGTTGAATAGCATGGTCCCCGCTGAACTGGCCGCTGGCCGCCAGCAGGTGGCCGCGGTGCTGGACCCAGCTTCGCCCGAGTCTCCGGCGCGGTTGCAGGTGTCGGTCGTCAGCGGGCACAAGGCCGACTTCGGGTTGATGCTGATGGACGCCGACCCGCTGAAGATCGACTCGCTGCACCAGCGGCTGATGTCGGGCCCGCTCGGACCGGCGCTCGAGCCGACGTACTCGTATGTCTCGCTGACGGAAGTCTCGGAGTATGTCCCCACCGTGGCGCAGTACGGCGAGCGACTGGTGGTCGAAGGGGAAACGGTCGGCAGCCCGACCTACAACGCGAAGATGAAGGCCTATGAAGGGCGCGAAGAGAAGATGCGGATCCAGCGGCTCACGCCCGATCTGCCGCCTTGGCCCAGCACCTGCTTCTATCCCATGAACAAGAAACGCGAGGTGGGCGAGAACTGGTTCGCCCTCGACTTCCCCGCCCGCACCAAGATGATGGCCGAGCACGGCCGGACCGGCATGACCTTTGGCGGCCGGGTGACGCAGCTCATTACCACCAGCTTCGGTTTCGACGACTGGGAGTGGGGCGTGACGCTGTGGGCGACCAACCCGGAGCATCTGAAAGAGATCGTCTACCGCATGCGGTTCGACGAGGCCAGCGCTCGCTATGCCGAGTTCGGGCCGTTCTATGTCAGCTACGTAATGCCGGCCGGCGAGATGCTGGACCACTGCCGCATCGGCGGACACCAGTAAGGGAACTCAGCCCTCTTTCCAGCGGCTCTTGCCACGGGCCACTTCGACTCCCAGCTGCGCATAGGCAAGGTACTTCTCCTGTGCCTTGCGCGGCTCCTTGGTCGATGCCGTGAGCGTGAGGGCCGCCACCAGCAGCCGCGAAGAAACCAGCGGATCGGGCGGGACTGGATCGAGATCCACCGGGGCCAAGCTGTCGCCCGACATGAATACCGTCAGCGCTGCCAGGCCGGCGGGCTTGGAGTAGCTGGCCTTTTCGCCCAAAGCATAGGCCTCGCGGCGGTTTTCGTCGCTGGGGTCCGACACCCACTTCAGCACCGCCGCATAGGCGTCCGCTTCGCGGGCGGGGAGCTTGTCTTCGCCCTTGGTCTTCTCGATAGCCTGACAGAGCCACCAGATGCCCTCGCGCTTGGGAAGTCCGTGGGCCAGAAAGCGGATCGCTTCCATGGTGAGCTTGTTGGCCAACAGCAGCTCGATGAACTCGCGCGGCGTGGACTCCGGAGTGAGGAGCGGTTCGGCCTGGGCGTCCAGTTCGAACTTGCCGCAGACCTCGGCCGCCTTCTTGGCTTCAAAGTAGCCCAGTCGGCCGTCGTCGGCCGGGGGTTTGGCTTTGTCGTCGGCCTTGGCCGTGGTCGGAACGCCGGCCCCTTCGATGCGAATGGTAAAGTCGGTCTCGCCGGCGGTGATCTTATCGCCGTCGTGCACGACCCGCATCGAAACCCTCTCGCCGTTGACGAACGTGCCGTGCGAACTCTCGTTGTCGCGGATGCGGCAGGTGCTGTAGTCGCACTCCAGCCGAAAGTGGACGCGCGACATCGTCGCGTCGTGCGGCACCGAGAAGGTGACCCCTTCTCCGCGCCCCACTTCGGTGATCTGGCCGGCCCGCAGCCAGGTCTTGCGACCGGCAAAGGGTCCCGAGAGAACTTGCAATATCGCTCGCAACGCGGCGGACTCCCGAAATGCAAAGGTCGTGATCAGACAGATTCGATCGGCAAGGGGAGCGAGAGAGATCTCTTCCCCGAAAATCAATGCGGAGGAGGTTGCGGGGGCAAGCCGTTCATCCAGACCATGTCGATTCCCTCCAGCACCACGTCCTCGGCGTCCTTGGGAAGGGGACGGCTGACAATCCAGGTGTTCCAGCCCAGTCGGGCACCCACATCGTCGTGGCGATTCAGCCGACAGGCAGGAACCTGACGCGCCTTGAGAATCAATTGGACGTCGAAATCGAGGGCCTGTCCGACATAGAAGCGTACCAAGTGGACCAGCATAAAGAAAGCTTTCCGGCGCTCGATGGCCGAGCGATCCGGCAAGAACTCGGTGAACTTCCAGTAGTCGAGCGGACCCAGGCGAATGCGGATCTTGGCCTGCACGTCCCAGGACCGCTGACCCACGACCACGTCGACACCCAGCGTGCTGTTGGCGCCCAGCATGCCCAGGCGAGATTGCTCGATCTTCTCGAATGTCAGCCACTGTCCCTGGAACTGCTTCACCTTCACTGGCATCTCGAAGTAGTCTTCCAGAATACCGGCCAGTCCGACGGCCGAGCGATGCCGTTGCGAAAGAACCCCGCCGTAGCGCAGCATCGCCAGGTCATCGATCTGCGACAGGATCCGCTCCTGATAGGGCGCCTCGTCTTCAGCCAGGTGCGAGATGACGCTATGCGAACTCCACTCCGACGCCCGCAACCGATTGCGCAGGGTGGGCAGGCCGATGCCGATCAGACTGAACAGACAGGTCGAGAAGGCGTCCGGCTCGCGGTTGCCGTACTCGGCCCGTTCATAGGCCATGAAGAAACGGTACTTCTCCCAGGCGCGATAGAACAGATCCAGCAAGCGATGATTGAACAGATCGAACCAGTCGCGCAGGGCGTACTTCTCGCTCTCCTTCGAGAGCCGCGCGAGCTGCATCTGCATCTCGGTATAGTGCCGAGGCAGGACCCCGCTGGGGCCGGTCAGCCCCATGAAGGTCACGTACATTGTCGGCTTGCCGTCGGGACCTTCGGCCGGCGTGATCTCGTGGATCGCGCTGGGTGGAAAGACCATCGAGATCAAGGCCCGGAAACGTACGGCCTGGGCCCCGATGCTGGGCTGGCCTGTGCGCGGATCGCGATGCAGAAGGCCCAGCAGCCGCACGGCCTGGAAGAAGTCGAAGATGTACGGTTCTTCACGCAGGCGTTGCGCAATGCTCTTGCGTGCTTCGCCCGTGATCGTAGTCTGCCCCTTCGCGGCGGCAGCTACTTCCACGGAGCTTAATGGGGAACGCCCGGCAGGCTTCGCCCCGGCGGCAGCAGGCGCGCCGGGAGGTCGTTGCGGGCCCCCCGTTACAGGAGCTGCTGCTCGGCGGTTCGGGGGGGCCATTTCTTGAAGTAACTTTCGCTTTGCGACGTCTTGGCGACGAGTTGGGAGAACGAATTAATCGAGGCGTAAAGCCCGAAGAATCGCTCGAGGACGGACGCGAATAGATAGACTCCGGTGCCGACGTACTTTTGTTCGTCCAATTCTAGCGTCATCTCGATGCCGCGGCAAAAGCCGGTCGAGAGCTCGTCTTTGATGCGGCCCACCACGCGCCGGCTGCGCAGCCCGGTGATGCCATCGATCAATTGCCGAGTGACGTCGGAAAGTTGCTGCTGGCCAGCGCCAGGATCCGAGAAGTCATACAGCCGCAGGATCTCTTGCAGGGCGGATCGCCCCTCGACCGGATCGGCCAGCGACAGATGATTCAAGCTCAGGTGCGAGATCAGCCCCCAGTAGGCGCTGCGCTTCATGCGCGGTCGAAGCGGCGCTGTGGGAGTTCGCAAGCAGCGCACCGCGGCCAACGGCGCGGCGGACTCCAGACTGAAGTAAAGCTTGTCGCCCGCATGCTGAAGCTGCATGGGCAAATTGCGATTGGTGCAGAGCGTGCGGACGATCAGCGTGGTCTCGTCGATTTCGACAGGATTGAAGCTTTGATCGACCAGCCGCAGATAGACATCCGTTCCGCGGTCGTTCTCGAGATTGGAGAGGTTCCGGATCGGGAACCAGAACGTCTGCTGGTTGTGCCGCGTCTTGCCATGCTTGTACGAATAGAACGGGTGGTAGTCTTTCACCTTGCCCGAAACCGGGTCGGTGCTAGAAACACTTTCGACCGAGTAGACCTCAGTCCCCAGCGGATGCGCCACATCAGGGACAATACGGTACTCGTACCGTTTGCGATTCAGCGGGATCGGCTCGGCCGTCTGCTCGAACAGGTTCACTATGGGCGTGGCGCCAGTCCAGAAGGTCGACTCGTCGACCCACTCGTCCAGCCCCTTCACGACGCGATCCAGGAACAGCACGACTTCCAACTTCTTCACAAAGCCGTGCTTGCAGGCCTTCTTCCAGCCGCCCAAGTCGACAAAGTGAAACTTGTTGGGGAAGGCGAAGAACTCACTGAGCAGCCCGTAGCCTTCAAACGCCTGTCGGGGATAGGCCAGCAGTCGCTCGTCCGACTCGAAGCCCACCTGCGAGAGGCACTCGGCCGGCGACATGACCAGCGGAGGAACTTTGGAGCCTTCGTCGAGAGGGCGAAACACGACCTGTGTGCAGGCGTTGAAAATCAGATCGTACAGGCTGGCGACGATGTGGTTCTCGCCAGAGATGTAGAGCCGCAGCTTGTCGAGTGAGAGGCTAGAGAACGTGGCCTTCCCCTCGCACTGGAACTGCAGGCGCAACGCGGCCGCGGTGCGACGCGGAGGCTGCAGGCCCGGCGGAAATGGGGGCAGCTTGAGCTGCGCCATCGACAGGGCAGCAGGCCACAAGGTGACGGGATAGCCAGTGCGGAATTTGCAGGGCAGGTTCCCGACCGGCCGCGAGTTCATCTTCGAGAAACGGTCGATCAGAAAGCCGTCGGGGAAGTCGCCCCGCGAGGCGTCGAGCTCGAACTGCACCACGCCCATCGAAGGAACCGGCGCCAGATAATGAGGATACAGGATCCCCAGCAGGGCGTCGGTCAACTCGGGGAACTCGTCATCGAGCTTGTGGTGGATCCGCCCGGCAATGATGGCGAACGATTCGATCAGGCGTTCGATGTGTGGATCGCCGGAGCGGTTGGGCTCCAACAGCAATCGTCCGGCCGCGGCCGGATATTGCCGGGCGAAGTCCTGGGCCAGTTCGCGAATGAAACCCAGTTCGCGTTCGTAGTACGGGAATAGCGTCTCGCTCATCTCAGCCCTTGCTCGCTTTGATCGAGGCGTGTCCCGTGGTCAATTCCAACGTCGTTTCGAAGCCGACTTCCGGCGAAGGTTCGACCCGCAGCCGGGCGTCGATATGGAACTTCACCGAGCGGATCTCGCCATCGGATTCCTTGACCAGAATGGCCCGCACGTTGCGCAGTCGCGGCTCGAAGCGTTCCACCGTGACTTCGATAATCCGGCCCAGCGCCCCGCGTTGCTCGTGAGTGTAGGCGTTTGTCGACGTAAAGTCAGGTAGACCGAATGCAAAGACACTGGCACGCAAATGCGCGAACTCGGGCGAAACCGTGATCTGCGAGAGCCGCGTATTCAGCAGATCCTCGAGATCCCGACGCACGACGTCCACCATCTGTTCGATGCTGTAACCGCGGCGAGCGATCGTGCCCGCAGACTCAGGGTCGATCAGCCGGTCGAGCATCGACGGCATCAGACCTTGCATCGAGGAAAGCCGAGTCATGCAGGTATCCAAGTGGGAAAGGTCGCGAGCCGAAGTTCCAAACCTTCGTCTTTAAGCCGGAGCGTCCGTGGCGGGATCTGGATCCATGACCAGCGCCCGCCAATCCAGGATACTCACAGCGTCCTCGCCCGCCATATAGAGCTTGCTTCCTACGCCATAAACGGGCTCGTTCTCGGCCCCCTTCCAATCGGTGACGCGACCCAACTTCACCTGCTCGTCAGCTTCCAGATGACTCTTGGGATAGATAGCCGGCAGGAACATCTCGCCCGACTCGCCTTGTCTGGAATCCAGGCGGGCAGGAATCCAGATCAGGTCGCGAGGAAAGCGCGGGCCATTCATGGCGATGCTTTCGATCGTCTCCAGGGGAACCCAGAAGTAGTTCCCCTTAGCCATCACCTCGACGACCGAGCCCAGGATGTCGTCGCAGTCGCGGAACTCCTCGAAGGGCTTATCGTTCAGCTTGCCCTTGATGACAGGACTGGCCTCGTTAGCGCGGGCCAGCGTTTTGGATGCTTCCGCCGGGTGTCCTTCGCGGAGTTGGTTCAAGGCTTCGAGCCGCAGTTTGGCGTGCTCGGGCACGACGCTGACCAGAAACTTGGGGGGCGTTCCCTTCTCGAACAGGCTACGGCGGGCCTCTTCGGCCACCAGCAACTGGCGGTAATTCAGCAGGGCGGTTTCCGTCTCCGGATCGTTGTAGTTGATGGGGGCCAGTTGCCGGCCCGCCCGCTCCAGATCACCCGAAAAGACCAGCAATTCGAACAGGAACAATCGCTTGGCATGATCGGCCGGATTGCTTTTGACCAACTGAATCTGCGCAGTGACCGCATCCTGCAGTTTGCCGGCTTTGTATAACTCGGTGCTGTCCATGTTGAATCCGCAGGGTGAGTTCTGTTTGTCCTAGAAGATTTCGCCGTCGGTGCATTCGGTCATGCCCGCGGCGCTTTTCTCAGAGAAGCTCCAGGCAGCCGACTGAAAGGTGCCTAGCCAGCCGTCCTTCTTTTGCGGCCGATACTTTACCAGAAGTCCGTCGTAGCTGAGGGTAATATCGTCTTCCGAAACGCCGGTATCCGATACGCTCCAGTCGAACTTCTTGACGCTGAGCTTCTTGAAATCGTAAATCAGATAGGCGGCGCCGGGAAATCGCTTCGAGACCCCGGCGATCGCCGAACGGGCCTGCCCGCCGCAATCTTTCCGGACCCACAGGCGGCCGGCCTTGATCCACTTGTCCTCTTTGTTGTTGCGACTGAAGTTCAAGCAGTACTTCTGGTGCAACAGGGCGGTCGCCAGATCGCTCTCCTTCTTGAAGGTCACTGTCTGGCTGTCGGGCAAGATGGAGAAGCTGATCAGTTCAAAGACTTTCTTGTTCTTGAACTCGCCATCAGTGGACTCGCCATCAATTCCCTTGAGCCGCATGAATGCATCGAGTTGATCGGCCATAAAGCACCTTCAAACGGCTGCGAATTAAAAGTATTGATTGAAAAAGGAAGCGGCCGCGGAGGCGTCAGCCAAGCACTTCGGAGTCGGGCAGCGGGGTCGCTTCTTTGGTGTTGGTTTCCAGATCCCACGGGCTGAAGAGCGGCTCGGCGGCTTTGTCACCCGTGGCAGCTTGCGGAGTATACGACAACTGACACGAGGAAAAACGAAAGCTGACGGTCTCTTTCACGGTGCCGTCGGAGTTGGAGCTCCAATAGAAATTCGTTACCTGCAGTTTGCGGAACTCCCACGTGAAGTAGATGAACGATTTCCCGTTTCCGGATTTCCGAACCCACAGTTTCGCCGATTCAATGAAGCTGCCTCCCGCGTTTTCGTTCTCTTTAGTAAGCACCTTGTACTGGCAGAACTTGGTGAATAGCGCGGGCGTCGCGGTATCCGAGAATTTAGTGATGTCGAACGTGAAAGGCCATTTCCGTTCGGGTTTTGGCTTGGGCTCTGGTTCTGGAGGGGGCTCAGGATCGACCTCGGTGTCGCCCAAAGGGCCGTCCTTTACGAAGCCCGTTTGACCGTCGACCCAGCCGGCTGTTCGACCCACTGCTTGGCCAATGACTTCACCGTTGTCTTCTTCCTCTTCGCCTTCCGGAGCACTGTCACCGTTTACGGTGCAATCGAGCACCTGAATGACCCCTTTGGTCTTGTACACCGAATCGATGCACTCTCCCTTGATTCCTTTGATTTTCAGAAAGGCGTCGATCATGGGATTCACCCAACCTGTTCAACAATTTCTTTGACACGCCGATACGACTTCGCTCGCTAAGTTGCACTAACCTGTCACTTCAGTGTCAGGCACGTCGACCACGCCTTCTTTGGTATTGGTCGGGAAATTCCACTCACTGGTGACTGTTTTTCCAACGACGGCTTTGCCCGTAATGTCTTGCGGAGTGTACTTGACCCGCACCGTATTGCCCGTGAAGGAAACATTCTCTTCGATCGTCCCGTCCTCGCGCGAGGTCCACTCAAACGCGGTTACCGAGAGCGTACGGAATTGCCATTCCTTGTAGACGAGCGGATCGCCTGCCTTGCGAATCCACAATTTTGCCGAAGGAATGATCACGTCGCTGGCCGTGGACTCGTCGGACAGTGTTTTGTATTTGCAGAATTTGGAGAACAAGAGGGGCGTGGCCAAGTCGACCATTTTGCGAATGTGAATCGCAACGCTCATCTTCTCTTGCGCCGCCTCTTCTTCCTTGGCCTGGCCGCCCGATTTCACCTTCTGTTCTTCCTCGTCCTCCGCCACCTTGATCATCTTCAGCATGTATGACTTGATGTCGCTGGCGATGGTCGATCCCACCGATTGGACATTGTCGAGGGCCTTTTTCAGCTCTTCGATCGCTTCCTTGAACTCTTGCAGCCCAAAGTGATGGTCGATCGCTTCGATCTTTTCCAGGAACTGGTCCTGTGCCACGCGGTCTTTATCGTCGCGCTTGGCCAACTTGGCTTCGACGCTTCCTTTCTTGGGACCGCCTTTGCCGGCCGCCTCTTCTCCCTCGAGGATGCGTTTGACGGCCCGCAGCATCTTGGACCAAGGCGTTTCGCCCGACGCGTCGCCGACGCGTACGGACTCGAGCTGGATCACTCCCTTGCCTCTAAACCGTTCGTCGGTGCTCTCGCCTTTGATACCTTTCAGTTTCATAAAGGCGTCGACTAACATGATGCACCTTGGGTAGCGGAGGGCTAGCGGAGACGCGGGCGAATCGCGACAGACGAATGCGCGATCCACAGGCTTGCAGGCAGGATCGTGTCGCGATGGAAGGTGGGAAGCGGCGGCCGCACGCCGTCGGCGTCTCAAGGGCTGAGACGCCGACAGCAGGGCGTTTGAAGCGGGACAACTAGGCGGGATCTTTCCAGGCCAGCTCGGTCGAGCCTTCCTGGCGGTTGTAGTTGGCCCCGATGCCGGTGGCCGTGTCGATCTTGCCGGTGACGCTGTCCTGCTTGTAGTACATCACGTACATGCCGCCGAAGTCGAACTCGCACGACTCGCTCGGAGCTTCACCCGAGCCCGACCAGGCCAGCTTGTTGATAAAGCAGTTCTTGAAATAGAACTTCACGTAAGGCACGCTGTCGCCCGACTTGCGGACGTACAGCCAAGCCTCGGTGATGTGCGAGCCCATAGCGCAGGCTTCCCACAGCACGGGGGACGAACTGTCCAGCTTCTTCGAGAAGGTGAACTTATTGAACTCGGCCTTGCCCGAGCCGCCACCTTGGGTGCCCGAGTCGATCGTGGCATTGTTGACCACGCCGAACCCGCAGCTCTCGAACTGGAACCACTTCTTATACTTGGAGTCGGTCGATTCGCCTTCCAGCGCTGCGACGTTGTCGCCGTTGCGAGTACCGAACTTCAAAAAGGCATCAGCTGACATGTGAAGATCTCCTTGGAGATGAAAGTCTTTGAATCAGAACAGGGAATAAGAGCTTTTTTGTAACAACCCGCCAGAAGAGATTTACTCGTAGGTCGGGGTGTCGTTGTGGGCGTTGTTCACGCGATTCCACATGCCGGGAATCGGCGAGCCAACGAGCTCACCCTTGTTGTTCTGCTTCCAGTACTGGATTTTCAGCGCACCGTACATGAACGTGCCCGACTCGACGATTGGCTCATCGCCGGAGATGGCCCAGTTCAGGCCCGTGATGAACACAAAGCGGAAGATAAAGCACAGATACGGCTTCAGCGTGGCCACCGTACCGCCGGCCTTCCGCATGACGAGGTAACACTCGTCGATGTGGGTGCCGACGGCCGCACACTTGAACAGGGTCGTGGAAGCGATATCCACGTCCTTGGTGAAGCTGAGCGGGTTAAAGTTGGCCTTGCCGCCACCGGCACCGCCGGTGCCGCTGCCGACCGTCGAGATATTCTCGACGTCGAAGCTGTATTCCTTGACAGAGAACGGCTTCTGGACCGTGCCCAGACTTGCACAGTTCGTTTCGATGTACTTGTCGGTGGTCTCACCCGCGATCGTGGTGACATCACCGTTTACTCCGTTGAACCACATAAAGGCGTCAACAGCCATGGAAGACTCCTACACTTAATTTTGATTGATCGAACCCAATGAAACGAATGAATTAGATGCGGGTCGGAACAGTCGTCTGTCCCAATGCGCATGTCGCCCGTCACGAACGGACACTCTATCTTTTCCGCCTGAAATTCCGGCCTGGCGTCGCCGCGCGATCGACGCCCGCTGTGAATCCCCTGGCGAAAAACCTCCAGTGCCCGTCTTGTGGCACGCGACGCTATCTCTGCAAAACCATTCGCAGAGTCTGATTTTGTTCTGTTTCGGAGTTCGCCAGAGGTGCGAGACGCACCTCCGGCGATCCGATGTTTCAAAAACCGGCATTAACCCTTCTTCGGCACCTCAGCCACCAGCCGCATCGACGTGGACAACGTCTCGAGCTGGAAGTGCGGGCGAAGGTAAGCCACCGCTTCGTACGAACCGGGCTTGCCCTTCACTTCGCGAACGTCGACTCGGGCTTCGGCCAGCGGACGCTGGGCCTTCATCGAGTCGCTGGCGCCTTGGGGATTGATGCAGTAGTTGCCGATCCACTGGTTCAACCAGGTCTGGCACTGCGACATCTCCATGAACGAACCAATCTTGTCTCGCGCCATCACCTTCAAGTAGTGGGCGAACCGCGAGGTGCACATGATCAGGTTGAACTTGGTCGACAGTTCGGCATTGGCGCTGGCGGCCGGATCGAAGTACTTCTTCGGTTTCTGGCAGCTTTGGGCGCCCATGAACACGGCAAAGTCGTTCCCCTTCGAGTGAATCAGCGGCAGGAAGCCCAGGTTCGACAACTCAAACTCGCGGCGATCCGTGATCGCAATCTCGGTGGGGCACTTCATGGCTACGTCGCCGTCGTCGGTGGGGAAGGTATGGACCGGCAGGCCCTCGACCTTGCCGCCGCCTTCGACACCGCGGGTGCGGGCGAACCAGCCGTCCTTGGCAAACGCATCGGTGACCCGGGCACAGTAGGCCCAGGCCGCGTTCATCCACAGGTACTTGTCGTGGTTCTTGCCGTCGACTTCTTCTTCAAAGTTGAACTCTTCGACCCGCTTGAAGTTCTCGCCATAAGGCAGGCGGCCCAACACGCGGGGCATGGCCAAGGCCACGTAGCGCGAATCTTCGCTCTCGCGGAAGCTCTTCCAGGCGGCGTATTCGACCGACTCAAAGATCTTCGTCAGATCGCGGGGATTCGACAACTCCGAGAAGCTGTCCATGTTGAACAGCTTGGGGCTGGGGGCGGCCACGAACGGGGCATGCGCACAAGCCGCCACGTTCGAGATCATCTTGAGCAGGCTGATGTCTTCGGCGTTGCGGCCGAAGTCAAAGTCGCCCATCAACAGTCCGTAGGGCTTGCCGCCCAATTGGCCATATTCTTCTTCGTAGATCTTCTTGAAGAGGGCGCTCTGATCGAACTCGGCGGCCTTCTCCAGATCCTTGAACAGATCCTTCTTGGTGCAGTTCAGCACGCGGATCTTCAGGCTTTCGCCCGTCTCGGTCTGATGGACCAGGTAGTGCAGTCCGCGCCAGGTCGATTCCAGCTTCTGGAATTCGGGATTGTGGAGGACTTCGTTCAACTGGGCGGTGAGAGTCTTGTCGATCTCGCCGATCCAGGTCTTGATGTTGGCTTCGACATCCTTCGAGACGACCTGGCCGGGCTTGACCACCTGGGACAGGAACTGCTTGAAGTAGTCTTTGGTACGGTTGGCTTCGGCGTCGCTCTGCGGCCGCGTGGCGGCAATCACCTGATCCAGCATGCTGGGAGCGTCGAACGTTTCCGCTGCGGCTGTCTTGGTTTGTTCAGCACTGCTCATTTACTCGTCCTCGCTCTTGGGGGTTTCTGATTCCGAGCCGCCACCCAGCGCCTTGGCCATGGCTGCAGCCTTGTCGCTGTTGCCCATGATGTCGGCCAGCATGGCCTCGAGCTTGTCGTTGCCTTCCATCTTGCCCAACAGTTCGGTCAGGCGATGCCGCATGTCCAACAGCTCTTTCATGGGGCCGACCTGCTCGGCCACCTTGGCCGGCTCGAAGTCGTCCATGTTCTTGAAATTCAGCTCGACGGCCAGCTTGGTGTCGTCGTTGCTGATCTTGTTGGCCACCTTCATGGCAACTCGGGGGGTCGCCTTCTTCAGCACCTGGTTGAAGTTGTCGCGGTCGATGTCCACGATCTTCCGGTCCTTCATGGGACCGAGCTTCTCTTTGGGCGAACCCGACAAGTCGGCCAACACGCCCACCACGAACGGCAACTCGGTCTTCACCATGGCCCCATTCGTTTCCACGTCGTACGTCACCTGAACGCGCGGCCTGCGGACGCGGTCCAACTTGTGCTGCATGCTCTCTGCCATGTGATTCTCCGAGTTTCGACCTGAAAAAAGTGGTGGAATGCTCCGAGACGAATGCTCGACGCAGACCGTTTGGACTAATGCCAATCGTCAATCAACTGTGAGATCAGGACCGTCACATCGAGAATGTGCGCAGGACAGCAGGCAGAAAAGGCAATCAATCGGGTTGGATTACGCCAGACCCCGAGAGAAGAGACAGTTCGTTGCACCCGGCTTTCCTCGATGATGGGCGCTAAGCCCAGCGAGCCTTTGCACAGCGATCCGACGCGTGCTGCAGGCGGAAGTGAGGGAGCGACCCGTTCGTTCCCCGACAATTTTCGGTGAACGCTTTATAATCGGGAAGAAGAGGGCGGTCAACGATTTGCACCTAGCGGGGATATTTGGCGGGAACCGGGCGGCCGGTCGCGTGCATCACGCGGGGGCTGCCGGTTGGGCAGGCAAGTTGGCAGTAAATACGCACAACCCGCCGGCTTGGATCACCAAATATCTTTACCCCGGTTTTTGACGGGTAAACGGGGGGTAGCACCCCCTGCCCGCCACCCTGCCTGCCCGCACGATTCGGCGGTAAGGTAGCCTGCTTCTACGGGCTACTGGGCCTCTTCTTCGGACTTCAGGCCGAACTCCCGGCTCAACTGGCTGATGATACTGTCGTCTTGCACCAGCGTCTTCAAGAGCAGCGGGAAGGGGAGCTTGCCCAACTCGACCGCCCGGTTGATGAGGTAAGGAATCGGGCTGTGTGGCTCGATCTGCTGCAGCTTGGCCGCCACTTCGGCCAGTTGCTTGTACAGGTCATCGCGTGTGACGGCCCGGCGGACCATCATGCCGCCGCCTCCTCCGCCACCGGTGCCAGCCTCTGCGCCGCCACCCTCTTCGCCAGCGGCGTCGCCGGAATCAGCCACCGGGGCCGGCTTGGAGTCGAATATCTGCTTGGCCAGCACGTAGGCGTCGTTGATCGCCATCTTGATGGCGCCGAAGCTCGGAGCGGCCCCCCGCAGCTTCTGGCCCAGCAGGTCATCCAGGGCGTTCACCTCGGCGATGCACTGCCGGATGTCCTCGAACCGGCGTTCGCAATCCTCTCGCGAGGCATTGCGCACGGCGCGATCGAACTGCTCGCCGCTGACGTCACCCTTGCCACTCTTGGACTGTGTCCATTGGTACCAGCTATAGGCCCCTTCGCCGTCCTTCACGAGCGGCGTCATCTGCACGGTCATGGGGAACAACGCCCCGCGTTTGGTGTCGTCGAGCCAGTTGAACGGCCCCGATCGGACATCCAGATCTTCTTCATCCTCGATTTCGGGACTCAGACGATCCCAGCAACATTCAACCATCAGCCGCATCAGGCACAGGCCGTCGCGAAGCCCCGCGAAGTGGTGGATCTTGGTCAAGGCTTCGGTCAAACGGGCCGCGACCATCAGGTCCTTGGTCTTCTCGATCAAGGCTTCCTGCGCCAGGCTCTCGATCTTGGTCCATTCGGCCGGCTTGAAGTCCTCGGGCCGCATCGGGTCGTTGGCCGCGAAAGCGTCGGGATTGATTTCCTTGCGGAACTCTTCCAGGTTCTCGCGAATGTCGTAGGGGAGCGATTCGCCGGCGGGATTGTCCCCGGGAATCGGTTCCAGTAGCGACTTGAAGTCCAAGATCGGCGGCGAACACTTCTCGGACCAAGGAGCTTTGGCTTGCGCCTGCGCGATCTGGGTGTCCAGGTCTTCGGCCACGGATGCCATGGGTTCACTCTCGGTTATCGGTTCGTCTTCAACTGCCGGAGTTTCTTCGGCAGGGGGTTCTTCAGCGGGCGTTTCCTCGGCAACGGGTTCTTCAGCCGGCGGCTCTTCCGCGGGGGGCTCTTCCACCGGAGCTTCTTCGGCGGGGGGCTCTTCTGCCGGTGTTTCCTCGACTGGGGTTTCATCCGCCGGAGCATCGAGCGATGTATCCAGCGTGTAATCGGTCGGCGTCTCTTCGGCCGGCGTTTCCTCGCTGGGCGTGTCGAACGAGAACTCCTCGGCGGGTGGGTCCTCCGCGGGGGGCTCTTCGCTCGGAGTATCGAACGAGAATTCGTCAGCCGGGGGATCTTCGGACGGTGTCTCTTCGGAGCTGTAGTCGGGCTCGGGCTCTGGCTCGTTAGGACGCCAGAAGTCTTCTTCCTCACCCGGTTTCACTTCGGCGTAGCCGTCGGACACGGGTTCGCCGGAGCCTTCGCCGCCTTCCCCGCCCGATCCCGCTTCTCCGGCCGCTGCGGGCTTTGCGGCCTGCTCCCACTTGCCGGCCAGATTGCGAGTCGGCTCGGCAATGGACTGCACGCCGACCAGCTCGATTGAGTCGCGCCCCCGCACAGCCAGCCAGGGCATCAGGCCGCGCTTGGTTACCTTTTGACTGGTGGTGTTGGTGAACCGCAGTTCGGTCGTCACAGCGATGTCGGTGTCGTCATCGGGCATGCGATAGATATGCATGGGGACCGAGTCCAGCGCCAGGATCTTTCCCGGCTTGAACCCCCAGCCATCGGCGATAAAAGACTTCATCAGCAACATGGCGCTGGCCACCGCGGCGTTGCCCCACAAGTAGCCTTCCTGCCCGGGACCGCCGAACTCTTCGAAGGAAAACTGTTCGGCCGGCTTATAGGCTTCGCCGAACGGCGGACGCAGCAGGTAGCTGGGAAGCGACATGCCAACGAAGCCGGCCTCGGGCAGAAGCCGCAAGGCCGTCCAGGCGTCTTCGGCGTCAGGATCAGGCTGAAACGCGGGGAGCAGCAGATCCGAGTAGACCGATGTCAGAAACGGCGCGGCCAGCAGTTGGGCGATTTTGGCCATGCGGCCCAGCACTTCAATTTGCGGAGCATTGTGCTGAAACTGGTAGTGTCCGACAATCGCGGCCCACGGATCGCCATCGGGTGCGTGGGCCGACTTCTCGACCAGCAACGCGTGCAGTCCGCTGGCCCCCAAGTCGTCGGCAGCGGCCAGGTCCGCGGCGAACTCTTCGGCCGTAATGTCGTAGGCCACGATGTCGATGACGGCGCTCTTGTGGGCGACCCGGGTCAATTGGTCCAGAGCCCGCCAGGCACTTTCTAGAGCCTGATAGTCGGGGTGGTGCAGCACATCGCGCATCAGCCCGGTGGTGGCCTTCTCGACCGCGGCCACCCACTCTTCGGAATCGCCGTCGGCGGGCAGATAGGGCCCGACGATCCGCGCCAATAGTGCCTGAGTGCCGAGCGTTTCGCCCTCTTCGGCAGGGCCTTGGCCGGCGCGAGCGGCGATGTCGGCCAGCGAACCGGCTACCGGAATAGACGCGGAACGGCTCGACGGCAGGCCCACCTCGGGCGGGGGCTCTTCGGCGGCATGGGCCTCGGCCCAGCCGCGCAGTTTTTCGGAGGCTTCCTCGACCGTCGAGCTGCGTTCGAGTTTGCCCTTCAGTTCTGAAAGGTCGTCGAACAGGTCGATCTGCTTATAGACCTGATCCGGATGAAAGTCGTCGAGCGAGGTGAACTCGAGTTCGACAAAGGCACCACCGCGCGCGATGGGGAGGCGCAGCTTCACGCCCAGCTTTTCAGGCAACTCTTCGAGCTTATCGAAGGTGACTTTGATCGGCTTACGCTCACCAATTTCGGCGGCCGACTCGGTAGGCAATCGGCTGCCTCTGCCCGTAAAGTCTCCCAGCACGGCAATGCGAAAGCGTGTGGAAGTCGCGGGAGCAACGGGCTCGGCGGTAGTCGAGAGGGCCCCGAAAGATGGCTCGTACGGCATGCAGAACCCGGAAGGTGGGAGTGAAGCGGCCGGTCTTGCTCGCAGAGCTAGTCCGGGAAAATCGTCCGCCCAACGCAGGCAGGTGATCGCGCTCCATCACGCAGCGAGGGTCCGAACCTTCCCGACCCCATACAAACCCGATTGGCCGACGCGCGGGGCGTTTGATCGCTGAAGCGATGAACGGATTCAACTCCGCGCGCCAAGAAAATCAAGGAGCGAGGCTTAATGCCCCATCGACTTTTGGCAACTTCGTCTTGAAACAAAACGAGGGCGCAGGAAGAGTCAGACCCCGTCGGTCAACCTCTCCCGCGCCATTGCCGCAGCCAGACCCTAGACGGATGCCTACTTCTCTTCGGCTTCCTTCTTGTCTGCTTCGGCCTTCTTCTCTTCTTCAGTCTTTTCTTCCGCGGGCGTCTCGCCGACGGCCTGGACCTTCTTGGCGGCCACTTCGCCTGCCGTGTTGATCACTTTCTCGGACTGACGACGAGTTTCGTCGGCGATCGCATCGTTGGCCGAGTTGACGGCCCGGGTGGCAGCCTGATTCGCGGCGCCCTTGGCCCCCTTGGCCAATGCATCGCAACCAGCCAACAAGGGAAGGCACGCAACGAGCAACGCACAGACCAGTAAATTCTTAATCACAACAGCACCTGGACCTTTCAGAATGAACGTGAGTCATTCACCTGCCGAGAATGGGGAGGTGGATTTGGACTTCCTAGCTGCCCAACCCCAAAGACTTGCACGATGCCGGAACGACGGGAAGCGTTCCAGGATCACATAAGCCAACGGGACGGTTGTGGACATGGCTAATCGGCGAAACCAAAGTCCAATTCAGCTTAGCTTCCTCTCGAAATGAATGCAACCTTTTCGCCAGCATCGGGTGCATTTGGCGTCTGCTTCTCGAACACCCCCGCTCCGTTACACTTACACGATGCTCCGCCGTGACATTTTATTGCCCGATTCCATCCCCGGATGGTTACTGGTCACCCAACGGGATCACGCACTGTTAGCGCGCGATCTGGCCTTAGCCTGGGGAGGTGCCGGGGTTCAGCCGTTCAATCTGCAGGGGGGCCTGCTGGCAGCCGTAACTCACCACGATGATGGCTGGAAAGAGGCCGATGCGCTGCCGACGGTCGATCCGGGCACGGGCCGGCCGCGCGATTTCCTGGAGATGCCTCTGGAGCTCGCGCTGGCCATCTGGGGGCGTTCCATTCTTGCCTCCCGCGAATTCGGCCCGCTGACGGGCTACGTCGTCACCCGGCACTTCCAATCGCTGCTCGAACGGCATCCGCACGCACCGCGACATGCCGCCGAAATCGCCGCTAGCCCGCTGGGCCCCGAAGGACCCTGGCGCGGCTGGCTGGCCGCGTGGCAAGAGGAAGACCCGCTCCGCAACACGCTGGAAAAGGCCGAGCAAGGGTTGAAGTTCCTGCAGCTTTTCGATTGGCTGAGTCTCTGGCTGGGCATGGCCGTGCGCCAGGACCAGATGGTTCAACCCACTCCCGACGGTCTGACGATCACCTTCACGCCCTGCGCTCCGGAAGTTCTGGTCGTGAATCCCTGGCCGTTCCGCGAAGAGTCTGTGACGGTCACTGTGGCAGGGCGACCACTGCCTCAGCGAGCGTACTCTGACTCGGCTGCGGTGCTCGCCGCCTTGGGTGAGCCGATCACGCTTACCTGGCGCCTCGAACCCGCCTTGCCACCGGTCGATGTTGATCGGCTACTGGCCGAGTCGTTTTTGAAGCACGCCGAGCATTTCTCTGTGGTGGCCTCGACCAACGACCACGCCCGAAAATGGGCTCAAGAGGGGACTGTCCCTTGGCCCGCGCTGATTGTGGCCGATCATCAGACCGCAGGACGCGGACGAGGCGCTAATCGCTGGTGGACTGGCCGCGGCAGTCTGGCCTGCACGCTGCTGGTCGATCCAGCCGCCTGGCAGATCGCACCCGTCGATGGACCGCTGGTCTCGCTGGCCGTGGCGGTGGCACTGGTCGAAACGCTGTCGGCCTACGTGGACGACGTGGGCCTGCACTGGCCCAACGACATCTTCGTGAACGATCGCAAGATCGCCGGCGTGCTGATCGAGCGGCTCGTTGATGGCCGACTGATCATCGGCATCGGACTAAATGTGAACAACACGCTGGCCGACGCCCCGGCCGAACTGCAGGCGATTGCCACCACGCTCCGCGATCTGACGGAACGACGGCATGATCGAACCGACTTGCTGGTTCAGATGCTGGGGCATCTGGACGGGGCGCTCGTCGAGCTGGGAGCGGCTCCCGAAAAGCTGGTCGAGAGCGCCGACGGGATGTGCCTGCAGCATGGGCGGCTGCTGACCCTGGACACGGGGCGCGAGCAAGTGACGGGCGTCTGTCTTGGTCTGGCCGAAGACGGCGCGATCGTGATTCACACCCCTGGGGGCCCGCGGCGATTTCTGGGGGGAGTGCTGCGGCATGTTTGAGCCAAGTCTCGCAAGAATAAAACAAGGCGGCGACCCTACCCGGTCGCCGCCTTGCTTGGAAAGGGGCCAGACGATGGCCCGCCGCATGGAGGTTACGTGATCGCGAGCGAAGGAAGCTGGCCGGAGGACGCCGCGAAACGTCTTCCGGCCCGCCGTCGCTCGAAAAAGTCAAAGGAAGTTGCAGATGCTCAGTTCGTTGGTTGTGGTGCAGATGTCCCGCCTGCCTGACGTGTTTCCGATGTTCCAACAGGCGGGACGCTTCCACCACAAAAGATTCGTTAGTTCCAGACTCGCCACCAGGGGCGACGGGGCGTCTCGACATGCACGGCGCCGCGGGCTACAGGATTGAAACCGGCGGGCCAGCAAGTGTCGGTGCTGTAGGTTGCTCCGCGAAGTTGAGCTCCATCGAGGTCGGCGCGGCTCAAATCGGCCCCGGCCAGGTTCACGCCCGACAGATTCGCACCTCGCAGATCGGCCGATTGCAGCGAAGCCCCTTCCAGATCGGCACAACGCAGGTTGGCTCCGACCAGGTCCGCCTCGATCAGGTTGACACCCGAGAGGTTCACGCCGGCCAGTGTGTTGGTATAGAAAGCCCGCAGCAATTGGCCCGAACGGCGATTGCGGATCTCGAGACGGCCCAAGGGGCCTGTCGTAGGAGAGCGGAGCGACTTCGCGTCGGCGATGGCCCGAGGAGAAGCAGCCTTGATCGGCAAGCGATTGAAAGTGGCTGTGGTCATGATCAAGCTCCGTCTTACTTCGTGAAACTCGCTCGTTCGAGAGTCGAGTGTGGGATGCCGTTCCGTTGAATGGCTCTATTGCAAGGGGCGTGCCAATTCTCGCGGCGCTGCAAGTTTCAGGAGCGTGCCCGAGTGCTAGCGGGCCCGCATATTCAGGGCTGATTGGCACTTGGAAAAAATCTCGGGCGGGCTCTGGTTCCCTCTTTCGTGTTTGAAAAAAACGGGAACCCATGCTGGCTGTCATCGAAGCGATTACAAAGCGTCTCGAACGGAGATTTGGGCTCAACTCCGACGCGTCGTTCAGCGGCCCGGATGAGCGCCCTTTCAAGGGCGTTTCAGCTTCTCCAGTTTGCCTCTTCTGGTGCATTTGCTCTCGTTCATGGCAAGTCTGGTAGTTGAGTAAATCTTTATCGAATGACGCGAGTTTGCCATGCTCACCAACCTTGCCAGATACACTCATTTTGATCATCGAATCGATCGTAGTGGTCGAATTCGATAGTCGTAGGAATCTGTTCGTACGGCTTGTATTGATCGCGCGGCCCGTCATCGGGAGCGTGTTCATCGACGTGCAGAGGAACCATTGATCTATCTGGAAAGCCGCTGACTGGACAACCAGAGGCGCGTGCTGTTCTTACTCTGAAAGAATCGTATGCGCACCGTTGAGCGTTATGTTTCAGCGAGCCAACTCAGGACCAAGCGTACCTGGGTTGGACCTGTTACTGTCTGTCTCGCGCTGACCATGGCCGCTACGGTGGTCGGCCAGGAGCCTGCTCCAAAGCAAGGTTACCTTCAGCCTTTCGAGCAGGCTTCCTACTACGACCCAGGGGCAGTCCCGATCTCCTCGAACAGTTCTCTGGCCGAGATCCTTGCGAGGCTCGAAGCCCTGGAGCAAAAGGAGAAGGCGGCCGAGAAGGCTCCAGCCAAATCTGCCGACAAAGGGGCCGAGAAGAAAGAGGTCTGGACCGACGTCTCGACCGAGAAGTGGACCGTCCGACTGGGCGGCCACGTGCAGCTGGACTATGTCCTGTGGGCCGATCACAGCCCCAATATTGTGGAGATCCCCCCGTCGACGAACCCCGCTGCACCCAATGCGGGCTCTCCGGGTGCGCAGAACTACTTCGAGTTTCGCCGCTTGCGACTGGTCGCCGATGGCACCGGATACGGGGTCTACGACTTCCGTTTGCAGATGACGTTGGAACCGGAAACGGTCGGCGAAACTCCTGTGAGCGGATTCGTGGCGCCGGTGACTTCGCCCGACGTCAAAGACGCCTATTTCTCGTGTAACGAGATTCCCTACCTGGGACGCTTCCGCATTGGCAACTTCTTCGTCCCCTTCGGCCTCGAGCAGGTCACCAACGATACCAATAACGTGTTCCTCGAGCGGTCGATTCCCACGCAAGGAATCTTCACCGCGGACCGCGAATTGGGCATGGCCCTCTACAACTGCACCGACAGCCAGCGGCTCAGTTGGGCCTCGGGAATTTTCTTCGACAACATCACCGACTCCGTCAAAGAGCGGATCAACGACAATCAAGGCTATCGCGTCAGCCAGCGCATCAGCTTCCTCCCCTACTACGACGAACTGAACAATGGGCGGTACCTGGTCTACACCGGTGCCGGCGTCCTCTACACCAAGGATCAAGACAATCTGGTCCGCTTCCGTGCTCGCCCTCAGGTCCATGAAGGTCCCCGCGTGATCGACAGCCTGGCGATTCCGGCCGACTCGTATACGACGGGCAACCTGGAATTTGCCATCGTGAATGGCCCGTTGTGCGTGCAGAGCGAAGCCTATCTGTCGCAGGTCAATCGGAATGTCGGGGGCGCGATCAATGTGAACGGCGCCTACGTGCATGCCAGCTACTTTGTGACGGGCGAAAACCGCATCTTCGAGAAATTCGGCCAGCACGGCGCTCAGTTCGGCCGCAACCAACCGTTCAGCAACGTCTACGCGGTGCCCGGCGCAACGAGCCTGGGTGCGTTGGAACTCAAGGCCCGCTGGTCGCACCTGGACCTCAGCGAAACGTTTCGCGGCCAGTACAACGACTTCACCTTCGGTTTCAACTGGTACTGGTCCGATCGGACCCGAGTGATGGTCGACTGGATTCATCCCATCACCAGCCAGCAAGCCCTGCCGTATGGCCCCGTCACTGCGGACCTGATCGGCATGCGATTCGATTTCAACTGGTAGTCCCGCGATTGCGCAGCGGACTCCCTCTATCACCAATATACCAAAGAAAGTGACGCCCATGCTCTCAAAGATTCGCCGGACGGTCTTCCCCTTGCTCATGATCTTCGCGGTGACCGTAGTAGCCATGGCGGTGGCCTACGCCGACGGTTTGCTCTGCCATCACTGCGGTTGCACCGCGTGCAATAAAGTCTGCCGCCTGGTTCGCGCGGACAAGAAGATTACCGTGACCTGCTGGGCCTCGAAGGACGAAGACTTCTGCCTGGGCAAACGCAGTTGCCCCGGCTGCGAGCATTGCGAAATGGTCTGCGACGAGTGCGCCGCGGATCCCAAGGCCCCCGTTGCGCTCCCCAAGCGAATGGTCTGGCGAGACTGGATCCCCCACTGCGAAGCCCGCATGTACACCAAGCACAAGCTCTACAAGAAGACGGTCACCAAAACCGTTCCCAGCTACAAATGGGTTGTCGAAGACCTTTGCGCCCAGTGCAAAGCCAAGGCGAAGTCGGACAAGGTCCTGGAAGGGAGCGAGGCTCCCCCGGTTCCCAGGACGGCCACGAACGTGGAGCAGATCCCCGTCCCTCAGTAAGTTACCACCTGCGGGTGGCACGACGGCATGCGGTAAGGGAGCCGAAGTGCCATCCACTCATTAAACTTGCTCGCCGCTGGCGCGCCGCGGTAATATTTCCCCCAAGGGGAAACGGTCGCGATCCAGGGGTTCGGTCATGTCGAAGTCGCTGCGGAGCATGCTCATCACTCCGCTTTCCGAAATGCAGAATGGGCAGGTCGCGGATCTGTTCGCCCTGCTTTCGTCGAAAGAGGAGCAGAAGACTCGCGACGGCAAGCTTTACTTCCGCGTTACCTTTCGCGATGCCGCCCGGGCGGTTTCGTTTCCGATCTGGGCCGATTCTCCCTGGGCTCTGGCTTGTCGGGACGAATGGACGCCCGGCGAGTGCTACAAGATCCGCGGCCAGTATCGCGAGACGGAGTACGGACCGCAGTTAGAGATCGAGAAGATCCGCCCGGCGACACCAGCCGACACGGCCGACGGATTCGATCCGACGGAACTGCGGCCCCACTCGCGTTTCCCGGCCGTAGCCATGTTCGATCAGTTGTGCGATCTGGTCCAGGAACGCATCGCCTGTCCACCGCTGGCGCGCCTGGTGCTGGCGATTTTGGTTTCGCATCGCGACACGCTGCTGACGCTGCCAGCGGCCAAACATCATCACCACGCGTTTCTGGCGGGCTTTCTGGAGCATGTGCTGAGCGTGACTCGCACGGCCGTCTTTTTCGCCGACAAGTACGACGACTATTACCCCGATCTTTCGCCCCGGCTCGACAAGGACCTGGTCGTTGCGGGGGCCGTGCTGCATGACATCGGCAAAGTCCGCGAACTGGCCCTGACCTCGCTGGGGACCGATTACACGCCGGCCGGGCATTTGATCGGGCATATTCTGCAAGGCAGGGATATCGTCTTGGAACAGGCCGCCCGACAGGAGCAGGAAGGGCACCCGCTCGACGCCGAACGGCTGCTGCGGTTGGAGCACATGATCATCTCGCATCAGCGGCTCCCCGAGTGGGGCTCGCCCAAACCGCCGATGACGCCCGAGGCCCTGTTGGTCCACTACGCCGACGATCTGGACGCCAAGTACCACATGGTTTATCAGGCTCTGCGCGACGATAAGACGGCCGGCCCGCTCACTTCGCCGCGTAACTTTCTGGAACAGCGGCTCTATCGCGGCGGCTGATTCTCAGATTTGCACGCCAAAAGCATTTCCTTGCGGAAAGCATTCCTCTAGAATCTTCACCAAGCCCCATCTCTTCGGGGGCGTTTGGCGGCATCTTGCAGATTGCCGCCGGGGCAGATTCACAAGGGGCAAACCATGCGTGGCGCAATCTCGGCTTCGTGGGACAGGCGTTGGCTGGCGGGCGGCATGATCGCGGCGGCATTCGGCATGGCGATTCTGCAGCAGGAGACATTGCCGGCCGCTCAGAAGGCCGAGAAAGGCAAAGTCGTCGGATTGTGCGGCCATTGGAGCATGGACGAAGGGAAGGGTGACGCGGTCGGCGACGCCTCGCGGTATCAGCTTGCGGGCAAATTCCGCGGCGCGCCCGCCTGGATCGCTGGCAAGCGGGGCAAGGCCCTTAGCTTCAATGGCGTGAACGACTGCATCACCTTAGGCAACCCGCAGCATCTTCAGTTCGCGGGCACAATCACCCTGGCCGCCTGGATTCGGCCGCGGGCCACGGACGGCTTCCGTAACATCATCGCCCACGGCTACACCACCAAGAGCGAGGTCGTGCTGCGCGTTGAAGAGGGCAAGTACAGCATCTCGAGCTGGGATGGCACCGATACGCACGCTGCCACGACGCCGGTGGTGGAAGGTGACCTGGGGCAATGGGTTCATCTGGCCGGCGTATACGACGGCAAGATGTGGAAGATCTATCGCAACGGAGAGCTGGCGCAGGTCGCGCTGAACAAGATTGGCGCGTTGGAAGTGGATGGCGATTGGGCCATCGGCGGCAAGGCCAACGCCGACGAGCGCTACTTCTCGGGCGATATCGACGATGTGCGGATCTACAGCCGCGGTCTTTCCGACAAAGAAGTCGAAGAAGTCGCCGCCGAGCGCGACGCGCCGGTCCAAGCGGGCACGACCAAACGACCACCGGTAACTGCGGGCAAGACGCCCGTCCCGCCGTCGCAGCCGTTGGTGGTCGATCCCCCGACTTCCACGGTCAAATCCGCGGCCGTTCCCACACCGGCGGGCAAGACTCCGGCCACGGCCGCCGAATTCTTGCTGCGAGGCATCGCGCGGCAAGCGGCCCACGATCCGGCCGGCGCGGCCGATGATTTCACCCGCGTCATCGAGCTCGATCCCAAGCTGCTCCCGAAGGCGATGGTCCGACGGGCCTGTGCCCACTGGGCCGCACGCGATCTGGTCTCGGCCCTGAATGATTGCGAAGTGGCCCTGGCGCAGCATCCAGACGACGCCCAGGCGTGGCTGGTGCGGGCGCAGATCAAGGCCGAATCGGGGGACTCGAGCGGCGCCGTGAAAGACCTGGAGCAAGGGACTGCCAAGCTCGGCGCCGGCGCCGAACCGGGCCTCTTCAATCTCCGTGCCGGGGTGTTGGCCCATTTGGGACGGACAGCCGACGCGCTGTCGGCCTATCGTCAGGCCGCCAAGCACGAGAAGGCCGCTGAAGAAATCGATCGGGCTCAGTGGGGCATCTGGGTCACCCGCTCGCGGCAAGGGGAGCATCTGGAAGCCTGCGACGACTTGAAGAAGTACCTCGATGGTCGGCCAGTGGGCGAAGACTGGTTCAAGACGTACGCGGCGTTCCTGGCCGGCGAGATTCCGGAGGCTCGCCTGTTCGAGGACGCCCGCAAGGTCGCCCTCAAGCCAGGGAGCGGCAGCTTGTTGGTGCAGGCGCACTATCACGCGGGTCTGAAGCGGCTCTTTACCGGCGACCGGCAAGGGGCTCGCGATCAGTTCCAGGCCGGCGCGATGCTCGCCAAAAAACAAGGCCGCGCGGCAGAAGAGTTCGACGCCGAACTGGCCCGTTTGAAGCAAACCGACTGACGCATCACGCTCAAGCTCGTGCTACGCGCCCTGCTTCAGCTCGTGAAACAGGTTGCGAATGAACGCCCCGTTGTCGCATTGCAGGTAGTGCATGGCACCGCCCATCCGCGAGTAGCTTTTGCAGAACCGCAGGTAATAGGCCGGGTTTGTTTTGGGCGGTTCTCCCTGCGTCCAGTCCCAACCGCCGCCATCCTGCAGGTCGACCACATACGTGGTCAGCCCCTCGACAATCGGCCGGCCCGACTGCAGCCGCAGGTTGTTCACGCAACTGATGCTTTTCTCGAAGACCTGCGGCCCCATGATGGCCGAGCCCACGGACAGCACCACGCCGCCGTCGAGTTGCTCGACCGAACCGCCGAACAGCTTGAAGTCCCACTCGGCGCCGCGGCCGATGGCCGAGCCTGAAAAGACCGGATGGTTGGCAATGATGTCGTAGCCGATGCCCGGGTGAACGGTCAGCGGGACGCCGTGTTTCCAGGCCTGGCAAAGGATCGAGGCGTGCTTCCAGCGATGATCGATGGCCCATGGCCCTGCCGGCCAGCCTTGGCTGCGGATCGCTTGCAGCAGGTCGGCCCGCGCGGCGGTGAGCGGATGTCCGGGTTCGGCGGCGATGGCCCGTTCCAGATCGGCGGCCGTGGGAACGATGACTCCATCCTGTGCTATCAGCCGGCCAAGCGCTTGCCCGTAGCCCAAGCCGTCGAGCGCGCCGGTCATGAGCGCCAGATGAATCGTGGTGGCGGTCTCGTGCCAGGTGCCGAAGCAGCCGCCGGCCACGCCCATCTCCACGCTCTCGGTGCTGGCGCCGAACCAGGCGTACTCCCAGTCGTGAATGGTGCCCGCTCCGTTGGTTGCCAGATGGGTCAGCCAGCCGGCGGCCATCATCCGCTCCAGGATCTGGGCGGCGCCGTTGCGCAGCAGATGCGCTCCGTAGATCAGCATCACGGCGGCCCCACGCCGGCGTGCGTCACGGATTCGAGAGGCTGCCTGTTGGATGAGGGCTCGATTCGCATCCGAGCATGTCGGCGGGGCAGAATCCGGATCGATCAGGATCTGATCGGCGCGGGTCAGACTGACGCGCTCCTTGAGCGGATACACCTTGAGCTTCGATAGGTCCAACCGTTCAACATTTGGCATGCGGGGATCTCGGAAAGGCGATGGCCCAAGGGGAGCGGGGCGGGGAGTTCGGCCGCGTCGATTGGAAACTTCAAGGACCGATCGGGCAAGTGCTGCGGCACGCGTTCTTGCTATTGTCGGCTCGAAAAGAGAAGTTGGGACGACACTTGTTACGCGGCACTCGAGAGAAAAGCGAATGGACGTTGCGATCGTCACCGGCTCGGCGGGTCTGATTGGCGCCGAGACCGTCAAGTTCCTCGCCGAGAAGGGCTATGTCGTGGTCGGCGTCGACAATGACATGCGCAAGTACTTCTTCGGGAACGAGGCCAGCACCGACTGGAGCCGACAGCGGTTGTTGGAGACGATCCCCACGTATCAGCATCGCGCGCTCGATATCCGCGACCAGGCGGCGGTTCCTCAGTTGTTTGCCGAGTTCAGCAGCGACATCCGCCTGGTCGTTCACACGGCCGCGCAGCCTTCGCACGACTGGGCGGCGCGCGAGCCAATGACCGACTTTACCGTGAATGCACTGGGCACGCTGAACCTGCTCGAGGCCACCCGGCAGCACGCGGCCGAGGCCACGTTCATCTTCACCAGTACCAACAAAGTCTACGGAGACAACCCCAACCGCTTGCCGCTGGTGGAGCTCGAGAAGCGCTGGGAGGTCGACGCCAGCCATCCGTTTTATGAACATGGCATCGACGAAAGCATGTCGATCGACCAGTGTCTGCACTCGCTGTTCGGGGCCAGCAAAGCGGCGGCCGATCTGCTGGTGCAGGAATACGGCCGGTATTTCGGCCTGAAGACGGGGGTCTTTCGCGGCGGGTGTCTCACCGGCGGCGGGCACTCAGGGACCGAACTGCACGGCTTTCTGAGCTACTTAATGCGCTGCTGTCTGGAAGGGCGGCCCTATCAGGTGTATGGCTATCGCGGCAAGCAAGTCCGCGACAACATTCACAGCTTCGACCTGGTGAACATGTTCTGGCACTTCCACCAGAACCCACGCCCCGGCGAGGTCTACAACGTCGGCGGCAGTCGACACAGTCATTGCTCGATGCTGGAAGCCATCGAGCAGTGCGAGAAGCGGGCGGGTCGCAGGCTCCAGTACACCTATGTCGACGATAATCGGGTCGGCGACCACATCTGGTACGTCAGCGACGTGAACAAGTTCCGTGCTCACTATCCGCAGTGGTCGTATCGCTTTGGACTCGACGGAATCTTCGACGAGATCCTGGCCGGCTGGAAGAACCGCCCGGCGCAATAAGTTTGAGTTGAACGGATCGACTTACTCTTCCTGCGGCGCTTCCAGGTCGGTCATGCGACGACCCATGCCCCACCAGGGGACCGCTTCGCCGCGCGAGTCGTAGTCTGACTCGTGCTCGACGGTCATCTCGCGGACGTTCTTGGTCCGAACCAGCCGATGGCAACTGCCGTAGTCATTCCAGAAGAGAACGAAGTCTCCTTCTTGATTGCTCCACAGCATGTCCTCGGTCAGGATGCGATCGGCAATCACCCGTCCTTTGCGGATGAAGTAGACGCGGTGGACTTCCCAATTGCGTTGATCGGTGGCGAGTTCGTGGACGACCCACAGTTCGTCATATCGCTCGGTGACCAGCGGCGAGGGAAAGTCGGACGCCTGAGCGTCGGACGACCAACTGCCGATGGCCATCAGCATCAACGGGGCCAACACCAGGGGACGTAGGCCTTTACGCGTGGTCCCCTTGCGTCCCGTCGGATACCGGTCCACGGCCAAAACCGCGGTTTGGTTCGCGACGGCGACATCCTGCGCCCCCTGCGATCCATCAACTAGCCCTGACTCATTCAGATTGCTGTCCATGGCGTCCTCGATCAACAACTTCAAGAGTTACTTGGAATTAGGAACCGAACTCTGGACTTGGCAGTAGCAGTTGTGATAATTCTACGCGTCTGTTGAATAAGTAAAGCAATTCGGATGCCAAACCCAAAGGTTCGGTTGTGCCGGTAGTACCCAACATGCTGGAGTTGCAAAGGTTGCGCCCAAAGGTCAGTGCGCATGACAATTTCCTGAAACTGGCTCGATGGCCAGGAAACGGGCACTCCCGCGGGAATGCGACTAATAATCGGGCAGCACAGTATTAGCCCGACACGTTGCCAGACGTGTGCTAGGTTTGATCTGGGAAGGCTCGTCGCCGGGACCAGCAAACAGGGCGTATCTGGCAGGGGAGAATCATGAGACGTAACCAAAAGCAGGACGAGAAACCCTCGCCCGAAGAAATCCGCGAGATCTGTCGGCAGATCCAGAACCGGTGGTCCGAAAGCGAACGGCTGCGTCGCTCGTACGAGAAGCCGCGCGGCTGGACGGTTCCCCACTACAGCGGAGAGATGCTGGAAGATCCGCCCCAAGTGGCGTAAACGGTTCTCCAATCAGAATGGCAGCGCCGTCGCGGAACGTCCTTGCTGGATTCCCCGCGCGGCTTATGTCAGAATCCACACCTGCGTCGTCAGCGTGCGAACTCAGGAGCTGGACATGAGCGAACTGCCGTCCGATCGAGACTTGATGGGTCTCCCCCTCCGGGCGATTGTGGCCTATGCCGTCCGCAATGCGCGGCGAGTTCAGCCCCGCTTCGCCTTGTGGCTGTGGGGCAGTCAGCCGACCCCCGACGCCCGGCACCTGACGGCCCTGGAGAGCGCCATTTCGATGGCCGAGCAGTTCGCCATGGGACAGGACCGCACGGCAGCCGAGTTCGAAGACGGCATCGAAGCGGCCAATCGCGCCGCGCGGCATGCGTCGGAACAATCGGCGGCCTTCGCGGCCAGCACGGCTGCCCATTCCGCTCACGCGGCGGCTTATTCCTTGCGAACGGCCCGCGCGGCCGCGCGGTACGCTAATCCTTCTCCTCACGAGACCTTCCCCGCTCCCGATACGGTGGCCATCATGGCCGCGCATGCGGCGGCCGCGGCCCTGCACGCCGGCGCTCTGGCCGATGCGGCCACGAGCGATTATCGCCGGCTGATGCAGGGAGAGAACGGCCGCTATCCCGAGCTAGGTACTCCGGTCGATCCGGGCGAAATGGGTGCGCTAGGAACGCTTTGGCCGGCGGGCGCCCCCGAGTGGTATCGGGCGGGCAACAGCGCGGGCGTGGCGAAGTAGAGCTACCAGCCGTCTTCGACCACCAGCTTGTTCTTGGTGATGTACTTATTCAGGCGGTCCCAGCAGACCGTCTTGCCGGTGATCCGCATGGGCGAGTGGGTCCACATGAAGGTTTCGCCCGGCGGGTAGCCGTCTTCGGACATTTCGACGTCACGCTGGAAGAGCTGGTACTGACCGTCGACGAAGACCAGGTCCGAGAAGTCGCGCTCGGATGGATCGGGGACGGGCTCCGGCGCGTACGGCGGCTTGATGTCGCCGGCCTTTTGGTAACGCAGGTTGATGCTCGAGGCCGTGAGCATCGTGCGGGCGGCACCCAGCGAGACCGGCAGGTTCTCTTTGAGGGTTACGAGCCGGAGCAGCGTGTTGATGAGGGGCTCGCGGTACTCTTTTTTGATCGGCCAGAGATCGCAGTCGTCCCAGGTTTGATACTTGTCTTCGGGAAAGAAGCTGCCCCTGGGCTGCACGCGGGACGGGTCGCGCGCGGTCTGCGGGGTGACGCCGGAGATCCGTGGGAACTCGAGGTACTTGAGGGTGTGGCCCGGCGGGTAGCCGGCCAGACAGACCTGCCAGTCGTGCAGGTAGTTGAGGTACAGCTCGTCGGCGTTGAGCATCTCTTCGTATTCCTTGCGCGTCGCCTTGGGGATTTTGTGGCGAACCGGCAGGGGCTGCGGGAGCTGGCGATAGCGGAGGTTGAGGAGCGAGGCCGTGAGGACAATGCGGCAGGCCGTGAGTTGGTCGCGCGGTTTCTCGGCGTTCAGGGCGACGCCGATGGTGTAGTTGATGACGCCGGTGCGGATGGGGAGGGAGATAGGCCAGTAGTCAGACATGGGGCGGGGAGGGGAGGGAGAGGAAGAGGCGAGAGGCGAAGGACGAGAGGCGAAGGACGAGAGGCGAAGGACGAGAGGCGAAGGACGAGAGGCGAGAGAGATGATTGAACGGTTGCTTACGGGGCGGGGGACACTCTTAAGACCCTTCCTGCTCCCTCCCACTTGTGGGGAGGGCTGGGGAGGGGGGCTGCATCAGGGAACGCTTCGCTAATTTTTGTGAGCGTTCGTAGTCAAGATTTCTCGTTTCGCAGGATTGGTTTTGAATTCGAAAGAAAGAAGTGGAACCACAGAGACACAGAGTCACAGAGGGGAAGGAAGGGGAGCAAACGCCAGGGATGTAACTTTGCGGGTTGGTTGCGCGCTTTTTTTGAACAGGAGGAAAGGGAGGAAACGGAGGGGGTTTCTCTGTTACCTCTGTTTCCTCTGTTTCCTCCTGTTCAATAAAAGAATGACAGAATCATGTAATGACAGAATCATGAAGTGGAACACTCTCAATACATCCCTATCGCATGCCCCCTTCCTTCCCCTCTGTGTCTCTGTGACTCTGTGGTTCCACTTCTTTCTTTCGAATTCAAAAACAACTTTGCGGGTTGGTTGCGCGATTTTTTTTTTGAACAGGAGGAAACGGAGGGGGTTTCTCTGTTGCCTCTGTTTCTTCCTGTTCAATAAAGGAATGACAGAATCATGAAGGGGAACACTCTGAATACATCCCTATCGCATGCTCCCCTTCCTTCCCCTCTGTGTCTCTGTGCCTCTGTGGTTCCACTTCTTCCGTTCGAATTCAAAATAACTTTGCGGGTTGTTTGCGCGAGTTCAAAAGGAAGAATGACAGAATCATGTAATGACAGAATCATGAAGGGGAACACTCTGAATACATCCCTATCGCATGCCCCCCTTCCTTCCCCTCTGTGTCTCTGTGTCTCTGTGCCTCTGTGGTTCCACTTCTTCCGTTCGAATTCAAAATAACTTTGCGGGTTGGTTGCGCGAGTTCAAAAGGAAGAATGACAGAATCATGTAATGACAGAATCATGAAG